>JAABUR0100004479.1_pt1 | contig 18642 bp, 19 predicted proteins | sample 5560091 | NCBI WGS metagenome assembly JAABUR01 (sample SAMN10711879, study PRJNA513375) | rock metagenome | isolation source: Antarctica rocks | place: Antarctica: Victoria Land, University Valley sud | reverse complement strand
AGCAGATGGCAGCCGGGTCGAGCAGCCGGCACAGCCGCTCCACCCGGCCCAGACCGGCGGCGTACTCCTCGGCCGTCAGCTCGGCGGCGGCCACGGTGGCCCGCTTCACGAGGTCGGTCATGCCGATGTGGTGCTCGGCGAGGAGCCGCTCTGGGTCCCGCGGCGTGGTGGCCAGGCCGGCGGCGAGGAGGGCGGGCCAGAAGCGGTTGCCGGGGCGGGCGAAGGCCACACCGGCGTCGGCCGCATAGAGGCTGGGGTTGAGCCCGCAGACCAGCAGGCGCATCCCCGCTCCGACGGTGTCGGCCAAGGTGCGAGCCCGCGTGGCGGTCACGGCTATGCGGCGGGCGGTGTCGTCGCCGACCTCCAGCGAGCCGACCGTGAACCCGGCGCCGGCGAGGACGTCGGTCAGCGCGTCGGGCGCCCACCAGGTGAACAGGCGGCCCGGGAAGTCGTCGTCACCTCCGGTGACATGGCTGGCGGGGGCGGGGCTGTCGGCGACCGGTCCAACGGGTCCGGCGAACACGGTCAGGTCGAGCCGCCCGCCCACCGGAAGGACCCGGTGGAGCTCGCGCAGCGCGCCGGGGAGCGCGGCGGCGGCCACGTGCTGGTGGGCCTTGCTGGCCCACACCCCGCCGAAGGCCTGTCGTCGGAACGGCAACGCCCCGAGGTCGGCCTGCACGGCGACCGCGTCGGGCGCCCGGCGGCGCGCCTCCCGGACCATCGCCAGCGCGGCGTCGGCGGCCACCACCGGCCGGCCGAGCAGCGGTAGGTAGAGGCCCGGGCCGCAGCCGAGGTCGAGGCGCAGCCCCCCTGGCCCGCCGGCGCCGGCGCCGACGGCGGCGGCGAAGGCCCGCGCCCGTTCCGGCCGGTAGGCGGCGCGCTTGGCGGCGTAGGCCTCCGCCCCCTGCTCGTAGGCCTCGACGGTGCCCCGATCCACCCGCCGAGTGTCGCGCCCGGCGCCGCCGCGCTTCGCCGGCGTGCGCCGGCTACCCGGGGGGCGACCCGCCGAGGAAGCGCGCTTGGAGGCGGCGCATGCCGGCCAGCCACCGGTCCGGGTCGGCCGCCTTGCGCTGCACGTAGCCGGCCACCTCGGGGTGGGGCAGGATCAGGAACCGCTCCTCGGCCAGCCCGTGCACCACCGCGTCGGCGACCACGGCCGGCTCGATCACCCCCTGGGCGGCGACGGTCGTGGCCGCACCACCCGGCTCCAGCCCCGAGCGCAGCATCTCGGTGTTGACGCCCTGGGGGCACAGGCAGCTCACCTTGATGCCGCGGTCGCCGTAGGTGATCGACAGCCACTCGGCCAGCGCAACTGCCCCGTGCTTGGTGACGGTGTAGGGGGCGTCGCCGATGTTGGCCAGGAGGCCGGCGGCCGAGGCGGTGGACAGCAGGTACCCCTCGCCCCGGGCCAGCATCGAGGGCAGCACGGCGCGGGCGCCGTACACGTGGGCCAGCACGTTGATGCGCCAGATCCGGTCCCAGACCTCGTCGGGGGCGTCGATCCCCTCGCTGGTGCCGATGCCGGCGTTGGACACGAACAGGTCGATCGGCCCGAACCGCTCCTCGGTGCGGGCCACGACCGCGGCGACCTCGGCCTCGACGCTCACGTCGGCGGCCACGTCGAGGGCGGTGTCGCCCAGGCGGGCGGCGGCGGCCGCGCAGTCGGCCGGATCGAGGTCGCACACCGTCACCCCCGCGGCCCCCTCGGCCACGAACCGCTCGGCCAGCGCGTACCCGATGCCCCGGGCCGCGCCGGTGACCACCGCGACCTTCCCTGACAGCTCCATGGCCGGCGATGCTACGGCTGTTCCCCATGCCAACCTGGCGAGGCCGCTCATGCGTCTCAGGGGTGTGCCCGTGGACGGTGAGATCGAAAGCTGCATCCGCAGCGAGTACGGGCGCCTCGTCGGTGTGGTGGCGGTGGTGACCGGGTCGACGGCGTCGGCGGAGGACGCGGTGCAGGAAGCGTTCGCCCGGGCGTGGGAGCGGAGCCGCCTCGGCCACACGTTCGAGCACCTGGCCGGCTGGGTCGTCACCGTCGCCCTCAACCACGCCCGGAGCGGCCACCGCCGCCATGAGGCCGAGCTGCGGGCACTGGCCCGCCTGCCCGGTGGTGGTCCGGCCAGGGATGGAGGCACGAGCGCCGTCGACGTGCGGGTGGTGATCAGGGACGCGGTGGATGGCTTGTCCCGGCGCCAGCGAGACGCCGTGGTCCTCTACTACCTGCTCGACATCGACGTGGCCTCGACGGCCCGGCTGCTCGAGGTCTCGGAAGGGACCGTGAAGACCGCCCTGTCCCGTGCCCGGACGCACCTGGCGGCCGTGCTCGGCGACCAAGCGATGGAGACGTGATGAACGACGAGATCGACGAGACCGCCGACCGCAGGCTCCGGGAGGCACTGCGAGGAGCGACCCGGGTGGCCGAACCGCTCGACTCGGACCCGGTGATCGCAGTGCGCCAACGCGTGGCTCGCCGGCGTACCCGACGTCGAAGCCTCGCTCTGGTGGCCACGGCGGCCCTCGTGCTGGTGACGGCCGGCATCGTCGTCACGATCGACCGAGTCGAGGACGACACCGTCGAGCTGGTGTCACCCTCGACCGAGGCGGAACCCACCAGGTCCACAAGACCGGTGGATTCGACCACCACCGCCGCTCCGGGGACGACGGCCCAGCCGCGGCCTGGAGGGCCTCCGCTCGCAATGCGCGCTGGTGTGGGCCTGGCGTGGACAGGGAAAGAGGTGGTGGTCTGGGGCGGCAACATCGAGGCAGCCAACCTCGGTGTGCCCGGACCTGACCGGACCTTTGCCGATGGTGCTGCCTTCAACCCGGCGACAGGCGCATGGCGTGCCATGTCGTCAGGCCCACTGCCGTCCGGGAACGTGACGCCCTACGCCGCGAGAACGCACCACGGCGTCGTCATCGTGCGTGGCAAGGCCACAGCCATCTGGGACCCGGAGGCCGACTCCTGGCGTGAACTCGACGACTCGCCCGCGTTCGTCACCGATCTGGTCGCTGCTGGAGGGCTCGTGCTCAGTCACAGTGCCAACGCTGTCCTCGATGTCGAGACTGGGACGTGGCGCTCGCTGCCCGATCCTCCGGTCCGTCTCGAGCGGCCGACCAGCGTTTGGACGGGCAACGAACTGATCGTCATCGGAGGCCCGAACACCCCGTTCACGTCGGCGGCGGCCCTCGCCCTCGACCCGAGCGACCGTCGTTGGAGAACGCTGCCGGCGCCGCCGACTGAGCTGCACGCCGAGGCGCTCTCCGCGGCCTGGGACGGCGCACGGGTGGTGGTCGTCAACTACGACATGACCGCCGCGACCTTCGATCCGGCAAGGAACTCATGGCAGCAGTTGCCCGCGGTCCCGGCCCGGTTCTCCGAGACGTCCCCGACCACCCTCTCGGCGGGGGGTACGACCCTCACGTTCCTGAGTCAGGTCATCGCGGTGCTGCGCGAGGGCGACCGGTGGGAGCCCATTCCGTCCGCCGCGGTCCCCTATGGTCGAGTTGTCCTCCTGGGTGAGCCCGGCGCGGGAACAGACGGCCGCGCTGCGATCTGGACCACCGACTACGAGTCCAAGACGAATGAGCTCAGCATCGTGGATCTCCCTGCGCTGCTCGCCTCCACCCGTCGCCGCCAGGTCGGCGTGGGCTCGATCGAGCTGGCGCCGGAGGATGTGGTGACGAGTGCGACCTACACCGAGGGTGGGACCAGCGAAGCCGTGCGCCTCGTCATCCAGAGGCCGGGTGGTGGCGAGTGCGCCGTCGTCTCGACCTACGGTGTGATCAGCCCGCCCGTCGAGCGCCCCGTCGGAGAGGAGCTGCCCGGCCCACGGGCCTGGATCCACGATCCCGGTGGCCTCGTCTGGCAGACCCAGGCCACCGAGTCCGACCAGTTCCGCATCGTCTGCGACGATGCAGCCGAGTCCCGTCGTCTGGCGACCACGGCCCAGTTCGACTGAGGGCCGGACCACACAACCGAACCGGTTGCACTTTCCTCGCTCCTGGTGCGGAAAGTGCGACAGGTTCGATCTCGGTGGGCGGGGGTGGCGGGGCTCCTCAGCCGGCGAAGGCGACCATGGTGTCGTCGATGACGCGGCGGCGGTCCTTGCCCCAGGGGAGGGGCATGAGGATGGGAACGTCGACGCCGGCGTGGACGTAGGCGGCGCGGGTCGCCCGGACGTGGTCGGGGTCGCCCATCACGTCGATGCCGTCGATCATCTCGTCGCTCACCGCCGCCAACGCCCCGTCGCGGTCCCTGGCGGCGTGGCGGGTCCGGATCTCGTCGACGGCGTCGCCGTAGCCGGCCCGGGCGAAGTTGGCGGCGTACGCGTCGACCACGGCGTAGGAGAAGAGGTCCCGCCGGGCGAGGTCGACGCCTTCGGACCGGTCGCACACCCCGGCGTGGACGTACGCGTAGACGGTGGCGTCGCCGCCGGCGCGGATCTGTTCGACCGACCACGGGACGTGCGAGGCGGGCAGGTAGTTGAGCAGGACCCCGTCGGCCACCTCGCCGGCGAGGCGGAGCATCGCCGGGTTGAGGGCGCCGACCACGACCTTGGGGCGCCGGTCGCCAGGGCGCACGCCGAGGCGGAACCCCTTGACCGAGTAGAAGTCGCCGGCGAAGTCGACCTTCTCGCCACCGAGGCAGGCCCGGAGCAGGGTGACGTACTCCCGCACCCGAGCCAGCGGGCGCTCGCCGTACTCCACGCCGTGCCATCGCTCGGTGACCACCGGCGACGAGATGCCCACGCCGAGGAGCACCTCACGGTCCGGGGCGAGCGCGGCGAGCGTGGCGCCGGCCATGGCCACCACCATGGGCGTGCGCAGCTGGAGGGCGAGCACCCCGGTGCCGAGGTCGAGCGACGGAGCGGCGGCGCCGGCCGCGGCCAGGAGCGAGAACGCCTCGGGACCGGTGGTCTCCGCCGTCCAGTACGAGGTGAAGCCGAGCTGCTCGGCCCGGACGGCGGTCTCGATGGCCAGCGGGGGACCCAGCCCCATGATGCTGGCGAAGGTGAACCCGAACGGCTCGGTGGGTGCGTCCATCGAGTCAAGCTAGAGCGGGCGCCGGCCCCTGAGGGGCGGAGGTCACACCACCAACGAGATCGCTGCCATCTGGAACGGCAGGCACCTGGGTAGGGTGACGGTCACGCCACCGCCTTCCCGGGGGGATGCATGACCGAGACCATCGACACCGCCGTCCTCGACGAAGCCTTCGGGCTCATCGACCGCGGCCTCGGCATGATGCAGCACCGTGAGCTGGTGTCCACCACCGAGGTGGCCGACCTGCTGCTCGATCTCCGCCTGCTCCTGATGTCGGCCGCCGAGGGCGCGGCCTCCCCGAGCGCCATCGTCTGACCCGGTCTGACCCGCTCCGTCCGGCGGCCGGCTCGGTCAGGCCAGCGCCAGGAGCTCCTCGAAGCTCTCCTCCATGCAGGTGCGCAACAAGCGGGGATCCTCGACCGCGGCGGAGTCGACGTGCAGCCCCATGTCCAGGCTGCCGCCCTGGGACAGCGTGGTGAGGTTGAAGGCGGTGCCGGCCACCGGGCCGAGGGGGTAGTTCGCCTCGATGCGGGCGCCGGCGATGAACAGCTCCCATGGAGCGCCCCGCACGTTGGAGGTGGTGAAGTCGACCGTCTCCACCTGAGAACGGGCCATGCGGACGAGGACCGAGGTGGGCAGCACGTTGACCACGCCGGCTAGCACGGCGGTCGCGCCGAGGGCGCGCTCCTGCTTGGTGACCCCGAGCCGGCGGTGGATCTCGGCGAAGCGCTCCTTGGGGTCGGCCCCCATGGGCACCAGCACCCGGCTGGGGGCGAACGCGTTGCCGCCGGCCGACTTGTCCGTGCGGGTGCTCACCGGCATGGAGATGCGCAGCTCGTCGACCTCGGCGCCGTGCCGGCGGTGGTAGGCCCCGGCGCCGCCGGCCGCGCCCGCCACGAACAGGTCGTTCACGCTGCCGCCGAGGACGGCGGCCGCCGCCTTGGCGTCGGCCAGGGGCACCCGCAGCACCTCGACGTGGCGGCGCAGCGAGCGCTCGGTCCAGAGCGGTGAACGCCGTTCGTCGGTCACGGCGACCTGGCGGCTGAGGGAGCGGACGAGCTCGGCGGCATCGGCCGGCACCGCCGCCAGGCGTGACGGGTGGACGAGGTTGTCGGTCGCCAACGCGAGCCCGCGGCGGGCGATGCCCACCTGGCGGCGGAGGTTGTGGGCGGCGGTGGCCACCGCGGTGTCGAGCAACGTCGGCGTCCGCGCCGGGGGCGCCCCGTCGTCGGACGTGGCTCCGAGGCCGCCGGCCGGGTCTGCGGCCGCCGGAGCGGGCGCATCGCGCTCGAGGTCGATGAACTGCACCGACATCCGGACCCCGCCCTCGCCATCGGTGATGGTGTGGTGCAGCTTCTGCACCATGGCGCCGCGGTCCCCCTCGAGCCCACGGATGAGGGTGAACTCCCACAACGGGCGGGTGCGGTCGAAGGGGTCGGCCGCCAACCTCGCCGCCAGGTCGAAGAGCTGACGGTCCGTGCCCGGCGCAGGGAGCGCGACCTCCCGCACGTGGAAGTCGATGTCGAAGTCAGGGTCGTCGCGCCACTCCGGGGGAGCGAGCCGGCCGAGGGCGGCGACGACCCGCTGGCGCAGGTGGGGGACGGCCTCGGTGGCCGCGAGCAGGCGGGACCGGAGCCGGGCCACGTCGGGGGCGGTGTCGAAGACGGTGACGTTGGCGAACGACGCGCTGAGGTGGGGATCCTTCTCGAGGTTCCACATGAGGGCCTCGACGTCGGACATGCGGGTGCCGGCGGTCCCGGGGTCAGCCATCGCCGCAGGTTAGGGCGGCGTGGCGTCAGCGAGTTCGGACGGCCTGGCGGGTGCCGTTCTCCGTGCCGCACGCCGAACCGAATCCGGCCCTTGGCCGGGCCGGGGCTAGCGGCTGAGGGAGGTGTGCTTGAACTCGTTCAGCTCGGGGGCGTACTCGAGGAGCGCGAGGACCCGTTCGATGCTGGCGCGGGACCCGGAGCCATCGTCGCCGGGGCGGTCCATCAGCCGCACGAAGGCGGCCCCGTCGCCGGCGATGAAGGTGGGGACGCCCCACACCTCGTGGTCAGCGGCGGCCGCCTCGTGCTCCCGGCGCACGGTGGCGAGCACGTCGCCCGAGTCGACGGCGGCGAGCACCTCGTCGACATCGACCCCGTGGTCGGCCAGCACCTTGGCCACCGCGTCGCGGTCCCGCAGGTCACCGCCCCGGTCGTGGCGCAGGGCGAACAGGTCGAGGTGGACCGCCCGGAACGCATCCGGGAACTGGTCGCGCACGGCGGTGCCGACCTGGAGGGCGAACAACCCGGAGTCCTCCTGGGGCCGGTCCCAGATGGGGGCCTGGCCTTCGGCCACGTGCACCTGTCCCAGGGAGAAGGGGGTGAAGGTCACATCCCACTCCGCACCTGCGTCGAGCCCCGCGAGCACGTGCTCGTTGGCGTTGCGGGCGAACGGGCACCGGTAGTCCCACGTGATCGAGAAGGCGGTCATGCCGGGGAGAACGCGCCCGAGGCCGTCGGCATTCCGCCGACGCTCACGGGCGGACCCGCCACACCCTCCGGGCCACCTGCGCCAGCGTGGCGCCGACGACCGCTCCCGCCAGCACGTCGGAGGCGTGGTGGATCTTCACGTGCACCCTGCTGGAGGCGACCAGGGCGGCGGTGGCGTAGTAGAGGGGCCAGAGGCGGTCGCCGTCGCTCAGCAGGCCGGCGGCACAGAACGCGGCGCTGGCGTGGCCGCTCGGGAAGCTGCTGGTGAGGGGCATGCGCAGGTGGTGCGGCCGGACGAACTCGGGGATGGGGCGCTGCCGGCGGAACAGCGACTTCACCACCCCGTTCACCAACGTGGACTCGACCGCGAGCACTCCGCTCAGGCGCACCGCCTCCCGGAAGTGGCGTTCGGAGCGAAGGCCGCGGGCGGTGCTGACCAGGTGCCACAGAAGGCTGAAGTCGGCCAGCTCCGACGTCGTGTACATCACCAGATCGGCGAGAGCGTTCCCCCGCAGCCGGTCGAACTGGCGGTCCACGGCGTCGTCGAACGCGTCGACGGGGTTGAGCACCACCTCGCTGGACATCGGGGCGACGATCCTACGGGGCGACGGCCAGTGCGGGGGCGGGGGGATCGACCCGGGCGGCCTTGGCGTCGGCCGGGTCCCCCCCGAAGGCGGGGCAGAAGGCCTGGAAGCTGCACCAGTCGCACAACCGCCCCGGCTTGGGACGGAAGTCCTCCGTCGCGCAGGCCCGTTCCACCGCCGACCAGATGGCGCCCACCTTGGTGCGCAAGCCGCGGGTGGACTGGTCGGTGGGCAGGGAGGTGATGACCATCGGCTCCTGGAGGTGCAGGAGCTGCACCCGTGCCGGTCGCCGCCCGAGGAGCTCCTCGCACAGCAGGGAGTAGAAGTGGACACCGCCGAGGCGGCCCTGCTCGTAGCGCTCGGACGGGGCTCGGCCCGTCTTGTAGTCGGTCACGACCAGCTCACCGTCGGCGTCGAGCTCGAGGCGGTCGATGATGCCCACCAGCTCCAGCCCGGCCACCTCCACCGACAGGCGCAGCTCGATGCCGATGGGGTGGATGGTGGTGGGGTCCTCGAGCTCGAAGTAGTTGCGGACGAGCCCGTCCGCCTCGGACAGCATCTCGGCCTCTCCCTCGGCGTCGAGCCCGAGGCCGGCGAAGTCGGGGGAGGCGGCCAGCTCGGTGGCCGCCTCGGCGAGACCGGCGAGGGCGGCGCTGAGGGTGCGCTCGGGCGGTTCCAGGCAGAACAGGCGCTCCAGGGCGCCGTGCACCAGCGTGCCGCGCGTGGCGGGCACCGACGGCGGCTCGGGCAGGCGGTCGATGGCCGAGAATCGGAACGCGAGGGCGCAGTCCTTGAAGCTCGAGACCTTGGACGGGGAGAGCCGGGTGGGGAGCTCGAGGGCCATGGGTTCATCGTATGCAGGGGGTGTGACGATCCCGGGGAGGCTCCCTCTGCGGGGCGTCCTCCGTCACCCTCCGCGCAGCGCGGCGAGGATCGAGCTCGCCATCCCGGCCGGATCCTCCAGGGGACCGAAGTGGCTGAGCTCGTCGTGCACCTCGAGGCGACCGGCCGGGAGGCGCTCGACCACGGCGGCGGCGACGGATGCGGGGCCGGAATCGGTGATCGCGCCCCGGACCACCGTGACCGGCAGCCGCAGCGAACCGAGGTGGTCCCAGGCCTTGTGGCGGCGGCCCATCTCGTACACCGTGGCCTCGTCGTCGGGTCGGCACGCCAGCCGCACCCCGCCCGCCGGATCAGGTCTGAACCCGTGGCGCACGTACTCGTGGCGCACCTCCGGGTCGAAGCCGTCCATCGGGGGCTTCGAGGCGAAGTTGGCCTCGGCCGCCTCGAAGGAGTCGAAGTGGTCGTGGCGCCGGCGGGCGCCCTCCGCCAGGGGGTTGACCCTCGGTCCGGCCGCCGGCGGGGAGGGGTCCTCGGGATCGGGCGGGAACACCACCGGTTCGTAGAGCCACAGCGCCCGGAAGGAGCCCGGCCGCCGAGCCTCCGCGAGGAGGAGAGCGGCGCCGCCCTTGGAGTGGCCGACCCCGACCGGGCGCTGGAGCCCGAGCCCGTCGACGCTGGCCAGGACGTCGTCGGCGAAACCGTCCCAGGCGTAGTCGCCGTCGGCCGGCGCGGGGGAGTGGCCGTGGCCCCGCAGGTCCGGTGCCCAGCCGGCGTGGCCCGTCAGGCGGCGGGCCAGCGGCGCCCAGACCCGGCCGTGGAAACCGGTGGCGTGGGCGACCAGGACCGGTTGGCCGGCCGCATCGGGCCCGAGCTCGTGGACCGCTAGGTCGACGCCATCGGAGCTGGTGACCCGGCGCACCGGGCCATCCTCGCATCCGCCGGTGCCGGGCCCGCCTCCACCATCCCAGACAGCACACCGGAGTCGACGAGCGCCCGGATGTGATCCCGGGTCTCGTCCTCGAGCGCGAGTCGGCCCCCGGTGAGGATGTCGACCAGGCGGTCGGGGGGAACGACGTTGACCTGAAGGGTGGATCGGGCGTCGCTCGAGACGAGCAGCGCGTGCACGAAGGGCACCCAGATCATGCCTTCAGCCAGTGCGGAGCGGACGGTCGCCGCCAGTCGCTCGAGAGCACGGACGACCGAGGCGGACCCGGCGGACGCTAGCACGAGGTGGGCGCCCGGTGGCCCGACCACGAACCACGCCGGGCCCACCGGCGTCACCGCGAACTCGGGGGGCAGCGCCTCGAGCAGCCGACCGATCCCGTCCTGTCGGCCGCCGCGGTTGCTTCCCATCGCCGGTCAATCGGCAACTGGGCCCGGGATGTGAGCGCTTCGGCCCCTATGGTCCGGCCATCGACGATCACGTGGCGGCGGTCCTCGCCGCGAACCGGGCCTTCTACGCCGCCTTCGAGGCCCAGGACCTCGACTCCATGTCCGCGCTGTGGAGCCACGACGCCGAGGTGGCCTGCACCCATCCGGGGTGGGCCACGCTCCACGGGTGGGCGGCGGTGTCGGCGTCGTGGTTCGCCCTGTTCCAGCAGCCGTCGCCCCTCCAGTTCATCCTCACCGAGGAGCGGGCGCGGGTGGTCGGGGAGCTGGCGTGGGTCACCGTGGACGAGAACCTCATCGGCCAGCAGACGGGCCAGACGGTGGCCGCGCTCAACCTGTTCCGCCGGGGAGGCGGGGGCTGGCTGCTGTGGTGCCACCACGGGAGCGCGGTCGCCCCTCGCCAGGCCCGCCCGGGCACGCCGTAGGAGCCGAGCCCGTAGATTTGCCGGTCCACGAGCACGAGGACGGCCGGGACGCCATGGACGACGAGCGAGATGGAGGGTCGGCCGACGGCGGCCAGGTGGACGGGCGCACGGCCCGGGCCCTCCGCACGCGCGAGGCCATCGTCGACGCCTGCATCGCCCTGGTGGACGAAGGGGATCTGCGCCCCACCGCACCCCGCATCGCCGAGCGGGCAGGGGTGTCGGTGCGGTCGGTGTTCCAGCACTTCGACGACCTCGAGACCCTGTTCGCCATGGTCGCCGAGCGGGTGATCGGCCGCCTCGCCCAACTGCTGGTCCCGATCGATCCGTCAGTCCCCCTGGACGAACGGGTCGAGCGCTTCGTGCGGCAGCGCCGCGCCGTGCTCGAGGCGGTCACCCCCATCCGCCGGGCGGCGGCCATCCACGCCCCGTTCTCGAGGGAGATCACCAACCGGCTCCAGACCGGCCATGACTTCCTGCGACTGGAGATCGCCGAGGTCTTCGCCACCGAGCTGGCGTCGGTCCCCGACGACGAGCGCGAGCGGTTGCTCGACGTGCTGGACACCGTGGTCTCGTGGCCGAGCTGGGAGAGCCTGCGCACGTTCAACCGGCGCTCGGCCGACGACGCCGCCGCCGTCCTCGACCACATGCTGCGGATGGTGTTCGAGGGAACGCGCTAGCCGCCCGGGGCATCGCCCGGCCCGTCGGCGAGCCGCCGGTACGCTGCCGCCATGGATGGGCGCGATCCGTTCCCCCGTCGCACCGCCACCCCCACCGTCCTGGCCCCCTGGCTCGTCGAGTTCGGCCGCACCTTGCCCGGCCTCCTCCGGGCCTACCGGCCGGGCGGGCCCGTGGGCCCACGGACCCGGGAGCGGGTGATCCTGGCCGTCACCGAGGTCAACGGGTGCCGCTACTGCGCCTGGATCCACGGTTCATGGGCTGACTACCTCGGCGAGGGCGAAGCCGGCGGGGCCGATGCCGAGGAGGCCCTGCTCACCTACGCACGGGCCTGTGCCGAGGCCGGTCACCCGCTCGATCCCGCACCCCTCGCCGATCGGGTCCCGGCTCCGGTGGCCGAGGCGGTCCGGGCCACGGTGGCCTCAATCGAGGTCTCGAACCTCGTGGGCAACACCGTGGACGGGCTCCTCGCGCGGCTCACCCGCAAGCGGCCGGCCGAGCCCGTGGCCGCACTGGGCGAGGCGCTGACGGTGGCGGTGGCCGCCCCCGTGGCGGTGCCCCTGCTGGCCGCGGCCGCCGCCATGCGGATGGTGAGCCGGGTGGCGCCGCCGATGCCCGACATCGAGGTGCCCCCGCCCGGCGAGGCGAACCTGCTCGTGCACCTCCTCGCCCAGACGGCACCGGCCTACCTCGCCAACGCCGCCGTCCGGGCCGCCGTGCTCGGCCTGCCGGTGCCGATCAGCGTCGCGCTCCGCGCCGGGCGCACCACCGCCACCATCCGGGTCGGCCGGGGCCGCCTGGCCATCACCAACGGGGTGGCCGCCGATGCCCTCGTGGTGGTGGAGGGCGACGTCGAACCGCTGTTGCGGGCGGCCAGCGGCGCCCTCGTGCGCGAGCTCGGCCACCTGCGCATACGGCCCAGCTGAGGCCGGCCGTGGCCACCCGTCCCGCCGCGCCGACCCTGGCCGGGGCGTTGGCCGACTTGGTCGGCGCCGACCACGTCACGACCGACGTGGCCGACCACCTGAGCGACATCACCGAGCACCCGCCGGGCGAGGCCGACGTGGTGGTGCGACCGGGCACGCACGGCGAGGTGCGCGCTGTGCTGCTCCTGGCCCACGAGCGGGCCGTGCCGGTCACGCCGGTCGTCGCCGGTTACAACGTGGCCGGCATCGCCATCCCCCGCCGCGGCGGCATCGTCCTCGACCTGAAGCGGCTCGACCGCATCGTCGCCCTCGACCAGGACACCATGACCATCGTCGTCGAGCCCGGCGTCACCTTCGCTCAGTTGAAGGCCCACCTCGACGACCACGCCCCCGAGCTCGCGTACACCTATCCGTTCGCCCCGCCGTTCACGTCGGTCATGGCCAACGCCCTCCTCGACGGGTTGAACAACCTGTCCCTGCCGCACGGGGCCATGGGCTCGTGGATCACCGGGCTGGAGGCGGTGCTGGCCGACGGCACCGTGGTCCGCACCGGCGCCGGCGCCGTCGTCGACACGTGGTTCGGCCGGGCCCCCCTGCCCGACCTCACCGGCCTGTTCGTGTCAACCCAGGGCACCACCGGCGTCGTGACCCGCATCGGCCTGCAGCTCGTGCCGGCGGCGACCCACCGCCGCCGGTGGTTCGCGTTCGCCTACGAGCTCGACGCCGCCTACGAGGCCATGCGCACCCTAGCCCGCACCGGTTCCTTCGACGACGTGGGGTGCATGTCGTGGCCCTCGGCCAAGATGCTGTTCGGCGCCACCGATGGCCTGGTCCGCAGCGACGACGAGCCCCTCGCCTTCCTCTTCGTCGACATCACCGGTGCGTCCGCCGACGAGCTGGCGGCCCGGGAGCGGTTGGGACGCGAGCTGCTCGACCGGGCCGGCATCGAGAGCGTCTTCGAGGTGGCCGACCTCCTCCGGCTGATGCCCCACCTGGCCAAGCTGGCCGAGCTGCCGACGACCCTCGACTTCCTCCTCGACTTCCCCGGCGGCGGCCTCGCCTGGGTCGGCTCGTACGGGCCGGGGCGGAGCTGGGTCGCCGGGGCGGCGGCGGGCATGGATGCGCTCGAGCGCCACGGCTTCCCGCCGTTCCTCGTGGCCCGGCCCATGGCCGGCGGCCACTACTACGTGTTGCGGTTCGTGGCCTGCTTCGACAAGGGCGACGCCGCCGAGCTTGAGCGGGTGCGGGCCTGCATGGAGGAGCTGGCCGACCTCGTGCTCGATCACGGCTACGTGCCCTACAAGGCGTCGGCCGACGCCGCCGAGCGCATCCTCGAACGGGCCCATCCCGGCTTCGGTGAGCTGCTCACCCGGGTGCGCGACGTGCTCGACCCCGAACGGCGGATGAACCCGGGGCGTTGGCCGGGCACCTGAGCGGAGCGGATCCGGCCGACCGGGCCCTGTTCGCCCGCCTGCCCCGCCTCGCCGACCTGGTGCCGTTCGTGGCGTTGGCCGATGGCCTGCCCACGCCGCTGGAGCGCTTCGACGAGCGCCTCTGGGTGCAACGTGACGACCTGACCGCCACCGGCGAGGGCACCTACGGAGGCAACAAGGTCCGCAAGTTCGAGCTCACCCTCCCGGTGGCGGTGCGGCGGGGCGGTCCGGTGCTGACCGCCGGGGCCACCGGGTCCCACCATGTCCTGGCGGCGGCTACCTACGCCCACCGCCTCGGCCTCGAGGTGGAGGCGGTGGTCTACCCCCAGCCGGCCACCGACGACGCGGCGCGCACCGCCGCCGCCCTCTCGGCCCTCGGCGGGGTGCGGGTGACGTCGATCCGCTCGCCGTACCTGATGCCGGTGGCCCTGGCCGCCCGCCTCGCCGCCCTGGCCCCCAGAGCGCCCTACCTGCTGTGGCCCGGGGCCTCGACGCCGCTCGGTGCGCTGGGCCACGTGTCGGCCGCCCTGGAGCTGGTGGACGCGTTCGCGGCGGCGGGTGACGACGAGCCCGACGACGTGGTGGTGGCCCTCGGATCCGGCGGTTCGGCGGCCGGGCTGGCCGTGGGCCTGGCGCTGGGCGGTTGGCGGCGGGCGAGGGTCGTCGCCGTCCGGGCCGCCGACCGCGTGGTCACGAACCGCGCCGCGCTCGCCCCGTTGCTGGCGGGGACGGTGGCCCTGCTCGCCGCAGGCGGGGCCGTGGTGGCGCCGCCTCGCCTGACCGTCGACGGCCGCTGGTTCGGGCGCGGGTACGGGCACCCGACGAGCGCCGGCGACGAGGCGACGGGGCGGGCCGGGGAGCTCGGGCTCGCCGTCGAGCCGACGTACACGGCAAAGGCGTTCGCCGCGGCCCTCGACCGTGTCGCCGAGGGCCGCCGGGTCGTCTTCGTGCAGACCTTTGCCGGACACCACGGCGGCCAACCGTGAGGCGGGGCGTGATGGCAGTGGTGGTGGTCATCGCGCTGGCCGGTTGTGGGGGCGCCGGCGACCGGTCCACCACCGCGACCACCTCGACCACGTCGAGCACCACCACGACCACGACCACGACCACGACGACGACGTCGACCACCACGACGACGTCGACCACCACGACCACGGCGCCGCCCACCCCGTTGCCGCCGGGCGCGTCGGTGGTGACAGCCGACGCCGCCGTCCTGGCGCCGGCGCCCCGTGGCGGCGAGACCCGCCGCCTCGCCGACGACTGCGCCGAGCTGGCCACGCCGAGCTGGGAGGCCGACTGCGGACGGGCGGCGACCGCCGGTGCACCGTTGGTGTGGCTGGTGGAGGAAGACGGGCGGCGAGGCGGCCGGCGGGTCGTGATCTGGCGGGTGGAACGGGGCCGCGCTGCGCCGGTGCTGCAGGCTGTCGACCCCGACGGCACCGAGCTGCTGGCGGTCCACGTCGAGGTGGTCGACCTCGACGGCCGGCCTGGGGAGGAGATCGTCGTCGGCTTCCGGCTCCAGGGCAGTGGCGCCTTCCTCGAGCTGGATGTGGTGGGGGGCGACGGCACCGTGGTGGCCCACCGGAGCCTCGACCACGGCCGTGCCGCCGTCCGGGCCGGGGTGCTGGAGGACTGGGCGGCGGAGTTCGGTCCCGACGAGCCCAACTGCTGCCCGGCCACCTTCGCCCGCAGCGCCGTCACCTTCGACGGGGGGCCGTGGCGGGCGGCGCCGGTGGCCTCCGAGCCGGCCGACCTGGTGCCCGCCGGCCAGTTCCCCTGACGTCGCTAGCCTCAGCGGCCATGCGCAACCCCGCGTCAGCCGCCCCCGACCCTGCCTTGGTGGAGGTGGCCGTGGAGGCCCTCCTCGACGCGGCGTTGGAGCCCATCGTGGAGATGGTGATCACCGCCGACGAGGACGGCTACGAGGCCCGGGCGGCCGACGGCCGGGTGCGCTTCACCCGTGAGGACGACGGCCACGGCTGGCGCTTCACGACCACCGCGGTCGAGGGTCGGGACCCGCTGGGCGACCAGTCCACCGACCGGTTCTCCCCGCTGGCCGACGAACTGGCCACGCCGTTCCCCGACCGCACCGCCACCAGCTACCCCTTCGCGCACGAGATGGTGGCCCAGGCGTTCGACGCCGCTGCCGCCCCTGACGTGATCTGCCTCCACACCGCCGCCCACAACTGGGAGGACAAGGGCGGCTCGCGTGGCGAGCACGGCTCGATGGGCGTGGTGCAGGCCAGGGCCCCGTTCATCCTGGCCGGCGCCGGGGTGAAGGAGAACGGCGTGGTGCCCCGCGCCTGCCGGCTGGTCGACGTCGTCCCGACCGTCCTCACCCTGATGGGCGCCGCTCCCCACCCCGACGGCGTGGGCCTCAACGGCGGGCCCCGCCCCGACGCGGTGCTGCGTCGCCAGGACGGCGACGTCCTCGCCGACCTGATCGACGGGCGCGAGCCCCCGCCTGACCACGTCGTCGGTTTCCTCTTCGACGGGTGCAACCCGAACGTGCTCTACGACGCCGCCTCCCGCGGTGAAGCGCCGAACGTGGCCCGGCTGATGGCGATGGGCACGACGTTCGCCCACGGGGCCATCGCGTCCATGCCGAGCGTCACGCTGGCCAACCACACCGCCGTCCTGACCGGCTGCCACCCCGGCCACCACGGCGTGCTCAACAACGCCTGGTACGACCGGGCCCGGGGCGAGCAGGTGATCACGAACTCGCCGGCCACGTGGCCGTGGTCGATGGCCACGCTCTCGTCCGAGGTCGAGACCATCTACGCCGCGGTGTCGCGCACCTGGCCCGACTCCTTCACCCTCGCCGCCAACGAGCCGTGCGACACCGGAGCCGGGTTCAGCACGTTCGACCTCCTCCGCTCCGGCCGGATGCCCGAGCGCCCGCCCCGCGCCGAGGACCTGCCGTTCGCCACCGAGCGCTTCGTCCGCCCCGAGAAGAGCTACGGCCTGTCCTCCCGCATCGACCACACCGGCCTGGAGATCGCCCTCGGCGTGTGGGGTGACGGTTACCAGGGCGTGCAGTACCCGCTGCCCCGGTTCAGCTGGGTGAACTTCTCGCTCACCGATGCCGCCTTCCACCACGGCGGGCCCTACTCCGAGATCGCCCGGGCCAGCATCGCCGACACCGACGCCCGCATGGGCGAGGTGCTGGCTGCAGTCGAGCGCCGCGGCGTGTTCGACCGCACCGCGTTCTTCCTCGTGGCAGATCACGGGATGGAGGAGTCGAACCCCGAGGTCACCGGCGACTGGGCACCGGCGCTCGACGCCACCGGCATCGACTACCGCGACGAGGCCTACATGTGGATCTACACCGGGGTGCGCCCATGACCACCGACCGCACGACGGGTCCGGGCGTCGAGCCCGCGACCGCCCGCCGCCTCTGGCGGGCGCTGGAGCCCTTGCACGCGTTCGTGTACTTCGTGCCCGAGGGCCCGGCCGAGTACGAGGCCATCGGGCTCAAGGGCGCCCGGATGGGCTACTTCGCCAGCCGGTCGGCGCCCATGGGCCCGGTACCGGCCGAGGTGGTGGTCGCCACCTTCTACAACTTCGCCCCCGCAGTGGTGCACCGTGCCATCCCCGACGCATGGGCCCGGGCCCGGTCCGAGGACGTGCTGGCGGCGCGCCTGCGGGTGGTCGACTCCGCTCTTCGCCGGCTGCTCGGCGAGGAGCGGGTGGCGTCGGCCGAGGTGGCCGAGGCCGCCGACCTGGCCCGCACCGCCGCCGGCGGCTGCTTCCCCCAGGGCCGTCCCCTGTACGCCGCCCACGCCGCCCTCGACTGGCCGGCCGAGCCGCACCTCGTGCTCTGGCACGCCCTCACCCTCCTGCGCGAGTTCCGGGGCGACGGCCACATCGCCGTGCTCGTCGCGGAGGGCGTCGGGCCACGGGAGGCGCTGCACATCCACGCCACCAGCGGGGAGTTCCCGAAGGAGATCCTGAAGGCGACCAGGGGATGGCCCGACGAGGAGTGGGACGCAGCCGAGGCCGGCCTCCTCGACGCCGGCCTGCTCACCCCCGAGGGCATGCTCACCGAGGCCGGCACCGTGCTGCGCCAGCGGATCGAGGACACCACCGACCGCCTGGCCCTCGCCCCGTGGGCCGAGCTCGGAGCTGACGGGTGCGACCGGCTGCTCGAGCTGGGCCGCCCCCTCAGCGCGGCGGTGGCGGAGGGCGGCGGCTTCCCCCTGCCCCGGTGACCGACGTCCCGCTGACCGACGCCCCCTCCACCCTGCGGGCGGCGCCGTCTCGGCGGGGGTCCCCGGCCGCACCCTGGGCCGGGGCGACGGCGTGGACGCCTCCGAAGAACAGGTCGCGGTCGGGCCAGGGCACCACGGGGCCGTAGCGGGCGAGGCGCTCCGCCACCGCCGGCCGGAACCCCGGCTCCAGCTCGGTGTGGTCACCGTCCCAGTGCAACCTCGGGGCCTGGACGGCGGCATCCACGTCGAGGCCACCGTCGACCACCGCGCTCAGCACCTGGAGGATGGCGGTGCGGATGCGCTTGCTGCCTCCGCTGCCGAGCACGAGCGACGCGGCACCGCCAGCGTCGAGCACCACGGTCGGCGACATCATCGACGCCACCCGAACGCCGGGCGGCGCGGCGTGGAAGCCGCCGGGGTGCAGGTCGTCCTCGCCGAGCATGTTGTTCAGGAGGATCCCGGTGCCGGGCCACATGTCACCCGAGCACTCGCCGTTGGATGTGCTCATGGCAGCCACGTTGCCCTCGGCGTCGGCCACGCTGACGTGGGTGGTGCCCCGGATGGACCGGGGGCGAGGGGGCTGAGAGCCAGGCTCCTCCTCGGCGTCCCGCCGCCGGTCGACCTCGGCCATCACCTCGA
>JAABUR0100004476.1_pt1 | contig 18651 bp, 21 predicted proteins | sample 5560091 | NCBI WGS metagenome assembly JAABUR01 (sample SAMN10711879, study PRJNA513375) | rock metagenome | isolation source: Antarctica rocks | place: Antarctica: Victoria Land, University Valley sud | reverse complement strand
CGCAGAGCCAGACCCGCCCGGATCGACGGCGCCCGAAGCCAGGACTCAAGCTCAGCGCGGTCGCTCGGCGGCACCTGCACAGCAACAGTCAACGACATAAGTCATTGTCCGAAAACAACCAGCAAAGATAAAGTCAACACGCTCACGCGGCACTAGGTCTGTGGATGCGTCCCACAGCCGCCCTGCCGCAAGCCGGTGATCTATGGGAGGGTCACGACCAGGCGTCCGGTGGTGTGGCCTTCCGGCGAGCGACACACCAGCGCAGTGCGACGTAACCAGCGGACCACACCCAGAGTGACCAGAGATCACGCCGTTGTTGAGATCACCTCAGTGCATCGATCGCGGTTAGGACGCCCTTCTTGTCGTAACTGGAGATCGGCATGGTGGCTGCGTGGGCGTGCCGGACGAGGCCGTCGCGGTCGATGAGGATGCTGCCGGACTGTTGCACGGCGCCGAAGACCTTCTTGGTGAGCCCGACCGTTTCGTGGGCGGTGCCGTGCCGGCCGGTCACGACCGGGAACGGCACGCTCTTCTTGGACTGCCAGGCTGAGGCATCGGCGCGTCCCTCGGGCACAGCAACGAGGACCTTGACGTTGTGGGCGGTGAAGTCGGGGGCGCGGCCAACGAGGTCCTTGACGTGGCTGTTGCACACGGGACACGTGGTCGACCGCATGAAGTACAGGAGGACGTTGTCGGTGCCGCGGTAGTCGGCGAGCCGGACGGCCTGGCCGGCGGTGTCCTCCAGATTGAGGTCAGGGACGGTGCTACCAACTTCCAACATGGAATCTCCTCGTACTGGCGCAGCCAAGAGGCAGCGTTTGGCGGATGTGGTCGGTGACAGGTATGAGAGGACGCCGGCGCCGGAAAGGGTTCAGCGCCGCTCGGGACGGGTGACGTTTGCGACCTGTCCTGACGGTCTGCCGTCGGTCTTGGTCGACTCGCATCGGCTATCGGTGCAGGCGCGGCGCAGGCGACCACCTGACACCGTCTGGATCAACTCGATCGCCCAGCGGCTGGGACAACAGCCGCGCAGTACGAGCAGACCGGGAGCTACGAGGACTGCACTGCTCGGCCACGACACCGTTGCGAGAACCATCGCGCCGCCGAACGCGCCGAAGCCGACCGCTCCGCGCGCCAGGTGCCAGAACATCGACCTGGTGATGTAGCTGGGACTCTTAGACCTCACATTCGCTGCCGAAGCCCGAGTCGTGCAGTGCGCTGCGAACCGTCGCGGGGGCGCGGTGCAGCCGCGACTTCATAGCGGCGGGGCTGAGGCCGAGCGCCGCGGCGACCTGGCGACCCGGATACCCCTGGATGTCTCGCATGATCAGCACCCGCCGCTGATCGTGCGGCAAGTCCGCGATCGCGGCCGCGACCCGGCCGGCGTCCAGACGATGCAAGACTTCCTCCTCCGCGGACGCCGCAGTGCTCTCCGGGCCCCAGTCCGAAACCCAGGGGACCGACCGCGCGCGCCGGAGGCACTCGTTTCGGACGATCCGGAACATCCAGGACGCGAGAGCGCCAGTAGCCCGCAGAGTGCCGATCTTGCGATATAGCGTGATCAGCGCTTCCTGCGCGGCGTCCTCCGCGTCCTCGGGCGACGCACACACGAAGTGCGCGAAGCGCCGCACGTGCGGCTGCGAGCCCGACACCAGGGCAACGATGGACTGCACATCGCCGCCCTGCGCCGCTCTGATCAACTGATCACCCGGCCAGCTCACGTCAGCCACGTGGCCCACCCCCTTCAGCCCGACGCGGTCGCCTGCCTGCGCATAAGAGCTCAGAACTACAGGAAGGATTCACCCGGGCACGCACCGAGCTCCCCGGCCCGGTCCGGGGCACCGCCCTGCTGGCAGCTGCCGAACCCGCCGGCCGACGCCCGCTGCTCTGCGACACGTTCCGCACCATGGCCCGAGCGCCGTCACCGGCCACCACCCCGAGTAGAGCCAACCGATGGCCGGCTGCGGGTGCCGCATCACGTGCCGAACCCTCACCAGAACATTGACGAGTCCCACAAGGGAGTGGGCCTGACGGGTGACTGGGTCAGGCCTGCAGGGTGCGTGGCGTCGTGGCGGGGGCGAGGCCGAGCAGGGCGCCGGCGGGGTCGAGGAGGGTGCCGGGTTCGGTGGGCAGCGGGTGTGCCCCGAGGGTGACAGCGCGCCGGGTCGCAGCCTCAACGTCGTCGACGTGGAAGCGTACAAGCCACGGCGAGGGCGGCTGTCGAGGCAGACCGGTTACCTGTGGAGCCAAGGTCGCGGAGGTGAGTCCGTCGACGACGAATCGCTGGCCTTGTAGCTCCCAGCCGAGGGTGGCGTGCAGGAACGGCTCGTGGTCCTGAGGCCGGTCGGTGCGTAGCTGGACGTCGGCGACGCTGCCGGGTTCTCCTGAGGCCCAGGTGCCGGGGTGGGCGTCAGGCTGCCACAGTGACAGCGGAGCGCTGGCCGGATCGCGCACTGCCGCCGCGACGCCGGCGTCACCGGCGGCCGCGGCTGGGGTGACGAGTAGGCCTCCGGCGGCGATGGCGGCTCGGGCCGTGGCGGCGGCATCAAGCACACGGGCGTAAACGGTCCAGTACGGCGCTCCGGGGTCCTCGGCGGGACCGAGCGCGGCGACGAGGCGGCGACCGGGTAGGTAGGCGAGCCGGTATCCGGCCGGGTCCGAGGGGTCGACCTGCCAGCCGAGCGCGGCGCTGTAGAAGGCAGTAGCTGCGTCGACGTCGGGGACGCCGAGGTCGACCCAGCAGATGCTGCCGACCGGGTGTTGGTCCGGGTCGGTGGGGCCGGCGGGCGGGACGGTCAAGATTGCTCCTTGGTGGTGCGGACGGGGTCGGTGAGACGGTGGCCGCGACGGGACGCGGCGCGGCCACCGCCCGGGTCAGCCAGCCTGCAGGAGGGCGGCGTCGGTGGTGGCGGCGATGAGCGCTTCGCCGGTGTAGGCGCGGCCGGCGACGCCCCAGCCTCCGTCGGGTGCGTTGAGGATGTTCACCCAGATGTCGTCCCGGTCGTGACCGGCGACGACAAGGCCGGCGACGATGTCGGTCGCAGCCGCGATGAACGCTGCCCGGGCCGCGACGGTGGGCAGACCGATGTCGGGCAGCTTGAGTTCGACCATGACCACGGGGCGGTTGGTCCCGCCGGCGTAGACGTCCTGGGGGTCCAGCAGGTTCACCGTGCCACCCACCATCGAGGTGAAGAGGCTGTTGCCGGTCAGTCCGCTGACCTCGATCAGCGCCGCAGTGAGCCGGGGCAGGACTTCGCGCTCGCCGGTAGGGGTGAGCACACCAAGGGCTGCGGTGACGGTGATGGGGATGGGATGACCTCTCCTCGACTCGCTAGTACGATCGTCCTAGCGCGTTCCGAGGATGAACTAGGACGGTCGTACTAGTCAAGGGGGGAGGAGCAGATGGCGGCAGACACCAGGAGCCGGATGCTGAAGGCGGCCGTGCAGGCGCTGCAGCGCAACGGCTTCGCAGGAATGTCCTTCACCCAGGTCCTCGCCGACAGCGGGGCCGCCCGGGGAGCGATCTACCACCACTTCCCGGGCGGCAAGACCCAGCTGGTCGCCGAGGCTGCCCAGCGCAACGGCGCCGACGTCCGCGGCCACCTCGCCGCGCTGCCGGCGACCGACCCGAACGACGTCGTCCAGACCTTTTTGGCCGGCATCCGACCTGTCCTGGCCGCCAGCACGACCGGCGGCGGCTGCGCCGTCGCTGCCGTGACCGTCGGTGAGCCCGGCGACCAGCCAACCCGTGCCGTCGCGTCCGCGGTGTTCGCATCCTGGAGCCAGACCCTCGCCGAGCGCCTAACCGCAGCCGGCCTCGAGACCGCCGAAGCCCAAGGCCTGGCCGTCACCCTGATCACCCTGCTCGAAGGCGCCCACGTGCTGTGCCGCGCCGCCGGCACCCTCGAGCCCTTCGACCAGGCCGCTCGCACCGTCACCGCGCTGCTCGGCGCTGGCCACCAGCATCACTGAGCCGACGGCCCCGTCTTGTGTCGGCAGCCCCTACCGGGCACCGACGGGCACCCGGTGGACGATCGGTGCCGTGGGACGCTGGTCAGCGGGCCCAGGGCGGAGAGATCCTCGCGCCGTCGGCGGTGACCGCCTCCAGCCCCGGGGTGGTGGTCACCCAAGCGGTTGCTCCGTCCGGTCCTGCGTCGACCCGCAGTTCGCTCCCGGCAGGGACAAGGACGACGTCGCCGGGTTGCAGCGCGGCGGCCGAGCCGTCGAGCGTCACGTGCAGCTCGCCGGTCAGGACGAGCAGGACCTCCTCGCGGGTCGGCCGGTGAGCCACACCGTGGAGGTCGGCCGGGACGGTGAGCTGCCAGGCGCACAGCTGGCTGCTGCCCCGGGAGGGACTCACGTAGGACAGGAACCGGCTGCCGTGCGTCTCGAACGGCGCGGCGTCAGTGGCGTGAATCACGGGCATGGTCGACTCCAAGAGATGGACAAGGGGACTGACTACATCGTCAGGGCACTTGTCTTGTCTGTCAAGATGAGCGGATGAGCGTCGACGGCCCGATGACTGCTGCGGCCGTGCTGCGCGTCGCCACCCAGCTCGTCGACGGCATCCAGGAGGGGCTCGCGCGCCGCGGGTTCGACGACGTGCGGCCCGCCCACGGCTTCGCCTTCGCCCGGATCAGCGGAACACGGGCGACGACCGCGGACCTCGCCGCCCACCTCGGGATCACCAAGCAAGCCGCGGCCCAGCTGGTCGACCACCTCGTCGAGCACGGATACCTCACCCGTGAGGCAGATCCCCGCGACGGCCGCGCCAAGCTGCTGGTGCTCACCCCACGCGGCTGGGCCTGCACGACCGCCGCCGAGCAGGCTGCTAACGATGTGGTTCAGCGATGGAAGGCGCAACTTCCCCCGAAGCAGTTCGCCGTGATGCGGGACGCCCTGAACAAGATCGCGGTGCCAGGCCGCTTGCGACCGGCCTGGTAGGAGGCCGGGGAGCGATCACCGGCCGAGCCGTAGCTGGTCCGAGCGGGCACACCTGTCCTGCGAGCGTACGGAGCATGAGGGTGGCCGAGTCTGGGACCGGTGGGAGCTCGGTCGGGCCGTGCGTTCCCGTGGGCGACGGGCCCGATGGCGTTGATTCACGCTCGGACCGCACGGTGCCAGTGACGGTGCAAGCTCGCACGGCAGTCGAGCCGGCAGCTGCTTTCGACATCGTTGCGCCGATCGATCTGTTGCTGGTGTTTCAGGGCTGGGGCCCCTCCCCGGGCGTGCGCGGTGCCACCGACCAGACTGGCCCGTGGGACCACGTCGGAGCGTCGCGGAAATCGGACCTGACGGACGGGTCGACAGCGACCGAGACGCTCACCGAGTACACCCCCGGCCATAGCTTCGCCTACGAGCTGATCGGGTTCCCCAACATCGCCCTCGCACGACTGGTATCCGGTGTCCGCGGCGAGTGGACGTTCACTCCTGACGACGGCGGCACTCTCATGAGATGGACCTACGAGTTCAAGCCGCGCGCAGGGTGCTACGGGCTCATCCGCGCCGGGCTGGCCCCACTGTGGCGGCGCTACATGTCCTCCGGACTGGCAGGGGCCGTTGCGGCAGTCGAACGCTCGGTTGCCTGACCCCCAGGCTCTGGACTTCTCCGCCACAGGCCGATGGCCCGGGCTCTGGCGGCGCGGTCGGGGAAGGTCTGGCTGATGATCGACAGCGTGGCCGGGAAGATGCACGCTGCTGCCGCCCCCATCAGGACCCGCAGTGAGATCAGTGCGCCGGTGCTGGTCAGGATGCCGGCGACGGCGCTGGCCACGGCGAAGACGGAGAGTCCGGCCGCCAGGACGCGTCTCCTGCCGTAGCGGTCACCGACCGTCCCGCCGGTGAGGATCAGTCCGGCGAAGGCCAGGTTGTAGGCGTCGACGATCCACTGCAGGGCGCTAGTACCGGCGTGCAGCTGCTGGCTGATGGCGGGGAGCGCGACGTTGACGATCGTGGTGTCGAGGTTGATGACGAACGTCGCCAGCAGAACGACCGCCATCACCAGGGCAGGTCGGCCGGCTCAGGCCGCTTCGGCAGGGGCGAGCAGGCCCCGTCCGGGCAACGTCGTCGCGCTCATGCCGCACCCCGGCCGACGCTCAGGTGCGGCGCGGCGGGCGGCAGGACGGTGCTGACGAGCCCGGTCGCCAGGTCGTAGACATGGCCTGAGACGGTGATGAAGCCAGTGGCAAGGGGGGAGGCGAGCAGTCTCTCGACGTCGGTCGTGACCGTCACGGTCGGGTCGGTGACCGCTTCCGCGGCCAGGGCTGCGTCGTCGAAGCCGGTCCGTCGGGCGAAGCCGTGCCGGAAGGTGTCGTCGGCCAGGAACCCGGTGCCGCACTGGGTGTGGTGGATGACTGCGACCTCCAGAGGGGCGCTGGCGTCGGGGTTCAGCTTTTCGCCCAGGTAGCTGATGAAGGCGATGTCGGAGATGGCCGCTTCGCTGACCCGTCCACCGGCGTTGCGCAGCACGATCGCGTCGCCGAGCCCCACGCCGAGGAACGCAGCTGGGTCGACGCGCGGGTCGATGCAGGTGATCACGAAGATCGGGGCCCGCGGTGGCCGCAGGGTCATCGCCGACCGGGCGTCGGACTCGGCGAAGGTGCGGTTGCGCTGCAGGAACGGCTCGATGGCGGACATGGACGACTCCTCGAATCAGTGGTGATGCAGATACAACACTTAAGAGCCGTACAGTAACCGCGGGGGTGGTGCATATGCAACAGGCATCGGAACAAGCCGGCGACCTGGCACAGGCGATGCAGGACGGCTGCCTGGGTGTGCGGGTGGGCCGCCTCCACCGCCTCGTGGGCCGCCAGTTCGACCAGGCCCTCCGTCCGCTTGGCTTGTCCATCTCCCAGATGGAGATCCTCAGCGCCCTGACCCTGATCAGCGGCCCGGTCCGACCGGCGGACCTCGGCACGTGGCTGGCCATCGAGCGCTCCACGATGAGCCGCAACCTGTCGCTCATGGAGAAGAAGGGCCTGATCGCCGCAGCGGAGTCTTCCGCCTCCGGACGGTCCATGTCCTTCGTCATCACCGAACAGGGAACGGAGGCCCTGACTCAGGCATCGGCCGCCTGGAACGGTGCCCAGACCGGACTGCTACAACTCGTCGGCCCGGACGCTGCTCCCACTCTTGACACCTGGATCAGCCAGCTGACCCAGCCGTCAATCGGAGGACATGCCCCCAGCTGACAGTGCTGCCAAGACGACGTTGCTGGCCACATCCCAGTAACGCAGTCCCGCCACGCGCAGGCCGGCTGCTGCTGCCTCGCGACGGAGGACAGGAAGCGACGCGGCCAAGGGGAGGCCTATGCAACCTCACTACCGGCCGGCTATGCCGCGTTCGAGGAGCCGTGCGGCGCGTCGGGCGACGGTGAGGCGGGTGACGGGTTCGCCTTCGGTGGTGAGCTGCTGGCGGGCTTGGTGTTGGAGGTGGGCGCGGTCGTCGGCGTCGGCGAGGGTGGCTTCCAGGCCGTCGAGTTCGGCCTGTTCGTGGGGGGTTCTGGTGAGGCCGGGTTGTTGGGCGTGGTCCCACCAGGGTCCTGCTTCGGCCAGGCGCATGGGGCTTCGGGTCTGTGGGTCGGCGGCGACCAGGAGTAGGGCGTGGCGGGCGTGCTGTGCGGGCCAGCCGCGGACTTTGGTGGCGAAGTCGATGGCGGTGGCCAGGCAGGGGGCGGACCAGCGGACCGAGGGTTGGCCGAGGTCGCGGCGCAGGCCCTGGACGGTGGCGGCCAGGGCCGCCAGGTCGCCGACGGCGGAGGCGGCGGGCGGGCCGTCAGCCGTGGCGTAGGGCCGGTTGGTGCTGGTCTCGAGATCCCCCTCCGCCATCCCGCCGGTCGCCAGGCCCGTCACGAGCGGGGGCGCGGGTGTGGTGGGTGGAGGTGGTGTCTCGGTAGGAACGTCTGGGTTGGGCCGCAGGGCTGCGGCCACCCTGGCCGCACTGCTGCGGCGGGGGATGGCCGCAACCGTGCGGCCACTTGGCAGGTTGCCGGTGGCCTGGGCCTGCGGGTTCACGCCGGGGGTGGCCGCAGCAGTGCGGCCATCCCCGTCCGCCGGGCAGCCCGGAGCGGTGTCGGGGTCGTGGGTGCCGAGGTGGTAGCGGTTGGTGAGGTTGCGCCCGTCGTGGAGCGGCGTTCGATGGTCAGGATGCCGGCGGCGGTGAGTTCTTTGAGGGCCCGGTCGACGGTGTCGACGGAGCGGTGCAGCCGGCGGGCGAGCAGTGCCCGCCCGGGCATCCGGACCCCTGAGGTGTTGCCGTAGCGGGCGAGGATGGCGTAGAGGCGGAAGGCGGTGTCGGAGACGGTGGAGTCGAGCATCCATTCGGGGACGACGGCGAAGCGCTGCTCGACGAGGAGGTCCTCCCGGCCCGTGTGCGGCAGCTGGGACAACGCCGGGCTGGTCGCAGTGGGGGTGGTTGCAGTGGGGGCGGCTGTCGTGGGGGAGGTCAGGGTCGCGGTGTCAGTCACGGCGGCCTCCGCTCAGCGCGCGGTGGAGCCAGCCGCGGACGACCTGGCAGCAGCCGGCAGCGCCCGGCAGGTGGCCTACATTTCGGCCTACGCACGGTTCAGCAGCAGCCAGCACCAGCCGGACGGGCTGATACACCTTTGGGGTGCTGACCTGCGCAGACGGCACCAGGGGGCAGCGGCTGGCATAGCCCGGTAGGGGAGTCAGGCTTCTTTTAATCCGCGGGTTCGGGGTTCGATCCCCCGACGGCCCACCCCGCTGACCAGCACAAATGCAGTTGGAAGCCCAACCCGAGGGCTGATCTGGGGCCTTTGCGAGAAGAATGTGCACACCAAGTTCTCGCAAACAGTGCACACGGGCCGCCCGCCGAACGTTCTCCGAGCAGGAACGCGCAGGTCAGGCGCTCGCCGCAGAGTGATCCGGTGCCGACGCCCGCGGAGTTTCGCTCCGTTGGTTATCCGAGGGACGTCGCTCTGGCGGGCCGAGCGGAGTGGACAGGGGACTGCTAGGTTCGGGCAAGGACTCGCCGGGCTCGTCAGCCGCTGGCCGCCTACGCCGGCAGGGAACTAGCTGACCGTCGACACCACCTCCACCGCCGCCGCCCCGGCGACCAAACCGGACACCAGTGCAGCCACCTGGCCAGAGGCAGCTGGCAGCCAGTCGACGGGAGACCCAACGGCGGCGCTCGATCGCCGATGATCGGAATAGACCAGCTCGGGCTCTCCATGCTCATCGCCGCCGTCGTTGCCACCCCCCCTTGGGGATCAGCAGTGCCGCACTGGCGTTCGGCTACCCGCTGTGGCCGCGCGTCGCCCTGGTCATTGCCGGCGTCGCGCTCCACCAGGAGGGGCCCGCACAGGAGGGCGCCCCACCCGGCTGGCGCCGTGCAGTTGTGTGAACTCCAGTGTTCCCGGCGAGGACTTGAGCAGCCGGACCAATGCGCAGATGCGGACCAGCCTTTGCTGCCAATACGCACTCTCGGCGATTCCAGGGCCAATCTTCGGCTTATGCGCCACGTCACATCACGTCGGGGTCCCAGACAACAGGGGCCTCGTTTGATCCGGTAGAGCTCAAGCTGAGGGCGACGAGCTGGCGCCGCTGTTCACGGACTTCCTCGCTATGGCGCCATTTGTGGGTCTTGCGGAGGGATGCCGCCCCGGAACGCTCGGGCCGTGTCGCCGTGTCGCCGTGTCGCCGTGTCGCCGGTCGCGTTCGGCGGCTGGCGGCTGTTGTTGGTGAGTTCATCACCGCGACTATCCCGTGGCATTGCACCCGCTACCAGACCGCGACCGTTCAGCCACCTTGCCAGCTCGGATTGTCCCGCCGGGGAACACGGCCGCCCGGCACCGAGTGTCGGTGCCGGGCGGCCGGTGGAACGTCCTGCAGGGGTCAGTCGCCGGCGCTACCCCCGGCGGTCGGGGGCACCTGCTGCGGGAGCAGCACTGAGGCGTCGCCCGGGTAGGGGCGGGCGAAGCCGTACGAGGCGTACCAGACGTCCCGGTTCGCCTGACCCATGTCGACCCGGTCCTCATGCGTCCAGTCCTGACGCATCGACCAGGCTGCCCAGGCCGCTCTCGCGACAGCGGGTGTGACGACGCCTGGCTCGGTCGCTGCCGAGCGGGCGGCGGCCGTCGTCAATGCTGTCTTCGAGGGGTTGGTCTCGGACAGCGGCACCTGGTTCGGCAGGTGCTTGTACGGGGCGAGATCTGGCGTGTTGGTGAACACGTCGCGCATCGGTTCGGCGGTGAGGTCCTGCTGGTTCATCGGGGGCAGGCCGAGGATCTGCTCGATCGTCCGCATGACGTTGAGCTGGCTGTAGTAGCTGTGCACCAGTCGGCGGGATGCCGACGGCGGCCAGGCCCGCCCCGCCGGCGAGCCGCTGGGCCCGGACCTGCACCAGCGTCAGCTCCGAGATGGGCATGGACGTCGCCCCGAGTCGTGCGGGCGACGGGTCGTGGCTGCACACGAGCACCCCGTCGGCGGTCAGCCGGGCGTCGCACTCCGCCGCGTCGACGCCTTGGCGGGGCAGGGACGCGAAGCCCGGCAGCGAGTTCTCGAGGTGGGTCGTCGGGCTGCCCCGGTGTCCGATGACTCGGAATGGCGCATCTCCACTCGGTCGGTCCATCACGCTCCTCGCCGGATGCGAAGGCCACGTGCCCGCAGCCGAGGCACGTTCCGCGACGGAGATGACCAAGCGTCTACCCGGAGATGGCCGCCAGGGGACCGTCAGGTGTCAGGGTGGGTGCCAGCCGTCGCCGAACGGACACCTGCTGCACGCCTGGGCGTCAGGCGGTGGCGGCCCGGCGGGCGGTTGAATCCCGGACGTGCGAGTCGTCGTGGTGGGTGGCGGGGTCCTCGGGTGCATGCACGCCTGGGAGGCGCTGGAGCGTGGGCATGAGGTGATGCACCTCGAGCGCGAGGCCGGTGCCCGCGGGGCGTCGGTGCGCAACTTCGGGCTGGTGTGGGTCAGCGGCCGGGCGCCGGGGCGGGAGCTGGCGCTCGCCCTCGACGCCCGCGAGCGGTGGCGGCGCGTCGCCGAGCGGGTCCCGGGCGTGGGACTGCGGGCAGCCGGCTCGCTGACCGTGGCTCGCGACGACGGCGAGCTTGCGGCGCTCGAGCGGGCAGCTGTGCTGCCCGACGCGGCCGAGCGGGGTTTCCAAATGCTGGCGCCGGACGTCGCGCGGCAGGTCAACCCGGCCCTCGGCGGTGAGCTGGCCGGGGCGCTGTGGTGCGCCTCCGACGCGGTCGTCGAGCCGCGTCGGGTGCCGTCGGCGCTGGTCGCGGCCCTCAACGCGCGGGGTGGCTACGAGTGGCTTCCGGGCCGCGAGGTGGTCGAGGTGGGCGACCACGCCGTCCGCGACGCCTCCGGTCAATGGCACGCGGGCGACCTCGTCGTGCTGTGCACCGGCGCGGCCCACGGCGGGGTCGCGACCGCCCATCTGGACCGGCCGCCCCTTCGTCGGGTGCGGCTGCAGATGCTCCAGACTGCACCGCACACCCAGCGGTTCAGCACGTCGGTGGCCGACATCGACTCGCTGCGGTACTACCCGGCGTACAGGGGCACCGGTGTCGACTCGCTGCCCGACCAGCCCGTCACGGCCTCGCTCTGGCGCTCAGCTGCTGCTGGTGCAGCGCCTCGACGGCAGCCTCACGGTCGGCGACACCCACGCCTATGACGAGCCGTTCGGCTTCGACATCGAGGAGGAGCCCTACGACCACCTGCGAGCCAGTGCCGAGCGGCTGCTGGGGACGCCGCTGCCAGGCACGGCACGCCGCTGGGCCGGCGTCTACAGCGAGACGACCGACGGCCAGCCCTACCACCGGTCGCTGGTCGGCGACGGACTGCTGCTCGTCACCGGCCCAGGCGGGAAGGGGATGACGTGCTCGCCCGCCATCGCCGCGGAGACCTTCGACGCCGTAGACGTCGGCGATCCGGCGTCCGTACGACCGGCCGACGTCGCGGGGACGGCGACCGCGTGACGCGCGTAGCCGTCCTGGACATGGCCGGCACGACCGTGGCGGACGACGGAGTGGTGCTGCGCGCCTTCGACATGGCCCTCGATCAGTCCCTGCCGTCCGCAACGAAGGACGACCGGCGGCGCGGCCGTCGCATCGTCCGCGAGACGATGGGCCAGTCCAAGATTGACGTCTTCCGGCTCGTCCTCGACGACGAGGACCGTGCCCAGGCCGCTCTGGCGGCGTTCGAACAGGCCTATCTCGATGAAGTCGAAGCTGGAGGTGTCGGCGCCCTGCCGGGGGCGGTCGACGCGATGACGGTCCTACGGAACGAGGGCTGGTCCCTATGCCTGACCACCGGCTTCCCGCCGACCATCCGCGACGCGCTACTAGACCGACTCGGGTGGCGGGGAGTGGTCCCGCTCGCCCTGTCCCCGGTCGACGCCGGGCGGGGAAGGCCGTACCCGGACCTGGTGCTGGCGGCGTTCCTGCGGCTCGGCGGGGACGACGTCGCCGACACCGTGGTCGTCGGGGACACGCCCAGCGACATGGCGTGCGGGCGGCGCGCCGGAGCGGGCACCCGCGTGGGCCTGCTCACCGGAGGCACCGCCTCGGCGGACCTGCTGCTCGCCGGCGCCACCGACGTTGTCGGCTCCGTCCGCGACGTCCCGTCGCTCGTTGCCGGGCGCCCGGCGGCCCTTCGGCGAACCTGAGCCGTACGGGCGAATTGTCGTCGACCGTCCACCTGCTCGTCACCTCGCGCTCGGCGGCCGGTCGTGTGCCGCTGCTTGCATCTCCTCTGCACGCCAAGAGATGGCAGTGCAGGAGGGGAACACGATGAGGTCACGGCTCCCGGCCGCCGTCGCGGCGGCCACCGCCCTTGCGATCACCGCCGCTGCCTGCGGCAGCAGCGGGAAGACGTCCACCACGGGCTCGTCGAGCAAGGCGGCCAGCGCGCGCACCGCGACCGACCTCGGGGGCATGGACGCCCTGGTGGCTGCGGCGAAGAAGGAGGGCACCCTCAACGTCATCACGCTGCCCGCGAACTGGGCCAACTACGGCACGATCATCTCGGACTTCCAGCAGAAGTACGGCATCAAGGTCGTCAGCCAGAACCCCGACGGCTCCAGCCAGGACGAGATCAACGCCGTCCAGCAGCTCAAGGGCCAGAGCAGGGCGCCCGACGTGCTCGACCTCGGCCAGTCGTTCGCCGTCTCGGCCGCCTCGACGGGCCTGCTCGCGCCCTACCAGGTGAGCACCTGGCACGACATCCCCGCCGCATCCAAGGACGCAGGTTCCGCCTGGTACAACGACTACGGCGGCTACGTCTCGATCGGCTACGACGCGGCGAAGGTCAAGACTCCGCCGACCTCGTTCGCGGACCTGCTCAAGCCCGAGTACAAGAACCAGGTCGCCATCAACGGCAACCCCACCCAGGCGGGCGCCGCCTTCGCGGCGGTGTACGCCGCGGCGCTGGCCAACGGCGGATCCTTCGACAACATCCAGCCGGGGATCGACTACTTCAAGAAGCTGCACAAAGCAGGCAACTTCGTCCCGGTCACCGGAGGCCCGTCGACCGTGCAGAGCGGGCAGACGCCCATCCTTATCTGGTGGGACTACCTGCAGGCGTCGGAGGCCGCCAAGCAGCTGCCGACCTGGAAGGTCGTCATCCCCTCCGACGGTCACTACGCCAGCTACTACGCCCAGGCCATCAACAAGACCGCCCCGCACCCGGCCGCCGCCCGACTGTGGGAGGAGTACCTCTACTCCACGCAGGGCCAGAACCTGTGGCTTCAGGGCAAGGCACGGCCGGTCGAGCTCGCCAGCCTGGTCACCAGCGGGACGGTCGACAAGGCCGCTTACAGCTCGCTGCCGCAAGCTCCAAGCGGCTCGCAGACGTTCCCGAGCAACGACCAGCAGACGAAGGCCAAGGCGGTCGTGTCCCAGCAGTGGGCCGCGGCCATCGGGTCCTGACCGTGCCTACGCCCTCCGCTACCGCCCGGCGCAGGCCCGGGTGACCGACACCCAGGTCGTGGCCGCCCCCCCGGGGGCGGCCACGGCTGCGCCTCCGGTGCGCGCGCCCATTCGCCGCCGGCTGGCCGATGCCGCACCCCTGCTGGGCCTGCTGCCCTACACCGTCTACACGGTGCTGTTCCTCGGCCTGCCCGTGATCGCGATCGTCATCGGGGCCTTCTCGACGTCCACCGGCTCGCCGACCCTGCAGAACCTGCGGACCGCGGTGTCGGGCACCTACCGGACGGGCCTGGTGACCAGCCTGGAGCTGTCAGTGAGTTCCGCCGTCGTCCCCGGCTTCCTCGGGCTGGTCATCGCGTACGCAGTCCACAGCGCCCCCCGCGGCCGGCTGCTGCGCCGTGTCGTCTCGACGGCCTCCGGCGTGTTCGCCAACTTCGGCGGCGTCCCACTCGCCTTCCTGTTCATCGCCAGCCTGGGCAGCACCGGCGTCGTCACCCACTGGCTCGACGCGGTCGGCGTACACCCCTACCAGCACGGCTTCACGCTTTACACGTTCACCGGAATCGCGCTGGTCTACCTGTACTTCCAGATCCCGTTGATGGTCCTGGTCATCACCCCGGCGCTGGAGGGCCTGCGACCCGCCTGGCGCGAGGCGGCCCAGAACCTCGGTGCGAACTCATGGTTTTACTGGCGTCACGTCGGCATCCCGGTCCTGCTGCCATCGGTGCTCGGCTCGGTGCTGCTGCTGTTCGGCAGCGCCCTGTCGGCGTATGCCACTGCGGAGGCGCTCACCAGCGGCAGCATCGCCCTCACGCCCATCCAGATCGGGTCCTTCCTCAACGGCAACGTGCTGAGCGGGCAGGAGAACGTCGGCAAGGCGCTGGGCTTCTGCCTGATCGTCGTCATCGCAGTCGTCATGGCCCTTTACACGGTGCTGCAGCGGAGGGCGTCACGATGGCTGCGCTGACCGGCACTGACACCGCCGCGCCCCGGCCCGATGCCCGGCCACGACGTCGTCGGCCGACCGTCGGCCGCTGGCTCGTGCTGCTCGTCGCGGCCGGGTACTTCATCGTCCCGCTGTGGTCGGCGGTCCGGTTCACCCTGCGGGCACCCGGCAGCGGCAGCGCGCTTTCGGCGTACACCAGTATCCCGAGCCTGCCGGGCTTCAGTCACGCCATCGGCCTGTCGCTGCGGCTTGCGCTGATCACCACGGTGCTCGTGCTGGCAATCCTGGTCCCGACGAGCGTCTACCTGCACCTGCGCCTGCCGCGTCTGCTGCGGCTGGTGGAGGGGACGACGGTGCTGCCCATCGTCGTGCCGCCGGTGGTGCTCATCGTCGGAGTGCTGCAGGTCGCCCCGGATCGGCTCAAGGGCACCCCGTACCTGCTCGCGCTCGAGTACGTGGTGTTGGCGTTTCCCTTCGCCTTCCGGTCGCTCGACGCCGGGCTGCGGGCCATCGACCTCCGGACACTGGTCGAGGCTTCGCGCTCGCTCGGCGGCGGATGGGCGACCGCCCTGCTGCGCGTCGTGCTGCCGAACCTGCGGTCGGCGCTGCTGTCGGCAACGGTGCTCACCGTCGCCCTGGTGCTCGGCGAGTTCACGATGGCGAGCCTCGACCAGTACCAGACCTTCCCCTCCTGGGTAGTGGCCTTCCAGCAGGACGACGCACGAGTTTCGGTCGCCGTGTCGCTGCTGGCCCTGGTCGTCACCTGGCTGATGCTCCTGCTCATCTCGACCCTGGACCGTCGTCGCGTGGAGCGCGGCCGGTCCCCGTCCCCGCTCGGAGAGCCGACGTGAGCGCAGCGCCCCTCACCCGCACACCACCGGTCCCCGACCGTCTGCAGCAGCCCAGGGACACCTCGCGGTCGGGGTCCACCGTCGAGCTCATTGACCTTGTTCACCGGTACGGCGCGACCACAGCCCTTGACGGGCTCTCGCTCACCATCGGGGCCGGCGAGATGGTGGCGCTTCTCGGGCCCTCAGGCTGCGGCAAGACGACCGCGCTGCGCGTGCTGGCGGGCTTCGAGACGCCGACGTCGGGCCGGGCCGTGCTCGACGGCCAGGACGTGACGGGGGTGGCGGCCCAGCGGCGCGGGCTCGGCATGGTCTTCCAGAGCTACAGCCTGTTCCCGAACCTGAGCGCTCGCGACAACGTCTCCTTCGGGCTCCGTGTTCGACGCATGGGTGCGCAGGCGCGGCGTGCCCGGGCGGACGAGCTGCTCGAGCTCGTCGACCTCGGGCCGCAGGCCGAGCAGTATCCCCACCAGCTCTCCGGCGGCCAGCAGCAGCGCGTCGCCCTGGCCCGGGCGCTGGCCATCGAGCCCGCGGTGCTGCTGCTGGACGAGCCGCTGTCGGCCCTCGACGCCAAGGTCCGGCTGCAGTTGCGCGAGCAGATCCGGACGATCCAGCTGCGGACCGCGACGACGGCCCTGTTCGTGACCCACGACCAGGAGGAGGCCCTGTCGATGGCCGACCGGGTCGGGGTGATGCGGGCCGGCCGCCTGGAGCAGATCGCAGCACCGGACGAGCTGTACGGCCGGCCGGCAACCCCTTTCGTGGCGGAGTTCGTGGGGACGATGAACCGGCTGCCCGGCGTCCTTCAGGGGGACCGGGTGCGCGTGTGGGAGCAGTCCCTCGCCGTGCAGGACGCGGGCGGACGTAGCGGCGGTGCCGCCGTCGACGTCCTCGTGCGACCCGAGGGGCTCCGGCTGCGACCGGACGACGCGGGCAGCGGCATCGTCACCACCAAGACCTTCCTGGGTGCCCAGACCCGCGTCTCGGTGTTGGTCTCCGGCGACCTCACCGTGCTCGTTGACCTGCCCAGCCCGGAGGCGTCCACCATAGAGAACGGGGCAACGGTCGACCTCTCGGTCGGGACCGCCGCGGTACTCGTGACCGATCGCCGGTGAGGGCGGCGTCGTCGGTGAGCGAGACCGTCGCCTCTGGGCCGACCGACAGGGTCCGGGAGCTGCTGCTCGTGGTGGACGGAATGCAGGACCTGCCCTACCTCGGTGAGGCGGTCGACCAGCGCTCGCACTCGCTGCAGACCGCGGCCCTGCTGGCGGTGGCCGACGCTGCTCCTGCGCTGGTCGCTGCCGGGCTGCTGCACGACGTCGGATACAGCCCGAGGGTGGCGCAGGGCTGCGAGAGGCTCCCCCACGAGGCCATCGCGGCCGGCTGGCTCACCGGGCGGGTGCGGCCGGAGGTGGTGCGCCTCGTTGCGGCGCACGTGGATGCCAAGCGTTACCTCGTCGCGGTCGAGCCGGGGTACCTCAACGGACTGTCCGACGCCAGCCGCCGCAGCCTGGCCCGGCAGGGAGGTCCGATGGGTCCCGCCGAGGTCCGGGCGCACGACGCATGCCCCTGGTGGCCGGATGCCGTCGCGCTGCGTCGGGCGGACGAGGCTGCCAAGGTCCCGGCCGCGCAGGTCCCGGACACCGAGGCCTATGCCGAGGTCGTCCGGCTCGTCGCCCTCTGAACGTCGGGCCCCCCCGGGGTGGCACTGATCTCGCGAGAAGCCATGTCCGGGGGTCTACGGGTCAGCCTGCGCGTCGAGATCCTGGGCCTGCTGCGACGCCTGGGGTCGACAGCGCTGTTCGCCACGCACGACCAGTCCGAGGCCATGGTCTCGGCGACCGGGTTGCCGTGCTTCAGTCAGGCCGCCTGGAGCAGCTGGGGACGCCGGACGAGATCTGTGACCGCCGGCGACCCGCTTCGTCGCCGGCTTCGTGGGGTCACCACCGATGAACGTGTTCACCGCAGAGCTGGGCGACGGCCAGCTGCGGGGGCCCGGCTTCAGCGTCGCCGCCCCGCCCGGTTCCGCGGCGGTCGGGAGGGGCTCGTCGTCACTGGCAAGGTCATCACGACCGAGCGCCTGGGAGCCGAGCGGGTCCTTCGTCGCCACCGAGTCCGGGGCTCTGTCGGTGCGGACAGCGGCGGCGCCACGGGTGACCGAGGGGACGCTGGTCACGCTCGTCGCGCCAGCCGACGCCCTGGTCTTCTTCGACCAGGGCGGCCGCTACCTGGCCCGCGCGGCCACCACTGCCGCCACTGCAGGCCGGCCTAGGCGAGTCAGTCGACGACTCAGGTCGCGTGTCCGTTGTGTCGAGTACACGAGCGATACCGCTGTCGATGCCAGGGAGCCCGCCCGGTGAGCACTTTGCCGATGATCGATCACCTGCCGGTCCAGCGTCGTCCCCCCCACCGACCAGCGCCGTCCCGCGGCACGCGACGCGATGGCGGTCACCCTGGGCGAGCTGGCCCAGGCCGCGGTCGTCGTCGATGCGGCAACCACCGCCGGACAGGTCGACCTGCTGTTTCGTGGTGACGAGATGCTGTCGAGCGTCGTGGTGACCGACGGCTCTCTTGTCCGTCTTGTGAGCCGCCCCCTGTTCGAGCTGGCGATGGTGGGCCCGCTCGGCTTCGGCCGCAACGTCTGGTCCCGGCGACCGTTGTCGGCGATGGGCACGTCGCCGGCTCTGGTCCTGCCGTCCGAGACCCCGCTGGGCGACGCGGCGATCGCGATCCTCGACCGGGAGGAGCTGCACCGTTACGACGACGTTGTGGTCACCGGCCTCGACGGCGGGCTCGCCACGGCGCGGGTCACCCGGGTGTTCGAGCAGCTGAGCGCCTTCTTCGCCCACCGGTCCCTGCACGACCCCCTGACCGGGCTGCCCAACCGGCCGCACCTCGCGGCGCACGCTGCCCGCCTCGTGCAGCGGGACGCCTTGACGGCCGGCAACAGCGCCCCGGGCCTGCT
>JAABUR0100004474.1_pt1 | contig 18654 bp, 13 predicted proteins | sample 5560091 | NCBI WGS metagenome assembly JAABUR01 (sample SAMN10711879, study PRJNA513375) | rock metagenome | isolation source: Antarctica rocks | place: Antarctica: Victoria Land, University Valley sud | reverse complement strand
GACTGATTCGTGCCCTCCAGCTACATCAAGTCCGTCACCTGGGACTGCGGCGATGCGTTGGCACTGGCGGCGTTCTGGGCTGCCGCACTCGGCTCCAACGTCGACGAGGACTCTAAGCCGGACCGCGCCTTCGTCGAGGCCGCCGGCTGGGGAGGGCCCAACATGTGGTTTGTCAACGTGCCCGAGGCGAAGTCTGCAAAGAACCGCCTGCACTTCGACCTCCGTGCTCCTGCGGGGGTTGCCGACGAGGTACGCCGGCTCGAGCGCCTCGGCGCGACCGTCGTTCGTGGCGGAGATGAGCTGGTAGTGATGCACGACCCGGAGGGCAACGAGTTCTGCGTGGAGTGAGATCGAGTGCTGGTCCGGGGTGCGCCCACCGCCTGCTCGATGCCGCGGACCAGGCGCAGTACCGCGCGAAGCGTGGCCATCTCCCGCTCCCGGTGCTCGCCTGAAGTGCTCCCGTCCGGCTCAGACGAAGAACAGCTCAGCCGTCAGCCAGGTGACGGCGGCCAGCATGACCCCGGCCAGCTCGATGAGCACGGACAACCCGACGGCCTTGAGTGCCAGCGTGGTCGATGACCGGGCGTCACCGGTGCGCCCGACCCGACGACGCTCCGCGAGGTAGACACCGAGCACGAAGCCGAGGAACAACCCGATGACAGGGACGACGAAGAAGCCGATGACGCCGAGCACGGCCCCGAGCGCCAGCGTCGACATCGGCACTCCGGCGTCGCGCATCCGTCGACCGGGCACGACGTACCGGATCACCTGGGACGCAGCCACGAAGCCGGTGACGATCGCGAACGTGGTCCACGCGCCTGCGGTGTGTTCCACACCGGCCCAGACCAGCACGGCGGCCACCACGAGCAGTCCGCCGGGCAGGCCAGGAATCACCACACCTGCGACACCGACAAGGATCGCGATGCCGACGAGGGCGAGACCGAGGGTGCTCACGGGTCAACCCTGCCAGAGATGACCCTGCCAGAGATGACCCTGCCAGAAATGACCCTGCCAGAAATGGCCCTGCCAGAAACGACCTTGCCAGAAATGACAACCGCGACGGCCACCCTAAGTGGCCGTCGCGGATCGCTGGGGAGGGCTGGACGCCCTCGGAGGTCAGGACTCGTCGTGGTGCGGTGCGCCTGGTGTCGAGACGAGGGTGCCCGTCTCATCTTGGATGGAGGCCGCGATCTCTTGAAGCTTGTCGTTGTGCTCGCGGGCGTGGTGGGCGCAGAACAACAGCTCGCCACCGGTCGAGAGCTCGACGCGCACGTACGCCTGGGCCCCGCAGCGGTCGCAGCGGTCAAGGGCAGTGAACGGCGGGCTCGGTGCTACTGCAGTGTTCACAGACGGCCTCTCTCGTCGTCGTGGTGAAAGCCTGTCATCACCATTCAACATGCAACCAGGGTCGGGGATTCCCGATCCCGCCTCAGATCAGCTGGTGAGATGAGCCTTCGCTCAACCATATGACGCATCGTGGACCCTCCACCGTGCCATCCGGGGGACCTGTATCCAAATCGTCACCGCGTGTCGTACGCCACGGCGTGGGGCGAGGGGGTGGTCGGTCGCCGCCGCTATCGTTCCTTAGGCGGTCCACAGCCCCTTCGACCGCACGTCCAGATCGGGTGAGGAGTTCTGTGTCGCCACGTGGGTCCGCCGTCGACGCGACGTACAACGCGCGCCATCTCCTCGTGCTCGAGGGCCTTGAGGCCGTCCGTAAACGCCCCGGTATGTACATAGGATCGACGGACACGCGCGGTCTCATGCACTGCCTCTGGGAGATCATCGACAACGGCGTCGACGAGGCGCTGGCCGGCGCCTGTCGAGCGATCCAGGTGATCTTGTACGCCGACGGGTCCGCCGAGGTCCGCGACGACGGGCGCGGCATCCCGGTGGACCTCGAGCCGAAGACCGGGCTCCCGGGGGTCGAGGTGATCTTCACCAAGCTGCACGCGGGCGGGAAGTTCGGCGGCGGGTCCTATGTCGCCACCGGCGGCTTGCACGGGGTGGGGGCGTCTGTCGTCAACGCACTGTCGGCCCGGCTCGATGTCCAGGTCGACCGCAACTCGGCCACCCAAGCCATGTCGTTCCACCGCGGTGCCGCGGGCACTTTTGCCCGGCCCGGTCCTGACGGCGGTTTCACGCCTAGGTCAGTTCTCACCAAGCTCGGGCGGGTCAAGAAAGGCGTCAGCGGCACGCGCATCCGGTTCTGGCCCGACCGTCAGATTTTCACCAAGGATGCACTGTTCTCCTGCGACGAGCTGATCACGCGGGCAAGGCAGACCTCGTTCATCGTCCCGGGTCTGGAGATAGTGATCCGTGACGAGCGTGGCGACGAGGTCCGCGAGGAGAGCTTCCGCCACGACGGGGGCATCGCGGAGTTCTGCGACTTCCTGGCGACCGATGACAAGGTCACCGACGTGCTCCGGCTGCAGGGCTCCGACAACTTCACCGAGACCGTCCCACTGCTCGACGACGCGGGTCACATGACGCCGCAGGACGTCGAGCGAGAGCTGGACGTCGACGTCGCGTTGCGTTGGGGCACTGGCTACGAGAGCGAGCTGCGGTCGTTCGTCAACGTCATTGCCACGCCGAAGGGCGGCACGCATGTCGTCGGTTTCGAGCGTGCGCTGACGAAGACCTTCAACGATGTCGTGCGTCAGACCCGCGGCCTGATGAAGACCGGCGAGCCCGACTTGGTCAAGGACGACATCCTGGAGGGGCTGACGGCGGTGGTCACGGTCCGGCTGGCCGAGCCGCAGTTCGAGGGTCAGACCAAGGAGGTCCTCGGCACACCGGCGGCATCACGCATCGTCGCCAAGATTGTTGCGGCCGAGATGAAGGCCTTCCTCACGTCGAACAAGAAGGGCGACAAGGCCCAGGCGCGCGCAGCCTTGGAGAAGGTCGTCAACGCTGCGCGCACCCGGGTGGCCGCTCGTCAGCAGCGTGACACCCAGCGACGCAAGAACGCCCTGGAGTCGAGCGCCCTGCCGGCGAAGCTCGCCGACTGTCGGAGCAGCGACGTCGACCGCAGCGAGCTCTTCATCGTCGAGGGCGACTCTGCGCTCGGCACGGCCAAGCTGGCGCGCGACTCGGAGTACCAGGCCCTGCTGCCCATCCGCGGCAAGATCCTCAACACGCAGAAGAAGTCGCCCGGCGAGATGCTGCAGAACACCGAGTGCGCCGCGATCATCCAGGTGGTCGGAGCGGGGAGCGGACGCACGTTCGACCTTACGCAGGCGCGTTACGGGAAGATCATCTTCATGGCCGACGCCGACACCGATGGTGCGCACATCCGGTGTCTGCTGGCGACGCTCTTCCACAAGCACATGCGCGAGCTCTTGGTCGAGCGGCGCGTGTACTCCGCCGTGCCTCCCTTGCACCGGATCGAGCTGTCCAACCCCAAGAAGGGAATGGGCAAGTACCTCTACACCTACAGCGACGACGAGCTGCAGCGAAAGCTCGCGGAGCTCGCCAAGTCGGGGGTGCGTTGGAAGGATCCGGTCCAGCGCTACAAGGGTCTTGGCGAGATGGATGCCGACCAGCTGGCCGAGACGACCATGGACCCGCGTCGGCGAACGCTGCGACGGATCACCATCGACGACGCCGAAGGTGCCGACGAGGTGTTCGAGATGCTGATGGGCAACGACGTCGGTCCGCGACGCGACTTCATCGTGCAAGGGGCGTACGAGGTGGACGCCGACACGATCGACGCATGATGAAGGGCCATGGACGCCGAAGAGCCTGACGCGTTCGCCTTACTCGCGTCTGGGTTTGAAGCGTTGGTGGCGGATGGGTGCCTGGTCGGGGTCGACGCGTGCTGGGGGAATGATCTCTGGGGTGCCGTCTGCTGCCATCTGGACGGCCCATTGGCCTTGGTGGATGAGGTGGTGGTGGAAGCTGCACAGCAGGCAGCCTTGGTCGCGGATGGCGAGGGCGATGCGTTGGTAGCGGTCGAACAGCCGCCGGCTTCGGCCCAGGTTGAGGATGGCGGAGTCGGCACCCAGCACGGCCGGCAGGACACCGGCGTTGCAGCCGAGCCGGCGGACTTCCCCGACGGAGACCGGTGTGCCGGTGGTCAGGGTCGCTTCGCCGACACCGGTGGTGAGTTTGTGGTGGTCGACGGTGACCACCACGGTGGCGTTACCGGTCCCGTGGTGGGGCAGCTTGTCAGCAGGCAGGTGTTCGAGCAGCTCCACGAACGCCCGCCCCAGCCGCTGCCCATACGTAAGCAGGGCCGGGTCGGTCTCCGGGCACGGTGCACCAGTCGCTGCCGGGCTGAGCGGTGCACCGGCACCGGACCCGTCCGCAACGGCTGTGTGGTTGCGTCGGGGGGAGGCGATGGCGTCCAGGGCGGTGGTGAGGATGTCGTAGGCAAGGTTCGGCATCCGCCCGGAGAACCGGGCCACCCCGTCGAACCCACGACGGCCCCGGAACGTGGTCTGCTGCAACGCCCGGGCCTCTTCGGCTTGGAGCTGTTCGCCCAGCACCGCGTCGGCACCGTCGGGGTCGACCACCTCGACCAGGTGGTTGGTCACCACCTGCAGCTGGGTGAACGTGAGTGTCTGGGCGTGGTCGACCAGGTCCACCTGGGCATGCTCCACCACCTCGTCGGAGATGGTGGCAGACAGTTTGTCGACGGCGGCACCGATCAGCACCGCCTGCTCGGCGCTGACTTTCCCGGTCGCCCAGGCGGTGTGGGTGGTGGTGGTCCGGTCGGTCAGGCACCGGGCCTGCGACACCAGCCCTGCTGCGGCGGCACCGGAGACCCGGTAGGAGGCGACCAGGTGCGCCTTCGTCGACGACGCACCCGCCTTGGCGCCCAGGTCGCGTTCGTCGACGTGGCCGACCAGGCGGGCCACCAGCTCATCCACCCGCGCCCGCACCGCGAGTGCTTGTCCGAGCCGCCTCGACAGCCGGGCATCGTCCAACGACCACACCGGTGCATCAACCGCCTTGTCCAGGACGTCGTCGAGAGCCACCAGGCATGCCCCGACCTGGTCCGACGGCAACGGCCGGCCCGACGATGGTGAGTTGGGTGTGCTGTTCGACATACCCACCACCATAGAGGCGTGCACCGACAGTTTCCGATCAAAGTTTCGATCTGTGGATGGAGTATCAGTGAGCTCGGAGCTGTGGACTACTACTGGACACGACCGCTTGCCGGGGGGAGAAAACCGCTTGGTCCGCGGCGGCGATATCTCCACACTGAGCCGATGATGACGCTCGAGGAGATCTGGCCGCTCTTCGCGCTGCGCCGCCTCGTTCTTCGACCGAGCGACCTGGTCCGCCCGCTCGACCCGCTCGAGGTTGAGGGTCTCGACGCCGTCAGGCGACTCCTCGGGTTGGACTGAACGCAGCGGCCGCAGCAGGCGGTCAGGGACCCGGCGCTGATGACGCCGACCGCACTCGCAGCGGAGCACCGCCCTGCAGGGGTACGCCGGTGGATCTCGCCGTAGCGGACCGTGCCGCCGAGCCCCGCAGCCATCGTGCCAGGTCGACGCCGGGCATCGGTCGTGCGAACAGGTAGCCCTGGCCGCAACGCACTCCGGCGGATGCCAGCCAGGCGCGCTGCTCTTTGGTCTCGATCCCCTCGGCAATGGTGTCGAGGTGGAGCGCCTCGGCGATGGCGATGACGGCGTTGATGAGCGTCTGAGCCCAGGGAGACGGCAGCGCGGAGACGAACGAAAGGTCCAGCTTCAAGACGTCGACATCGAGGTCATGCAACCGCGCCAGCGAGGAGTGTCCGGTCCCGAAGTCGTCGATGGCCACCCTGACGCCGCGCTCACGTACGCCGGCGAGCGCGGCGGCCACGCCGTCCCTGTGCTCCGTGGCGGCGGACTCGGTGAGCTCGATCGCCAACGCGTCGGCAGGCAGGTGGTGGCGCGACAGGACTTCGTCCAGCTCGGTCAGGAAGGTGGGGGAGCGCAGCTCACGTGCGGAGACGTTCACAGCGACGCGCACGAAGAGCCCCTGGTCCCGCCAGGTCGCCAGCTGCTGGCAGGTCTTGTCACGCATCAAGCGGCCGAGAGCGACGATCAGACCGGTGTCCTCGGCGAGGTCGATGAACTCCAGCGGGCTCACCTGGCCGAGGTCGGGGTCGTGCCAGCGTGCCAAGGCTTCCACCGAGTCGCAGGCACCGGTGGTGAGGTCTACGACTGGTTGGAAGGCCGGGATGACGAGCTCGTCGTCGATGGCCTTGCGCAGTTTCGCGGTCATCGACAGTCGGGCGCGGCTCTTGTCACACCGCGGGTCGTAGAGCCCCACACTCCCGCGTTGGTCACGCTTCGCGGCGTACATGGCCGTGTCTGCGTGCGCGAGCAGCTCTTCGGCGCCCATGGCGTCGATGGGGTAGAGGCTAAGGCCAGCCGTGGCAGTGACGTCGGCTGTGACGCGTTGGTCGTCATGCCCGAGCGTTGCAGGAGTCGAGGCGACCTCGCTGAGCAGCCGGGCCGCGACATCTTGTGCTACCTCGAGCGTGCTGTACGGCCCCGGCAGTACGACGACGAACTGGTCCGCGCCATGCCGGCCGAGGGCAAGGCTGCGTCTCTTGACACCTTCATACGGACCGACGTAGTCGGCCAGCGCCGTGCGCAGACTGTCGGCGACCGCGCGCAGCAGATCGTCACCGGCCGCATGACCGAGCGAGTCGTTGATCGTGCGAAAGCCGTCGATGTCCAGCAATGCAACGGCAAGACCATGACCATCCCTCGCGGCGTCTGCGAGCGCGTAGTTGAGCTCGAAGAGGAGTCCCCGACGGTCGAGCAGGTCGGTGACCGGGTCGTGCACGGCGTGATGCGCCAGCTCGCGGTCGGTGCGGATGCGCTCGGTGATGTCAATTGCCACGCCGATCACGGTGACAACGGCGCCGTCGGCGTCGCGAACCGGGCTGTAACTCGTCTCGAACGTGCGGCCCTTGAGATCGGCGACCGTGGTGAAGGCCGCCCCTCCCAACGCGCTTCGAAGCCGGGCCCGGCGTACGGGGTCCTTGCCGGCCAGGTCGAACACGGACCGGCCCAGTAGCTCGCTCGCCGACATCCCGAGCCCGGCCAGCGCCTTGCCCTCCACCAGCGTGAAAACGCCCTCCGGATCCAGGGCGAACAGCATCATCGGCGCGGAGTTGAGCACGTGGTGCAGCTGCGCCCGAGCGCTGGCCAGCCGCTCGGCAGACTCGAGGGCAGCGGTGACGTCCATAATGACGCCGAGTCGTGCGACGGGCATGGCGTCGGGTCCGAGCACGTGCCGCTCCTGCACACGCACATGCAGCATCGGGCCCGCCGCGGAGATGACCCGGTGTTCGGACACCAACGGCTCACCGGCTGCATCACTTGCCGCCATCGCCTGACGCACCCGCGCGCGGTCCTGGGGGTGGATGGCCTCCAGCCACGCGTGCCGTTTCGCGGCCCAGCTCAGTCCCGGTGAGCCGAACCACTCATCCAGCTGCGGACTGACGTAGGTGACCTCTCTGCGGTCCATGCTGGTCAGATAGATGCCGGCCGGGCTCTCTTCCACGACCGCCCGGAAGAGCTCAGCCGCACGGTCGCGCTCCTCGCGCAGGGTGATCTCGGGACGGAGGTCGCGCAGATGCCCGGCGAACATCGGTTGCGCCGGCGTGCCGCACGAGGTGACTGTCAGCTCGACCGGAACCGTGGATCCGTCCGCCCGGAGCGCGTGCGTGCGCACCCGCTGGCCGAGAATCCGCGTCGTGCCGTGCTGAAGGTGCTGAGCGAGGGCTGCGAGGTGTGCGGCACGCTGGTCGACCGGGATGATCAGCTCGGCCAGTGGTTGGCCGATCGCGTCCCACGCCGACCAGCCGAGGATCTGTTCGGCGGCCGGGTTCCACTCGACGATGATGTTGGCTGCATCCACCACGACGATGGCGTCCATGGCGCCGGTGATGACGGCGGTGGCGAGAGTCTGCGTCCGCTCGCGCAACGAGCGCTCCTGACGCAGCCGTGCCTCCATCCCGGCGGCCTGGGCAAGCCCTGTCAGTGCGCTGATCTGGGCCCGGGTCCACGGGCGCGGTCGGGTGTCGGCGACGCACAGGGCGCCGATGACCTGGTCGTCGACATCGCGCAGAGGGACGCCGAGGTACGCGCCGATGCCGTAGTCGACCACCGCGCCGCCACCGACGAGCTCACCACGTGCGCCCCACAGCTCATCGGCGCGGCTCGTGTCGGAGATCGCGACGGCTGTGCCGGCGCGCACCACGTGCTGGCAGATGGCGTGCGTCAACGGCACCGTCATGGGACCGACGGGCGGTCTTGCGAGCTCGGTCGCGGAGAGGCCGGTTTCGGCCACCATCTCGGCGTGGTCGGCGTGCACCAGGCTCAAGACGGCGATCGGAGCGGCACAGATGCTGGTTGCGGCCTCGACCAGACGCTGTGAGGTCTCGTGTCCGTCGCCATGCGGAGCCGGGGCGGCGGTGACAGCGGGTGCCCGTCCGGTTCCGGTGCCGTCGCGCAAGGGGCTGTTGACCACCGCAAGCAGGCGCTCGCCGTCGAGCAGTGCATCGAGCGGGGGGTGGCTGGAGGGGGCGCCGAGAAGCGCGGGGGCGGTGGTCGTTCGTCGGGCGAACTTCATTACTCTCCGCGATCGTTGGGAACCTCAGTGTGGCTGTTATCCTGCCGGGGCGCAGGCGGTTCCCGAAAGCGGCAGCGCCTCAGCCGGCGGCAGCGCCGCGTGCGCGCCGCGCCGAGACCGCGCGCAACAGCGCCAGCGACAGCATCGCCGCGATGACGGCACACGCGGCAGCGCCCCAGAAGATCGCGTGGATCTGTGCGATGCCGGCGTCCTTGAGCAGGTCGACGTACGCCGGGCATACCTTCCCCGACGTGCACACCTCGTCAATCGACGGCTGCCGCGCCGACACCGCGTAGAAGCGGCGCAGGCCGATCGTGGTGAGCGCGGAGATCCCCACCAGCATCCCGACCATCCGCGCGACCACGACGAGCGCAGACGTGATGCCGTGCACGTCGGTGCGCGTGGCGGCCAGCAGTGCGGCGTTGACGGGGGCGATCGCGAGCCCGAACCCGAGACCGGCAAGGATGAGCGGGACCGTCGCCGTCGGACTCTCCAAGGACGTCTTGCCCCACTGGGCCATCCAGCCGAAGGCGACCGCGGCCAGCAGCATGCCCAGCGCCGCGATCACGCCGACCGGCAGGTGTCGGATCAGGTATCCGCCCACCAGCGCACCGACCGGGAGCGCGGCGAGCAGCCGCACCAGCACGAGTGCGGCACCGAGCTGCGAGTCGGGGTACGTCGTCACCCGGGCGAAGATCGGGATGTCGACGAGGGCGGCGATGAGGGCAGCCCCCACGAAGATCGACACCAGGATCGACCCCCAGGCAGGGCGCTGGGACAGCGCGCCTCGGGGGATCAGTGGCGCGGCTGCAGTGCGCACCCTCCAGACGAACAGCGCGGTCGCGATCGCACTGCCGAGCAGGAACCACGGACCCAGCGGTGAGAAGACCTGCACCTCAGGGTCGGCTGTGGCGAATGCCAGCACGATGCCGGCCAACGCGAGGCCGAGCAGCGCCGCCCCCGGCAGGTCGGCGGCGGCGCTCACCTGGCGCAGCCCGCGTACGTCGACCAGCGGGCGTCGTGCCGTGACCTCCCGTACCAAGAACAGCACCGCGAAGACGTAACAGGCCAGGGCCATCGGCGTCGACCAGCGGGTCTCGCCGACGTACGGGATGAACGCCAAGCCCGTTGTCAGCCCGGTGCGCAGCCGCTCGGGTTCGGTCAGCACCAGTGCGAGCCCCGTCACCGCGGCCACCCCGAGCAGGCCGCCGACGACGTCCGGCCTACCCTTCGGCCGTTGGGTGTCGTGCGCCGCCGAACCACTCGCACGCGCCAGTACCAGCAGTGCAGCGGCCAGCACCAGCCCGGCTGCCAGGTTCAGCCAGAAGATCGTCTGCCAGGTCGACACCGCCAGCACGGCCGCGCCGTACAGCGGACCGAGGACGCTGCCCAGCTCCTGCACGGCTCCGACGACACCGAGCGGCAGCCCCCGCTTCTCGACGACCCAGATGTCGGCCACCAGGGCAAGCGTCGCCGGCACCAGACCGCCTCCGCCGACTCCCTGCAGGAAGCGGCCGACCACCATCGACACGAGGTCGTACTCCGCCGCGGTGACCAGGGAGCCGAGGGAGAAGACCACCAGCGAACCGACCAGCACCGGCACCCGGCCGCGCAGGTCGGCGATCCGCCCGATCAGCGGCAGCATCGCGATGTAGCCGAGCAAAAAGCCCGACACGATCGGCGCCGCCTTCTGCAGCTCGTCGATGTTGAGGCCGACCGAGGCCATCATGTTCGGCAGCGCCAGCACGACGACATAGGTGTCCGCTGCCGCAAAGCCCACCGCGATGGCGGCGACGACCAACAGCGCGCGCGGCCCGAGGCCGACGCGCGCCGGGGGCGGGCTCACCGACGGGACGCTCAGATCGGCGCCACGATGTCGACCTCGTCCCCGTCGAGGTCGAGGCTGATCGAGTAGGTGACGTCGGCGGAGCCGTCGTAGAACGGACCGGTGATGTCGATGCTGTCGATGTCGTTGTCGTCGGTCAGCGTGTAGCTGACGTCGAAGTCGTCGCTCCCGGACGACGGGAACACGGCCTTGACGTCCTCACCCGGGATCGTGCCGTCGATCGAGGTGAGCACCGTGTCACCGTCGCGGGAGGAGTCACCGACGTCGAGCCCTTCGGTCGCCGTGAAGAGCGACGAGATGCCGCCATCGGGGTCCATCAGCTCCGCCGGGTCAGGCGCACCGTAGTCGGCGGGGTCGAGCGTGCTCCAGTCCGAGAACGGCAGCTTGACGTAGACCTCGCTGTCGATCGCGATGAGGGGAGCGGTCACGTCGAAGCCGGTCTGCACCTTCACCTCGCCGTCGAACGCAGGCGTATGGGTGCCAGTGCCCTTGGCACTCAACAGCCCCTCGATGTCGTCGGGCAGGTTCTTCGTCGCCAGTGTGAAGTCGATGAACTCCGCATTGTCGAAGCTCTTCTTGGCGGCAGCGAGCCGGTCCTGTGGTGTCTCGTCGTTGGACGGCGCGTCGCTGCCCTGGCAGCCGGCGACGGCGGTGAGCAGCGCCGCGGACAGCACCAGCGAGGCGGCTCTCGAGGATGTACGCACGTGGACAGCGTGCCATGTCGTCGGTCCGCCGCCGCGACTCACGTGCGAAGCGGCCCGGTGATCGCCGCGATCGGCTGGGCGACCGGCGTCCCTGACCCGTCGCGCCGACCGGCCTGCGTCGGAAGGTCGACCGGCGACCCGCTCGACGTCGCGGCGGTGGCGGGTGTGCCGCCGGCGTACGCCGCGATCAGCCGGTCCTCGCCCTTGAGGAACCGGTGGCAGCGCACTCCTCCTGTGCCGCGGCCCTTGCCCGGGTACTCCGAGAACGCGGTCACCTTGACCGTGCCGGCCTCGGTCCCGGGGAGGGCGTCGCTCGACCCGGCGACCGTGACGACGACGTTGTCGGCTGCCGGGTCGAGGCTGCCGAAGAACACGGCGGTTGCGCCCGGGGCGAGTCGCACTCCGGCGATGCCGCCGCCCGAGCGGCCCTGTGGACGCACGCCGGAGGCAGGGAAGTGCAGCAGCTGGCCGTCGCTGGTGACGAACACGAGCTCGTCGTCTGCGTGCTGCAGCTCGGTCCCGCCGACGACCTCGTCGTCGCCATCGAGGCGGATGACGTCCCAGGAGTCGCGATGGGACAGCACCTCGGGCTGTACCCGCTTGACGACCCCGGCTGCGGTCCCCAAGGCCAGACCGAGGGAGTCGCTGGACAGCGAGGTCAGACAGACGACGCGCTCACCGGGCTCGAGTGCGAGAAACTCCGAAACGGGCGCGCCACCTTGAAGGTTCGGGGCATGTGCAGTGGTCGGCAGCGCCGGCAGGTCCAGCACGTCGAGCTTGACGAGGCGACCCGCGGAGGTGACGACCCCGACCGTGCCCCGCGCCGTCGTCGGCGCGGACGACGTGAGCGCATCGTGCTTGGCACGCGACTCGCCTTCGCCCGACGTGACGTCGACGGAGGTGCGCGCCAGCAGGCCCGTCGAGGAGAGCAGCACCCGGCAGGGGTCGTCGGCGACCTCGAGCGGGACAGCGGCGGTGACCTGCTGTCCGGCGGACGCGAGCAGCACCGTACGGCGCGGCGTGCCGTGCTGCTTCGCCACATCGGTGAGCTCGTCGGCCACGACCTTCCGCAGCAGCGTGTCGTCGTCGAGAATCGCCGTCAGGCCTTCGATCGTCCGGGCGAGCTCGGACTGCTCCTTCTCGAGCTCGATCTTCGAGAACCGGGTGAGCCGACGCAGCGGCATGTCGAGGATGTAGTTGGTCTGCACCTCGGTGAGGTCGAACACCGTCATCAGCCGGGTCCTGGCCTCGTCGACGTTGTCGCTCGACCGGATCAGCTGGATGACCTCGTCGATGTCGACGATCGCCGTCAGCAGGCCCTCGACGAGGTGCAGCCGCTCCTGCGCCTTCGTACGCCGAAACGCCGACCGGCGGCGTACGACCTCGAAGCGGTGGTCGAGGTAGACGCGCAGCATCTGCTGCAGCCCGAGCGTGCGAGGTTGCCCGTCGACCAGGGCGACCGCGTTGACGCCGAACGACTCCTCCATCGGCGTCTGCCGGTACAGCTGCTCGAGGATCGCTTCGGCGTGGAAGCCGTTCTTGATCTCGATGACAAGGTTGAGGCCCTTGGTCCGGTCGGTGAGGTCCTTGACGTCGGCGATGCCGAGCAGCTTCTTGGTCTGGACCAACACCTTGATGCGTTCGATCACCCGCTCCGGACCGACGTTGTAGGGCAGCTCGGTGACGACGATGCCCTTACGGCGCGGGGTGACGCTCTCGATGCGGGCGCTCGCACGCATCCGGAACGATCCTCGGCCCGTCTCGTAGGCGTCCCGGATCCCTTCCAGACCGACGATCTTGCCGCCGGTCGGCAGGTCGGGCCCCGGAATGAAGCGCATCAGCTCGTCGAGGGTCGCCCTCGGGTGCGCGATCAGGTGACGCAGCGCCTGGACGACCTCGACGAGGTTGTGCGGCGCGAGGTTGGTGGCCATGCCTACGGCGATGCCGGAGGCGCCGTTCACCAGCAGGTTGGGGAACGCCGCCGGCAGCACCACCGGCTCGAACTCCCGGCTGTCGTAGTTGGGCTTGAAGTCGACGGTGTCCTCGTCGATGCCCGCGGTCATCGGCAGCGCGGCGGCGGCCATCCGGCACTCGGAGTAGCGCATCGCGGCCGGTGGGTCGTCGGGGGAGCCGAAGTTGCCGTGCCCGTCGATGAGCGGCAGCCGCATCGACCAAGGCTGCACCATCCGCACCAGGGCGTCGTAGATGGCGCCGTCGCCATGCGGGTGCAGGCGGCCCATCACCTCACCGACGACGCGGGCGCTCTTGACGTGGCCGCGGTCGGGACGCACGCCCATGTCGTTCATCGTGTAGAGGATGCGGCGTTGCACCGGCTTCAGGCCGTCGCGGGCGTCAGGCAGCGCCCGGGAGTAGATGACCGAGTACGCATACTCGAGATAGCTGGTGCGCATCTCGTCGCGCACGTCGATGTCGACGATGTGCTCGTCGAAGTCGTCAGGGATCGTGTCGGTCTTGGTACGTCGGGCCATCGGTCTGCGTCGAGTCTCCTGCGTGGGGGATCGCCTCATTGTGTCGGAGGGCATCCCCGCACCGGCAGAGGCTCGCCACGAGCGGTGGACCGGGGAGCACGGGACGTCGGCATACTCAGCTGCATGAGCCTGCCGTTCCCCGAGCCCACACAGCCCGTCGGCTCGAGCGCCGAGGTGTTTCTCGGCTACCTCGACTACTTCCGATCGGTACTGATCGACAAGGTGCACGGCCTGTCCGAGGACGATCTGCGGACAAGTCGGCTGCCCTCGGGTTGGACACCAGCGGAGCTGCTCAAGCACCTGGCGTACGTCGAGCTGCGCTGGCTCGAGTGGGGTTTCGAGGGCCGCGACGTCGACGACCCATGGGCCGACAACCGCGACGGGCGGTGGTACGTCGGGCCGGATGAGTCGGTGGCCGGTCTCGTCGAGGCGCTGCGGTCGCAGGCCGCTCGGTCGAGAGCCGTGATCACGTCACATGACCTTGCCGACGTCGGCGTACCGGGCGACCGCTGGGAGGGCGCTGAGCCAGCCTCCCTGGAGCGGGTCCTCTTCCACCTCCTGCAGGAGTACGCCCGCCATGTCGGGCACATCGACGTCGTCCGAGAGCTGATCGACGGGTCGACGGGAGAGTCCTAGGCGACAGGTGGCACGACGTCAGCCGTCGGCGAAGTGACGGAGCAACGCGTCAGCGAGCTCGTCTGGTGCTTCTTCTGCCAGGTGATGCCCGGACTCGATGCCGTGGCCGCACAGGTCGGTTGACCAGGCGCGCCAGACTTCCAGCGGGTCACCGTAGAGGAGCTCCATGTCGTCGTGTGTCGACCACAACACGAGCAGTGGACAGTCGATCCGGCGTCCCTCGGCACGGTCTCGTCGGTCGTGCTCGCGGTCGACGCCCAGACCGGCTCGGTAGTCCTCGAGCATTGCGTGCACGGTCTGCGGGTCGCGGGTTGCCGCCCTGAACTCGGCATACGCCTCCTCGCCCATCGTCTCAGGTGAGGCCCGGTACCAGGCCTCAGGATCGGCGTTGATCACCCGCTCAGGGGTTTCGGGCTGGGCGAAGAAGAACCAGTGCCACCACAGGCGGGCAAACTGCTCGTCGCAACGCTCGAGCGCTTCGAGGATCGGCACGCTGTCGAGCAACGCCAGCCGTGTCACGGCGTCCGGATGGTCCATCGCGAGCCGGAAGGCGACGTAGCTGCCGCGGTCGTGGCCGGCGACCATGAACGTCTCGTGGCCGAGGTACGTCATCAGGCGAAGCATGTCCGCTGCCATCGTGCGTTTCGAGTACGGCGCGTGGTCGGCGGTGGTCACCGGCTTGGACGAGCGACCGTAGCCGCGGAGGTCTGGCACGACCACGGTCAGCCCGGCGTCGACCAGCCGGGCCGCCACCCGATGCCAGGTGGCGCCTGTCCGGGGATGGCCGTGCAGCAGCAGTGCGGCCGGCCCGGTCCCACCGTGACGGACGTGGAGCTCGACGTCCCCGACGTCGACGCCCTCGATCCTGAATCCCTGGAACATCCTCAGCCTGTCAGGCAGTCAGGTCGGGGAAGTCGTTCTCGCTGAACGAGGACTCGGACCGTGAACCGGACGCGCTCGTCTCCTGCTCACCCACGCGTAGCTCGACCCGGCGGATCTTGCCTGAGATCGTCTTCGGGAGCTCGGTGAACTCGATCCGGCGGATCCGCTTGTACGGCGCCAGGTGCTCGCGGGCGAAACGCAGGATGTCGCGGGCGGTCTCGGCGCTCGGTGTGTGACCCGCCGCGAGCGTCACGAACGCCTTGGGGACGGCAAGCCGGACCGGGTCGGGGGACGGCACGACCGCGGCCTCGGCAACCGCCGGGTGCTCGATCAGCACGTTCTCCAGCTCGAACGGGCTGATCCGGTAGTCGCTGGCCTTGAAAACGTCGTCGGACCTCCCGACGTACGTGATGAAGCCGTCCTCGTCGAGCGAGGCGACGTCTCCGGTGTGGTAGAAACCCTGGCGCATCACCTCGGCCGTCTGCTGGGGGTCGTCGCGGTAGCCGCGCATGAGACCCAGCGGCGGGCGCCCGAGCTCGAGGCAGATCTCGCCGTCGGTGCCGACCTCACCGGTGACAGGGTCGACGAGAGCCACGGTGTAACCGGGCAGCGGACGCCCCATCGAGCCGAGCTTGAGCGGCTGGCCGGGCGGGTTGCCGACCTGGGCCGTGGTCTCGGTCTGTCCGAACCCGTCGCGCACCGTCAGCCCCCACCCGCGCCGGACCTGCTCGATCACCTCGGGGTTGAGTGGCTCGCCGGCGCCGACGACCTCCCGCAGCGCGAACTGGTGCCCGCCCAACGGCGCCTGCGTGATCATCCGCCACACGGTCGGTGGAGCACAAAACGTCGTCACGCCGACCCGCTCGAGCACGTCGAGCAGTGCGCCTGCATCGAACCGGGCGAAGTTGTAGATGACGATGGTCGCCCCGGCGTTCCACGGCGCGAAGAAGCACGACCACGCGTGCTTGGCCCAGCCGGGGGACGAGATGTTGAGGTGCAGGTCGCCCGGCTGGAGACCGATCCAGTACATCGTCGACAGGTGCCCGATCGGGTACGACGTCTGCGTGTGCTCGACCAGCTTCGGGTGCGCCGTCGTCCCTGAGGTGAAGTACAGCAGCAGGGTGTCGTCGGCCCTGGTGCTTCCGCCGACCAGCGGCTCGACGTCCTCGGCGACAGCGTCGTCGTACGACAGCCAGCCGTCCACGGCCCCGACGCTGACCCGCACCAGCGACGCTGTGTCCGGCCCGAACTTCGCGGTGTCCGCGCTGCTGGCGACGGCGGCGCGGACCTGGCCGCGTTCCAGCCGGTCGGCGAGGTCAGCGGCCGTCAGCAAGGTGGTGGCCGGGATCATCACCGCGCCGAGCCGGATGCAGCCGAGCATGGCGACCCAGAGCGGCGCCACGTTCCCGAGCAGCAGCAGCACCCGCTGCCCGGGCTCGACACCCTGCTCACGCAGGAACCCCGCGAACCGCCGCGACAGCTCCGCCACCTCGGCGAACGTCAGCTTCGTCTCGGAGCCGTCCTCCTCGACGATCCACAGTGCGGTCGCCCGCGGCTGCTCGGCCGCGAGCACGTCCACCCAGTCGGTGGCGTAGTTGAACTCCTCGAGCACCGGCCAGCGGAAGTCGCGGTACGCCGTCTCGTAGTCTTCACGGTGCACCAGCAGGAAGTCGCGGGCCTGCCGGAAGGCCCGCGTCGCCTCGCTCCGGACGGTGTCGTCGGCCATCACAGCTCCTGGTGTGTCCAGAGATCGGGAGTCGTACGTCGGGGAAGTTGCGCCAGTCTTGCCAGTCTCGGCAGCTGGGGCAAGACCGGATAGATTCACCCGCGTGACCAGCAGCGACCCCCACGTCGCCCTTCCCGCCGACTATCCCGCCCACTGGGAAGCCGACGTGCTGCTCCTGGACGGTGGCGCCGCCCGACTGCGGCCGATCCTTCCCGGCGACGCCGAGATGCTAGTCGAGTTCTACAGCCGGGTGTCGCCCGAGTCGAAGTACCTGCGCTTCTTCGCCCCCTACCCGACGTTGTCCGACCGCGACGTCGAACGTTTCACCACCGTCGACCACCACGACCGGGTGGCGTTCGTCATGACGGTCGGCCAGCAGATGATCGCCGTCGGCCGCTATGACCGGCTCGAGACAGACGAGGCCGAGGTCGCGTTCCTGGTCGAGGACGCCCACCAGGGGCGCGGCGTCGCACAGCTGCTGCTCGAGCACCTCGCGCAGGCCGCTCGCGAGCGCGGCATCGTCGCGTTCGTCGCAGAAGTGCTCCCAGACAACATCCGGATGATCAACACGTTCCGCGACGCCGGGTACCACTTGGACCGGCACATCGAGCAAGGTGTGGTGCGCCTGGTCTTCCCGATCGCCTCCACCGACACGTCGCTTCGGGTCATGAGCGCGCGCGAGCACCGCGCGGAGGCACGGTCGATGGCACGCTTCTTCGAGGCGCGCAGCGTGGCGATCATCGGTGCCAGCCGTCGACAGGACACCATCGGCAGCACGCTGGTGCGCAACCTGGTGCTCGGCGACTACACCGGACGGGTGTATGTCGTGAACCCGGCAGCCGACGCCGTGGCCGGGCTGCCGGCGTACAAGAGCGTCCTCGAGATCCCTGGCGACGTCGACCTCGCGCTCGTCGCGGTGCCGTCGGAGGCGGTCGAGAGCGTCGTGCGCGACTGCGCCACGAAGCGGGTGCACGGCCTGGTGGTGATCTCCAGCGGGTTCGCGGAGACAGGGGAGGAGGGACGCAGCCGGCAGGGGCGGCTCGTCCGTCTCACCCGGGCGTACGGTCTGCGCCTGGTGGGACCGAACTGTCTGGGCGTGATCAACACCGCCGCAGACGTGTCTCTCAACGCGTCCTTGTCGCCGGTCATGCCGCCGCGCGGCCGCGTCGGCTTCTTCAGCCAGTCCGGGGCGCTCGGGGTGGCGATCCTCGAGACGGTCGCCCGCCGCGGGCTCGGCCTGTCGACGTTCGTGTCGGCCGGCAACCGCGCCGACGTCTCCGGCAACGACCTGCTGCAGTACTGGGAGGAGGACGACGCCACCGAGGTGATCTTGCTGTACCTGGAGTCGATCGGTAACCCACGCAAGTTCTCGCGGATCGCCCGCCGGGTCGGTCGGGCCAAGCCGGTGGTGGCGGTGAAGTCAGGCCGCACGACCCAAGGTGTGCCGGTCGGGCACGCGGTCCGGTCTACCCGGGCACCGCAGGCGGCGGTAGATGCGATGTTCCGTCAGGCGGGTGTGATCCAGGTCGAGTCGCTCGACGAGATGTTCGACGTGGCACAGCTGTTGGCGCACCAGCCGCTGCCGATGGGTCCCCGGGTGGCGGTGGTGGGCAACTCCGACGCTCTCGGTCTGCTCGCGTCGGACTCCGCGTCGGCTGCCGGCCTCGTGGTCGAGCAGTCGGTCTCGCTCGGCGCCGAGGCCCGGCCGGAGGACTTCGAGAGGGCGCTCGACGCCGCGATCGACAACCCCAGCGTCGACGCGGTGGTGGCCGTCTTCATCCCGGTGCT
>JAABUR0100004468.1_pt1 | contig 18672 bp, 17 predicted proteins | sample 5560091 | NCBI WGS metagenome assembly JAABUR01 (sample SAMN10711879, study PRJNA513375) | rock metagenome | isolation source: Antarctica rocks | place: Antarctica: Victoria Land, University Valley sud | reverse complement strand
CCGAGGCGTTGCGATCAATGTACTGGCGCAGCGAGATCCTGCAGGTCATGTACTGGCTGCGCGGCGAAGGTCTGGGTGAGGTGGTTGACGCCACGCTGCTCGAACGCTTCCTCGGCGTCGACGCCTGTGTGGGGGTTGGCTACCTCGACCACATGGTGCTCGACGGCTACCTCGAGCCGGCGCCCGGCGGTTACGTGATGTCCGAATCGGGGCTGGCCGAGGGTAAGACCGAGTTCGCGCTCAGTTTTGCCGACCTCACCCGCCCGACCCACGGTGAGTGCAGCGCCGACTGCTGGTGCCAGAGCTCGGTGGAAGAGGCGATCGCCTGCGCTGCCGAGCGCGGCCCGAGGCCGGGATGACCAGCAGCGCCGCCGATGACTTCGCCATCGGGCTGCCACGCAACTACCTGCGACCTTGCCTGCTACTGCTGCTGGCGGAAGGGACTTCGCACGGCTATGAACTTCTCGACCAGATCGGTGCGCTTGGCCTGGAAAAGGTGGACCCGGGCGGTCTCTACCGCTCGTTGCGGGCCATGGATGAAGAAGGCCTCGTGCGGTCCTCCTGGGAGCCGTCGGTCTCGGGACCGGCTCGACGGACCTACGAGCTCACCGACGAGGGTCGTGACTGGCTGCATGTCGTTGCCGGCACACTCAGCGACGTCGCGCGGTCGCTCGCCGTCTACCGGCGCCGCTACCAGCAGGTCACCGATGAGCAGCGCGTGATCCGTTGAGGCTGGCGATCGCGGGCAAGGGCGGCGCCGGGAAGACCACGATCAGCGCCACCCTCTGTCGGCTCGCCGCGCGCCGAGGGGCAGCGGTTGTCGCGATCGACGCCGATGCGAATCCGAACCTGTCGGCAGCGCTGGGCATCTTGCCCGAGGACGCGGTCGGGTTGCGTGCCATCGCCCCTTCCCTCGTCTCCCGCCGGATCGGGGGTCGGGGCCTGACGCAGCCTGTAGACGACGTCCTGGCGCGCCACGCGCTCGTTGCGCCGGACGGCGTCCGCCTGATCGGGATGGGCGCACCTGCTCATGCCGATGAGGGGTGCCTGTGCTCCGCGCACGCCGTCGTGTCGTCGCTGCTCGAAGACCTGAGCGGTCCAGAGCGTTACGTCATCGTCGACATGGAGGCTTCTCCCGAGCACCTCAGCCGTGGGACCGTCCGGCACGTCGACGCGATCTGTCTAGTCGCCGAACCCTACTACCGGTCGCTGGAGACCGTACGCCGCATGAGCGCGCTCGTCGCGGAGCTCCCGGTGCAGCGGGTGGCGGTGGTGGCGAACAAGGTGCGCTCCGAGGCTGACGAGCGAGCCATCGCCGAGTTCTGCGAGCGGCACGGGTTGGCTCTGGCCGGCGTGCTGCCGTGGAGCGACGAGGTCGTCGCCGCGGACCGGGCGCGGGTCCCCATCGTCGACTGGTCAGCGGCGCAAGAGGTGGTGGCCGCCGTGGCCGCGCTGTCCGACGTGCTGAGCGCTCCGGTTCCCGCCCCCGTCTGCTGAGACCCGACCGACGGAGAGTGTCGTCACAGCCGTGGAAGGACCGTCATTGCAGCAGCGATCGCCAGGTCTGACACTCAAGGAGGTGCGCAAAACTAGGCACCACAGGGCCTGCCTCCCATGTTCGATGTCCACCCTGCCCCACCAACCGGGTCGCTGATCCGGCCGAGCCAGTGCTCGTCACTGAGGGCATCAACAAGGCCGATGCTTACCGCCGCCGACGCGTGTGTCATCGCGCTATTTGGTGACTTCAGCTGGCGCTCGACGTGCGGCAGGCTGGGGTGACTAGGCGACGCGGAAGACCGGTCACCGCTGTATTCGACAGCGACCCCGCGACCAACCTGAACGTCCTGCGGGCGATGCGGCGCCTTGGGCGCTGGCTGAAGGCTAAGGGGGCGAAGGCGAGTTACTGCTCCCGCCTTCGTCCTTGGGAGCCGGGAGGAAGATCGGTGCCGATGACTTCCTGGCTGGGGGCGGCACTCTCCAGCTCGGTTGGCTGGAGTTCGACTGGGTTCGCTGGGTCGAGACCGGCGAGGAGCGTGTAGTCGAGTGTTTTCGCACCTACAAACGCGAGCTGCTGGCCGAGGCCCGCGAGTGGGGTGCCGGCGCTCAGCGGGCGAACGAGCTGACCAAGCTCCAGAACGCCGAGCAAATCGGGGCGGCGGCTGGTGTGTGGCTCTGCTAAGTGCCGGTAACATCTACCGTTGGGTGAAGTTGCACTCGCCACTTCGCATGGGGGACTTCCGGATGGACGTGGACTGCGCCGCCTCGGCCGCCGGAGCCGACGCCGGGCTGGACGAACGGCCCCCTGCCAGGTGGTGCTGCCGGTGAACAGGCTCGGGCCGTCGCTGCCGAGCACCAGTGCCGATTGGCTGCTCGGGTGGTGGTGCGGTCTGTCGACCACACAGGTCGCGATCGCGACCGGGCGGCAAGCGGCGTCATCGCTCGCGGACCTCGGCCGGAGCCTGAGTCTGAGCCGGGAGCGGGTACGACAGCTGGCGGTCGCCAGTAGGCAGTCGCTGCTGGAGGCTCAGCGCCACCACCAACCTGAGCTTCCGAACCGAATGCATGAAGTGCTCAGCCGCGCCGTGTCTGTTCCCGACGACGTGCTGGGCAACCTCGCTCCCACTCGATGCGTCGTAGCCCGCGACATCTTGTTCGTTTCGCTCGGAGCCGTTCGGCCTCGTACGTGGGCAGGAGACCTGCCCCGCTGGTGGTGTCGTGACCCCGACGCACTGGCGCGGCTGTTGATCGGGCTGACCACTGGAATGCCCATGACGGGCGCCTCGCTGGATGACGCCGTTCTGGCGTCGGCGCTGCCGGAACACTTGCCCGTACAGCATCTACTGCTCCACCGCCACAGCCCGATCATGAGAACCGATGTTGGGTGGGTTCGCCGCACCCATCTGCTAACCGACACGGTCGCCCTCTACCTAAGGGCCTGCGGTGCGCCGCAACCCCTCGCGACCCTCGGAGCATGTGGGTCGACCCCGGCGGCGACCCTGCGCAAGGCGCTGCTCCGCGACGACCGCTTCGTGTACTCGCGTCCGCGCCAGTTATGGGCCCTGCGTGCTTGGCATCCGGAACCCGCGAGCCGCTATCAGACAGCCGGGGATGCACTCGTTGACGTCCTGCGTGCACGCGGTCCATTGGCTCGTGAGGTTCTGCTATCCGAGACGCAACGCCTGTATCCGGTCACTCCGGCATGGCTCCGTCAGTCACTCAACAGCAGCCGCATCGGCTTGCACCCCGACGGCCGGTACGACCTTATGGAGCGAGGGGCGGTGACGCGCAGCGGCGCCGAGCCGAGTCGGCCCAGCAGCATCAGATGGGCGGACGACGGCTCGGTGCTGGAGGTGTCGCTCGTGACCACAGCTGCGGTCCTCAGTGGGGCGGTCGTCGCCGTCCCTCGCTGGCTCACCTGGCAGTTGGGGCTCCGTACGCCGCCGGCTCAGCACGACTTCACACTGACCAACAGTGACACTCTGGTCGTGCGCCGCACTATTCGAGGCTCTTCGGTGTCCAGTCTCAGGGGTATCGCGCAGGAGCTGCAGGTGCGGCTCGGCTGTGTCCTGCTCCTGTCCCTGGACCTCCGGTCGGGGCGCGCCTCAGTTCGGCACGCCTGTCACCAAGCGGCGCGGACGCAATCGCCCGATCAGAATTGCCAAGTGGTTGCCGAGGAAGCAGCTCGTGCCTAGGTGGGGCATGATCGCCTGCCATGGTCAGCATCGCACTCGAGCAGGTGACGAAGCGGTACCCCGGCGACGTCCTCGCTGTTCAGGCGGTCGACCTGGCGATCGCCGACGGTGAGCTCATGGTGCTGGTGGGGCCATCGGGATGCGGCAAATCCACCATCCTCCGCCTGATCGCCGGCTTGGAACGGCCCACCGAAGGGGACGTCCGGATCGGGGAGCGGGTGGTGAACGAGCTGGCCCCTGGGGACCGCCAGTTGGCCATGGTGTTCCAGGACTACGCGCTCTACCCACACCTCAACGTATACGGCAACATCGCGTTCGCGCTCAAGCCCACCGTGAAGTCAAGGGCCGAGCTTGATCGACGGGTCCGCTCGGCGGCAGCGATGTTAGGTCTGGAGCCGCTGCTGGCCAAGAAGCCGCGCTCGCTGTCCGGCGGGGAGCGGCAACGGGCCGCCCTGGCGCGCGCGCTCGTGCGCGAGCCCGGGGCCTTTTTGATGGACGAGCCGCTGTCCAATCTCGACGCCAAGCTGCGCGTGTCGACACGTGCGGAGCTTCGGCGCCTGCACGACGAGCTCGGCACTACCTTCGTCTACGTCACCCATGACCAGGTGGAGGCGTTGACCCTGGGCGACAGGGTGGCTGTGGTCAACGACGGACGCATCCAGCAGGTGGCGACTCCGCGGGCGCTGTACTCCGCTCCAGCGAACACCTTCGTCGCCGGCTTCATCGGCAGTCCCCCGGTCAACCTCGTGCCGACGGTCCTCACCTCATACCGAGCCGGGGTGAGGGCCCGCGTCGGACCGTGGGAAGTCGACCTGCCGCTGATGCCAACCGGACCCGTCGTTCTCGGCCTGCGTCCTGAGGCCTTTTTCGATCCAGCCGTGTCCGCCGAGCCCAGACATCCGCAGGCCGGCCCACTGCGGCCCGTCCTGGTCGACGCCGTTGAGCCGCTGGGTGCCACTGCCCTGGTGCATTTTCGGCTCGACGAGGTCTCCGTCATCGCCTCCGTCGACGCGCGGACCTCAGCTCAGCCTCGGCGACCTCTCGAACTGGAACTCGTGGCCCGCGAGGTGCTGGTCTTCGATGCGGCCACCGGACGGCACCTGGTCACCGCCGACCGGTCAGGACCACTCCCTGTGTGAAGGCCCGCTGGGCCAGAAAGAAGACCAGCAGGCACGGGAGCAGCGCCAGCAATGAGCCCGCCATCAGGTGCGCCCACTGCGTGTTGTGGACGTCGCGGAAGAAGTTGAGGCCGAGCGGGAGGGTGTACTGATCTTGGTCGGACAGGTAGATCAGCGGCCCCAGAAAGTCGTTCCAGGTGTCCACGAAGGTGAACACCGACACGACGGCGATGGCCGGCCACGACTGCGGAATGATTACCCGGAGCAAGATGGAGAGGAAGCTGTGACCGTCGACTCGCGCAGCGTCGTCGTGCTCGACGGGGATCGTCAGGAAGTACTGACGCAACAAAAAGATGTTCGCCGCTCCTCCTCCCAACCACGCGGGAACGATGAGCGGAAGATAGCTGCCCACCCATCCCAGCTTGTTAAAGAGCAGGAACGACGGGAGCAGCGTCACCTCCCCCGGCAGCATGATCGCTGCCAGGACCAGGAAGAACAGCCATCTGGTTCCGGGCGCGCGCAGTCGGGCGAAGGCGTAAGCGACCGCGGCTGACGACACCACCGTGCCCACCACGACCGGCACGGCGATGAGGAGCGAGTTCGCCAAGTAGCGCCAGAAGTCGATCTGGGTGGTCGCCTCACGATAGTTCCCGAAGCGGGGTGCGCCAGGGGGAAACGACAACGGCGCCTGGACCTGTCCCTCTGGCCGCAGCGAAGTGACCACCATCCAAAGAAGCGGCAGGAGTATCACGCCGGCGCCAGCCGTCGTCGCGACCGCCGAGAGCCGCCTGGTCCGGCGACCCGTCGGTCGAGGTCCCAGTGGCACGGTCAGCGTGTCGCGCTCAGTCAAAGCGCCGCCCCTCTTCGTAGACCCACCTACGGCTGGACCGGAAGATAAGCAGGGTCAGTGCCAGCAGCAGCGCGAACATGACCCACGCAAGGGCAGAGGCGTAGCCAAATCGGAAGCGGGTGAAGGCGTTCTGGTAGAGGTACAAGACGTAGAACAGGCTGGACTGCCCCGGTCCTCCCAGCGTGAGGGCGCCCGGCCCTCCGCGACCGGTGGTGATGACGAAGCCGGCGGTGAAGATCTGAAAGTTTCCGATCAGACCGAGCACCAGGTTCACGAGCAGCGCCGGCGTGACCAGGGGCAGCGTGATGCCGAACAGGCGCCGGAGGGGCCCGATCCCGTCGACGGCCGCGGCTTCGTAGAGGTTGGTGGGGATGCGCTGCAGCACGGCCAGATAGATGAAGGCCGTTTGGCCGACGCCCCACAGACCCATCAGGACGAAAGCCGGGATGACCCATCGGGAGGAGTAAATCCATCCGACGCTCGGAAGGCCGAGCATGTTGAGGATGTGATTGGCCAACCCGCCACTGGGCTGAAAGATCCACAACCACAAGATGGCCACCGAGACACCGGACACCACTGCAGGGAGGTAGTAGACGGTGCGTAGCGTCGCAATCCCGCGCATGCCGGCGTTCAGCAGCAGCGCGAGCACGAGGCCGAGCACCAGGCTGAGACCCACTTCCGAAATCGCGTAGTAGGCGGTCACCTTCAGGGACTGCCCAACGGCTGGATCCCGAGCTGCCTCGGCGTAGTTCGCGCCCCCGATCCAGTGGGCACTTCCCGGTGACAGCAATTGGTAGTCGGTGAACGACAGTACCAACGAGGCAGCCATGGGCAACAGCGTGAGGGCAAGGAAACCGACGACCCAGGGGCTCATAAACGCGTACGCGACGCCCGCCTCGCGCTGCCGCCCGGTCAGCCGTCGCTGCGGCAGCTCCTGTGCTTCCCTGCAAGCCGCCTGGTTCAAGCGGAACCTGGCAGATGGTGCGTCGAGAACCAGGTGTCGACCAGCTTCTGCGTCTGCTGCTGGTACTTCGGCAAGATTTCAGCCGCGCTGACCTTGCCGTCGTACAGCGGCTGCAAGGTGCTGAGTGCGCCGATTTCGCTGAATGCCGGGTACCACTCCTCTGTCTCCGGAGTGCAATAGGGAATCGCGTCCAGGAAGACCTGCAGGTCGACACCTGGATATCGCCCACGAACAGCGTCGATGAAACCACCAGCCTCGCTCTTGAGCGCCGGGATCGCCCCGTAGCCCTTCGTCGCCAGCATGCGTGTGTTGGCCGGCACCGTCAGGAAGTCGCGCAGCAGCGCCCACGCCAGGTCGTGGTTGCCGCCGGCGGCCGGGATGGTGCCGACGTCCAGATTCAGAGTTGCAACGGTTCGCTTGGGCCCACGCGGCCACGCCGCGACATCCCACCTGAACTTGTTGCCGGTACCGTAGGAGGCGAGGTCGCAGCTGCACATGTCGACCATCGCGACCTTGCCCGCCTGCCACGCTGCCTGCTGCGGATCGGACGCGCCGGCGGCGACCGCCGACGCCAATTGATCCGTCGCGAGCACGTGATGCTTGTTCGTCAGGTCGATTCCTGCTTGCGTACCTGCGATCCACTCTGGCGTGTCGTAGCCCACCCTTCGCGTGGCTGGGTTGTAGGCGTGCCCGCCGAAACCGAGCGTCATGATGCCGGTATCCCAGTGCCCGAGACCAAACTGCTTGATGGTGCGGGCATCGAAACCGCGCATGTCCGGGGTGCGCCCCCGGGCGTCTCGGGTCAGCACCGTGGCGGCCTCGAGCAGCGCGTCGTAGGTCCACTCGGGGGTGTTCCACTCGTGCGGTGGTTCCTTGAGGCCGGCTTTGGCGAACAAATCCTTGTTGTAACCGACGGCATGCGTGAACATCCCGCTGGGGAGTCCGACCACGGTGCGGGCAGATTCCCCGTAGTACGCGACGGCCTTCGCTGCGCGTGCGGCAGGCGCCTGGAACTCAGCAAGGTCAATACCGCTCTGGTTCAGGTACGGCGCCAGGTCCAGCCAGACGTCTTTGTCCAAGAAGCTGGAGACCCCGAAGATGCCGATGGGGAGCACCACGTTCGGTGGCGACCCGGCTGTGAGTTGCACGGTGAACTTCTGCTGGGCGGTATCGCTGTCAGGCACCCGGTTGAAGGCGACGCTGGCCCCGGGGTGAGAACGTCCGAACGCCGCAGCCAGCGACTGCTGCGTGGGTACCTGGCTGGGATCGTTCCCGGTCCCGAAGCCCACCAGCACCGACGCGCGGCCGGTCACCGTCCTGGTGGCTCTCGCGCTCGGCCGGTCAGCCACCTTCCGCGAAGAGGTAGACGAACACCCCGCAGCTAGGCTGGGCAGGCTCAGCATGGCACCTGTCACAGCTGTCCGCGTGAGGAGCTCACGCCTGTTGAGATCAGACATTGCACGTCCCTCGTTCGAAGAGCCGTCGTCGCGCCGGCATGCGCGCATCATGCGCCCTGAAGGTGACTTGTCACGAATCACAGCTAACGGAATTGCGCCCGCCATAGTCGGCGCTCTGAGGTCCACGTCGCAGCCACGGGCCAGTTCCACGACCTGCAGCGACCGCCGTCAGGCTAGGGTAGTGATCGTCACGGCGGGTGAGCCTGCCGGACGCTCGTGGGGACGTAGCGCCAGCCGCTGACCTGACGCCTTGTTGCTGGCAGCCTTCATGCCGCTGCCGGCTGCCAGACCGACGCGACCAGAAGGTGACGGCTCCTCGACATTGATCTACACCGTGGTGGTCAGGCGGCGGCTACGTAGCAGGTCCTGCAGTTTGGCCACAGCCGCCCGCGCGTCCGTGAGCTGCTCGCGCACGGGCACAAGGACCTGTTTGGACCAGGCCTGCTGGGCTGCGGCAGGGGACGCAGAGCCTCCAGGGGTAGTCGTGAGCTGTTCGAGTCCCTTCGGGGGTTCCTGGACGGGGCACCCGCAGTTGGCGTCTGCAGTAGGGACGTTCTCGGCGCACTGAGGCGGCGCTGACGAGCCAGGAGGCCGTACTGAGATTCGCGACCGTAAGTGCGTCGGTGCTGGCCGCGACCTTCGCGGGTGAGTTGCTCTGCATCTCCCGAGAAGCTCGCCGCCCCGCAGCTCGTCGCCCGCGCGAACGCCATCTGTCTGGCGGCCGGCGTACTGGTCCTTGACGGTCGCCTGCTGCGTGTTGTCCCGGGTGTTGATGGACGGATGCCCGCACGTGGCCGACTCGCGGGTGGGGTCCTCGCCCATGTCCTCCATGTAGCCCTTCCAACTCAGCCCCCTGGCAGTGAGCTGCCCGGGCAGGGTCGGGACCGACGCCGGGTAGACGCACCCGCGTCCGACGGCTTGCTGGTGCGAAGCCGTCCCCACCCGCAGGCACGAGGAGTAGACCTGGCAGTCGGCCTGCTGCTCGGGGTCGGGACCCTGGCCGGAGATCTGGGCCAGGTAGTTCGGCAGGCTGTTGTGCGCGGTGCCGTGGTACTGCTCGAGCAGCACCCCCTGGGCGCGCAGGATGCGGGACAGGTACGGCGCCTTGGAGCCGGGTCCGAACGTCGTCGCGTACCCCTTGTTCTCCAGATTGATGACGAACACGTGCCGAGGGGCAGCTGGCTTGGAGGCCGGCGGGCAGGCAGAGGCGGGTACGGCGACGGCCAGGGCACCGACCGCTGCAGCGGCGGACAGCAGGCGCGGGCGACGGATCATCAGAAGTCCTCCTGCTCTGTGGGCGGGGCGGGTGGAGAGGTACGCCGGCTCACCCGTCGGCGTCGGCGGAGCCCGGTGCCCCGGTCAGTCCGGGGCGCAGCGGCGCGCACCTGCAGTTGCGGCCTGCGGCCCAGGCCTGGGCGGCCACGTCGTTGATGCCGCCACGGGACCGGACTTCACGCACCAGCGCGGGCGGCATCGGCTGCCCGGGGTGGGTGGACTGCCACAGCTGCGCCTCCAGCACAGGGCCGGCCACATCCACCGAGGACGTGTTCACCGGCACCGAGGCTGCCGACCCGGCCGCTGCCGCCGGGTTCTTGCCGTCGTCGGGTAGGTGGGTTTCTCCGCCGTGTAAGGGGTGCTGTCCGGGTGGAGGTGAACATGTCGTACGGCACCGGCGCGTGTCGAAAGAACGCATTCGGGCCGCTGTGGCGGGAGGAGGACCCGTCCGAGGTCGACAGGAAGGGGCACGTCAGCGGGTAGCTGCTTCCAAGCGCCAGGGCGCCGCGCCGATATCCGCAACCAGGCGGCTATCCACCATCTCAGTCAGGGTTGCGGTGGACGTGCCGGAAATCGCTCCCCAGCGAGGAGCCCGAGGATCGCCTCGTCACGAAAGGCGCCGTCAACCCACGCCGCCTGTCGACGGACACCCTCCTGCACGAAACCTGCCCGGGTCGCGGTCCGCAACATCGCCTCGTTGTCACAGAGGGTCTCGATCTGCAGCCGATGCAAGCCGAGGATCCCGAAGGCGTAGTCCTTAAGGATGTCGAGGACTTCGTGGCTGAGGCCACGGCCCCGAAAGTGTGGGAGCAGGGCCATGCCCAGGTGCGCACCGCGGTTGTGCGCGTCGACCGCCCACAGCAGCGACTCCCCGGCGAGCAGTCCGGTCGCGGCCTCGACGACGCTAGACATCGCGACCTCATCCGAGGCCTCCGTGACCGCGTACGGGGAGCCAGCGGCGTCCCGGGCCATCGGGCGCCACGATCGCGAGTCGGCCCGGACCCGGGTGCGCACGTCCTCATACAGCAGCTCCTGCAACACCGGAACATCGGACCGCTCCCGCGCCCGTACCAGCACGGAAGGACCTGTCAGCCCGCCACGTCGCCCGGCACCCAACAAGGTTACCGCCGACGCTTTTGCTCCCGCGAAGAACTACGCCCGTGGAACGCCGCCGTCCGATCACCAAGTCCACGACAGAACCTGCGCCCTACGCGAGCCAGCGCCGGAGCCGAGTAGGTAGGTGGCAATTGGTGAGGGGGAGATGCCGGTGAGCGACAGTGGAGAAGTGCGGACCCAAGATCATCTCGAGCTGGCGTGGTGCCGCTACATCTGTTCATCTTGGCACCTCCCGATGCTGCTCGGGGCGGCAATTCGAGTCGTTGTCATCGAGCTGCGTCGCGCCGAACGCTTGGTTCGCTGAACGGCTGACACCCGGGTTGCTCTACCGAGGAACCTGCCGCGTCCCGCCAAGTCGATCACCGTCTCGCGCGGCCAGCGCAACAAGCACGCTTCGCCCTCCCACCGTCGAGACGCCGCAATCCACGATCCATCGACGCCACAGCTACCTTTCCCTCTCAAGCATTCTTCCTTCACTCCCACTGACCTTTCCTGACCATACTTCACTCTTACTCACCGACATTCCAACAACGTCACCCCAACGCCCCAACTTCACCAACATCGCAGCAGACATGTGCATTCTTCGAAGGTACGGTGGTGACGTTCGGCGTATTCGCTGAGGGGGTGCTTGCCGGGTGTTGAGTTCGGCGAAGATCGGGACCTCCTCGTGGCGGTACTACACGAACGGGGTGGCCTGTGCGGCGACGGAGTACTACCTGGGCGTCGGGGAGGCGCCCGGCCGGTGGCACGGCCGCGGCCTCGCCGAGTTTGGCCTGGAGGTGGGGGGACGTGTCGATGAACGTCAGCTGGAAGCGTTGTTCGCCCGCGGCCTGCACCCGGGGACAGGGGAGCGGCTCGGTCGGGCGTGGCGGGCCGATGCTGTCACCGGCTTTGACCTGACGTTCTCAGCACCGAAAAGCGTCAGCGCTTTGTGGGCACTAGGAAACACCGACGTTGCGGTCGCCGCGATGGGCGCGCACCGGGCCGCCGTCGAAGCCGGCCTCGCCTACTTGGACATGCACGCGGGGTTGTCCCGGCGCGGCACGGACGGCGTCGAACAGATCGGCACGGCCGGGCTGGCGGTGGCGTTGTTCGACCATCGCACCAGCCGCGCCGGCGACCCGCAGCTCCACACTCACGCGCTGGTGATCAACAAGGTCCGGTGCGCCGACGGGACCTGGCGGACCCTGGATGCGACGGAGCTGTTTCATCACAAGAAAAGCGCCGGCATGATTTACCAGGCCGCCTTACGGAACGAAATGCAACAACGCCTTGGGGTGGCTTTCGCAGAAGGCAATGAGCACGGTCAGGCCGAAATCCTCGGAGTGCCCGAGAAGCTGCTTTCTTGGTGGAGCAAACGCACCACACAAATAGACGGTGAAGCCGCCCCGAAGATCGCCGAATACGAGAAACTCCTCGGCCGCACCCTCACGCCCACTGAGCGGGTCAACGTCGTGAAGACCGCCGTGCTCAAGACCCGACCGGGCAAGGACCACCCCGAGCTGTCCGCCCTGCACCGGCACTGGACCGACGAGGCCGCCCAGGTCGGCTACACCAGCGAGCAGCTCCTCGCCTCCGTCCGGGCCGCCGCCCTCAGCGTCGGCATCGAGCCGCCCCTGCCGGCGGGGGCTGCGACAGCTCCGAGTCTTGCCCACACCCTTACCGGCACCCTTGCCGGGACCCTTGCCGGGACCCTTGCCCGGACCCTTGCCGAAAGTCTTGCCGAGCCTGCCGGGGGTGACCGACAGACGCCGTCAGGCACCGAGCGGGTCTTGCCCACTGTCTTGCCGGACCCGACCGCGGACGAGGCCCTCTCCTTCGCGGCGGTGCGGGCGGCGGGGCAGCGCCGGGCGGTGTTCTCCCGTGCTGACGTCGCGGGGCAGGTCGCCGCGCACCTACCCACCACCGGGCTGTCGGCCGCCCGGGTGGTGGCGGAGGTGGAGCGGCTCACCACGGTGGCGGTCGGACTAGCCGAGACGGTGTCGGTCGGGGACCACCCGCACGGCGTCACACCGAGGGTGTCAGACCCCCGCTACGCCACCCTGCAAGTCCTGACCGCGGAAGGCCGGATCCTCGCACTCGCCGACCGGGGCCGCCGCGGCGGCTACGGGCAACTCCCGCTGACCGACCTTCGGCCCCAAGGCCGGACCCTCGGGCTGGACGCGGGGCAGTACCTGGCGCTGTGGCAACTGGCCGGCAGGGGCGATTTCCTGTCCGTCCTGACTGCGCCGGCCGGGGCGGGCAAGACCCGCACCCTGGGCGCCGCCACCGCAGCGTGGCAACAGGCCGGGTATCGGGTCGTCGGCCTGGCGCCGTCGGCCCGCGCGGCGGCGGAGCTCGCGGACGCGACCGGCGGGAAGGCGGACACCCTGGCCAAATGGCTCCACACCCGCGACCGGCTCACCCAGATCCCCGCCCACGCACCCGAACGGGCTTGGGCGGGCCTGGACGACCGGACGGTGCTGATCGTGGATGAGGCCTCGATGGCCAGCACCCTCGATCTGGACCGGCTCATCACCCTCGCTGCCGAGAAGGCAGCGAAGGTGGTTCTGGTCGGTGACCCGGCGCAGATCGGTGTGATCAACGGCCCCGGCGGGATGCTCGCCGCGCTGGTCCACACCGGCCACGCCAGCAGCCTCGACCAGATCCACCGCTTCACCCACGAGTGGGAACGCACAGCCACCCTCGCGCTCCGCACCGGCGACCGTGCTGTCCTGCCCATCTACCAAGCGGAAGGCCGCCTCCATGCCCGCCCCGACAGTGCCAGCGCCCTGGACGGCGTCTTCACGCACTGGAGCACCGCGAAGGCCGACGGCCTGGACGCGTTGATGCTCGCCCGCACCCGCCAGGACGTGGAGGCGCTCAACACCCGGGCGCGAACCGCCGCGGTCGCCAACGGACAGATCACCGGGCCCACCGTCACGGCGGGCGAACGGGAGTGGCAGGCCGGAGACCTGCTCCGGACCCGCCGCAACAACCGCCAACTCCCGCTCGAAGACAGCCACGTCCGCAACGGTGACCGGTTCCGGGTCCTCGGCCCCGGACCCGCCACCCCCGGCACCGCGGGTGGGGCCAACGGTGAAGGCGGGCAGGGGCTGATCGTGGAGGACCTCGCCGGCCGCGGCCGCACCATCCTGCCCGCCGAGTACCTGGCGCAGCATTGCGAGTACGGCTGGGCGTCCACCATCGACAGCGCCCAGGGCGCCACCGCCGATGTCGGGATCGTGCTGGTGCGGCCGGGGATGGACCGTGAACACCTCTATGTCGCGATGACCCGCGGCCGGCTCGGTAACCACGCCTACATCACCCCCGGCCCGACCGTGGACGACGAGCACGACGACGGACACGGACACCCACCCATCGGGCACGGACACGATCAGGCGGGAGCAGCCACCGGACCGACGCCGGAGCGCCAAGCGCTGCGGGTCCTGGAGGCGGCCTTGGCGACGAGTGGGGCGCAGGACGCCGCCCACACCGCCCTGCAACAAGCCCGCGTCCAGGCTGGGAAGGACACCCGGCGTGCGCAGCAGGACCAGGCCTATGCGGCCGACCGCGCACGGCGCCGGGCTCGTGAACAGGCCGAGCAGGAACTGCCCGAGCACAAGGCCGCGCGCGAGCAACTCCAGCAGCTCCACACCCAACGCGGCCGGCTCGGGCAGGAGCAGACCAAACGGCAGTGGACCCTGCCGCGGGAACAGGCCGAACTGGACCGGACACCCCGCCGGGCCTTCCGGCGCCGCCGTGACCTCACCGACCGGGTCACCGCGATGCAAGAAGCGCTCAGCACCACAGACCGCACGTTGGAGGGCTTGGACGGTCAGATCAGCGAGCTGACCCGGCAGGTCCGCGGGCATGTGCAGCACCGGCACGACCGCATCGAGCAGCAGCGCTGGGCGCCACCGACGCCGGAGCCGGTTGATCCGCTGGGCTACCTCGAACCCTCCCGACGCGCCCGGATGGCCATCCAAGCCAGCCAGCTCGCCCAGCTCTCCCGCCTGTCGCAGCCAGACGTCGTCTACCGGGCCCCCCTGCGCGGCGGTCCCAGCCGTAGCCGCTGACCCCTCACCTCGCCGACGCGCGCGTGCGGGGTGGCTCGCCCGCCCGCCACTCTCTGGTTGCTGGACCGCAGGGTGCTGTCCGTTTCCGCACCTCGCCAGACGCCTGTATGTCACAGCAGGCCCCTGGAGCGCACTTACCAAGGGTGGGAAGGCCACGTAACCAGCGGCCGGGTCAACCGAGCACCAGGCCCAACCGCCATCCGCTATCAGGGAGAGCCATGACACTTCTGACCGTCGAGCAGGCCGCCGCCCAGCTCGGCACCACCACCCGGTTCATCCGCAGGCTCCGCACCGAACGACGCATCCCGGTCGTGAAGCTCGGCAAGCACATCAGGATCGACAGCGACGACCTCGACGCCTACATCACGGCTGGACGCCAGGAGGCTTCGAACCGAGCGTCCTGACCGCCCGAGGTCCGTCTGGCCTGATGCCCCAATCGGACGAAAGTCAGGACGCTCTGGGCTTGAGTGGGATGGCCTTCGCTTCCGCGAAAGCCGAGAGAGCGTCGGCAATTGCGCGGTCCCGATCGGCGGCGGCATGCTGATACCGAAGGGCGGCCGAGGCCGTCGAGTGCCCCATCCTCGCCATCAGGTCCGCAAGTGTCGCTCCCGTCGCGGCTGCGAGGGTCGCGCCCGTGTGCCTGAGATCGTGAAAGTGAAGGTCGGGCCTCCCGGCGGCCAATCTCGCCCGCTCCCAGACCCGCTGCAATGTCGACGGAACCATGTGAGCGCCGTTGCGACCGGCAAACAGAAGTGCATCTGGCTCAGGTGCGGTGTGTCCGAGTAGGTGCGTGCGCACGGCCGCGACGACATTCGACGGCATCGTCACGGAGCGCTTGCCGGCCTCACTCTTGGGAGCCCCGATCCAGATCTCGCCGGCATTCCCTCGGGTAACTCCGCGCCGGACGTGGGCGCGAGCGTCGTCCACGTCAACATCGTCGCGCCGCAACTCAGTGAGCTCACCGAACCGCAGACCGCACCAGGCCGCCAAGAGCACCATCGCCTTATAGCGAGGCGGGACCGTCTCAACGATGATGTCCAGCTCCGACAGCGTTGCGGTCCGCGTCTGGTGCTGAGTCTTGTTCGATCCACCGCCTCGCACCCGGCACGGGTTGCTGGGGATCAGATCATCAGCTACAGCAGTCGCAAGAATCGCGCGCAGCAGGCTGTAGGCGTGCGCCCTTGCCGTCGGCTTCGTCTTGTCAAGCGCGTCGAACCAGGCCCGGACACTCGTAGGAAAGAGCCGCTCCAGCGGAGTGGCACCCAGGTGGGGGAGAATCGCGTTGTCGAGGATCCCGCGGTACAGCATCCGCGTGCGCGGCGTCAGGTCGCGCCCTTCGAGCCAGCCTTCCGAGTACTCCCGAAGCGTGCCGGTAGCGCGCTTTTCACTTGGGGCAGACCAAGTACCGCGTTGCACGTCGCGCGCCTGTCCCTTGAGCCAGACGTCCGCGTCGAGCTTTGTGTCGAACGTCTTGTGCGCCGCCCGGAGTCGGCCATCGGGGCCGCGGAAGCGGGCCTGCCATCGACCGGATGGCAATTGGCGGGCAGTGCCCGAACCATCGACCCGCTTCTTCATGACCATCCTGTTACGCCCCCTCGAACTGCTTAGGTAGAAGTAATTCTACGCCATGTGTGGCACGACTGTGCCACACATGGGGGCTAGGAGCGGGTACCGCTGGTCACGAGCGGCCCCTTAGTTTGCGCGTGTTTGCGCTCCGGACGCCGATATTTGCAGGTCAGAATACCGGCTCGCTCAAGGTTCGAGTCCTGTTACGCCCACGTCTGGAAGCCCAGGGTGACCGTAGGTGTCCAGGTGCACGCCGGACCAGCGGCAGGATCGAGTCAGAATGTCTCCGCCTCACCGGTGGGGCGCGGGGATCGACACCAGGCGGACGCCGCGGTCCGTCACGACCTCGAGCCCGGTGAGCTGGTCCGGGCGGGCGTCAGCAGCCGCGTCGACGCTGGCGGTGCCCTCGTAGCTGGCCTGCCAGCTGCCGGCGGCCTGCCGCTGACCGTCGGCCAGGACGGCCACGAGCTGGCAGTGGGTACCCGGCGGCACGCCACGCAGCATCAGGTGCAGCGCGGTACCCCAGGGCTGTGGCGTGAAACCGACCTCCGCGTGGACCCCGGTCGTCGCGTTCGTCGCGACACCGGTGGCCGAGCGCGCGGAGGCCGTGTCATCCGGCGACGTCACGACCGCCGCCGCGGCGGTGAGCAGCCTGTTGCGCCGGCGGACTGCCTGCCGGCGGCGGGTCAGCTCGAGCAGGGTGCGCTCCAGCAGCCGGCTGCCGGCTTCGGGGTCGCCGTCATCGAGCTGCTCGAGGTCCGTCTGGTCCAGTGTGGCCAGCAGCCCAGGGAGCCCGGCCAGCCCGGCCAGCTCCTCCCGGCACTGCGGGCATCCGCGAAGGTGCTCCTCGACCTCGACGCGCTCAGTCGGGCCCAGCGCACCAAGGAGGTAGGCCCCGAGCGACGACAGCACAGCGTCAGGCTCGCTCATCCGGCCCATCCTCGCTCCTGCAGCGCCAGCCGCAGGGCGCGCAAGGCGTAGTAGCTGCGCGACTTCACGGTGCCGGTCGGGATGCCCAAGGTGACCGCCGCCTCAGCGATGGACCGGCCGCGGTAGTAGGTCTCGAGCAGCACCGCGCGGTGCTGGGCGAACAGACTGGCCAGGGCATCGGCAACCTGCCAGGCCTGCACTGCCCGGTCCAGCTCGTCGGCCGCGGTCGGCTCCACCGGCAGGTGGCCGCTGATCTCGATCGGCCGGGAGCGCAGTGCCCGACGCCGGTCGGCAGCCAGGTTGCTGATGACGGTGAACAGCCACGGCCGCAGGGGCCGGTCGCTCTGAGCCAGCTGGTGGCCATGCCGCCACGCTCGCAGGACCGCTTCCTGAACCAGGTCCTCGGCGTGCCCACGATCACCGGTGAGCCGCAGCGCGTAACGCAGCAAGGCTGCGCCGTGCTCGGCGTACACCGCCCGCACCACGGCCTCGTCCGGATCGCCAGCCGTGCGGGACCACTTCCCGACGTCCCGAAGGCTTCCCACGCACGTCAGTACGGCCCGGAGCGCAGAAAAGTTCACCGCCTCAGCCACCCGAGCGGGTCCTGCGGTCACCACCGCCGCGCGGGAGGTCTGCGCAGCCTGTTGGCGGCAGCACTGCCGGCGCCGGGTGAACCAGGTTGCCCACTGTCGAGTGTTGACAGGGAGAAGCTGCACCCGTGGACCGTCCAGCCGCGGGCTCTCCCACAGACAAGGTCACCTCATGCCGATCTCCCGATCCCGCCAATTCCGCGTGGCGCTTGCGCTCGCTGCACTCGCTGTCGGGACCGCCGCGTGCGGCGGCAGCAGCAGCAACGCAAGCAAGGGCGGCAGCACGGCGCCCTCCAGCGGACCAGCAACGTCCGCACCAGCGAACTCAACAGATCCCGGCGGCTACGGCAGCTCCGGTGGTGGGGCCGGGACCGCGAGCAGCACACCGTCAGCGGCGAAGGTGGCGGTGGCCAAGAGCGGCGGCCTTGGTCAGTTCCTCGTCGACGGGGCCGGCCGGAGCCTGTACCTGTTCGAGAAGGACAAGGGCAGCACGAGCAACTGCTCCGGCGACTGCGCCAAGGTGTGGCCGCCGTTTACCAGCAGCGGCCCGGCGACCGCCGGGGCCGGCGCCATGAGCTCGCTGCTCGGCACCACCAGCCGCACCGACGGCAGCAAGCAGGTCACCTACCACGGCCACCCGCTCTACTACTACGTCTCCGACGGCAGCAAGGCGGGCAGCACGGCCGGTCAGGGCCTGAACCAGTTCGGCGCCGGGTGGTACGTGCTGTCCCCGGCTGGCAGCAAGGTGGACAAGGGCGGCTCCTAGCCGTGTTCGACAGGTCCAGCAGCGCCGCACCCGGCTCGTCTGCGAAGCGGCGGATGACCGCTGGGCTCGGGCAGTTGCTGCTGCGGTTGCTCACCGCTGCGTTACTCGGCGTGGATGCCTACGTACACCTGCACGACGGCGGCTTCTACAACGCGTCCCGTGCGGGTCCGATCAGCCAGGGCACCCTGTTCCGGCTCGAGGCGGTCATCGCCGGCTCCGCCGCCGTCGTTCTTGTCCTCGGTTGGCGGGTGCGCGTCACGCGTCGGGCCGACTGGGTCGCGGCGTTCCTC
>JAABUR0100004464.1_pt1 | contig 18698 bp, 14 predicted proteins | sample 5560091 | NCBI WGS metagenome assembly JAABUR01 (sample SAMN10711879, study PRJNA513375) | rock metagenome | isolation source: Antarctica rocks | place: Antarctica: Victoria Land, University Valley sud | reverse complement strand
CCTGAGATTTCGATGTCTCTGCCTCCGAGCTTGGCGAAGTTCCAAGGAATTTCGCCCGATGACGTCGGCGACCCGCCTCCCGGGGCGCTCGTCGTCCGGCCTGGCAACGGCAACAGCCCTCGGTACAACGTTTGCTTGTGTATAGCCTGCGGCCCCGTAACCGCGGGGTGGGGCCTCGTGCGATCACCTCCCGCGTCGGGGGAATTTCCATGTCGAAGCGCAATGCGTTACTCTGCGGCCTGGTCCTGGCCGCGGCGGGGTCGGCGACGGGCCAGGAGGTCCGGCCGACGGAACTCCGCAAGGTCAGCCAGATCATCGGGTCGAGCGTCCTGCTCCAGGACAGCGTCAATTACGGCAAGGTCGAGGACATCGTCCTCAACGAGGACGGCTGCATCGAGTACGTGGTCGTGTCGCGTCAGGAACAATACGCCCTGATGCCCTGGTCCGTGGCCAGGGTCGATTACGGCCAGAGGGCCGTGATCTTCGACGTCACGCCGCAGGTGGTCCAGCCGCTCTTCTTCGCCAGGGACGCCTGGCCGAACGTCGCGGATCCGCAGTTCGGCCGCCGGGTGGGGGACGCGTTCGGCCCGAGGGCGGTGCGCCGACAGGTCCAGGGTCAGTCGGTGCGACCGGGGACCGATACGCCTCGATCCACCGAGTCGCCGAAGGCCAAGGTCCAGTCGCGTCCGGGGCAAGTGCCGGATGCCCCCCCGCCCGTCGATTCGCCGAAGTCCAAGGCGAGGGCGACGGAGAGGGGGCCGGATGCCCCAGCCCCGCCAGACCAGCCCAAAGCCAGGGCGACGGAGAAGGGGCCGGATGCCCCGGCCCCGCCAGACCAGCCGAAGGCCAACGCGACGGAGAAGAGGCCGGATGCTCCGGCCCCACCAGACCAGCCCAAAGCCAAGGCCAAACCTGAGCGTCCTTGAGGTTAGACCGTGACGGTGGGTGGAACCCCCCGAATGCCGGACACCCATAAGTCGAGCGTAATCTCTTTGCCCAACGATGCGATGAGACGATTGACCTCGGCGATCCAGGAGGTCGGGCTCCACCGCGAACGGCCGCCGACCCTGCTTCTTTCTGCGCCGGATCGCGGTGGGGAGGGGCCGCTCAAGGTCCCTTCGAGATCACCGGCAACAGGACGTGCGAGGGATGCTCGGCGTCGTGCACCACGGTGTTGTCGGCGACGACGAGGCGGCGATAGGAGCCGGGGGGGTCGCCGGTGTTGGGGTTGATGTCGAAGCGAGGGTAATTGCTACTGGAGATGTCGACCCGTAGGCGATGCCCCTTCTTGAAGACGTTCGACGTCGGGTAGAGGGTGATCGTCAGGGGGACGACCTTACCGGGCTCCAGGAGCTTGGGCCGGTCGAGGGACTCGCGGTAGCGGGCACGCAGGATCGAGTCGCCGATGTTCAGGTCGAAGCCCAGGGGATAGTCGGGATTGGCGGGGATCTCGTCGATCAGCTTGGCGGTGAAGTCGGTGTCGAGGGCCGTGGAAGAGACCCAGAGCTTCACGAGGACCGTGCCGGTCACTTCCAGGTCCTCGGCCATCGGCTCGGTCCGGAAGACCAGCACGTCCCGGCGCTCCGAGAGGGGCAGGCCATTCTCGGCGGCGTGGGTGTCGGCTCGGGGACGCTGATCGTATCCGCCGTTGGTCATCAGGCCGGTATTTGATGAGATGTTCCCGCCGATGGTCGGGACCGGGCGGCGCGGGTCGAAGGTGTAGGTCGTCTGGTCGTGCGCGACGCTCGGCGAGGAACCCGACAGGGTCCCGTTTCCCTGCAAGTAGAAGGGGGTCGGCCGCGCCCGGCTCAGCGGCCATTCGCGCTCGGCGCGCCAGGAGCCGCCGTGCAGGAGGCGGCCGGACGGCGACTTGCGGTCGCTCCCCGTCCCCATGATGTAGAGCAGGACCGGCGGGTCGTCGTCGACGCCGTTGGACTTCCCCTTGAGCCAGCGGTCGTACCATCGCAGGCGGAACCCGAGCAGGTCGATGGCGGCGTCCGGGGTGAACTCGACTTCGCCCGAGACGTTCGAGCCCTGCGAGCCGTGGACCCAGGGGCCGATCGTCAGCCGATGCGGGCTCGACTTCGCCGGGGCGAGCGCCTCGTAGTTGAGCGAGACCTGGCGGGTCCACGAGTCGTACCATCCCGTGACGTGATGCACGGGGACGTCGGCATAGTCGGCGACGTGGTCCACGACCGACATCCCTTTCGCCCTCCAGAAGGGGGACTCGGGGCCGCTCTGCATCGCCTGGACGAGCCACGATTCGTACTCGGGGACGACCTTCAGGGGCGTCGTCCCGGGACGGACCGGAAGGTTGTCGGCGTGCTCTCGAATCCTCCGGCCGTTCTCGGTCAGAGCCGCCTTCAGGGCGGGATCGGCCAGCGCGGCGCGGCTGTTCGCGGCGCCGGTCGAGAAGATCCAATTCATGAACCGGAGCTCGAAGGCGCCGCCGTGCCGCATCCCGCTGATCCCGGTGTTCGACGCGGCGTCGATGGGGACCATGGTCGTCAGGTGCGGCGGCTTCATCTCGGCGAGCGCATGCTGCGTCCCCCCCGGATAGCTCGTGCCGAAGGTCCCCACCTTGCCGTCGGACCAGGGCCGCGCGGCGATCCACTCGACGACGTCGTACCCGTCCTTCGGGTCGTCCACGAGCAGGCGCCAGGTCCCCTTGCTGGCGTAGCGACCCCGGACGTCGTTGGCCACCACGTTGTAGCCGCGCCGGGCGTAGTATTCCGCCTCCTTGGCGCTCCCCCCCTTGTCATAAGGGGTCCGCGTCAAGAGCGTGGGGAACTTCCCTTCGACGGGCTTCCCATCTCGGGACGGCCGGTACACGTCCGCCGCCAGCTCCGTCCCGTCGCGGGTCGCAATGATGACGTCCTTCTCGACGGCGACCTCGAACTCGGGCTCCTGCTGCGCGACCTTCGGCGCCTGCGCGAGCAGGCCACCGCCCCTCGAGAGCAGGAGCAAGGCGGTGACGAACCCGAGACGTCGAATCGCGTTTCGAGGGATCATGATCAGGTTCCCGAGGGCCAGGGGCAGGTCGACCGATCCGGCAGGCCCCGATTGTCGACCATTCGTCGCGTAACGCAACGGGGGGCCGGAAACCGCGGTCGGCGCTTGCGTCTCGCGCGGATGAGGCGATACTTTCATTCCATGAAAGCGTGGCGGGGCCCGGGAAATCTCCCGAGACTTCACGTATGGGGTCCGACCGCCACGAACGACACAGGGGGTCCCTCTCGATGATGCCCACGAATCGGCGGACGTTCCTCGGCGCGGCGGGGGTGCTGGCACTGTCGGGGAAGCTGGCCACGGCCGCCCCGAGCGAACGGGTGCGCGTGGCGGTCGTCGGCGTCCGAGGACGCGGGGCCGAGCTGGCTCGCAACTTCGCCGGGACCGAAAGTGCCGAGGTCGTCGCGCTCTGCGACATCGACGACGAGGCGTTCGCCAAGCCGGCCCAGGCGGTCGAGAAGGTCGCGGGGAAGGCGCCCCGGACCGAGAAGGATTTCCGACGCCTGCTCGACGACAAGGCGATCGACGCGATCGTCGTGGCGACCCCCGACCACTGGCATGCCCTGATCGCCGTCATGGCGTGCCAGGCGGGCAAGGACGTCTACGTCGAGAAGCCGGTCAGCCACAACGTGGTCGAAGGGCGTCGGATCGTCGAGGCGGCGCGCAAGTACGGCCGGGTCGTCCAGTCCGGCATGCAGCGGCGGAGTATGACGCACGTCCAGGACGCCGTGGCCCACGTCCGTTCCGGTGCGCTCGGCGACGTGGGGATGGCCCGCGCCTGGATTCACCAGGTACGCAAGCCCATCGGCAAGGGCCGTCCTGAACCGGTCCCCGCGGGCGTCGACTATGCCATGTGGCAAGGACCCGCCCCCGACCGTCCGTTCATGAAGAATCGCTTCCACTACAACTGGCACTGGTTTTGGAACTGGGGGACCGGCGAGCTGGGCAACAACGGCATCCACGGCGTCGACGTCGCCCGCTGGGGCTTAGGGGTCGAGGCCCCGATCGCCGTCAGCTCGGGGGGGGGCAAATACGTCTTCGACGACGACCAGGAAGTCCCCGACACCCAGGTCGTGACGTGGGAGTTCCCCAGCAGTTGCATCGTCTGGGAGCACCGGATGTGGTCCAAGCACGGCACCGAGGGGGCGGGCTTCGGAATCGCCTTCTATGGAGACAAGGGGACCCTGATCATCGACGACAAGGGCTGGCGGGTCGAGGACGGCGACGGAGACGCGGCCGGCGGCAAGCCCGACGAGGGGCAGGTCGCGCACATCCGGAACTTCCTCGACTGCATGAAGACTCGCGCCAAGCCCACCGCCGAGATCGAGGTCGGCCACCTCAGCACCCGACTCTGCCACCTGGGCAACATCGCGCATCGCCTGGGCCGCAAACTAGCCTTCGATGGACCCAGCGAATCTTTCCCCGACGAGCCCGAGGCGAACAAGCTCCTCACCAGAGAGTACAGCACGAGGTTCGAGATGCCCTCGCAGGTGTAGGTTTCGTCCGATCCATACCCGAGACGTCTGGGCTAAGCGGGGCCTGGTCCCGATGTCCTTCTCCCCCCGGGAGAAGGTGCCCCGGAGGGGCGGATGAGGGGGCTTCGGCTCGCAATCGACCTCCCGACTGAGGTCAGGGCCCATGCTGGGACCGAGTCCCCTCATCCGGCCGTCCCGGCCACCTTCGCCCGGGGGGAGAAGGGAGGATCGCACCAAGCTCTGTCCAAAAGTTGATCTCGTCCTGAGACTGAGGGCGAGATCGCCCCCTCCCCCCCCTGCGAGATGGCGTCCCCTCGGCGTACCTCGTCCCGCCCTCCGAGAAAGTCCCGCCATGCAACTCAGCGCGATCGGGCTGCCCGTGCTCGAACTCGATACGCCGGCCCTGCTGCTCGACCTGGACAAGTTTGAACACAACGTCGCCAAGATGGCCCGCCACCTCCGAGAACGGAACGTGGCCTGGCGCCCCCACGCCAAGGCATTCAAGTCACCGGCGATCGCCCACGTCTTGCGCCGGGCGGGGGCGATCGGCGTGACGGTGGCGAAGGTCTCCGAGGCCGAGGTGATGGCCGCCGCCGGGATCGACGACATCCTGATCGCGCACCTGGTCGTCGGGCTGTCGAAGGCCGCCCGGCTGGCCGCCCTGCAGCGCCAGGCCGACGTGAAAGTGACGGTCGACCACCCCGACCACGTCGCCCCCCTGGGCGTCGCCGCCCGGGATGCGGGGGTCACGATCGGCGTCCTCGTGGACGTCGACCTCGGGATGAAACGGAACGGCGTCGACTCCCCCGCGTCGGCCGCCGCGCTGGCCGGCCGGGTCGCCGAGACCTCGGGACTTCGCCTCGACGGCGTGATGGGCTACGAGGGCCACACGCTCGCCATCGTAGACGCCGACGCAAAGCGCGCCGCCATCGGCCAGGCCCTCGATCGCCTGGCGATGGCACGAGAGGCCGTGGAAGCGGCCGGGCACGCCTGTCGGATCGTCTCGGCGGGGGGGACCGGCAGCTACCAGTACACCGCCGACATCCCGGGGGTCACGGAATTGCAAGCCGGCGGCGGCATCTTCGCATGCAGGTACTACACGCAGGTCTGCGGCGTGCAGGGCCACGAGCCGGCGCTGACCTTGCTGGCCACCGTCGTCGGCCGCCCCGCCGCAGACCGCGCGATCCTGGACATCGGGCTCAAGTCGGTCAGCGAGCACCGCACTCCGCCCATCTTGCGGGACCACCACCCCGCATGCCGGGTCCTCGGCCTCTCCGCGGAGCATGCGACCGTCGGCATCGAGGCGGAGTCGTCGCTGAAGATCGGCGATAAGCTCCACGTCATCCCCGGCTACAGCGATTTCACGTTCGTCCTGCATGACCGCGTCCTGGCCCATCGTTCGGGACGCGTGGAGTCGGTCTGGGATATATTAGGCCGAGGAATGCTTCAGTAATTCCTTTTGTTTCTCGTCGATCGAACCTTATACTACACGCGGGTCCAGAGTGAGGTCGGAGCGGTTTGGGCTCGAAGGAACACGGGCTTTCGATTAGATTGGGACATTCTCGGGGCGGCATTTCTGCCAATGTCCTAAGTTTATTGGGGGAGAACGTCGAGAAAGTCTCCGGCGGGCTGCGACGACGTTCGTCGGTGGCCGGTCCGTCGTAACTTCGAAAAAGCGAGGTGATTGTGCGAGGTAGCACCGGCGGCCGAAACAAGCGGCGGTTATACAAGCCTACGGTCGAGGCGCTCGATGCGCTCCGCCTGTTGAGCACCGCCGTCCATGGCCTGCCCGACCTCGTCATCGAGCAGAATCTCCTCGCCGGCACGGGGGCGATCGGCGAGGCCGCGCCCGGATCGCTCGACGCGACCTGGGATGCGGCCCTGCTGGAAACCCGGCTGGCCGACCTCCGCAGACCGGCCGGCACCGCCGCCAATCCCGAAGCGATCGCCTCGGGGCTCTCGCAGTTGAACCGTTACCTGAGTCGCGCCTGGTATCGCGCGGGAATCCCCGAGGGCCGGCACGAGGACTGTTCGCAGGCGGTCTATCTGGCCCTCCTGCAAAACCTGGAACGCGAGGATTTCGACACCCTCGTCGGTGAGATCGGCAACCTCGGCATCCGCGACGTCGTCAACCGCGAGTCCGAGCAGGGGCCGGACTTCTTCCGCGCGGTCGACACCATCAAGAAGCGTGCCCAGCGCGAACGCAGCTTCCAGCCACTCGACCTGTACGAGGGGATCTCCTCGCCGGGCGAGGACGACGCCTTGGGTCGCCGTCGCGAGGCCTTGCGTGAGGCGATCGACGAATCGCTCACGCCACGAGAGGCGGACCTGATCTGCGCGACGCTGGACGGCAAGACCCCCGCCGAAATCGCCCTCGAGACGGGCCTGACCCCCAAGACGATCAGCAATGAGAAGTGCCGGGTGATCCAGAAGCTCCGCGAGATCCTGGCCGACGACCTCGATTGAGCAATCCGGCTCCGCCCTCTGCCGACGTTCGACGACGCCTGTGTACGATCGGGACCCCTCAAGCGAACGCAGGGGACGGGCGTCCCTGCCCTCGAATCCCCATCGCTCGTCCGAGCGGCCATCGGGACGATCCGGGCCGTCACTCACTGACCTGTCGCGGTCCCCGCGATCGATGGCCGGGCAGGGTCGCCGGGCTTATCACCCTGTCCGGGGCCTTCGGCCTGCTTCGGGGGATTGGGCACGTCGGTTGACGGGGTTTCCGCCTCGTCGGCGCCGTGCTCCAGGCCCCGCTCGCCGAAGATCTTGTCGAAGTTGGGGAAACCGTATTTGCGGATGATCGGACCGCTCATTCGGGACGTCCTCCCTTAAACGCGATGCCATCGAGGGCGGAGATCCGTGGCGACGAGATGCCCGCGGGTCGCTCTCCATCCAGTCTTCTCCACGACGATCGGTGCGTCAAGGGGAGCGGTCCCGGGGCCGGGATCAGCGCGCGGCGGCGGATTGGGCCTCGGCGAAGGCCGAATCGAATCCGCGTCCGGACGCCTGGAAGCTCATCTTCTCCTTGACGAACCTCGCCGCCTCCGCGGCGCCGAACTCGCGGTCCATGCCCGGGTCTTCCCACTCCACCGAGAGGGGTCCGTCGTAGCCCATCAGGTTCAAGGCCCGCGCGATCTCTTCGAAGTCGACCTGGCCGCGTCCGGGCGATCGGAAATCCCACCCGCGCCTCGGGTCGCCGAAGTTCAGATGCGAGCCGAGGATGCCGGACTTGCCGTCGAGGGTCCGGGCGGCGTCCTTGACGTGGACGTGGTAGATGCGGTCGGGGAAGGCGCGCAGGAAGGCCACGGGGTCGACCATCTGCCAGATCAGGTGGCTCGGGTCGAAATTGAACCCGAACTCGGGGCGACGGCCGAGTGCGTCCAGGGCCATCTCGGCGGTGTAGACGTCGAAGGCGATCTCGGTCGGGTGGACCTCCAGGCCGAACTTGATCCCGGACTCGCCGAAGACGTCGAGGATCGGGTTCCAGCGCTCGGCCAGGAGCTTGAATCCGTCGGCGATCATCGAGTCGGGGACCGGGGGGAACGAGTAGAGCAGGTGCCAGATCGACGAGCCGGTGAACCCGTTCACGACCTTCACGCCGAGCTTCTGCGCCGCCCGTGCCGTGTCCTTCATCTCCCGGATGGCCCACGCGCGTTTCTTCTCGGGGTCTCCCTTGGCGTCCGCGGGCACCCAGTCGTCGGTCCTCGAGTCGTTCAGGTCGAGGACGAGCTGCCCGACGAGGTGATTCGAGATCGCCCAGCACTTCAGGCCGTACCGGCCGAGCAGGTCGTGCCGCTCCTTGCAGTAATTGTCGTCGCTCAAGGCCTTCTGGACGTTGAAATGGTCGCCCCAGCACGGCAGCTCGATGCCGTCGTAGCCCCACTGGCTGGCCTTCTGGCAGATCACCTCCAGGGTGAGGTCGGCCCACTGGCCGGTGAACAAGGTCACGGGACGCGCCATGGTCTATTCTCCCAGGGTGGATGGCGAAGCGGTCGCGCCGCGGCCACGCGGTCGATGTCGGAGGCGGAAAGGCCGTAAACATAAGGGGCATCGGGAGGAAAGTCAACGATTTGACGGCACGGGACGGCCCGGCGATAATTCGCGGAGCGGGCGCCTCGAACTCTCGGCGATCTGTCCAAGGGCGCCAACCCATGCCACCACGAGCCGTCCTCTTCGACTTCGACGGCGTCCTCGCCGACACCGAGAACATCCACGTCGCAGCCTGGCAGCGGACCTTCGCCGACCTGGGCTGGATGGTCCCGGACGAAGTTTGCGCGCGGGCCGTCGAGGTGGATGACCGCCTCTTCCTCTCCGAGATCTTCGCCGAACGCAAGATCGAGGGGGGGGACGTCGAGGGCTGGGTCCGCCGCAAGCAACGCCTGACCGTGGCCATGCTGGCCGACTCGCCCCGGATTTACCCGGGGGCCGCAGAGCTGGTCCGTCGGCTCTCCGGGCGCGTCCGCCTGGGGATCGTCTCGACGACCTGGCGCGAGAATCTCGACGTCGTGCTGGCGGCCTCCGGGCTGGCCGACGCCTTCGAGGTCCTCGTCAGCAAGGAAGACGTCGCGGCGGTGAAGCCCGACCCCGAGGGCTACCTGGTGGCCTTGAAACGCATGCGGTTGCCGGCCGAGGCGGTGGTCGCCCTCGAAGTTTCGGCGGCGGGCCTCCAGGCCGCCCGAGGGGCCGGGCTACGCGCCATCGCTGTTGGCCACCGCAGACCCATGGGCGAATGGGTCGGCCCGTCCCATTACGTGCCCGACCTGACCGAGGCCTCGAACCTGGTCGCGCTGCTGGACCTCGCGTGAGCATGCGGCCTGCGAGTCGCACTGGAACGGGAGACCACGAAATGGGAGTTTTCGCAGGGTTGTTTCCTTCTCGAAGCCGAAACCCCTCACCCGCCCTTCGGGCACCCGCTTGATCCCTTAACAGGATGAGTTATGCCATGCTGTCCACAGGCCGAACGACTCCATCAAGTCTCGGAACGCTCCTGATGCTGGTTGCCGGAGTGGCGCGGGATGCGCCGGCGGGAGGTCGTGACGACGCCACGTTTCGGCTCCAGGATTATCGAGGCGCCTGGCATTCATCGGAGGATGTCCGCGACCGCAAGCTGGTGGTTCTCGCCTTCCTCGGGGTCGAGTGCCCCCTCGCCAACCGATACGCGCCGAGACTCGCGGAGCTGGCGCGCGAGTTCGAGCCGAAGGGCGTCGCGTTCTTCGGGATCGATGCAAATCGGCAGGACGGGGTGACCGCGATGGGCCGGTTCGCGAAGGCGAACGACCTGCCCTTCCCGTTTCTGAAGGATGCCGGCAACGCGCTGGCCGACCGGCTCAAGGTCGAGCGGACGCCGGAGGTCCTCGTGGTCGACGAGAGACGTGTTGTCCGATACCGGGGCCGAATCGATGACCAGTTCGGTCGGGGCGCTCACCGGCCCTCTCCGACCCGACGCGACCTCGTCGTGGCGCTGGAGGAGCTGCTCGGAGGGCGCGAAGTCACTTCCCCCGAGACGGAGCCCGTCGGTTGTCGGATCGGCCGGGCGCGGCCGCCGGGGAAGGGTCCTGTGACGTATGCCAAGCACGTCGCCCGCATCCTGCGGGACCACTGCATCGCCTGCCACCGCCCCGGCGAGATCGCCCCGTTTGCCCTGACCACGTACGGGCAGGCGGCCGGATGGGCCGAGACGATCGACGAGGTCGTCCGCGACGGCCGGATGCCACCTTGGCACGCCAGCCCCGAGTACGGTAGGTTCCGCAACGAGGCCCGCCTGACCGACGACGAGACGCAGCGGATCGCCGCCTGGGTCGCCGACGGCGCGCCCGAGGGGGACCCTCGCGACCTGCCGGAGCCGCCCGAGTTCCCCGATGGCTGGCGCATCCCGAAGCCCGACCTCGTCGTCGAGCTGCCGAGGGCCGTCGAGGTGCCCGCGTCCGGCGTCCTCCCCTACCAGTATTTCGCGGTCGACCCCAAGCTCGACCGAGACGTCTGGGTGCGGGCCTCGCAGGTCCGGCCGCTCAACCCGGCAGTCGTCCACCACCTGGTCGTATTCGTGGTGCCCCCCGGCCAGCGCGCCGGCAACCCGCTGGACAACGATGTCTTGGCCGCCTACTCCCCGGGGATGCCCCCGCGCGAGATGCCGCCGGGGGTGGCCAGGGTCATCCCGGCCGGCTCGACGCTGCTCGTCCAGGCTCACTACACCCCGCGCGGGACACCCCAGACCGACCGGAGCGTCATCGGCCTGTCCTTCGCCGACCCGTCGACCGTCATGAAGCGGATGACCTCGGTGGCCGCCATCAACGACCAGTTCCGCATACCCCCCGGGGCCGCCGGCTTCGCGGCCACGGCCGAGCACCGCTTCAACCAGGACTACATCCTCTACGCGCTCCAGCCGCATATGCACCTGCGGGGGAAGTCATTCCGGTTCGAGGCGACCTACCCCGACGGACGCCGCGAGGTCCTGCTCGACGTGCCCCGCTACGAGTTCGACTGGCAGAACGCCTACGTCCTCGACGAGCCAAAGCCGATGCCCGAGGGGACGATCATGCGCTGCCTCGCTCACTTCGACAACTCGGCCGTGAACCCGAACAACCCCGACCCGGCCCGGACGGTGACCTTCGGCGAGCAGACGAACGACGAGATGCTGATCGGCTACATGGACGTTGCGCTCGGCTACCAGGACATGAGCGTCGGCCCGCCGGAGGTGAGCCCGCGCGGCGACGGCAAGTTCGACGTGACCTTCCGCCACCGCCCGCCCGTGGGCACGAAGACAGTCCATCTCGCCGGCACTTTCAACGAGGATTTCTCGCCGGTCCAGAGGCTCGAGGGCCCCAACGGGGACGGGTTGTTCGCGACCACCATGGCCCTGGCGGCCGGCCGGTACGAGTACAAGTATGTTCAGGACGGCAAGAACTACCGCCACGACCCCGCCAACTGGCGGCAGTCGGGCTTCTTCAACAACAGTGTGCTGATGGTCGGCAAGTCACCATGAACGAGGACGGTGGAGGAATTCGCGGAAACGACCCTCTCGTTCGAGGGAGACTCGGCGAGTCCGGCCCGACATCCGCGGAGAAACTCGTCGGCGAACCGCCCTCTTCCGGCCCCCCGTCCCATCGCTGTTACCGTCGGCGAAATCCGGGAGGCGGTCGACGGACCGAAGACCGGGCAGGCGAGCCGCGATCGGCGGCGGCGCGGACTCGCGTGGACGAGCCGCGTCACTCGGCGACGAGTTCCCAGTGGAGGCCGGGACCCCGGCCGTCGATGACAAGCACGACCCCGTCGGCGGCCGTCTTGAGCGCCACCTCGTGGAGGCGTGCCCCCGTGTTGTCGAGGGAGTATGCCTTGACGGGCCCCTTGTGTTTCCAACGGACCGTGGCACGGACCGGCTCCTGTAAGAGCGGAGGGGCACCCGGATGGGCCACCTCGCGCTTCCAGGAGTCGGCCCAGCGGAATCCCGATGGCTCGACCCGGGCGAGGGCGGTCACCAACAGCCGCTTCGAGGTGGCGATCGGCGCGGGGCCGACCGAGGTGGCCACGACGACCGCGAAGGGATCCTCGGTCGTGACCGTCAGGTCGTCCAGGTCGGCGGGATCCCCCCCCGGCCAGCCCGCGAGTCCCTGGGTGTGGGGCGTGTCGATGACGAGCCGCCCTCGCGTCGGCTCCCAGCCGGCGACCGCCATGCGCCTGGCGGGCGAAGGACCGGTGCGGGAGGCGTTTCCGGGCTGATCTTCGCGCGCCTGGAGGGTCAGGGACGCGGCGTGGGGCAGGAGCGCGAAGACTTGCGGGATGCCGTTGACCACCTCGGGGAGCTGGAAGATATCCTCCACGCCGCCCGTCCCGACGGCGCTCGCCCCCCAGGCCTGGGGATGCAGGAAGACGCCGCGGCGGACCAGGGCGTCCCAGTCCTGGGACGCGGCGGTCTGCGCCGCCAGCAGGACGTCGGCGCCCTCGTGCGGGTACGCCCACGCCCCGAGGGTCTGGTGGCACCACTGGCCGACCGCGTAGGGCCGGTCGGCCTTCCGCTTCCGCGAGGCGCCCGCGGCGAGCCCGCCATCAGGGCTCCAGAGGATCGACCGGCGCTCGGGGGGCATCCACGGAGGGGCATTCCAGTAGAGGCGGTCGTCGATCAGGTCCAGCCCGGGCGCCGCCTGGGCGGCGGCGAACTCGGGCTCGCGCCGCCAGTGTGAGGCCCCGGCGACGGGGACACGCAGGCCGTCGCCTCGGAGGGCGTCGGCCAGCTCCTTCCAGTGCGCCGACTCGATCGCCTGCCAGAACCGCCGCCCCGATCCGTGCGGGCTCGCCTGCGCCCGCGTCTTCAGGGCCGCCGCGTCCTCGGGGGAGGGCGAGTGGAGGTCGTCGATGAGGTCGAAGAGCGAGACCTCGCCGGCCAGGGTCACCCAGGCCAGGACCGGGTCGTCGCGGAGGGCCAGGCCCGTCTCGGGGTTGACGTGTGCGAGCAAGGCGCGAGCGGCCTCCCGCGCGAGCCCGACGATCGCGGGGTCGAAGGTCGCCGACGGCCCACCCCCGGGCGGGAGCCGGCCCGGATCGGCGACCCCATCCTCGGCGCGGAACTGGCGGGCGCCCTGGATCTCGAGCGCGACGTAGACTCCTCGCGCCTTGAGCGCGGCGATCAGGTGATCGAGCTTGGCCAGGGCCAGCGGGTCGAACGCCTTGGTGTCGTCGCGCGAGTCGTCGAAGAGGCTGCGGTCCGGCCCCAGCGGCACGTCGAGGTCGCCCAACCGGACCAAATTAATCCCCGAGCGCGCCAGGCGATCGGCGAGGGCATCGGCCCGCTCGCGATCCTGGAAGGCCGTGGGCGGGAGCAGCGAGACGCCGAAGAACTGCGCCCTCCCCCCTTTCGTCCATCCGAGCCGGCCATCGCGTACGGTCACGAATCCGCGCCCGCCCGCGGGGGCCTCCAGCAGGCTCGAGGCGTCGAGCGCCGACCCGGCGACGATCGTCGGGGAGGGGAGCACGGGCAGCCAACCCGTCTTGTCGTCCTCGACGTGGTAGGGGGTCCAGAGCCCCGCCTCGGGCTCGGGGGCCGCGGTCACCTTCAACTCATCGAGGCGGATCGATCCGTTGGCGTCGGGCTTCTCCACCTGGAAGACCGCGCGAACCGCCCCGCGCGGGATCGAGACGCGAGCACGATCGGCCCGCCAGTCGAAGGTGCCCGACCAGCGGAAGACGGGCGTGACCGTGCCCGGTCCGGCCATCGTCCGGCCCCCTTCATCGAAGTAGATCAGGTGGGCCGCGGCCCCCCCCGATCCCCTGAGGCCACGCGCCCGGACCGCGACCGTCAGGTCCAACCCCGAGTACGGCCCGACCGGCATGGAGAGCCCGCGCGCCGCCCTCGAGCCCGCCTTGGTCAGCTCCAGGGCCGAATCCGAGCGGAATCCCGGGGAGGCGCGGCGGGCGCCCTGCTCGACGAGCCAGCCGAACGGCTCGGGGGTCCCCAGTTCGAAGCCGCCGTTGAGTACCAGGTTCGCGGTCGGCTCGCCCCCCGCCGGGATGAGGTCGAACGTCATCGCGTCGATCTCCAGGGTCCCGGTCGCCCCCAGCAGCCCGACGGTCATGAGCGCCTCGCGGGCGTCGGGGGGGACCGCGATCCGCCTGGCGACCCGGACCCAGCCCGTCCCCATCGACTCCTTCCAGGGCCCGATCGTCCCCCGGCCGACCGCGCGGAGGCCGTCGCCGAGGAAATCGATGATGAGAGAAGGGTCCTCACCCATGCGCTCGCCGGTCCGCACGTCCGCGACGCGGACCCAGAGGCCGATGATGATGGCCTCGACCTCCCTGCCGTCGACCCCGAACGCACGGCTCGCCCGGGACGACCTCCCCGGCCGGTCGGACCGGAAGCGGAGGCATCCGGGACCGACGACCCCGCCCTTCGCCTCGAGCCCGGCCTCGCGGACGTTATACCAGCCGTCGGGCAAGCCGTCTCGGTTCGCGTCGACCTCGAAATCCTCGCGCGCGGGAGCTCCTGGTCGCTCGATCTCCGCCTCCTGGCCGGCGACCCCCGATCGCAGCAGGGCCAACAGGCCAATCGCCAGGGTCAGGCTCCGGAGGGTGCTCATCGAGACTTGTCCTTCGCCTTGGCGGGGGGGGCCTCTTTCTGGGCACGGCCGGTCATGGGTACGTACAGGGTCGGCCGTAGCTCGCGGTCGATCAGCTTGCCGTCGCGTTTGACCATCAGGTGGACCATCTGATGGAAGCGGTCCCCCAGAGGGATCACCAGCCGCCCCCCCTCCTTCAGTTGCTCGACGAGCGGCGGGGGGACCGCCCGGGGGGCACAGGTCACGATGATCGCGTCGAAGGGGGCAGCCTCGGGCCAGCCGGCATAACCGTCGCCGACCCGGGTCTTGACATTCGTGTAGCCCAATTCGCGCAAGACTCCCGCGGCCCGCTTGCCCAGGGGCTCGTGGATCTCGACCGAGTAGACCTCCTTCACGAGCCTCGACAGGATCGCGGCCTGATAGCCCGAGCCCGTGCCGACCTCATAAACCCGGTCGGTCGGTCGGGGATTGAGCACCTCGGTCATGAAGGCGACGTCGAAAGGGGCCGTGATCGTCTGGCCCTGGCCGATCGGGATCGACTCGTCGTCATAGGCCTGACGCCTGGTCTCGGGCGGGAGGAAGCGGTGGCGGGGGACGGTGCGGAAGGCGTCCAGCACGCGCTCGTCCTTGATGTCCCGCTCGACCAGGTGGCGCTGAACCATCCGGTTCCTCGCCGAGGCGAACGGATCCGGGGCCCCCGGCTCGTCCCCTATCGACGGGTTCCAGCCCACCATCGCCAGGCCGATCGACACGCAGGCGACGACCCGAGCTACCGGCCGAATCGACATGACGACGCCCCCCAGACTGAGGAAATGGAAGCGGTTCCCCCGCGGGAGCCAGACGGACACTCGTATAATACACGCGGGCGAGGACCGCGCGAATGTGACCGCGTCGCCCGAATCGGGAACCCGGCGAAATCCGCTTGGTCGCAACGCTCGATTCCGGTATGATTTGGTCACTCCGCCCCAGATCGAATCACCGAACCGGTGACTCGTCGGCCCCCGCGCCCGAAGAGGTCCGAGATGGCTTCATCGACGACTGCAGGGCTCTTCCTATTCATTTCAACGCTCCTGGCCCCCGAATCTCCCCGGGGACCGGTGGAGACCGTGACCCTCAAGGGGACGGTCATCGAGCTGTCCGAAGCCCTCAAGCCGACCGGTCTGACGGTCGATGCCGAGCCGATCGCCAAGCAAGTGGTCGTGCGCGACTCCGCGGGTGCAATCACTCCTTTGCTCTCCGACGACGCGAGCCGGGCCCTCTTCCTCGACGAGCGTCTGCGTCACCGGCCCGTGGAAATCCAGGCGCGTCGCCATCCGGGCCTCCCGTATGTGCAGCTGATCACGTTCAAGGTCGAAGACGACGGTCGGATGCGCACGCCGGAATATTACTGCGAGATCTGCACGATCAGCGTCCGCTATCCGCAAATCTGCCCCTGCTGCCAGGGGGACATGGAACTCCGGATGAAGCCGGAACCTCACTAGGTCACCTCGAATCCGGCTCGGGCGACGGCGCCCACACCCAGGCTCTCCCGCGTCCCTCCACCCATCCCTGGCGTCCCGAGTCGCCTCGGAGGAATCGAGAGATCGCATGTTCAACGCCAACCTTCTCCTGGCACTGGTCGCCGCCGTGGCCGTGATGACGACCCTCCTGTCGTGCGTCTCGCTGTTGTGGGCGACGCGGAGTCGCCGGAAGCTGCCCGACCACACCCCGCCGGTGACCATCTACAAGCCGCTGAAGGGGGTGGACGAGGGCCTCGAGGAGAATCTGCGCAGCTTCTTCCGGCTCGATTATCCCACCTATCAGCTCCTATTTTGCGTGGCCGGCGGCGACGACCCAGCGGTCGGGATCGTCGAGCGGCTCTTGCGGGAGTTCCCCGAGCACGATGCTCGGCTGATCGTGGGCTGCCCGGTGTTCGGCCTCAACCCCAAGGTAGAAAGCCTGGCGGCGATGGACCGCTACCGGAAGCACGGTGTGATCCTGATCAGCGATTCCAACGTCCGCGTCCGCCCCACGTATCTCCGCGAGACGGCCTGCTACCTCGCCGAGCCGGGCGTTGGCCTAGTGAGTAACCTCTTCGCGGGGGTTGGAGAGGTTCAGACGGGTGCAATCCTGGAGAACCTGCAGCTCAACGGCTTCATCGCCGGAGGCGTGGCATTGGCCTCGGTCTTCCGGGTGACGTGCGTCGTCGGGAAATCGATGCTCATCCCGGTCCATGCCCTGGAGGCCATCGGCGGGTTCGCCTCGGTCCGCAACCTGCTGGCCGAAGATCAGGTCATCGGGGTCCGGATTCGCAAGGCGGGCTACTCCCTCCGCTTGAGTCATCATGTCATCGAGAACATCAATCAGGCGCGTGGCTTCACGTGGTTCCTGAACCGGCACTCGCGGTGGTATAAGATCCGCCGACAGCTGGCACTGCCGGCCTTCCTGATCGAGCCGACGTCGAATCTCGCGACGATCGGGCTGGTCTGGGCCCTCTCGGGCGAGTCGGGGATCGCCTGGGGAGGGCTCGTGCTCCTGGTCGGGCTGGGGATGGCGCGCGACGCGTTCCAGACGCGCTGGCTTCGCGGCTCGTTCCCCAAGTTGCGTCACCTGATGCTCAGCCCGGTGAAAGACTTACTCCTGCTCCCCGTCTGGTTCGACGCCCTGGTCAACACGCGGATCCAGTGGCGCGGCCACCGCTTCCTGGTCGGCCGTTACACCCGGCTCCGCCTGGCACGGACCCCCCGCGACGTCCGACAGCGTGTCCGCCGGGTGCAAAGGCTCAGGTCTCGACACGAGGACTGACGCAGACCTCGCGGTTATGTCCGTCGTCGACACCGGCGGGGCCAGCCGGACGCTTCGGGTCGTCGATCCGTACCGTGTGGGACACTGTCTACGCGGGGCATACTGGCCGTCCGGGCGCGCCGCGGAGACTCAGCGGCAGGCCTGGCCGTGCCTCGGGTGGTTCTGGGTCGTCCCGCTTCTGACCGCTTATCTATTGCTCATTCAACTGCGCGAGATTGCCCACCACAGCAACGCCCCTGACGACGGCGACATGACCAACTGCGCGTTTTCCGGTGCATCCGCCGTGGGATGCGTGCGTCGTCCCCTACGGTCAGGCCCTCGACCTGCTCACGGAGTACGAATCCCGCCGCTCGCCGCATCCTGTACCCCACATCCGTTAACCTTCGGGTGCGCCGCGCCCGGCCCGTCGGATTCCCTTCGGCTGAGGACCTGGCGGCGGCATAGAGTTTGCGACATATATAGCATCCAAGGTGAACGCGATCAGCACCGGCCACACGGAATGTCGACAAACTTCCGCGCTGCGGTGTTGCGCCCTCGGATATAGAGAAGCCCCGCAACCAAGAGGAAAAACGACCGATGATCCGCACCCTGACCCTGGCCGCCCTGGCGGCCGCCCTCACCACCCCGTCGGCCTTCGCACAGCAGCAACAGACGACGTCGATCCGGCAGTCCGCAGACGCGGGCCCCGTGAATGACCAGTTGTTCGCCGCGGCGGCCGCCATCGGCGGCATGTCCGAGGTGGCAATGAGCCAGCTCGGCGTGCAGAAGGCCACCGATCCCGAGCTGAAGAAGTTCAGCCAGGAGATGGTCGAAGCCCACACGAAGATGAACAACGAGCTGATGGAACTGGCCTCGAAGAAGCAAATGGCCCTGCCGCGTACGCTCGACCCCAAGTCGCAGTTCTGTCTGCAGAGCCTCACCGGCCTCTCGGGAGAGAAGTTCGACCGTTGCTACGCCAAGGCCCAGGCTGTCGGCCACATGGAAGCCGTCTCCGCGTTCGAGGCCGAGGCCGAGCGGGGCCAGGACCCCGAGGTGAAGGCCCTCGCCGCCAAGGCGCTGCCGCACATCAAGCACCACCTCGCGATGATCAAGCCGATCGCCATGAGGTACGAGCAGGAACACCCCAGCACCGAGGGCGCCGCCCCGGCGACTCGGCGTTCCGCCTCGGAGAAGGGTTCCGCTTCCGACAAGTCGGACCGTTAAATCCCCCGCCAACGGGCCAATGCTGCACAACGAAAGGCCGTTGCTCCTCCCGCATCGTCGGAACGGGCGGCGGCCTTTTCAGTTCCGGAGGCTCGACAGCGGGGCGGGGATGCGGCCGCCGTGGAGGACGAAGGGGGCGGAGCCGCCGGCGGCGTGGATCGGCAGGATGGCCATCTCG
>JAABUR0100004461.1_pt1 | contig 18704 bp, 12 predicted proteins | sample 5560091 | NCBI WGS metagenome assembly JAABUR01 (sample SAMN10711879, study PRJNA513375) | rock metagenome | isolation source: Antarctica rocks | place: Antarctica: Victoria Land, University Valley sud | reverse complement strand
GTCGACGTCGGCCAGGAACTGGGTCGCCGTGAACTCGCCCTCCACCATGTAGCTTTCGAGCTTGGTCATGTTGACCGAGTTCGTGGCGAAGCCGCCGAGCGCCTTGTAGAGGGCGGCCGGCAGGTTCTTGACCCGGAACACGAAGGTCGTGACCACCGGCCCGTTGCCGGAGGGCGCGACCTCGGGTGTGCGCGACAGCACCACGAAGCGGGTCGTGTTGTGGCTCTCGTCCTCGACATCCTCGGCCAGGATGTCGAGCCCGTAGATCGCGGCCGCGAGCCGGGGCGCCAGCGCGGCACGGCTCCTGTCGGCCCATTCGGCCACTTCGCGCGCCGAGCCCGCCGTATCGCCCGCCACATGAGCCGTGAGGCCCAGCCGGCGGATGATCTTGCGGCACTGCCCGAGGGCGTGGACGTGGCTGTGGACACTGCGAAGCTCCTCGATGGCCGCGCCCTTGACGCCCATGAGCTGGAAATGGATCGGCAGGAAGTATTCGCCGATGATATGCAGCCCGGCCCCCGGCATCAGCGCGTGGATGTCGGCGACGCGTCCCGCGATCGAGTTCTCGATCGGGATCATGCCCAATGTCGCGCGGTCTTCCGAGATGGCCGCGAAGGCATCCTCGAACGTCGCACAGGGAAGAGGCTCCCAATCGGGATATCGATCCTGGCAGGCGATGTGCGAATTGGCGCCCGCCTCGCCCTGATACGCGATGGTCCGGTTCATGATGTGCACAGGGCTCCCGCGAGACATGACGGCTCCACCTCATGGGCCTGTGTTGGAAGCGAAAGTCGACTCCCTCGAAGCGGTTGTTGTCGTCGACACCCTCAGCAGGGCACGGGCGCGTTCGAGTTCGGACGGCGTGTCGACGCCGAGCGGCACCGTGTCGACCACTTCGACGTCGATCCGCCATCCGGCCTCGAGAGCACGCAATTGTTCGAGCTTCTCGCGGCCTTCGAGCCGCGATGGCGGCAGGGCCACGAAGCGCCGCAGCGCCGGGCGGCGGAAGGCATAGAGCCCGATGTGATGGTAGAGCGGACCCTCGCCCCAGGGCGCGGTGGCGCGGGTGAAGTAGAGGGCACGGAGCCGGCCGGGCGCCACCTCGGTGCCCACCACCTTGACGACGTTCGGGTCGGCCCTCTCGGTGTCGCGCGCGATCACGGCCGCGAGCGTCGCAACCCAGACGGCGGGCTCGTCGAGCGGCGCGAGCACGGCCCGCACGGCCGGGGGCGCGACCGTCGGCAGGTCGCCCTGTAGATTGACGACGACGTCGTGACGGGCATCGGGATCGAGCGCCTCGACGGCCTCGTGGATCCGGTCGGTGCCGGCCCGGTGGTCGGCACGGGTCATCACGGCGCGTCCGCCGGCCGCTTCCACGGCCGCCACGATGCGGCGGTCGTCGGTCGCCACCAGCACCGGCCCGATATCGGCCTCGCGGGCGCGGCGCCACACTTGCACGATCATCGGGACCCCGCCGATCTCGGCCAGCGGCTTGTCGGGCAGGCGGGTCGAGCCCATCCGGGCGGGGATCAGCACGATCGGGTTCATGGTCGGCGATCTCGTCGGCGACGGCCGCCGCGGCCCCGCCGCGGTGGGGCAAAAAGCTGCGCGGGGAGGCGCTTATACGTGTTGCCAAGCCCAGGTCAAAGTGCGTATTGGGCTCCGGCCGGGCGGTTGCGACGCCCATCGGGTCTACCGCACGGAGCCGCCGCGTCCATGGATTCCTTCGAGGTCAACAAGATCGCCGGCGGCGTGCTCGGCACCCTCTTGGTGACGATGGGTTTGGGAATCGCGGCCGAGGCCCTCTATGCGCCCTCGACGCCTCGCAAACCGGGCTACGAACTCCCCATGGCGGCGGCCGAGACCGGCGGCGGCGCCGGCGATGCCGCGACGGCTGCTCCCGCGGCGCCGCTGCCCGTGCTGATGGCCAAGGCCAGCGTCGACAAGGGTGCGGGCCTCGCCAAGGCCTGCGGAGCCTGCCACAATTTCGAGAAGGGGGCCGCCGCCAAGGTCGGGCCGCCGCTCTGGGGCGTGGTCGACCGGGAGGTCGCCTCGATGCCGGGTTTCAGCTATTCCGAGGCCCTCAAGGGCAAGGGCGGCCAGTGGTCCTACGACAAGATCAACGCCTTTATCACCTCGCCCAAGGGCTATGCGCCGGGCACCAAGATGACCTATGCGGGCGAGAGCGACCCCCAGAAGCGCGCCGACATCATCGATTACCTGCACACGCTGGCGGACAATCCTGCGCCGCTGCCGCCCGTGACCGATGCCGCGCCCCCCGCGGCCGAGCCCGCCAAGAAGGGCTGAGGCGTCGGCGGGGCCTCTCGCCGCGAGGGGTTGCTCGTCAGCCACACGCAGCAGCCGCGCCCGGGGGCCCCTCGCAGTCGACCCGCCTCCGGATGACCGGTTCGCGCTGTCCGCACCGGTCCCGGCGGCCCGGTTAACCGTGACCTGAGCCGAGAGCGGACCGACACGGCCCCGCCGCGAAACACCTTGCCCCAGCCGGCGTTGGCACGGCGGTGGAGGCCGAAGCGGCAGGTCCACCGATCCTGCGGCAGGGCGCCTTCCGGGGTGGCTCGCCAGATCGGCCGAGGTCCAAGGCATGGCGCGTATCGTCCCGTCGCTCGACACCGCCCCGCGCGACGGCCTGCGCTACCTGCTGGCCGTCGCCATCGTGGTCACGGCCCTCTACGTGGGGGCCGAGATCTTCGTGCCGATCGCGCTGGCCATCCTGCTGAGTTTCGTGCTGGCCCCGGGCGTGCGCCTCCTTCACCGCTGCCACTTCGGGCGGGTGGCGCCGGTGCTGCTGATGACGAGCCTGGCCTTCCTGGTCATCCTGGGTCTCGGCGGCCTTTTGGTCACCCAGCTGCGCGGCCTCGCCGACGACCTGCCGCGCTACGAATCGACCATTCTGGACAAGGTCCAATCGCTGCGCGCCATCATGTCGGGCGGCAGCATGGCCCGCTTCTCGGATTTCGCCGCGGATCTCGGCCGGCACCTGCGGGCCAGCCGGGACGGCGCTCCGGGCCGGCCCGACGCGGCGTTGCAGGGTCCGACGAAGCAGGGCGCCGCCGAGCGCGGCACCTCCGCCGCCACGCCGGCCGTGTCGGCCGGTACGCCGGCCCGGCCCGTCCCGGTGGTGATCGAGCACCCGGAGGTGCTCCCGGTCGAGATGATCGGCCGCTATCTCACGCCGGTGCTGCATCCTCTCCTGATGGCCGGGCTCGTGGCCATCTACGTCGTCTTCATGCTGGTGCAGCGCGAGGACCTCCGCAACCGGGCGATCCGGCTGTTCGGCGCGGGCGACCTTCATCGGTCGACCGCGGCCCTCGACGACGCGGCCCGCCGGTTGAGCCGCTATCTGGTGTCGCAGATCAGCGTCAACACGGGTGCGGGGCTGGTGATGGGCCTCGGGCTCGCGTGGGTCGGCGTGCCGAGCTCCATCCTGTTCGGCATCATCTTCGGGTGCCTGCGCTTCGTGCCTTACGTCGGGGCACCGCTCGCGGCCGCGGCGCCGCTGGCGCTGGCGGCGGCGGTCTCGCCGGGATGGTCGACCGTGCTCTGGACGGCGGGACTCTACGTCGTGGTCGAGACCACGCTCGGCCAGGCGGTGGAGCCGCTGCTCTACGGCCGCAACACCGGGCTGTCGCCGGTGGCCGTGGTGATCGCCGCGACGTTCTGGACCGTGCTGTGGGGGCCTGTCGGCCTCGTGCTGGCTACTCCGATGACGGTGTGCCTCGTGGTGCTGGGCCGGCATGTCGAACCGCTCGCCTTCCTCGACGTGATGCTGGGCGACCGTGCGCCCCTGTCGCCACCGGAAGTCTTCTATCAGCGCATGCTGGCCGAGGATCCGACCGAGACGTCGGACCAGGCCGAGCAACTGCTGAAGCATATGACGCTGCCCGACTATTACGACCAGGTCCTGGTGCCGGGGCTTCTTCTGGCCCAGGAGGACGTGTCCCAGGGCCGGCTCGACCTCGACCGACAGGGCCGGATCGGGGCCGCGGCCGCCGAGGTGATCGAGAATCTGTCCGACCAGGACGGAGAAGCGGCGCCCGAGAGCGGGGCCAGCGGGTTGCTGGAAAGGCTAGGACGCGTGGGAGCCGACCCGGACGCGGAGCCCGCTGCGGAGCCGCAGGACACCCCGGCGCCGGTCTCGCTCCCCGCGCCGCCGCCGCTCCCGGTGCCGGACGCCTGGAACCGGCCTGGCGCGGTCCTGTGCGTCGGCGGCCGCGGGCCGCTCGACGACGCCGCGGCCGCGGCCCTGGCCCAGGTGATGGGCAAGCACGGCTTCGGCGCGATCGCGGTAGGATACGAGATGCTGTCCAAGGCCCGGATCGCCGAACTCCCGGTCGACGACGCCCGTCTCATCTGCCTGTCGTGCCTCGACGGCAGCAGCGCCGCCTATCTGCGCTTCATCCTCCGGCGCCTGCGTCGGCGCAGCGGCCGGGTGCCGATCCTCTGCGGGGCCTGGTGGCGCCAGGCCGGACAGGGCGGTGCCGACACGGCGGGTCCCGACGCCCTCGCGGGCCAGGACAGCGTGCCGACCCTGGCCGAGGCGGTGGCCCACGCCCTCCGGCTGGCGTCGCCGCAGGAGGCCGAAGCGATGGCTCCCGGCGCGGCCGCACCCTGACGGGCCGGCCGCTCGCCGCTCAGGCATGGAAGGTGAAGTCCCGCTCCTTATGGGTCAGTTCGGCCGTTCCTCCTTCCCAGGCAGGGAAAGGTGGATCGGCCAAAGGCCGAGAGGGATGGGGATCAGCGGCGCCAAGCGGGTCGGCGCGCAACCGCGGCATCCATCCGACGCTCGCGGCCGTTGAGGACGCAGGACGGCGGCCGCCGCATCGCCCGGCGCATCGGGAGACGCACTATGGATATCGGCTTCATCGGGCTCGGCAGCATGGGTGGCGCCATGGCGCTGAACCTCGTCAAGGCCGGCCACCGGGTGCGGGTGTGGAACCGCTCGCCCGAGGCCGCGAAGGCCATCGAGGGCGCCGTGCCGGTGGGGTCGCCGCGCGAGGCTTTCGCGGGCGACGCCGTCATGACCATGCTGGCCGACGATGCCGCGGTCAGGAGCGTGATCCTCGAGTCTGACGCGCTCGAGGGCGCCACCAGGGGCCTCGTCCACGTCATGACGTCGACCATCTCGATCGCGCTGGTCGAGGAATTGGCGCACCGGCACCGCGAGGCCGGCATCGGCTATGTGGCGGCGCCGGTCTTCGGCCGGCCGCCGGCCGCGGCCTCGGCCCAGCTCAACATCGTCGCGGCGGGCGACCCCGAGGCGATCGCCAAGGTGCAGCCGCTGCTCGACGCCATCGGCCAGAAGACCTGGCGACTCGGCGACGAACCGCAGCGCGCCAACGCGGCCAAGCTCGCCGGCAACATGATGATCGCCCTGGCGATCGAGGCCATGGCCGAGGCCACGGCCCTGACCGAGAGCTACGGCGTGTCGAGCGCCGACTTCCTCGACATCGTCACGAACACGCTCTTCGCCAGCCCCAGCTACAAGAGCTACGGCGCCCTCATCGCGAAGAACAGCTACGAGCCCGCGGGGTTCAAGCTGCGGCTCGGCCTCAAGGACGTGAACCTCGCGCTCGACGCGGCGGCCGCGAAAGGGGCGCCCCTGCCGGCCGCGGAACTCGTGCGGAACAACTTCCTGTCGGCGATCGACCAGGGCATGGGCGAGATGGACTGGTCGGCCCTGGCCCGGGTGGCGCATCGTCGGGCCGGGATCGAACGATGAGGCCTGGGATGCGGGCTGGAAGCCCGCGGTCCGGATATCGCGGGCTTCCAGCCCGCATCCCAAAACCCCTTTCCTTCGGCCTCGCCCCGCGGCAGACTGCAGCGCTGGACTGAAGCTCGGGAACGTGACATGCGCCGGCTCGCCTCAACGCTCGCGCTCATGCTGCTCCTCGGCGGTTCCGCCGCAGCCCCGCAGACCGCCCCGTCGGCCCCGCGGACACCCGCGCCGGTCGCGGCGCCCAAAGCCGTCCTCCGCCCCGACCTCGCCAGCGATGCGGTGAGGCTGAAGGCCACGATCCAGCGCGACTTCGCCAACGATATCGGCGGCCAGACCCCGGACAAGCTGTTTCGCGACGGCGCGGCCCAGCAGACGAACCCAGCTTCGGCGCTGGTCCCGTTCGGCGCCGCGATCGCGGCCGGTCGCGACGATGCGGGGGTCTGGCTCGGTTTCGCGGCCGCCGCGGAAGCCGCCGAAGCGGCGGTCCAGGGCGACGACGCGCGCAAGAGCATGCTCCAGTCATGGGTGTTGCCGGCCGCCTACCGGTCTTACGAGGTGGCCGGCAACCCGCGCGACGAGGCTTTCGCGCTGCGGCTCATGGGCGCCACACTGGCCCGGCGGGAGGACTGGCGGGGCGCCCTCGACAGCTATCGCGCGAGCCTGGCCGCGGCCGACAGCGCCATTGTGCGCGACACCTACGGCAAGCTGAGGGAGGAGCACGGCTTCCGCATCACCGGCTACAAGGTCGACAGCGACACGCCCTCGCCCCGCATCTGCTTCGCGGTGTCGGAAAACCTGCCGAAGAGCCGCACCGACCTCGCGAGCTTCGTGTCGCTCGACGGCAGCAGCGAGACCGCCGTCTCGGCCGAGGACCGGCAGATCTGCGTCGAGGGGCTGAAGCACGGGCAGCGCTACCGGGTCGAGGTCCGCAAGGGACTGCCGTCGACGGTCGGCGAAGACCTGCTGAAGACCGCCGGTTACGAGATATTCGTGCGCGACCGCGCCCCGCAGGTGCGCTTCGTCGGCCGCACCTACGTGCTGCCGAAGCTCGGGGCGGCCGGCATCCCGGTGGTGTCGGTCAATGCCGCCAAGGTGGACATCAAGGTCCTGCGCATCGGCGACCGCGCCATCGCTCCCACGGTGCGGTCCGGCGGCTTCCTGGGCCAGCTCTACGGCACCCGCTTCAAGAGCCTGGGCGAGGACGACGCCGCCACGGTGTGGTCGGGCACGCTCGACGTCGAGCAGCGCCTGAACGAGGATGTGATCTCGGCCTTCCCGGTGCTCGACGCCGTGGGCCGGATGCAGCCCGGCATCTACGTCATGCAGGCCTCGCCGCACGGCGACGGGCCGGGGGACGGCGCGGAAGGCCAGGTCGCCACGCAATGGTTCGTGGTGTCGGACCTCGGCCTCACGGCGCTGAGCGGCCAGGACGGCACCACCGCGCTGGTGCGCTCGCTTGCTACCGCCCAACCGCTCGCCGGCGTCGAACTTCGGCTGCTGGCCCGAAACAACGAGGTGCTGGCCATCCGCACCACCGATGCGGCCGGCACCGCCCGCTTCGACCCCGGTCTCGGCCGTGGCCAGGGCGGCAACGCGCCCGCCTTGCTGGTCGCCGGCACGGCCGATGGCGACTACGACCTCCTCGATCTCGCGGCGGCGCCCTTCGACCTCACCGACCGGGGCGTCAAGGGCCGCGTGCCGCCGAAGGGACTCGACGCCTTCGTCTATGCCGAGCGCGGCGTCTACCGGTCGGGCGAGACCGTGTTCCTCACCGCCCTGCTGCGCGACGCCGCCGGCAGCGCCATGCCGGGCCTGCCGCTGACCCTCGTGGTCACCCGGCCCGACGGCGTCGAGAGCCGACGCGCCACCCTGCCCGACGCGGGCCTCGGCGGCCACACGCTGCCGCTGCCGCTGCTCGACGACGCCGCGACCGGCACCTGGCGCGTCGCCGCCTATGCGGACCCCAAGGGGCCCGCCGTCGGCGAGACGACCTTCCTGGTCGAGGATTACATCCCCGAACGGTTGAGCTTCGAGCTGAAGCCCCAGACGCTGCAGTTGCGTCCGGGCCAGGATGCCAGGATCGCGACAGCGACCCGTTTCCTCTACGGTGCGCCGGGCCAGGGCCTCGAGGTCACGGGCGAGACGGTCGTGGAAGCCGCCCAGGCACCCGCCTGGCCGGCGCTCGAAGGGTACCGAGCCGGCCTCACCGACGAGAGCGTCGAGACCGTGACGACGGTCCTGCCGGCCCCGGTCGCGACCGACCGGGACGGCAACGCGCTGATCGCGGCACCCGTGCCGGCGGTTTCGGCGCCCCGGCCGCTGCAGGCCAGGATCAGCCTACGGGTCGGCGAACCCGGGGGCCGTGCCATCGCGCGCAGCACGATTCTGCCGATCCTGCCCGGCACGGCGCTGATCGGCGCGAAGCCGACCTTCGGCGCCCTCGCGGCGGCCGGTTCCGCCACCTTCGACGTGGTGACGGTGGATCCCACCGGTCGGCGCGACGCGCGGTCCGGCCTGCACTGGTCGCTCTACCGGGTCGACGACGACTACCAATGGTACAGCGAGGGCGGCCACTGGAACTACGAGCGGGTCAAATCCACGAAGCGGGTCGCCGACGGCGCGCTCGCCTCCTTGCGCGATGCCCCGGCCACCATCGCGGCGCCGGTCGGCGCGGGCCGATACCGCCTCGACGTGACGTCGGACGACCCGGCGCTGCCACCCACCAGCGTGAGCTTCGACGTCGGATATACGGGCGACAACACGGCGCCATCCCCCGACCTCCTCGACGTCACGCTCGACCGGGCCGACTACCGGCCGGGCGACACGCTCCATGCCACGGTCCAAGCGCGCTTCGCCGGGCAGGCCACGCTGGTGGTCGGGGGCAACGGCACCGAGGCCTTGCGCGACGTCGATCTCGCGGTCGGCGACACCGTGATCGACATGCCGGTCGACAAGGGCTGGGGCACGGGCGCCTATGCGATCGTGCTGGCGCACCGGCCGCTCGACGTGGCGGCCCACCGCCTGCCGGGCCGGGCCCTCGGCCTCGCCCCGTTCACGGTCGACGCCGCATCCCACGCTTTGGGCGTGGCGCTCGCCCTGCCCGCCATGGCAAGGCCGCGTTCCACCCTGATGGTCCCGGTCAAGCTCCAGGGATTGGCTCCCGGGGAGGAGGCCGACGTCACGGTCTCGGCCGTCGACCTCGGCATCCTCAAGCTGACCCGCTACGAGACCCCGAAGCCGAACCCCTTCTTCTTCGGCCAGCGGACCCTCGGGCTCGACCTCCGCGACATGTATGGGTTCCTGATCGACGGGCTCGGGATCCAGGCCGGCGCCATCCGGTCGGGCGGCGACGGCGGCGAGAGCCTGTCGGACGAGAAACCCACCCAGGCGCCGCTGGCGCGCTATTCCGGCATCGTCAAGGTCGGGGCCGACGGTACCGCGACGGTGGGGTTCGACATCCCGGCCTTCAACGGCACGGTGCGGGTCTCGGCGGTCGCTTGGTCGAAGGGCCGGGCCGGCAGCGCCGAGGCGGACGTCGTGCTGCGCGATCCGGTGGTGGTGACGGCGTCCCTGCCCCGCTTCCTCGCCATCGGAGACCGGGCCCGCGCGCGCTTCGACATCGACGACGTCGAGGGCGCGGCCGGCCTCTACCGGCTGCAGGTGGAGCCGAAAGGCCCCTGGTTCCTGCCCGCCGACGCGCTCGACCAGGCCGTCGATCTCGAGGCCGGTCGCCGCAAGGGCATCGACGTGCCCGTGACGGCGGCGGGGCTCGGCACGGCCGGGCTGTCGGTGCGACTGACCGGCCCCGGCGGCCTCGCGGTCAGCCAGGAGGTCGCAGTCGGGGTCGAGTCCGGATCGCCGGCCGTCTACCGCCGCGACATCCGGAACCTGCCGCCAGGCGCAACCCTGACGCTGTCGCGCGACCTCCTGGCCGAGTTCATCCCGGGCTCCGGCGCCGTCTCGGTGGCGGTCTCGCCGCTGGGCGACATCGACGTGCCGGCCCTGCTGCTGGCGCTCGACCGCTACCCGGTCGGCTGCTCCGAGCAGATCGTCAGCCGGGCGCTGCCCCTGCTCTATCTCGACAGGCTGGCGCCGCCTCGCGACCTCGCGCTCGGCGGCGACATCCCGGACAGGATCCGGACCGCGATCGCGCAGCTGCTGTCCCGGCAGACCGCCGAGGGCAGCTTCGGCCTGTGGACGGCCGCGAGCGGCACGGACGACATCTGGCTCGACAGCTACATCATGGATTTTCTGATCCGGGCCCGCGACGCCGGATATGCCGTACCGGTGCGCGGGACCGATGCGACGCTCGATCGGCTGCGCAACCGCCTCGCCAACGGCACGGAGGCCAAGGACGACGACGCCCTGTCGCTGAGCTATGCCGCCTACGTGCTGGCCCGCAGTGGCCGGCCCGTGATCGGCGACCTGCGCTACCTCGCCGGATCGCGGCTCGACGCGTTCGCGACGCCGCTCAGCAAGGCGCAGATCGGCGCCGCACTGGCGTTGCTGGGCGACCGGACCCGGGCCGTTCCGGTCTTCGCGGCCGCGACCGAGGCCCTCGCGCGGGAGACGGACGACCGCGGCTATCGGAGCGACTACGGCTCGAAGCTGCGCGACGCCGCCGCCGTGCTCACATTATCGGCCGAGGCGGGGCTGGACGCCGCCGCGACGCAGGCGGGCGGCATCCTGGCGGCAGCGCAACGCTCACCCTACCCGCAGGACACGCAGGAACAGGTCTGGCTGGTGCTGGCCGCGCAGGCGGTCGAGCGTCAGGCTGCCGGCCTGTCACTGTCGGTCGACGGCGCCCCGCACGCGGGAGCGCTCTACCGCACGGTGCCGGCGCCCCGCCTCGACCGGGGTCCCGTGGTGATCCGCAACGACGGCCGTGCGGAGGTGAAGGTCGTGGTGACGACGTCGGGCCAGTTGCCGAGCCAGGAACCGGCTGCGTCTCAAGGCTACGCGATCGAGCGGCACTATCATCGGCTCGACGGCCGCGAGGTCGATCCCGCGACGGTGGGGCAGAACGACCGGCTCGCCGTGGTGCTCAAGGTGACCGAGACCGAATCCAAGCGGGCGCGGCTGCTGCTCACGGATCCTCTGCCGGCAGGGTTCGAGATCGACAACCCGGCGCTGGTCGAGGACGGTGCGGTGCCGAACCTGCCCGGGCTCGACAGCAAGGTGGTCCCGACCCACACCGAGTTCCGGGACGACCGCTTCACGGCAGCCTTCGACCGTTCGCCGGAGGATTCGGCGTTCTTCAGCGTCGCCTATCTGGTCAGGGCCGTGACGCCGGGGCGCTTCGTGCACCCACCGGCCGTCATCGCCGACATGTACCGGCCGGAACGCTTCGGCCGCACCGGCAACGGCGTCGTTGAGGTCCGAGCGGCCCGCTAACACGCGCCGGCGCGACCCTGTCAGTCCTTCGCCTGGAGCCGGTTGCGGCCGTAATAGTCGAGGCCGGCGGCGTAGCGGAACAGGATGCCGAGGTCCTCGGCAAAGCCGGCAAGCGACGCGAAAGGCCCGACATCGGAATCGAGCCGAACCCGGCGCTTGCTGGCCGGGCCATGGCCGGACGCAAAGCGGTGCGATGAGTCGCAACGGGAAAAGAAGGTCATGCCCAAGCCTCGTCGACGCGAAAGAACACCGCATCTCCGGCCAGGGAGATGCTCCGAATACCGACCCGCCGACCCGTATCGCGATCCAGCAGCGGCGTATCGAACAGTTCATCGCGATGGAGATGACACTCTGTTCGTGCCAAATTAGGGCGCTACTCGAAGCGGTTTGTGGCGGCGGGTGCGACAGGACCCTGCCCGTCGCACTCGCGTCTCACACCAGCATCCTCGCTCGGTTTGGTTGACGGCCCCTTAACCTGACGCACGCGATCGCGGCGGGCGCTTTCTTCTCCCGCCTGCCGGACGGTTGTCCGGGCAAACGGAGATGCTCGACATCATCGTCCATCAACAACCTGAACACGTTGTGGCCGGCACAGGGCCGAGCGGAGTTGCAGGCGTAGGGATGACGCGAGGGGACTGAATGGACGTGAAAAGGGGCTCTTGCGTCTGATCCGGTTTCTCCGGACAGCCGTGCGCCTGCGTGATAAGCTGCTGAGCGCAGCAAAGGCGGATCAGGGAACTTGGGGCCTCGACTGCCTCATCCGACCCGACTGCGTCGCGCCAAAGTCCCCGCGCGGGGGGAAGACTTGCGTGCTGCGCCCCGGTCAAACGGTCGCGAGGGAGGCCCACACCGCCGTGTCGGGGTAGAGCGCGAGACCGGCAACCGCCAGAGCGATGCCATAGGGCACCCCGTTGCCCGCGGAATGGAGCCGAGCGATCCAGACCTGACCCGACAGCGGCGCGGGCAGGTCCATCTTGCGCAGCGCCAGGATGCCGAACGTCAGGCCGGCGCCGAGCACCGAAGCCGTCAAGCCGTAGTCGAAAAGGTGGGTCCAGCCCAGCCACACCGCGGTGGAGGCCGCAAGCTTGGCGTCGCCGCCGCCGATCCAGCCGAAGGCGAAAAGCGCGAACGTCAGGGTCAGGACCGCGATGCCGCAGGCGAGGTGGTTCTCGATCAGCGTCATGGGCGGCATGCCCGACGCGAGAGCGACCGCCACGAACCCGGCCACCAGGGCGATGGAGACCCGGTTCGAGATCGTCATGGTCAGCAGGTCCGAAGCAGCCGCATAGGCCATCAGCAGGGGAAACAGCACCAGGATGGTGATTTCGAGCATGGCCTACCTCGGAGTGCGCGATGATCGGCCCGCGCCGCGTCCGGAGATCAAGCGGCGTCAGCCGGCGGGCCGCCGGTGTCGGCCCGGACGGTACGGGAAAGCCACCGGCATCTGGGGGGCACAGAGGCCACCCAGGAATGCCGAAGGCCGGATATGGCGGCGCGCCATGGCGCGCGACGCCCCGTCGTATAAAGTCACGCCGACGATCGGTCTTCCCGGCACTGCTCTGCCGCGAAAGCCGATCCCCGAACCGGCCCACTCAGCTCAGGTTGCTGGAGATCTGGTTGAACTTGCTGCTCAGCTTGGTGCCGACGGCCGAGAAGGCGCCGATGCAGACGACGGCGATCAGGCCGGCGATGAGGCCGTATTCGATGGCGGTGGCGCCGGACTCGTCCTTGGCGAAACGGCTGAGAATCTTCATGTTGTGCTCCTTGGGGTCAAACTCGCCCGCCACACAGATGCCCTGTTGCGTCCGGGTTGAACACACACTACGGAGCAGGGCTTGCAGACCAGTTAATCCGCTCGTCTAAAGCACCAATGCCGCCATTTCGCGACGATACGGTTAACGGCGACTGACCCGGATCGAGGAATCCTGCCCTCGCCAAGGTCACGACCGCCGCGTTGCTCCGTCATCGGGCAGGTTCCAGAGGAATGTCCTTGGAAGGCGGGTGAGCGCAGGCGATTCGCGGGGCTTCATGCTTTATTGACGATTTCCGTTCATGAATCGGAAGGGATCTAGTTCACGCGAGGAATGTCGTCATGCGATCCGGTCGGATCACGCTGTCGTCCGGGGAATTACGTCGGTGGCGGAACGCACCATGGGCCGCGCTCTGGATCGCCGGCGGACTGCTCGGCGCCCCGGCGCCCGCCGCCGCCACGGAGGCCACCGTCTATGTGACGCTGGATCGAGCCCAGGTGATGCCCTACCCGGCCGACACGGAAACGATCGTGGTGGGCAATCCGATCATCGCCGACGTGACGATGCTGAAGAACTCGCGCCAGATCATCCTCACGGGTCGCGGTTACGGCGAGACGAACCTCGTGTTCCTCGACCACACCGGCAACGTGCTGTCCGAGGCCAAGCTCAGGGTACGGGAATCGCAACAGCTGGTCGTGGTCCAGCGCGGCATGGATCGTGAAACCTACGCGTGCCAGACCCGCTGCCAGCCCACCGTCAACCTCGGCGACGCGCACGATTACCTGCAAGCCAATGTCAAGGACATCCAGACCCGCAACGGCCTCGCATCGGGCGCTGCCTCCGGGCCGGCGGCGCCGCAGGGGCGCTGATCCGAGCGAACCGACGATCCCAAGCGACCGACGATCCTGGAGCCCTCTGAACCGCTCGGCCGAGTCTCGCGGCCGCGCCACCCCGAGTCCGTCACACCATCGCGGCGCGCAGGTTTGCGTCCACCTTGTCGAGGAAACCGCTCGTCGATAGCCAGGCCTGGTCGGGGCCGACCAGCAGCGCCAGGTCCTTGGTCATCGCGCCGCCCTCCACCGTACCGATGCAGACCCTCTCCAGGGTGTCGGCGAAGCGCGCGAGTTCGGCATTGTCGTCGAGCTTGGCCCGATGCGCCAGGCCGCGCGTCCAAGCGAAGATCGACGCGATCGAGTTCGTGCTCGTCTCCCTGCCTTTCTGGTGCTCGCGGTAGTGACGCGTCACGGTGCCGTGCGCGGCTTCGGCCTCGACCGTCCGGCCGTCGGGCGTCATCAGCACGGAGGTCATCAGACCGAGCGAGCCGAAGCCCTGCGCCACCGTATCGGACTGCACGTCCCCATCGTAGTTCTTGCAGGCCCACACGTATCCGCCCGACCATTTCATGGCCGATGCCACCATGTCGTCGATCAAGCGGTGCTCGTAGCTGATCCCGAGCGCCTTGAACCTGTCCTTGAACTCGGCCTCGTAGATCTCCTGAAAGAGGTCCTTGAAACGCCCGTCGTATTTCTTGAGGATGGTGTTCTTGGTCGAGAGATAGACCGGGAAGCGCCGGTTCAGGCCGTAGTTCAACGATGCGCGAGCGAAGTCGCGGATCGAATCGTCGAGATTGTACATCGCCAGGGCGACGCCGGCGCCCGGGAAGCTGAACACTTCTTTTTCGATGACGGTGCCGTCATCGCCCTCGAACCTGATCGTCATGCGGCCCTTGCCCGGCACGGTGAAGTCGGTGGCGCGGTACTGGTCGCCGTAGGCGTGGCGGCCGATGACGATGGGCTGGGTCCAGCCCGGTACGAGGCGAGGCACGTTTCGGCAGATGATGGGCTCGCGGAAGATCACGCCGCCCAGGATGTTGCGGATGGTACCGTTGGGTGAGCGCCACATCTCCTTCAGCTTGAACTCCTCCACCCTCGCCTCGTCGGGCGTGATGGTGGCGCATTTCACGCCGACGCCGACCCTGTTGATGGCCTCGGCCGCCTCCACCGTCACCTTGTCGCTCGTGGCATCGCGGTTCTCGACCGAGAGGTCGAAATATTGCAGTTCGAGGTCGAGATAGGGATGGACCAGCTTGTCGCGGATATAGTGCCAGATGATGCGGGTCATCTCGTCGCCATCGAGTTCGACAACCGGGTTTGCGACCTTGATCTTGTCCATGCTGAGCGATCCTTCCGACGCTGGCGCGCCATCCCGAACAATAGCCCCCGGGCCCGCGAACCGAGGCCTGCACGGCGGCTGATTGCAATGCCGCTATAGAGCTTTCCCGCCGGCATGGGAACACGGAGGCAAGGCTCGCGGCAGAGTCCCGTCCAGGGACCATTCACTCGTCGAGCCGCTTCTCCAGCATCACCAAGGTCGGGGCTGCATGGCCGGCATGGGCGTCGCGTCCGATCTCCCGGAAGCCGCAAGCCTCGAACAGGCGGATGTTGCCCGTCAGCGCCAGGCGGACCCGGACGTGGAGCCGCGGCAGGCCGCGCCGCCGGGCCTCGCGCTCGGCCTCCGCGACCAGGAGCCGGGCAAGGCCCCTGCCCCGCTCCGCTGGATCCACCGCGAGGCGGCCGCAATAGAGTCCGCCATCGCGTTCGTCCCAGAGCAGCAGCGCTGCGATTGCGGCTCCGCGCAACAGGCAGGCCCCTCCGCCCGCCGCGATCCAGGCCGCGATGCTGTCGGCGGTCTCACGCAGCGCCGAGGACGGCGGCTCGGTCGCGAGCGGCTGGGCCGCGAATGCGGAGCGGATCAGCGCCGCGGCGGGTTCTGCGTCGCCCATCTCGAGGGAGCGGAGCATCAGGCCTGTCGAAGGGTTCCGCATGGTGATCCTCCCTGTCGGACCGTCGCAAGGTCTTCTCCTCACGGCGCATCTCGGGGCCGTGCCTTGACACCGGCACCCCGTTCCCCGAGCCATGAGGCCGAGCGGCAGCGGGGAGAGCACGGCAGTGACGGGCGCGGGGACGGACCACACGAGGCAGCCCGCGCATGGCGGGCCCACGATCGTCCTGGTACGGCCGCAACTCGCCGTCAATATCGGCATGGCGGCGCGCGCGATGGCCAATTTCGGCCTGTCGGACTTGAGGCTGGTGGCGCCGAAGAGCGGCTGGCCGCGGACCGACCGCTACAAGGAGGAGGCCGAAGCCGCGGCGGCCGGAGCCGTTCACGTGCTCGACGGTGCGCGGGTCTTCGACACGGTGGAGGCCGCGGTCGCCGATCTCTCGGCGCTCTACGCCACCACGGCGCGGGAACGCGGCCAGGGCAAGCCCGTGCTGGCGCCCGCCGCCGCCATGGCCGACTGGGCGGCCCCGATCGCGGCCGGGGAACGGCGCGGCATCCTGTTCGGCCCGGAGCGGACGGGCCTCGGCAACGACGAGGTCGCGCTGGCCGACGCGCTGGTCACCTTCCCGGTCGATCCGGCCTACGGATCGCTGAACCTCGCCCAGGCCGTGCTGCTGGTCGGCTACGAGTGGAGGAAGAGCAAAGGCGATGCCGCCCTGCCGTTCGGCCCGGTCGACCGATCGCCGCCGGCCCCGCGCGAGGCGGTGCTGTCCTTCTTCGATTATCTCGAACGGGAACTCACGGTCGCGGGCTATTTTCGGCCGGACGACAAGCGGCCCGTGATGCGGCGCAACCTCCGCAACATCTTCCACCGCGTGGGGCTGACCGAGCAGGACGTGCGCACGTTGCGAGGCGCCGTCGTCCGCCTGGTCCAAGGGCCGCGGCGCAAGGCTCAGGACGACCGCGATGGCTGATGGAAGCGGAGACGATGAGACCAAGCCCCACTGTCTCAAAAATACAGCAGGATCGAACCATTCGAATTTCCGGTCCGATCCCGCCTTGCCTTCCGACCAGACCGGCTTAGCTTGTTGGTCGTGACGTTTCGACGTCACATGCCCTTTTTGGGCGTTTCCTCCCTAGACTTGGGCCGTCCTTTGGGACGGTCTTTTTTTGCCGGTGCTTCATTGAGCACAAGGCCGGGCTGGATGCAAGGCTTCCATGCAATAAAGCATCGCTGCTGGCCTGTCCGTGCGGGCCGTCGACGCGGCCAGTTCCGAGGCAGCGTCCGAGCAGCGCGGCCGCCGGCACCGGATCCATTCGGTCCATCGGACATTGGATCGGACGGGCCTCGGCAGGCTCGCGTTCCCGAGGTCCACCGATGTCCGAACCGCCACCCCCGACCCGGACGCCTGCCGCGGTGGCGCAAGCCGAGACCCCCGGCCTGAACAGCCTTCTGTCGCTGTCGGTCGCCGTGGTCGTGGTGGCGGCCTTGTATCTCGCGCGCGAGGTGCTGATCCCGATCACCGTTGCGGTGATCCTGTCCTTCGTCCTGGCGCCGCTGGTCGCCCTGCTGCAGCGCTGCCGGCTGCCCCATGTCGCGGCCGTGCTGCTGGCCGTCCTGCTGGCCTTCGGGGTCATCGGCACGATCGGCGGCATCATCGGGGTGCAGGTCGCGGGCATCGCGGCCGACGTGCCGCGCTACACGGCCACGATCCAGCGCAAGGTGGAAGCGGTCCAGGGCATGACGCTCGGCCGCCTCGCCGTGCTGACCAGCAGGCTCGACCAGCAACTCGGCCGCGGCGCCAAGCCGGCCGTAGCGACCCCGACCGACGCGGCGTCGGTCGCCGGCATGCCGAAGCCGCAGCTCGTCGAGGTGCAACCGCCGCCCACCTCGGCTGTGGAACTCGCCCGCACGGTGTTGGCCCCCATGGTCGACCCGCTGTCGACCTTCCTGATCGTCGTTATCGTGGCGGTCTTCATCCTGATGCAGCAGGAGGACCTGCGCGACAGGCTCATCCGCCTGTTCGGGTCGAGCGACCTGCACCGCACCACGCTCGCCATGGACGATGCGGGGCGGCGGCTCGGCAGATATTTCCTGGCCCAGCTCGCCATCAACGCCACCTTCGGCACCGTGGTGGCGATCGGGCTCTGGTTCGTCGGCGTGCCGTCGCCGGCGCTGTGGGGCGTCACCTCGGCGCTGCTGCGCTTCGTCCCCTACATCGGCCCGGTCATCGCCGCGATCCTTCCGGCCGCGCTGGCGGCCGCGGTCGATCCGGGCTGGTCGCTCGTGCTCTGGACGCTGGGTCTCTTCGTCGTGGTGGAATCCCTCACGGGACAGGTCGTCGAACCGCTGATCTACGGCCATTCCACGGGGCTCTCGCCCGCCGCCGTCGTGATCGCGGCCATCTTCTGGACCTGGCTCTGGGGGCCGATCGGCCTCGTGCTCTCGACCCCGATGACGCTGTGCCTCGTGGTGCTGGGCCGGCACGTCGACAGGCTCGAGTTCCTCGACGTCATGCTGGGCGACCGCCCGGCGCTGACGCCGGTCGAGAACTTCTATCAGCGCATGCTGGCCGACGATCCCGACGAGGCGCAGCACCAGGCGGAGTTGCTCCTGAAGGAACGCTCGCTGACGGCTTATTACGACGAGGTCGCGACGAAGGGGTTGCAGCTCGCCACCAATGACGCCCTGCGCGGCGCGCTGTCGGCCCACAAGGTCGAGCGCATCATGGACAACGTGCAATCGCTCGTCGCCGACTTCGCAGACCACGACGACCGCGAACCCCACCCGGACGACAAGGCTGCTGCCAATGCGCTGGCGTCCCGCGCCGAGCGCGCCGTGCCGGCGCCGGAACCACCCAAGGCCGACGCGCCGATGGCGCCGCTCCTGGCTCCGAACTGGCGCGGCAAGGCGCCTGTGCTGTGCCTCGCCGGCCGGGGGCCGTTCGACGAGGCGGCCTCGTGCATGCTGGCGCAATTGCTCGGCAAGCACGGGCTCGGTGCCCGCGTCGCGCCACACGGCCTGGCATCGCGCCGCTCGA
>JAABUR0100004456.1_pt1 | contig 18710 bp, 23 predicted proteins | sample 5560091 | NCBI WGS metagenome assembly JAABUR01 (sample SAMN10711879, study PRJNA513375) | rock metagenome | isolation source: Antarctica rocks | place: Antarctica: Victoria Land, University Valley sud | reverse complement strand
AAATATAATACTTAACCTGTATTAGACTAGTTTAGTACGAAGCCTATTTACCTTAGTCCTTAATACTCCTCTCTACGAGATCTACCTAGACTCCGGAGCCTTCTAGTTAGAAGACGACGGGTCGTAATATAGGGTTAATCTCTACTAGATTAGATAAAGGTATAAGGTATTTATAAGACTTATTAGCCTTAGTAGTAACCTTAATATATATAGTAAGCTTAGGATAAAACTTCTTAGCCTCCCTTAGGATAATACTAATAATAGACTCCTACTTAGCCTTAGAAAGGTTATTAACTATCTATATAATTTAGACTACCTTAATTATATTAGCTTAAATAATAATTATATAACTAGTAATATTCTAGCCCTTATTATAACTATCTCTTTTATTAATTTCCTTAATTAACTACTCTTTAAACGCCTAGATACTAAAATTAACGAGGTATATCTTACTTAAATTAGATAATTATATTAGCTTCTTATTAACTTAAAGAGTAATTAATACTACTAGCTTTAGATTAGCGGCTTTCTTATTATACTTTTTACCTAACTCTTCTAATATAGTATCTAAAGTAGTTAACTATTACTATTAAATATAAAGCTTACGCTCCTTATCCTTCTAATACTAGGCACCCTCCTTATTATATATAATAACCTCCTTATCTTAATACTATATCTTCTAGATATTTATATAATTAATCCGCCTTATAATAATTAAGATCTAAGTATTCTTAGCCTATTATATACGGCGTGCCTTAGCGTCTAAGTAATGCTACTAAGTAATAGTACTAGTAATAGTACCGCCTTAGGTACTATAAGAAGCTATACGAGTACTACGCTAAGTAGGGGTATTATAGCTTACCTTAGCGCTAGTACCTACCCTATTATTAGTTATAGACTTTACTAAGGGTTTCTTTAGCCTCTAAGGGAGTCTAATAAGAGGGGTTAATAGAGAAGTAGGAGTACGGATAGTAGGGGCCTATTAATAATAGTAAGCTAGTATTATAGAAGAGAGACACCACGAGATTACTAAGCGAGATATATAGATAATACAATAGCTGCAGTACGTTTACAGGCTATACTGGGGAAGAAATACGATTTTATGCGTATATTAGGTAAGGAGAAAAGCGATTTTCTCCGCGCCAAGTATTCGCATGTAACCTGCATACGCTAATATCAACGACACCTAGGTCTTGGCGACTTTAGCATCGAACCACTTCGTCCCATCCATGATCCATGATCCATTCAGCATCAACCAACAAGACAAACATGCCGCTACAGTCGAACGAGACGAGCTGCTATCTTGCGCGCCCAACACTACAGTTGTCTGTTGATATAGTATCTAAGCCGTGTGACCTCGCGTGCTGCATCTGGCCTTTTCAAACACGTTCATCACACCTTCTTCAGCTCAAGCTTCATGGGACCGCATTGTCAAAACTCAGAGTTACTTGATGATGAAATCTTCTCCGAACTTTGATAAGCCATACCAGTGCAGTTCACAAATTCTATTCCCCTTTCCCTCCACCTACAAACTCGCCCTCGCCTGGAAAGAGTTCCCTCCGGCCATATTGTCAAGAGCAACACTTTCCTGCATGCCACACACATCGAACAGACGCGTCAAGAGTATAAGTCACTCGATGGAATTTCTTCTACGCATGATAATGGACAAGCCTTTCAGAACTTCACCAAGCCATAAATTTGCAGCTCATACGATCGCACACATAATTCCCATTTCTCTCCACCTACAAACTCGCCCTCGCTTGGAAAGAGTTCCCTCCGGCCATATTGTCGAGGGCAACACTTTCCTGCATGCCACACACATCGAATAGACGCTTCGGAGTCAGATCTGCCGGCGTGCCGGTAATGCCTTCATACTTCACCATCTCCAATGTCTTCTTGATGGCGAGGTAAGCCGGTGCGAGCGATGCGAACGAGAAGATCATGATGCGGAAGCCCATTTCTTTGGCTTCTTTCGTGGTGATGATTGGGGTGGCGCCGTGTTCGACCTGTAGGATTCATCATCAGTATCCTCGTTTGTGAATAGTAAAAGTGTCGATGCTTTACACATGATAGGTAGAAGATGGCACTCACCATATTTAACAGCAGGGGAAATGGATGCAACTCCTTCACGGCGTTCCGGCCCATCTCTCGACTCGTGATGCCCTCAAGTTGACCCACATCAGCTCCCGCATCCCTGGCAGCCTTCAACCGCTTCACTGCCTCCTCATAGCCGTGCTTCTGCAAAGCATCGGTCCGTCCAATGAGTACACAGTCGCTCCCCAGTCTGTCCAATGCGATCCGCGCCGCTCGAATGCGAGCTTCATAGGTCGTGATGTCGACCACCTCCTTCCCACCAAGATGTCCACATCGCTTCGCCAAGATTTGATCTTCGATGTGGAAGCCCGCGACATTCGCACGCACGTACTCTTCGACCGAGCGAGCGACCATGATCGGCGCGCCGTAGCCGGTGTCCATGTCTGCGATGAGCGGAATCGACCGGTCGAGATTCGCAATCATCTCTGCGTGTCCACGCATGTCTGCTAGTTGTGCAATACCGAGGTCGGCGTGTCCGAGGCGTGAAGCTGTGGTTCCTGCTCCGGTCATGTAGAGGGCGTCGAAGCCGACTTCCAGCGCTATGCGTGCGGAGAAGCCATCATACACGCCGGGGCAGGCGATGAGATGGTCCGGCGTATCGAGCAGCTGGCGCAGACGTGTCGATGCTGGCAGGTTCGAGACTCGGGGATCTTTGGGATAAGACATGTTGCCCTGAGGAAGCAGATCGCGGGCCATCTCGTCCGGAAAGCTTTGAGGTTGAAGGTGATTGAGAGGTTGAAGGTGGTGGAGAAGAAGCATGCGGTCAAGGAGAGTATATATGGTACCTGTGGCTCGGCCGATAGGGTTCGGCCGATGTCAAGGAATGCTGCATGTCGGATACCGTCTCGTCAATACCCAGCCACTGAAGTTCAGACGCGAGACCATGTGGACGAGATGAACGCCAAGACATACGCAACTTTATAGCAAATCAAAATCTGAAGTCCCGAGCGTTTCCAGCACTGGGGTGAACGATAGCTCGTCTCGAGGACCTGCCGCAAGGGGTTTCTATCGCCCTCCTAATTGAAGCTACACATATCATGCAGGGTATGTGGCCCACTGGAATTGGATTGGTGCATTGAATGATCGACTAAAGACATGAATATGATTGTCAATCAATCTCTAATGTGCCAAGCATGACGAGCTCAATCACCGTCGGGCTCCTTCCCAAACGATCTGTATAGACGGTTCATACTGCAGAAGTACAGTATGCTATTGCACTACGGCACGCAGATTGCATCAAGCACCCTTTAGTGTTGCAACTGGAAGCCTTTCAATATTGCATTGATGGGAGATGAGGACTGTCTATTTCTGGGAAAAATGCACCTTCAAAAGCGTATTCTATCACTATTTCCGACTCTTAGTTCGATCGCAGAACACCACTAAAACGCGCAAGGATCCGTGGACTATACTTGCCAAGTGTTGACCTTAGTCAGGTACCTCTTCCATCCTAACGAATCGAATCAATTCCACCAACTAGGATGACTCTTCGGAACCAAACAATCTATATTGAGCAGAGCCTTAGGTAGAGCCTCGAGCAAAAGCCTGAGCGGAGGCCCGAGCGCAAAACTGAGTAGAGACCCGAGCAGAACGCTGATCAGAGAGATGATGGGGGCTCAACGATCCAATGCATTTGGAACGGGTGGCGAATGAGCATCCGAGAGGCTGTTCTACTGCTTCAAACACAACGGTCTGAAACCCCCCGGTATAACGTCTCCGTCGAATCTTCGCCACATTATCGCAGCTAACGGCTATCTATGCTAGATGTGTATGCTCAACCCATCAGGGGTATGATGGATCGTGCCGACGTTATCGCAGAGACGCAGACCGAGCCGGATCTGGATCAGGTCAGATATTCGACTTGGTCTAGCGTTCAACTACTAGTATACTAGTAAGGCCTTATCACTCACACGGGGTTCAAGTTAGTAAGGTAGGTGGGTAGTTACTGCGGTAGCCATTATGACTAGGCCGGGCACTAAGCCAGACCAAGAGCGCCACCCGTTGACCGAATCAATTTGAAACCCGAGTGCCTTTCGGCTACTTCCTTCCGTTGCCGTCTGCATCCACTGGCGAGTGGCGACGGCGGGATTGATATTTGATAGACACTCCAGCGCTTTACACGGTACACCCGTCCTCCCTAGTGCAAGTCATCCTTGTACGTGATGCCAAGAGATGGGTGCACTACCAGTACCCGGGCATTAAACCCTCCCTTCACCAGCTTCGAAGTTGTTGATGGCGCTTCGATCGTCCGCCCCGTCACTCTCTGATAGGTGGTAGAAGTATCCACACCTGCCACCATTCAACATCTCAACAAAATGAGGTCCATATGTTGGCAATTCGCACGCGATCACCGGTATCTTCTATCATCGTTATCAACACTACCAATGGCAAGACGACATGGTCGTTTAGATGACGTGGCAACGGCGATAAATTGAGGAGGTCATATCCTCAAAGCTCGTGGCGTTCAGGGCAATCGGAGCTTGGCATGCTTCCATGATGGGCGCCATTACTTCTGCATCGAAAGGCACAAGTCTCCGCATCGAACAGAAGCAGGCACACACCGAATTGCCAATGGATTGTAGTCTGCTTGTGGTCCGGATGGCGAGGTGGCTCTGGACATCGACATGCCTACCTGTCCTGCCATGAATGGCTTGCTTGGCAGCCTCATAAGACTGTTCACCTCCGCACGGGTGATTGGATGATACAAGCCCTCATACACCCGCACGCATAATTCCAAATGTGGTGTACGATATCTTCTATCTTCTGTGTCATTCCCCGGCCCTCGGCCGAGTTTATCGTTAAACCCGAGGCAAAGCATTCCTCAAATCCACGGCCTGCAACATCAAGCTAATGCTCGCAGGCATATGCGACACTCTGATCTTGCCGCCAACCTGATGGAGAGGGGCTCCAGACTGGCCATGAGATCCTTGGTCCACTGGCTGGCTGCATACCCCATGTCTTGGCTGCCGTGTCGAGTTCGATGCTCTGCTGACGTCCGCTTGCGTGGTGCTAAGCAAATTTACACGTAATTGTCTGGACATCGGATAGAGTGTTTACTTTAGCCTTTCAACTGAATCACCAACGATACTGCACCTCTGCTTAGGGTCAGCGGTCAACCGAACCAGTGTGCGCACATCAAGCTACCTTGTTCCATGTGACCGGAGGACAATTCTGTCCTGTCAAGCAAGTTTACTACCAATTCGGCTACCCATGAGATACTCAATCCTGGTGAACAGCTGGCCGCGCGTTCACGAAGAATATCGGAGCACCAATGGATCCGGGACAGGCCTCGAGAGCATATAGGCGTCCAGAGAAGCAGACAAGCATCGGAGGCAGACCTGTCCCATCCACGCCGCCTAATGACTGAATTAGCAGGAAAGACTTGGATATTGATACGATCAAATGGAAAGGCGGAAATCTTCAGCTAAAGAGGCAAAATTGCCGCACAAATAATTGTGTGACTTTGCAGACATCGAGATTTTACACCGGCTATGAGACCTTACTCTGGTCAAACATCCCTATTGCCCGGCATGGAGAGATGTCAGTCACTTCCATTCCCACCAATTCTCATGTCCTGAATTATGTTGTACTGTTGGCGGCACTGTGCGGTGCATCTGTGGGGTTTCTGGTGAACGTCCCCTCCCATAATGTAACCATCGTGACAGGTCTCCAGTGCCAAGACTCCAGATCAGTACAGGCATCTCCTAACACAGGCCCACGCCACCATCACTCTCAGTATCCCGTCGATTGCTTTGAGAAAACTCAAATCACATCATATCGCGATGAGCTCAATGCACAGTGGGAACCATACAACAACCCACAGTTACGGTGAGAGTTCCATAGGTTTCTTTCATTCTCACGTACAAGGAGCGTAGTATACGCATTTCATAGCGTCTTGAGCGGTGAGCAACGAACGTTATACATATACCTTTCTGTCCTACCAAGGCTGTGGCCAGTGTTGAAAGGGCCTATGGCTCGGACGTCTTAATGTGGGAGTTGCAGAGCTCGATGTTGGATCGTGCAAAGGCAATCATGGCCCTCCAACTTGCTTGAGGGATGCTCCCTAGAGTACCCACATCTCGAGCCAGTGTATGTCGGCAATCGAGCCCAGTAAAGCCCACTGCAACGGCTTATCACATCGGGAGTCAGGAAGGTGATAGCGTGCTTTCCTCTACCCGCTTAACTCTCAGTCCCGTATGGTTTGGTTTCGTCTGATCCATCCGTTCGGCTAATACAAGAGAGGATGGTTGATATCACTACTAATATGGAGCCTCTAATAAGGCGTGTGAACAAGTGGGCTCTGCGGAAGTTGAAGGGTGTATGTATGGCATGACATGCGATTAAATTTGTAAATGCAGAAAAGGAGTACATACGGACTCCGCAGGATAAAAATTTTTCGTCTCAGCAGATCTTCCCAATTTTCCGAACTAACCTCCGTCGTCTCGGTTCATGGCCACCACTGGTGGTCTATCAAAGCTGTGCCGGGCGAGTCAACCTGAGTCTCACCTAATCAGGGTTTTGATGTCGTTGGGGACTGAATTCTGAGTGCATATTGTCTTTGAACTCTGATATAATCCGAATGGTCAAACAGTTCATGTCATTGAAACACATGTCAAGCACCTGAGATACATACCAGGCCAAATAGATACAGCATGAGGAAGCATTTCAAGTCTGGGAACTAGGTAAGGAAGCGAGCCAATCAGCAATTTCCGTTTCGGAGCTAACGCTTTCCAATAGCTCCCGTTTGCCAAAACCTTAACCCAGTACGGTATGCTCTGCGTCGTCTTTGCTGAAGATCAACTAGGCACGCCAGGCAGCAGTAATTCTAATAGTCGCTGCTTACCCCACATGATATTTTCACCACTTCCAAAACTTCGTAAAGCAACCAACATGTCATACGCAGTCGTGGAAGCCCACCGCTCCGACATACCCGATCTCATCACCATCTTCCTCGATTCTTTCAAAGATGACCCGATACTCGGTCATATATGGCCCAACGTCGCCCCAGACGTCAGCCACGCATACCACTCCCGCCGATTCACAGAGTCGTTTGAGAATCTGGAGCATGATGGATCGGTGTACCGGAAAGTGATAGAACAGGAAAGCAAGTATGCCATGCCATCTTCGTCACAAGCTTTCAACTCACCAACTATATCATCAAATGTTCTGCCCAAAATACCCCCCAAGCGCTTAATTAATCTTGTTGGACAGGAAAACAGTCGCATTCGCAAAATGGCAATACCCACACACCCTGACCGCCGAACAACGCGCCGAAAAGGAGAAAGCCAAAGCGAAGGAGGAAGCTCCGCCCGATGGGACGAATCTCGAGCTGAGCAAAGTCTTCTTCGCCGCCATCAACGCAATGCGCAAGAAACACGCGGACGACAGCAAAGATTACCGTAAGCCCCCCTCCCACCTATCCCCACACCACACCCTAATCTCCCCCCTCAACCCCCACCCCCCTACAAACCCTCCTCTAATCCCCCCTCCCCCTCAAAAGTCCTCTCTCTCCTCTGCGTCTCCCCTTCCCACCAACGTCTCGGCCTCGGCACCCTCCTCATAAACGAAGGCCTATCCGTCGCCGACGCCCACAACGCCAAGACGTTTATAGAAGCCTCGCCGAAAGGGCTGGGATTGTATCTGAAGCATGGATGGAAAGTGGTGGATGAAATTGTGATTGAAATGGGGGAGTATGGGGTGGATGGTGGGCGGGTGGCGAGGGAGAAGTGTTTGATGAGGCAGCCGGGTGGTGGGGTGTGAGACGGTGGGAATTGATTTGAAAATGTGGGTGTGATAGCGACATGGATGAACCGTCGGGATCTGGCCAATGATTGGCGTCCCGAGCGAGAACTGGGTATCTGATGTGGTTTGATTGGTGAGGAATCGAGCGCAACGACAACGGTTCGATACCATCAAGGCGGCGAGGTGCATGAGCCATGTGTGTGCAAATGGGACGCCCTCCCGGTATTCTATCGGACGCATACAATAGCCCATGAACCGTTCGTACAATCGACAATCTTCGAGAATTGTCTGTAGCACCAGTTGCGAGGTGTCTTGCTGCGAATCTCATCTTCATCCATGTCTACACATTGGTGGACTTGAAGGGGAATCTTATCTTGGTTGGTTGTCGGGCATTTTGTCACTCCTATAACTACCTACTTTACTTTATCTATTATAAGCACGCTATTGACACGTTTTCCCGTTGAGCTGGAGAAACAACTGATACACTTATTATCATGACTTTACTAATACCTGTATCTCTAATAATCTCAACGCAGATATACTATACTCTACAAAACCAGCATCATATCCGCCTCGAAGCGTTCGCCAGGCACGCGGGTCGCAAAAAAGCGGGCCAATTCTGAATGTTCCGGCTTTTTTGCGACCCGCGTGCCACGATAAAACATTCAAGACTTGAAAAACATACTACCTTCCTTCCAAATACCTTAAAGGCAAAGGCTCCAACAGCTAAACCCACCACAACACAGGAAACCCGTTCAATTCCGAAGCCCAACATACCTTACGAGCTAATCAAGAGCGACGACATCCGTCTGAAGTCCTACTGCTACCGTACGAATAGTGATTCGCAGTCACTAATCGCCATTCGAATTATCTGGACCGTGCGAGGACGTGTATCATAGACTGTGGTCCATACGGATTTGAAAGCAGGTATGTTGTAGAGTACGTGAGGTGGGGTGTTAGCTGAGCGAATAGTGGTTTGTTGTGATGATGATCGCAATTACTGTTTTACGTTTTACTTGCAGACAAGATTCTATCAAGCACGATTCCGACCATGATATCGATGTTGGCACTCTCCCATTACTCACAGTGTTATTCTGTCTATAGACATTCCTCTATTTAATTTAATTTTTTCACGGTGTTTTGAGGGTATCATGCCATGATTGATCGATTTATTGCTCCAGGAATGGGCCTAACGTATTGTATTATACATGACCGTACAGGATCTAACCGCCGAATAGGACGCTTCTTATAGACGAACTAGCTGCAAAGGCACCACTAAGGTATGCCGTGTGTAAGCCCTCCATCATTGCTCTATTCGCAATCTTGTTTATTAGAGGAAGTCTAGCCGACGTTTCTGAGGTTGGAGATGGATGTGTATATACAGTATGCGTTCTCTGGATCGTCTTATCTGTGTCGATTCGAGGTTGTTGGGAGAGTTATGAGGCTATTATAGGTATTACTGAAGTCTGAATTGCATCAGGGTTCTCCCTAGTGGCCCTCTCAATTTCCTTAATCTCCTCAGACACGAACCCAGCGCGGAGGAAAAATCCAACACTTCCTCTAGCCTGCACATATTCATCACTTGGCAAAATCTCCAAGAGTAGTCGAATAATTCCGAAGCTCAATACTAGTTATAAGACAGCTTTGTTTCATGGCATACACCTCCTATAACCATCCTTACGATGATGGAAAAGCTTCATCTACTACTCACTATCAGAGCACATGGCTAGGCTAGACACTTTAACATCTACGTTGCATTTTTTCACTTAGATATTATCATGTCCTGTAGAATTTTATCAGTCTAATACCCCTAGAGAAGTGCTAAAGGAGTTGCGTGGATGATTTCCAAAAGATTTCTTTGATTGCGGAGATCTATATCCGGACTCGAGATTTCCGACAGCTATCTTCTGAAGGGAGGGGTTGGAGATTTGCGTATAGATATAAAATACCTCGTCTTGTATCATTATCACCCACTTGTAAAAGTTTCCGAAGCCGGAAAAAAGGACATCAAGGCCATCAATCGTGCATAATCTCCACCCCATCATTCATCATCATTCATCATTATCTAATCAACCAAAACCCCACCCCGCCCTACGATAGAACAACAGGCGAAGCACAACCAACAGAAAAAAAAAAAAAAACTCCCCCAAAAAACATCATCACACCTCCTCAACAAAACATCAGCTAAACAAATCTCCCTACCAGCTCAACTAAACTAAAACTCCCAAACCCGTGACAAATCGCGATCCCCACATCGAATCAAGACATCCACCACCATGATCCACAATCCGCAGGCCGAGGCGTCGTCACCCACAGGGCGCACACCGCGCATGGTAATCTATACCGCCCGTTCCTCTCGATTTCCAAGGCTGGGAAAGGGCATGTATCGGGCATATCCACACAAATTAATACAAGAAATCACGAACCCATCAACGAAGATCATTCCATGAAGTTTTTCGGCAGAAACATGGACGTGCACTTACATCAATATACATCAACCCCACCAATCCCACCTCCCCACCACGCCACCCATCAGCCAACTCGAAGCATACGCCCTCACTTCACCACAGTGTGAAATTGATTATTGAAACTGTATTTTAGCGTCAGTGTCTATACGTATCAAGCGCTGGCATCTGGATTGGTCTTGGTTGTACATCGTGATGACGGAAGGATATTGTGAAGGCGGGGGTGTCGTGGGTGGAGAGGAGGGGGAGGAGGTGTTTGAGGTGGGTGCGGCGTGGGGAGGGGTGATGAGGAGGGTGAGGGTTAGGCGGATAAAGAGGGTGGAGGATGGAGGGGGAGGGGGAAAGGGAAAATGATGGGGATGTGGGTTGGGATGGGAGATGGTGGGGAAGGAGAAGATGGCGTTGGGATGTTGGGTAGGTGTTGCACGAGGGAGTTTTTGGTGGTGTATTTGATATGTTGCTGGGATGAGGGAACGAATTCGAGAGGAGGATGGAGATGGAGATAGAGATGGAGTCGTTTATATTTGGTATTGGATACATTTCGGCGGAAAAGGATGAGATTTCTGTGGGTACAAACAGCCAAATCTGGCTGTAGATTGGATTTCCTTTGTCTCCGATGATATGATATTACACGAAGGCACGAGCTGATCATCTCTCGATTTGGGAACCACTTATCATCGGAGCATTGAGGAAACTGGAGGAAAAGTGGACGGTCGATGAACTGGCTATCATCGTTGTTGCAAAATGATAGACGTGGTCTGGCTGACAAGCATAGCACACCCATAGTAACGATACTAGAGAGCTATGACAGAATCCGTGGATTTGAAGACTTCTTACCTTCAGCGCCACCATCAATGCGAAAATAAATACCATCTGGGGATACACAGCAGAGGGCAAGGTGCTGCGGCGCTATGACAAGTCCTTATTGTTGTGAGAGCCTTCGTATATGAATGCGGTTGCACATCGATTTATCTTTGGATGGTATGCGAATACTTCCACTGGGGGATGTACACGTACTCAGCGACAACTTATGGAGGAACGAATACAAGTGTAGGTAATTCCCTCTTGTTGCAGCACATGGTGCGACAGAAGAGGCCAAGCTCACAAGTTCCCTGTGTCAGAGGTAAACATTGGATCGGTAGTCAAGCTCCATCCTGTGGGTCATCAAATCCATATATATGGGTTTTCCTCTTATCAACGAAAGCGCTGCAGGAGGACCCAATTCTATGAATGGGTTTCCTCATCCTGACCAATGTTTCGACCTCATATGGAATAAAAGTGGGATTGGTGCTGTGACATGCACAACTGCGCATCCCATGAAGACGACAATAGAATGCCGAGCGTTTTGGGAATTCGCATTTCCTCTTTGGGAAGACATCTTGATGATGTTGCGTGCTCCTCGCCATGCTGTCCGCTCAATCAATGTCGCTACGATTGGGAGTTGGTGGTTGAACGACTCAGTCTGTGCAGATGTCCGCACAGACGAGCCGCGCAAGAAGGCACGCGGCTAGAAGTCTGCAGCAGCACGAGGGCCGAGCTCGCCATCGCCCAAAGCATCCCTTGCGTACATAATATAAGCCACGATCTGCCGAATTGAAATGTCCCCATGATTATGCATGTTACCACTCTCTTGACCCTATCGACCCTTGGGGGAATAACCCAAAGCCTCTCTCTACCAAGACCGCAACATCTGCAAGACTCCTCGACAACGCGGCTCCAGGCTCTCAACACAAGTCGTACCTGGCCTCGAGCGCCATTTCTACCACCGATCAATCAGAACAGCTTTGTGGCCATCACGGGCTACGGCCGCCACGTCTGTCTCGGTCGCGTCGACTGCGAAGACCAAGTCCGCACCGACATCAACCTAATAGGATGGGACGTAATCATGCAATACAAGCCCAGTGCCTCCCACGCCTACTCCTTCACCAGCGGTGGGGTCAACTTTTGCATCAAGCAAGAAAAGGCGACGGATAATGCGGTCGTTTTGAAGGTCATCCATGCTCTCCATGATCTGACGCGGGAGTATGGGACTACTGAGTTGGTTAAAGCTAGTATCGTGAATGAAAGGGAGGTGGTGGCCAGGTTTATGTTGACTTTTCCGGGATTGTGACATGCGGGTGTTTTCAAGCTGAGATGGATCCCAAAACGGAGTTGGGGCCCTAGGTGGATAGATGAACGCGTGCGAGACTTTGAGAGCTTTTGGCTGACAGATCGGACGAGGTATGCTGTAGAGGCGTGAAGAGCAGCAAAGGCTGAGAGAATATATACTGAGTCAGCCATGGCCGACGATTGTCGTCATGATCTTACAAGCCCATATAGGCAAAGGGTGTTCGTAGCAATCTCCCTCAAGCGTCTGCTTCTCATTCAGCATTGACGCTGATCTATTCCATGTTCTGCAATCTCTGCAGCCAACATAACCGGACGAAGTATTCGTCAATGCCAAACCTGTTATTTCGTAAGCTCAATGTTCAACCCATTGTGTGGTCCCATAGGGAGCAATTCCTGTCCGTACAAGAGTTTCATCACGAACAATGAAACGTGCGAGAATAAAGAACAGCTGTAGTAGATCTTGCGTGAGAAAGTGATCCATTCCTCTCAAGCATACAATGACCAAAGGTACCCAACTTTATGGCAACTGTAACGTAGGCGTGGAATCTTGCACAAAAGCCACAACATCATAGGCGTTGGAGAATTGTGTAAAGGTGGTGCTCCTCAGGCTCAATCCTAAATCATCGTTTCGGTTTGCTGAATAACTAGCATTCCCGTCATCCTGCATCCCAATCTTCAGCTATTATCAACGACGGTCTACAACAAAGCCTGAATTAGTGTAAATACCATCTGAGACAGTAGAAATTTCCAGCCGGTACATCCAATTGCTGTAAAACCTATCGATCAACGCATTAGACCCTCCCACTTCTATCCCGAGACTCGTATTCTACTCCTAAGCTGCTGACTGAGCACGGAATCAGGTTCCTGCGTCGATGCGTACTCTGATAATGTATGCAATAGTCCTCCAACAGGACGCCGAGGCGTGTGCGATGTCTACATACATCATAGAGGGATCTATGCCGCCAGATTCAGATGTCTTCGTAGCTGGTGGATATATATGCCGTTACTTGTGCACCAAGGGGGTGATCATGCTGGGTTGGTATTGCAGGCGCGCTTTTGTTATGGTATTTGTGAGGGGAAGGTGGGGATGAAGTAGGTAGCTCGGATAGTTTTTGCAGGGCATGGCGGGAATCTTGGGCTGAGACGAGACTGTATCTCGTGCGGTGGGATCTGTATTGTGGAATGAATAATCGTTCATCTCATTCACATGTATGATGCTAAGCCACCCATCTAAGGCCTCCTACGCATAAGTCTGGTTGAGAGCAACATGGTGAATGCTTTGGCAGGAGGGAAGACTCAATGTGACCTTTGGAGTTCATACAAGTAAGATCGTAGTATGACTTGCAAAGCTAGACAACAGCTCATTGGTGCAGCATTAAAGGGTGGTATAGGCAGTATAGGAACATTGACGCCCAACTCCATTGCATTCCGCACTTGGCCACAGGATAGAAAAGGGCCTGATCTCGCACGTTACGTCCTTGTTCATCCTTGATACCTTGAAAAGACGACATGGCTCTGAGCGATCGTTTGGTCTACGTGAGCTGCACATCCTGAAGATGTATTGTCCACCATCAGTACCCTCATTTACCGCCTTTCTTCGCCGCAACCACTAATCAGACCCAGTCAGCCTCACGGTCTCAATTCTCAATGCTAGCCGGAAGTAACCGGCTGCAAGTAGTCACTCACCACTTGGGATGATGATGATCACCAGCAAAAAGAGTATGCCAATCATGATCCAGATCCTCATCTTCATGTTCTTCCACCACATCTGCTTGCGGACACGATTGGCGCCGCGACGGAAGCCTTGAGCGGACTGATTGAGATTCTCAGACTTGTCCTGGAGCTGATCGATATGTTCACCACGTTGAGCGACGGATTCGAGGTTCTTTTTCATGACATTGACGGTGTCGTCGATTTGCTGCGAGAGAAGCAGATATTAGCATCATGAGCTCAGGAAGCTGTGCAATACGCGGCGTCTTTTGACAGGGACCATAATCCTGTCGCTTAGTGCAGGCAGCCATTGAATGGATAATCATAACAGGATATCTTGAAGCTCCACTTTGAGTTCTCGCGGCCACCAGCAGTGGAAGCTCTCAGGCGCATTGACACATTGATAATGCTTCTGCAGCGGTTGAGGGTCTTCTCTCGTCCTTCAAGGTCGAGCGTCTGAAGAGAAGTGGGTATCCCACGACATTCTGCACCACTCCATGGCACCGTCGGACTTCTGCGCGTCATCATCACATTGACTGACTTACCGACTGAATGGCCGCAGTCCTAGTATTGCCCCCCTCATATTGTGCACTTCCGCTTCCAGCCTGTCCGGCGTGTCCCGCGGGGATGTAGGGATCGTATGGCTGCTCACGTCCTGCCATTGCTGCGGTATGGGAGGAAGATGGTTTCGCTTGGAATATTCAAGATCTGGGCGTAATGGGCGGATGGTGAATGGATGTGGAGATGATGGAGAGTCGCAATCGGAAAAGGTTGGGGTTGGAGCTTAGTTGTCAGCAAGCGGGCGAAACGTCGCACAGTCTGGCGTTCGGCGGATATGAAGAAGTGCTGCCTGGACGGGTCAAGGAGAGTCAGAGTGATCGTGATGGTGGTAACAGCGTCGTCAAGGTGAAGAATTGATGGCAATGGAATTGGATGGATGATGTTGAGGATGAAGAAGTGAGCGTCTCATCAAAATTGGTGATGATGCTATTTCCGTCCTGCCTGTCACGTGATGGTGCCTCTGTGGCGCTGGAATGAGCCTCAAAGAAGACGTTCGCATCTCCAAGGCTTCATGGGTTCCTTTGTTTACTTGATCGCTTGGATCTTTGATGAACCTCTGTCAGCGTGATGAGGCTACCAGACATACTGTAGTCAAGTGCAATGGGTCTCGTGTTCAAATGATCTAGTAAGACAGGCCGCGCCACAGATCAGGAAGGTTGTCCAAATTGCCAACTTTTGCAGACCGCAGCCGTAGAAGATATATACAAAGACTCTTGGGTCGATCTCACTGATATTCGATACCTACAGGTTTTGTGCTCCAAGACGCCATACGTTGTGCATGTGTATCATGCACTCCGTATAAGTAGAGGAGTGCTGTGCCACAATCAGATCAGCACAACTGTGGCACTCGCATAGAATAGTCCGATTTGACCGAGCAACGGATCGCCGAACAGCCGCCCGCCGCGTCATTTACAATCAATTCAGCGTCTCTTCGTATGCTTGATCATCTTACTACATGAGAGTAGGAGTCTCACCACTTTCTCCAGTCATTCTTTCGGTCGATTACTACCTCTCGTTCGCATTGTGGCAAGACAAGTCTTGCAGTCCACTCGTTGAGCTGAACTGTCGCTCCCTCGAAACGCCGGAGGACCCTGAGCGCTTGCGATACACATCTAATACAACGTGCAGCGACTGGACACAGAAGGGCAAGAAAGAGAAGGCTTAGAAGATAATAATCGGCGGAGACAGTGGTAGACGAGTAGCATCCGCAGGGTTTGGTCTTCTCTTCAGGAGCAGAGTGCAAATTCGCATATCGTACATTCCCAGGAAAGTCACCGAGCAACATAAATTATCTTTACTGCAGGGCTTGGCCCAACCACGTTCATCATGAGGCTGCTGCCTTGCAATGGCGGCACAACTCCATCCTGGTCATTGAGAGCAGCTGTGTCGCTACTCACTGGAAGTGCTCTGGTTTCTGGCTTGACCCTGGACCTGAGCAGCCCAGGTATGACAACGCTCTTAACAACATATTGTGATGATGGTAATACGTGACTGACAACATCCTGTACAGCCTCCATCAAAGCTGCTGCGAGCAATGCGGCTTACAACATGATGACTTACTACACAGGAAATCGTACTGGAGACGTGCCCGGCAACCTACCTATGCCTTACTACTGGTGGGAAGCTGGATCCATGTTTGGGACCTTAATCGACTATTACTATTACACCAATGACACCACCTACAACGACGTCGTGACACAGGGCATGCTCTGGCAAGCAGGTCCAGACAACGACTACATGACACCCAATCAGACGAAGACGGAGGGCAATGACGACCAAGGCTTCTGGGGAATGGCAGCCATGGCCGCTGCAGAGCAAAAGTTCCCAGATCCGCCACCTGACAAACCTCAGTGGTTGGAGCTGGCCCAGGGGGTCTTCAATACCCAAGCGGGACGATGGGACACCCAGTTCTGCGGTGGTGGTCTGAGGTGGCAGATTTTTACCTTAAATACCGGGTACGACTACAAAAACACCATCTCGAATGGATGCTTCTTCAACCTGGGCGCTCGTCTGGCGTTGTATACTGGAAACGACAGCTACGCACAGTGGGCCGAGAAGACCTTCAACTGGACCCAAGCCAGTCGAATGATGGATGAACAGTACCACTTCTACGACGGTGCGCACACGACGCTGAATTGCACCGACATCAACAAAGTACAGTGGACCTATAATGCTGGGGTCTTTTTGTTAGGAGCGGCCACCATGTACAATTACGTAGGACTTTCCATCCGCTGAGCTATGACTTACTAACACCACATAGACCAACGGCTCCGATCTCTGGAAAGGCCGCGTCACCGGCATCCTCAACGGGACGGACATCTTCTTCGCCAGCAACCCCCCAAACGTCATGTACGAAGTAGCCTGCGAAGGCCCCAACACCTGCGACACCGACAACTTCTCCTTCAAAGCCTACCTCGCGCGCTGGATGGTCGCATCCACCAAATACGCCCCCTTCATCTACGACTTGGTCATGCCCAAGATCCAAGCTTCCGCCGCAGCCGCCGCCCTGCAGTGCTCCGGCGGTTCCAACGGCCAGATGTGCGGCATGAAATGGACGGCCGGAGCGAAATGGGACGGCACGCAGGGGGTAGGGCAGCAGATGGGCGCGCTGTCGGTCATCCAGGCCAACCTGATCAATCAAGTCTACACGCCGGTAACCAATAAAACCGGAGGAACGAGCCGAGGCAACGCCGGTGCCGGAGGAAGCGGATCTGGCAAGTCGAATCCGGCCTTGAGCACGAACACGATCACGGCGAAGGACAAGGCGGGCGCGGGCGTGCTGACGACTCTGGTACTAATATCCGTCATCGGCAGCTGTTGGTGGATGATCGATTGACGCTCTCATGATTCTATCTCGAATAACATGGTTAGTGTAAGCTAGACGGCGGGCGTTTCCAACATTCAGTATCTTGCATGCCTTTCCTAGAATCGGTCAGGGTCGGCTCCGGTGTTTTTCTTTCCTTAGAGGGCAGCATTTACATCCGGCGTTCAGTGCACGCATGGGGCTATGAAGGAGGGTCAAAGAGGGCGGCAGGTTTTCTAGGTAGAATACTTGCGAGCATGACATGTCACTAGATTTCACATCTCCAGAAATCACTGTTGCAGACTTTCATAGGAAGCTACGGCAGTCTCATCTACTCATAATTCTTAACGGGGGTGGCATTAGATCCCACATCCATTCCCATCTCCAGAAATGAAATTCCTCCTCACAAACAGTTCATACATCACACATCACACATCATACAACGTACAACCCCATCACTTTAATGACTCACGGCAGTCCAATCCACGCCACGTAAAACATATGATCGCCTGCCTCAAGAACGCCCGCCCCCTTCAAACCCCATTCAAATCTTCTCTATCAATTAATTAATTACAAGTATCGATTCCCCTTAGATACCCTGATGGTACATACTGTCACTATTATTGTAGGGGGTATAATATAATAAGTATTTCAACGTATTTCAAGGTATTCCAAGGTTTATATTATAGGTATCTATTATTTATTTCCCATCATACTATTACTGTATGATTCCTCGTCGTATCAGTTGTCGATTAAAACTATTACTTATTTTCCGGAAGCGAAATCCTAAATCTGAATCCAAACACCTCCCCTTCCCGACCTTCCATATTAGGTTCCATTTGATACAAAGCCTCCCTCTCTAAGCCCGTCTTCCCTTCCAAACCCCCTTCCCTCCCCACTCATTTCCCCCAAATCTGAACATCTCGCTTCCGTTCTACTTTACTTTAAACCTTTTATTTTAAACCTTCCCTTTTTTCCCCTAAACCCCCTTCTCGATATCTATCTATCTATCTATCTATCTATCTATCAATTTACCTTCCCTTTCCCTTTCCATCTACCTTTCCATCTACCCTTCCACCTTCCTTCCACCTTTCCATCTATCACCTTCCCACCTTGCCTTTCCCCTTTCAAACCTCCCTTTTCCCCTCACAAGTACTATCTCTTAGCAAATACAGCACATAATACGTTGTATCTAGAGATAATCTTCGCCTCGAAGAGGGAACGCGAGG
>JAABUR0100004454.1_pt1 | contig 18718 bp, 17 predicted proteins | sample 5560091 | NCBI WGS metagenome assembly JAABUR01 (sample SAMN10711879, study PRJNA513375) | rock metagenome | isolation source: Antarctica rocks | place: Antarctica: Victoria Land, University Valley sud | reverse complement strand
TGATGAAGATGGCTGAGACGAGCATCAAGCCCCCGGCGGCGATAAGGCCCAGGGTGATGAAGAAGATGGTGCCCGTATCCGCCTCAGGCCGCCAGCCCCCGGCCGCCCAGACGAAGGCGAACAGGGAGGCGAAGAAGGTGAGGAGGATCAGGATCATGCCTCCGGGGAGATCCCGGATCTGGATCGCGGTCTTCTCGACCGCGTAAGGCATCCTGCCCTTCGGATAGCCCGTGCGCCGCACGCCCTCGACAGCCTGCCGAAACTCCCCTTCGCTGGCGAGCCCGATGACCCGCGAGAGGTAGTACGCCTCAGACGGCTGCTTGCCCATGCGGAGGAGTTCGAGGTAGTTGCGTCGGTACAGCTCCACGGCCCCTGAGTGGGGCGAGGCGAGTTGCTTGAGGAAAGCGTGGGTATCGAGGCGGATGGCGTAGCGGCGGGCCTCGTGCTGGGAGCGGTTCCCGCGGCCCGAGCCATTGCGGCCCGAGATCTCTTGCACCTCGAGGAAGAACATCTCGCGCGAGAACTCGATGGCGCTCTGGCGCTCGCGGCGGCGGGAGGAGATCTCCGTTCGTATGCCCCGCGCACGGTATTCTTCTCGCCTGAGTCGGAATACTTGCTCCTGGTAGAAGTCCCGCTCTGGCAAGGAATCGGCCGAGTCCCGCAACCGGTATGCTTCTTCCAGGGACTCCGGTATCCTGTGATCTTCCACTCTAGATGCCCGTCCTAAGCTCCTGCTCGTCCACAGAACCCCTTCTCTGGACCCTGAATAATACCATGCCAGAGTCTCCGCAATACCCCTATGGAATGCGCTACCATCGTGCGTCTTCCGCGTCGTGATCCCAGAGCGCGTAGAAGATCCCACCGCCGCGTACCCTCACGTCCAGGTGTCCGGCTTTGGCAAGCTCCTTGAGCATCGCATCCGCCTCGACCACGGTAAGGGAAGTTTCGAGCGCGGCCTCGGGGGGCGTTATCTCCTTGTGCCTTCGCAACACCCCGAGAAGCTCCCGCTCCTTTTCGACCCTCTCTGATGAAGTCGCGCTGCCTGCTTCCGAGAGGCCCGCTATCCCATGCACGAGCAACCCGAAGGCCGGGAAGAACGACCATCCGAAGATGAAGATCAGCCACCACAGCGATTGCAAGAAAGCCAGAATCACTACCGTGCCGACCACGACAGGCACCAGAACGGTCAGGGAGGTAGTAACCTGCGCCCTCGGGCTCATGCTGCTCACGTCGAGCCCGAAGAAATCCCCGGGGTCCCAGTTGTAATGGCGGGCGCGACCGATTCCTTCGTGGTGGCCGTCCGGGCTGGTTTCAGGTCTTCTCTCGATAGGCATGGGGCGAACTAGAATATACCAGCAACAATCCCGGCGGACCACGCCACGGGCGGCAAAACGCCCGGCGAAGATGCTAACCTCACCCTGGATCAAAAGGAGGTTAAACATGAGCATACAGGAACGTGTGGACAATACGAAAGACGCACTTCTCGAAGAACTGAAGGAGTTTTTGAGGATGCCTTCGATCTCGGCCCGCGAGGAAAACCCCGATGGTTTCCGGCGATGCGCCGAGTGGGTGGCCGAGAAGCTGAGGGAAGCTGGCGCCGAAGCACGCCTGATGGAAACAGAAGGCCATCCCGTGGTATACGCAGAGATCGGGGATGGTGAGAGAACCCTCCTCTCATACGGCCACTACGACGTGCAGCCGCCCGAGCCGCTGGACCTTTGGGAGAGCGATCCATTCGAGCCGTCGGTGCGCGACGGTGGCATCTTCGCCAGGGGCGTCGCCGACGACAAGGGAGACGTGCTCGCCCGCATTCAGGCTCTCCGCCTTTACATAGAGGAGCATGGTCCGCTGCCCTTCAAGCTGAAGTTCCTGATCGAAGGCGAAGAGGAGATCGGCAGCCCGAACCTTGCCCCGTTCGTGAGGGACAACGCGGAACTCTTCGCGGCGGACGCCTGCCTGTGGGAGAGTTCGATGAAGGACGGCGAGGGAAGGCCGCTCATCTTCTGCGGCACGAAGGGTATGGCCTACGTCGAGCTGCGAACCAAGGGCGCATCCCACGACCTGCACAGCATGTACGGCGGCATCGCCCCGAACCCAGTCTGGCGGCTCGTGCAGGCGCTGAGGACCATCAAAGATGAGAACGGTGAGATCACACTCGACGGCCTCGACGCCCTCGCGGACCCGCCATCGGACAAAGACCTGGAAGCTATAAATAAGATCCCCTTCGACGAAGCCGCGTTGAAAGCCTCGTGGGACGTGGATGCTTTCGACCGCGACCTTACCGACGATGCGGCGTTGCGCGAGATGTTGTTGCGGCCGACCGCGAACATCGCCGGGATACAGTCAGGGTATACGGGGCCTGGCACGAAGACCATAGTGCCGTCCGAGGCGTTCGTGAAGATGGACTTCAGGCTCGTCTCCGGTCAGAGCCCTGGTCCGGTTCTCGAGCTCATAAAATCCCACCTCCGCAAACGCGGCTTCGACGACATAGAGGTCGTTGACCTGCACGGCGTGGAGCCCGCGAAAACGCCGGTTGACTCCCCCATCGTCCGCACGGCGATCCAATCCTGGGAGGATCTCGGTGTGGATGACTCGGTCGTCTACCCGACCATCGGCGGCAGCGGCCCGACCTCGCTGATCGCGACGGAGCTCGGGATACCGACGATCATGACGGGCAGCGTCGCCAACACGGACAGCCGCCTGCACGCCCCGAACGAGTGGGTTCTTCTCGACGACTATTTCAGGTCAGTCGGTTACTTTGGCCGTGTATTCGAGAGGTTTGGAGCCTGATGGAACATGGCAGCGGCCTGGACCTTCCGGAGCGGGTGCGGCACAACATAGCCTCGGCCGTCGCGGATCGGGGGGCTCAGGCGCGGGTGATCTCCACCCAAGGCCGCGACTCCATGCGCCCTCCTCAAGGCCACGTCGTGACCGCCGCCCCGAAGAAGGAGATCGACGCCATCAGGGGCGCAGCCAGCATCGTGCGCCAGCTCGAGTTCTACAAGACCTTCTATGGCCCGGTCGTGCGTCTCGCCTTCTCCGTCTATCCACAGGAAGGCGAGCCGTTCTCCGCCGGAACGCTGCTCAACGTCTCCCAGGTATCGGGCGACGCCGCGCTCACCGGGCTCGGGCGGCAGAAGAGCATCTACTTCCACTTCTATGAGGCTGGAGGCGGCGACCTCACCTACGCTTTCTCCAAGGAGATCCCGAACGGCAAAGATCAACGCTCCGAGGCGAAGAAGATCCTCAAGATGGCGCGCGACGCTTTCCAGGAGACGCCGGAGGAACGACGGGGATTTCGCAACGCGGTCTCACTGGCAGAGAGAAACTTCGAGCTGCCCGTCTCTCTACCTGAATAGCAGGGACAGGGTGGGCCGGTTAGCCTTCCTTCCACTCGCTGCGTATAATCCGGTGGATGCTATCGGGGAGCATTTCCAGGGATTTTGCGGAGAAGATCGGTGACGCGCTGGCCGGGGCACGCCGCAAGGGCATACATATAACGGCAGGCGCGGGCTCCTGCGACATGGAGGCCCAGCAATTCTCCAACCTTCCGCTGGACGAAGATCAGACACCACAGGGAAGGCCACACCACCTGGAGATGCCGCCCGGACCGCGCGACCCAGGCTCCCACGATGGAACGTCGAAGCTGTGTTACTTCCTCGACGGGGTGCAGAGTACGCGCGAGATCGGACGCATAGAGATGTCCCCCGTCGTGGTGGCGACCGTCGCCGCCGCGATAGTCAACCGCAACGACCGCAAGTTCTCGCGGGTAAAGATGGAGAGCCCGCCGACCGTGACGCAGGCCGTCATTCTGCCGCGCAGCGCTGGCGAACCGGGTGTCGAGGCGTTCTGGGAACTATTGCTCGAAGCCGGATTCTCGGAGCTTGGTCTGGAAGAGATCCCATCCGCGGAGCACCTGGTCCTCGACTCGGCCGAGTACGAAGAACTGGATTCCTCGGATTACGTCGGGATGAGGGAGCGTTCCCGCGTCAGAGTTCGCGCGCTCAGGGAGCGGCTGGAGGGCGGGATGCTCCGGGAATGGGAGGGTGACGACCGGGTACTCGACTCGGACGATTGGATCGCGGTTGACGGCCAGCTCAGAGACGTGAGCGAATCGAACCGGCGCGCCATCGGACTAATCAAGAGCGTGGCCCGACCCGAATTCGTGGGCCGGGACGTCGGGATGTTGCTCGACCTCGAACCGGGGATGCGGACTACCAGCTTCGTACCTGACTGGCAACTACGGCGCAGCGTCAGTGATCATCGGACCTCGTGGTACCTGCGGATGTGGCCGCCGCAGCAGGGCGCGGACGCGCTGGGGTCGCTGATGCGGGTTGAGGCGCCGAGGGATACGGAGCCGGATCAGATAGACGAGATATCGCGTTGGATCCTGGCCGAGCGAGCGCCGCTTGCGAAGCCGGACCCGAGGTGGCCCGCCATGATCTACCCTATTCACTACGTCGAAAAGATCCTCAAACCCCTCGTGCAGGGCTCAGCCCGAACGTACGCGAGGCTCGAAAGGCAACTCGCCGAAGACCCACCGGCGAACGGGAGGAACTAATGCTGCACCCGAACTACCTGGACACGGACCTCGGCCCCATCGGCCGCGTAGTCACCAGCGAAGAGAACCCGGCCACCGCCCACGAGTTCTTCTTCTGGACGGCGGAGACGGAGGCCGCCCAGAACCTGGACATCGGGCACATCGTGGCCGCCGAGGCCGAGGACGCCACCGCCATCGCCGTCCTCGACGACCCCCAACGCTACTCCGACCTCCAGTCTTTCCTCGACGATTTCTACGCCTACGACGGAGACCCGGCGCTGGAGGCGTTGAGCGAGCGCGTCGAGATACTCGTCTTCAAGGCCCGCGTCCTCGCCACAAAGCACCGCAACGAAAAGAAGAAATCCAAGCGTCCCGTGAGGACGGGGCCGGTCTTCTTCGCCACGAGCGCCGCCATCGAGTACGCCCTCGGGGCGGAGGAGTTCTCCGGGCACCATATCCCCATGCTCCTGCACGAGAACGGCAACGAGAAGGACGGAGTGCCGCAGCGCACGCCGCTGTACGTTGACGGCGACTACCTGCTCGGCCCCGAGGCGGGGCATCTCAACATCACCGGCATGAGCGGGCTCTCGACCAAGACCAGCCACGCCCTCTTCACCATCGCAAGCACCTTTCAGACCTTGAAGGACAAGAAGGTCGCCGCCCTGATGTTCAACGTGAAGGGCGCTGACCTCCTCTTCCTGGACAAGCCGGTCGAGGTAGACCCGGAAGACGACCCGGATCTCGCCGAAAGATACGCGAAGGCCAACCAGAAGGGCCTGCCGCGGGAAGACCGCGAGATGTACGCCTCGCTCGGCCTCGAAATACAGCCTTTCGACAACCTCCGCATCTTCGCCCCGATGCGCTACGGGATGGAGGCCGGGGAGCGGGTCGTCCACGCCGAGGGCGTCCCGACGCGAAAGCTGAACACGCTGCGGAATGCGCGGGGCGAGGACTCGAACGTGTACCCGATCATCTGGGAGCTGGGCGATGTGCTGCCGTATGCGGGCTACGTCTTCGAGCCCTCGGACATGGACGACAAGTTCAGGGGGTTCATCGAGGAGTTGCGGGACCAGGGGATACGGACCCAGGCGGACTTCTATGGGTTGCTCGATGAGATCGAAGACTACTTCGAGGCAGCCCGCGAGGACGGCAAGAACATCTCGTCGTGGAACGGCCACAACCACATGACCATCGCCAAGGTACGCAACCGCTTCAAAGTCCTCCCGACCAAGTGCGGCGGCCTCCTCGCACACGGAAAGGTCGAGCACGGCGATCTCCCCCTCGTGGAAGGTCCGTTCGAGAACAACGAGATGCGCGTCGTGGACATCTCCCAGCTAACCGGCATCCCCCAGGACCTGATCGTCACCAGCGTGATCTCCAAGATTTGGGAGCTAGCCGAGAGCGGACGCCTCGGCGTGGACAAGCTCATCATCTTCGTGGACGAATTGAACAAGTACGCTCCCGCGGGCAACTCCCGCACCTCTTCCCTAAAGGATACGCTGGTGGACATCTCCGCCCGTGGACGCCACCTCAACCTGACGCTCTTCGGGGCGCAGCAGTTCCGCAGCAAGGTTGACGACGAGGTCATCGGCAACGCCGCCACCAGCCTCTACGGTCGCATCGGCGACGAGGAGCTGACCAACTCCAGCTACCGTTCGTTCTCCGGCACCACCCGCGAGGAGCTACTCCAGCTAGAGAAAGGCCGCCTCCTCTGCCGCCACGCCCACTATGCAGTCCCGGTCTTCGGTACGTTCCCACGCCCGATGGTCCTCATGGGCAAGCAGGGCACGGACATCTTCGGCGAGCATCGGCAGGACGCGGCAACCTCCGTCCTCTCCGTAATGCGGAACCTGACGGGCAAGCCGCCCAGGATCACCGCCATCCGCGAGGACATAGAAGGCGTCCCCGAAGAAAAAATCTTCGAAGCCCTCGACGCCGTGCAGGCAGCCCACCGCACCGGCCACGGCGCCGCCGACCCATACAAGAACTTCCGCTGGAACCTCACACGCGGCAACCGCCCGTCCAGGAGACGCGAATCCTCGCAGATACTCTCCGGCCTGGATCGGATGAGAGATTAGCTGTTAACTCCATTAGCCGCAGTATCGATGAACTTCGAGATCATTGGTGAGATCACGGACATCGAAACCGTAGCGGTCAGCAGCGGCATTAGAGAAGCCGCGAGGTTGCGCCGGGCGTACGGTCAAGGCCGGTGGCGGAAGCTCAAGGGCGTAGCCCAGGTACAACTGGGCAATGGTAGAATCCGTCTGGCCGAGCTTCACTGGTATGAAGCGCATGGCATCGGCAAAAGGGAAATGAAGCGGAAACGGTATCTGGACTAAAGATATGACAGAAACACAAAACAAGATGTGGTTCGCCATCTGCGTCAACAACGCTGAGTATCCAGCTTCCCTAGAACTGCACAAGATCTACCGCGTGTTGCCTGACGAGGAAGCTGAGGTCGACGGCGATCTCCGAGTCGTCGATGAGAGTGGCGAAGATTATTTGTATTCGGCCGAATACTTCGTCCTTGCCGAACTACCTCAAGCTGTCGAGAAATCTCTCTTGCAGAAGGCATAGATTGAGCACGCCGCCCAGTGTTTTGGTAACCGCCCATCCTTCAGGCGCGAGTCCTCGCAGATACTCTCCGGCCTGGATCGGATGAGCGATTAACAGCCGTTTCTAATGGACACGCATTTCACCGACTTCTTCCAGGTGTCACCAGAAGTATTGGAAGAGTATGGGGCCTTCAATGTATCGTTGACAAACGACTTACCGCTGTTCATAGATCCTTTCTTACTTTTCAACAGCGAGAAGGAAGAGTGTCAACGTCTACACGATCAGATAATTGACTACCTTCGATTCCTTCGAGACAAAGCAGAGAAGAATCTCAACAGAGGATTGATCAAGAGTTAGTTTACTTTTTCGGAAGTCAAGCAGACTTGGCTCGGCTTCTCTGAATCTGGAAATGCTGGAAGCGGTTTAGGACCAAAGTTCGCACACGCACTGAACGCAAACCTAAATGCATTCTTCAACGATTTTGGGCAAGAGTGCATTACCGAGGGCAGTCACCTTGAGAAACTCACACTTGTTGAGTCCGGTGTCGGCCGCGACAATATCAGCGACTTCACTACCAACCTCGTCAAGAGTTATCTGCTCCAGTACACACAGAAATTTTCCCAGCAGCACATACGCTCGGAGTTTCGGCGTCTCATTGCAGTAGAGAAGGTGCAGTTCAACTACGCTACGGAAGTCTGGGAAAGTAGACGTTTTGACCTTCCGTGGGATGGCGAAGACTATGTACTTCTGACCCCAAAAGACATGCTAACAAAAGACGAAAACTGGATAAACCGAAGTGGTCTTCTCAACGACTATAACGACATAGTTGCCTCAGTATCCGACGATCAACTCCGTGCGCAGATCAACAATTACTTTCACTCCAGACTGCCAGAGGATCACAACAAAAAGCAAGAGCAGGAGGCACGCGCCGATGCTGTTCGGGCGTTTCCCAATCTGATTGAGTACTACATCCGCTACAAAGAAGATCATGGAGAAGAAGCGGAATCCTACAGTGAGTCAAAGGTTGCTGAATCAGAACAACTCTACATCGAGCAGGTACGTAAATTCGTCCGAGATTTGTTCGCGGCTACACAATTCTATGATCAGGCCGGAAATACGCGTCAGGAAGCCAGAGACAGAGTGACGTTTCTCAAAGATGTGATTGAAAACAAAGGAGGACATCGTCTCTTCTATGCTAACGACAAGCCAATAAGACGTGAGAGTGATCTACAGTTATTGTTTCGGCTAACGTGGTTTGCTACGCCTTCGGATGTCAGCCGCGAGGTAAACGATGGGCGCGGCCCGGTAGACTTCAAAATCTCTCGCGGAAGTCTCGATAAGTCACTCGTAGAGTTCAAACTTGCCAGCAATACTAAGCTACGTCGGAATCTCGAAAAACAAGTCGATGTTTACAAAGCTGCAAGCGATGCTCCAAACGCACTCAAAGTTATTCTGTTCTTCTCTGATGAGGAGCGCAACAAAGTACTTGGGATCTTAGAGGAGCTTGGCTTGACAAGCAATCCAGACGTAATACTGATTGATGGTCGCGCTGACAACAAGCCTTCAGGGTCAAAAGCTTGATACAGATAAGGGGCAAGAGTGAAAGTGAGTTGTGGCTCCTTGAAGGAAATCATGCTGCGCCGTAGACTTCGAGCATGGATTACCGGGAGCGAATAACCATAGATCCCGACATGCGGGGCGGGAAGCCGTGCATCCGGGGGATGAGGATCACAGTCTATGACGTCCTTGGCTATCTCGCGTCCGGTATGTCGCATGAGGAGATCCTGGCGGACTTCCCGTATCTGGAGGAAGCGGATATCCTGGCCAGCCTGGCCTTCGCCGCAGACATCGAGCGCAGATTCATGGCAGAGCCCTCTTTTTGAGGCTGCTCTTCGACCAGAATCTGTCTCCGAGTCTGGTTCGTCTCCTGTCCGATATCTACCCGAATTGCTCCCACGTCCAAGACCTGGATATGGATGAGTCGAGCGATACCGAAGTATGGAACTACGCGGCCGAGCACGGGTACACCATCGTGTCCAAAGACGCGGATTTCCACCAAAGAAGCCTGCTGCTGGGCGCGCCGCCGGGGGTGATCTGGATTCGCCAGGGTAATTGCTCCGTGGCGGACACTGCTGACCTGCTCAGAGAACGCTTCATCACGGTGGAGCGTTTTCACATGAGAGAAGAAAAGACGTTCCTGGCACTCTCATAAGATCAGGCGACGATGCGTAGAATGAGTTGACCTGGAAGGAGGATCGAAATAGTCAGGATAGCCCACATCTCGGATACGCACCTGGGATACACCAGGTACGCGAGGCTGTGCCCTGAGTCGGGGCGCAACCAGCGGGAGGTTGACGTTCAGGAGGCTTACGGGCGGGCTGTGGACGCCATTCTGGAGCGGGAGGTGGACCTGGTGATCCACTCCGGCGACGCCTTCGACTCCGTGCGGCCCGCGACGCACGTCATCATCGGCTTCCTGAAGCAGACGGCCCGCATCACCGCCCGCGCAGGCATCCCCTACCTCGTCGCCGCAGGCAACCACGAGACGCCGCGCCTGCGCACGACGACGGCGGCGCTTGAGTATGCGAACCTGGTGAACGCAGTCTCGGCGCACGGGTTCGAGCTGGACTACGAGTTGATCGAGGCCGACGACGTGGGCGTGGGCGTGACGCTGGTGCCGCACGGCGCGGTCTTCGGGACGGGGGCGGTGACTCCGGCGAGGGACGCGGACATCAACATCCTGGTGACGCACGGGATGGTGCCTGGGCTGGAAGCGAAGCAACACGAGATGGGTGAGGCGAATTTGCAGGCGAATATGATCTCGGGCGGCTTCGATTACGTCGCCCTCGGCCACTACCACGAGTTCCACGAACACAAGCCGAACGCCTACTACGCCGGGGCCACGGAGCGGTTCGGGTTCGGGGAGGTCGAATCGCAGCCGGGATTCGCCATCGTCGAGTTCGATGGCGATGGCTTGAAAAGTGTCGAGCACGTGCCGATAGAGGCGCGACGCATGATCGACCTCCCGAAGATCAAAGGCCGCCAACTGGACGCCGCAGGGTTGACGGAGGAGATCCGCAAGAAGACGGAGGACGCCGACCTGGACGACGCCGTCGTGCGGCTGCGGGCCTTCGACGTAAAGCGCGGAGTGGCGAGCGGGGTGGACAGGGAATTACTGCGCGACCTGCAACGCCGCTGCCTGAACTTCAGCCTGGAGATTCACGCGGACGAGCGTCCCGGCATGAAGAATGGCGAGGGGCCTGCCTCCGCCGTGTTCGGGCCGCTCACGGAAGAGTTCGCCGCGTTCGTGAAGGAACGCAGGGAGAACGGCGAGCTGGAGAAGGGCTTCGCCGACGAGTTCCTGGAGAAGGGCAAAAGCTATCTGGTGCGGGCTGCGAGCGAGGAGCCGGACGGGCCGGGAGGCAAAGCGTGAACCTGGAGCGGCTGTACATAGAGAACTACAAGCAGCTTCGGGAGCCGGTCGAGTTGTTCCCGCCTGAAGGCGCTATCGGGGTGGTCGGGGCGAACGGGACGGGGAAGAGCACGCTCTTCGAAACGATCCTGTGGTCGTTCTTCGGCTCGACCCGAGACCCAAGGTTCACGAAGGAGATGATCCCCTGGTCCGGCGGCTCCACCAAAGACCCGACGGTAGTCGAGGTGACGCTCACCACGAACAACGGTCCGTACGCCGTCAGGCGGCAACTGCGGAGCAACGCGACGACCGCAGAGGTGCGCGACCCGGAGGGCAAGACCGTCGTCACCGGCGCCACCGACGTTACGAACTGGGTCGAGCAGAACTTGCTGCACATGGATCGCACGGCTTTCGAGGCGACGTTCTACGCCAGGCAGAAGGAATTGCGTTTCTTCGCCCACGATGACGGTATCAGCCGGGTGCGGCGGGTGAGCCGGATGCTCGGCATCAGCGGCGTCGAGGCCGCACAGAAGCTGCTGCGAGAAGACCGGAACGAATTTAGGTCCGAAGCAAGGGTGATCGAACGCCGCCTCGAAGAGGCAAACCTGGATGAACTGAATACTACGCTCAAAGAGGCGCAGGCAGAACTCAAGCGGCTTGAGGAGGAACTGGAGAAGGTCTCCACGCAGTACGATGAGGCCGAAGGCGAGCGCGCGAAAGCCCGCGAGGCCCGCACCGCGCTCGACGCCGCGTACCGGGAGCACAACCGGATCTCGAGCCAGCGACAGGCCGCCGAATCCGAGCGGCAGCGGGCCGGGGACAGGGCGGAGGAGACAGGGAAAGACCTCGAAGAGCTGGCGCGGGCCGAGGAGGAGCTTGGCCGTCTGAAGCCGGATCTCGAACGCATCCCTGACCTCGAACGGGAGCTCGAGAAACTGGAGGAAGACCAGCGCCGGTCTGAGCGCAGGGAACAAAATCGGGGCGAGTTGTTCCGGGCGCAGAAACGCGTCGCGGATATCGAGTCCGAGGTCTGGGACACGCTAGAAGACCTGGACGGAGACGAACCGGAGGAGCCGGTCCCAGGTTGGGCAGCGCTCTTCGATCTCGATGGCCCCGATCTACTCTCCAAAGCCGGAGAGGTCTTGCGGAAGGCGTCAGGCGAGTTGGCGAACGCCGAAGCAGATTACGAGAAACTGCGGGAGACAGCATCCCGTCACACAGAACTCGAGCAATTGAATGAAGAAGTGAAAGAGGCGGAGAAACTTCACGAGGCGGAGGTCACGCGGGAGCGTGAACTCGGGGAGGAACTGGAGGACATCTCCGGCGGCGAGGACCTGGAGAAGCGGGAACAGGGTCTGCGCAAAGAGCAGGATCAGCTGCGTGAACTTGCAGCCAACCACCGTGGTAAGGCCAACGCCAGCGAGCGTGAGGCGAAGAACATAGACAAGGCCCGCGAGGCCATAGACAGCGGCGAAGAGGACCATTGCCCCACCTGTCACCGGGGCTTCGAGAGCGGTGAGCAGGTGGAGATCTCCGACACCCTCCGCCGCCAGGCCGCCTCCCTCCGGCGCGTCGCCTCCCGCGAGACCGCGGACGCCGAGAAGTTCCGCAAATCCGCGGACGACATCGAACAAACGCTCGGGAAGGTCTCAGCGAAGATCGAACGCTGGCGCGAGGCCCGCGAAGCCGTCGTCCGGGCCGGTGACCGCACCGCTACACAGTTCGAAACCCTCGAAAAAGCCAGAAACCGCCACGGCGAACTTGTCGCCAGCCTCGAAGGCTCCACCGCCCCGACCGACGAGGATCTGGAGAATTCCCGCGCCCGATGCGAACGACTGCGTGCGCTGAGGGATACCCGTCCCGGTATCGTAAGCCTGGCCCGCGAGCACACAGAGAAAGCCAAGCGCGCTTCCGAGTTGGTCGAAGAACTGGAAAGCCTCACTGAAATCTCCTACGACGCAGAGACCCACGCTGGGAAGAAGCGGGAAAAGGCGAGGTTGGATCAGGCAAAGGGCCGAGCGGACTTGCTGGAGAGCCGCATCGAAACCCGGCCGGAGATCGAGAAGGCTCTGGAGGAAGCGCGCCGCACCGGGAAAGAAGCCGCCGCGAACGAGAAAGCCGCCAGGGGGAAGCTCGAAGAGCTAGGCTTCGACGAGGCAGCATACGAGGCGGCTACTGAGAAGTTTGACGCCATCGAACAGAGGGTGGCAAAGCTGCGGGACGCCCGCGAACATATCGGAGGCGAGTGGCAGAGGGCCGAACATCGCGTTGACCGCACGAACACGGAGCTTGCGCGGCTCGAGTCAGACCGGAAACTGGCCAACGCACGAGCCTCAGAGGCGGCCAGGATGGACGAGATGGATGGCCTGTTCACCGCGTTCTTCAGAAACCTGACGGCCAGGGCGCGGCCGATGCTTGAGGCCGAGGCGTCGGGGCTGGTGCGCGACCTCACGGACGGGCGCTACGAGCGGATGGAGTTCGATGACAACTACGGCGTCAGGCTGCTCGACCGCTTCGAGGACTCATACGTCATAGACCGTTTCTCCGGCGGCGAAGCCGACGTGGCGAGCCTCGCCGCGCGGGTTGCGCTCTCCAAGATCATCGCCGCGAGCGGCGGCGGAACGCTTGGCTTCCTGGTCCTCGACGAGGTCTTCGGCAGCCTGGACGCGGGACGCCGCAACAACGTGCTCCTCGCGCTGGAGCGGCTCAAGCGGTCGTTCGGACAGATCTTTATCATCTCCCACGTCGCCGAAGTGCAGGAATCCGCCCTGGTGGACGAGGTCTGGATGCTCGAAGAAGACGAAGAGGGCAGAAGCACCATCAGCCGCGTCGAGCAGAGCATCCCGCAGACAGCGGATCTACTGGTCAGGGAGACGTAGCCAGCCGGAGATCCATCGAGCATCCAACCTCGCGGGCTGTTCGCTCCCGATGCTAAAGAGCCGCGATGCTGGGGATCCCGGCTCTCGATTTCATCCCTATTTTATTTCGTAGTACGTGGACGATGGGCTGGCCTGATGCACCCACCCATCGGAATGAACTTCGTTACGCTCCGGCGTTACACCGCGTAGGGTCCGCAGCCGATCTCTTCACCATTCGGTGCGGACCCTATTTATGAAGGGTGAGACTCTTTTCGCGGAGAAGTTGCTTACCGTCGGCTCTCCTGCTGGGGCACGACGTTCTCCTGCGGCCTCCACAGGGAAGTGCATGGAATCTTGGAGGTATCGCAGCGGCTGGCGTACTTGTCAGCTATCTCGGTGACTTCCTCCATGAGACCTTCGCTCAGGGTAGTCGGTTGCAGGCCAAGGTCGAGGAAGCGGTCGTTGCGGACGTGCAGTTCGTTTTCGGCGGCCTCGGCGCGCGGGTTCTGCACGTAGTCTATCTCCGCGCCTGTCTGCCCGGCGACCATCTTGGCGAGGTCGCGTACCCTGTGGGTCTCGGTCATCTGATTGTAGACGTTGACGCGATCGCCCTTCTCCGGTGGGTTCTCCAGGGCGAGTTGTATGCAGCGCACAGTATCCTGAATGTGGATGAAAGCGCGGGTCTGGCCGCCGGTGCCGTGGACCGTGAGCGGGTAGCCCACGGCGGACTGCATCAGGAAGCGGTTGAGGACAGTACCGTAGTCGCCGTCATAGTCGAAGCGGTTTATAAGACGCTCGTCCATCCTGGTCTCAGCGGTCTGGGTTCCCCAAACGATGCCCTGGTGCAGATCCGTAACGCGCGTCTGGTCGTTCTTATTGTAGAAGGCGAACAGGAGTTGATCCTGGGTCTTTGTCAGATGGTAGATGCTGCCAGGGTTCGGCGGGTAGAGGATCTCCTGCTCGACCAGCTCGCCCTCTTCGGTCTCGACCTTGACCGTCAGATAGCCCTCGGGAATCTGCATCCCTGCCGTGCCGTAACCGTAGACCCCCATGGTCCCCAGATGCACCACGTGGATGTCGAGCCCGCTCTCGGTGATCGCCGCCAGCAGGTTGTTGGTCGCGTTGAGGTTATTGTCTACTGTGTAGCGCTTGTGATTGCTGGACTTCATAGAGTAGGGCGCGGCACGCTGCTCGGCGAAGTGGATGACCGCGTCGGGCTGCCACTCGATAAGCAGGTCCAGAATCTGGCGGTAGTTCTCGGCGACGTTGATGTTGTGGAAGTCTATCCGGTTGCCGCTTAGCTCCTCCCAAACGCCCAGGCGCTCGCCCATGGGACGGATCGGGGTGAGCGATTCGCATTCTAGCTCAACGTCGATCTTGCGCCGGGAGAGGTTGTCGGCGATGGCCACCTCGTACCCTTGCGCCGAGAGGTGTAGCGAGGTGGGCCAACCACAAAAGCCGTCTCCGCCTAACACCAGTACCTTCATAATCAGTGACCTCCTGTAGACATCTTTCTATATGGAGCAAACTCGCGCAGCGTAGTACAGGAACGTTAGATGCGCAAGTAGCAGGGTGCCTTTCCAGCGGCTGGCCTGACCTCGTGATCTCCCGAGCGTCTATCCGCCTTCCCAATCGCCGCCCATCTCCGCGTACACGTCATGGACTATTTCAGACTTCACGTTAGCCGCCGGAGCGCCTTGCGGCCTCGGGCACGGTGTTGACCGCCAGAACCGCCGGTAGTAACCTGCGATCCCGATGATTCGGCTGTTTCCCCACCCCGGCGAAGCACAGCCAGCCCCTGAAACGGGGGTTCTTTGAGGCGCGTGCTCGTCACAGGTGGATGCGGGTTCATCGGGTGCAACTTCCTGCGCCTGATGGTGCCGGAACGCCCAGATACGGAGTGGGTGAACCTGGATGCCCTCACGTACGCCGGGCGGCCGGAGAACACTGCCGATTTCGCTGACGCGGACAACTATCGTTTCGTCAAAGGCACGATACAGGATGGCATGCTAGTCGAGGCACTCTTCTCCGAGGATGGCGGCTTCGACGCCGTGGTAAACGTCGCGGCCGAGACCCACGTTGACCGCAGCATCTCGGGACCAAGGATCTTCGTGGAGACCAACGTCACGGGGACCCAGAACCTTCTGGAAGCGGCCCGGCGTCACGGGGTAGAACGCTTCGTGCAGATCTCAACGGACGAGGTATACGGTTCGTTGGGGCCAGACGATCCTGCATTCACAGAGGAGAGCCAACTTCTTCCCAACTCCCCATATGCGGCGTCCAAGGCGTCTGCGGATCTGCTGTGCCGGGCCTACCACGAGACCTTCGGTATGCCCACCGTCGTCACCCGGTGCTCCAACAACTACGGGCCATACCAGTTCCCAGAGAAGCTCATACCGTTCTTCATAGTCAGGCACGCTTTGCTCGACAGGCCGGTCCCGCTCTACGGCGACGGGATGAACGTCAGGGATTGGCTGCACGTCGAGGATCACTGCCGAGCCATAGCCCTGGCAATGGACGGTGGAGTTCCGGGACGGGTCTACAACGTCGGTGGGGACAACGAGCGCACCAACCTGGAGATCACGCAGCTAATCCTCGAAGCCCTTGGCAAACCGCAGGATATGATCTCCTTCGTCACAGACCGTCCGGGGCACGACCGCCGTTACGCCACAGACTCCACACGCCTGCAACGAGAGCTGGGATGGCGGCCCGAGCATCCCTTCGAGGAAGGCATCCGCGAAACCGTCGCATGGTACACCGAGAACGCCGAATGGGCCTCGCAAATAACCGCCACCCCACGCGGCTAGCCACCACGATGCGCGCACGTCTTCAAAGCGACTTCGAATGCGCCGCAGCGTGAAGGTACTCCTCACCGGCGCCACGAGCCTCCCTGGCCTCACCCTCCTCGAACGCCTGCTGGAAAACCACGAGGTCAGGTGCCTGGTGCGGCCCGACAGCCCCAACCTATCCCGTCTGGAACGCAGCCGGACGGAGATCGTCCACGGAGACGCCGGGGATGAAGCGAGCCTCGTTCGGGCGCTCACGGGGATGGATGCCGTGGCCCACGTCGCCGGGCTGGCTTTTGCGCCGCAGGTGGTGGCCGCGATGCGACGGGCCGGGGTGGAGCGGCTGTTGATGGTTGGCAGCACGAGCGTACACTCCGCGTTCGAACACCGCTCAGGACGCAGGAAGGAGATGGAGAAACTGGTGCGGGAGAGCGGCCTCGCCTGGACCATCGCTCGACCGACCATGATCTACGGCTCCGAGCTGGACAGGAACATGCGCCATCTACTGCGCTTCCTGGACCGCTCGCCGGTCTTCCCACTCTTCGGCACGGGGACCAACCTCTGGCAGCCTGTCTATCACGAGGATCTGGCGCGGGGAATGCTGGCCGCCCTGGAGAACCAGTCCGCCGTTGGCCGGAGCTATGATCTCCCCGGCGCCGCGCCTTTGACGTATCGGGATCTCATCCTCACCGCAGCCGGGGCCCTTGGCCGGAAACCCCATATCGTTCACTTGCCGCTGGAACCGGTACGTCACGCGCTGGCGCTCGCGGAGCGGGCGCGATTGCCGCTTCCCGTCAAATCCGAACAGGTGCTGCGCCTGCGGGAAGACAAAGCCTATCCATACGGCGAGGCCCGCGAAGACCTCGGCTACAAACCCCGCCCGTTCCGCGAGGGCATAGCTTTGGAAGCGGCGCGGCTGCGGGAGATCCGGATGGTGCGCCCGTGAGCTGGGTAGTGGTATGCGGCGGCGTGGCGTTCCTGGTGGCTGGAACGCTGGTTCCCCTGCTAGTTCGGTTCGCGGTGGGACGGAACCTGCTCGATGTGCCCAACCCGAGGAGCTCGCACGAAATCCCAACGCCCCGTCTCGGCGGCGTCGCCGTGATGGTAGGCGCCTGGGTTGGCGTCGCGCTCCTCCGCCCCGAGGATGGCTGGGCGCTCTTGATCTGTGCGACGCTGGCGGGGATCGTGGGCCTCGTCGATGATTTCGGCAACCTGCACTTCGGTATAAAGGCAGCGGGCCAGGCCATCGCCGCTCTGGCGCTGGTGCTCGCCGCGCCTCCCCCACTGGCTGACGCCGCAGGGTTTCTAGCGCCGGTGGTTCTGGTGGTGGCCGTGGTGTGGCTCACCGCCATCATGAACGCCTTCAACTTCATGGATGGAATAGACGGGATATCAGGCGTTACTGCTGTGGCGAACGCCGTGTTCCTTCTGGCCCTTGCCCCGAACGGAACGGCCCTGCTCCCCATCTTCGTTGGGGCCGCGCTCGGCTTCCTTGTATGGAACCTGGCGCCGGCCACGATCTTCCTCGGCGACTCGGGCAGCCACTTCGTCGGGTTCCTGCTCGGCGGCGCAGCCCTCTATGCGGGTGGCGAAGCCGCGCCTTTTCTTCCGCTGGCGGCCGTCGTGGTGTTCACGCCATACCTCTTCGACACGGCCTTCACCCTGGTGCGCCGTCTGCGCGCAGGCAAGAACGTCTTCAGCGCTCACAGGGAGCACATCTACCAGCGCATAACCCCGTCCTCCACGTTCCACAGGCAGGTGAGCATCCTGTACTGCGGGCTGGCCGTGATCTCGGGTACTGGCGCCGTCCTTCTGGCGCGCGGGTACGTTCTACCCGGCGTGCTCTTATTCCTGGCTTGCTGCCTGACGATGTTTTTGCTGCCGAGGATTCGACCAGAAGAGCGGGGTTAGATAACCGCCTTTACTTTTCGTCCTCTTCCAGCTTGAGAAGGTGGGATTTCTCGGCGGGGATGCGGGTGAGCCAGGTGCTCCTGGAATGCAGGCCGCACTCTGTCTTCTCCTGCCCGGACCAGCGTCCCGCCCTGGTGTCTTCCCCTTCCGCAACCTTGCGGGTGCATGGCTCGCAGCCGATGCTCTTGTAGCCCTGTTCGCGCAGGGGGTTGGTTGGAACGTCGTGCTCCCTGACGTAATCCTGGACCTGCTCCGTGGTCCAGCGGGCCAGCGGGGCTATCTTGGCGACGTCGAAATCATCCTCCCACCCTGCGATGGGCGTGTTCGCCCGCTGTGCGGTCTGGCCGCGCCTGATGCCTGCGATCCAGGCGTCGTATCCGTCAAGCGCCCGCCGCTGCGGCTCGACCTTGCGGATGTAGCAGCAGAGATCAGGATTCTTGTTGTAAAGCTCATCCCCGAACTGCCGCGCCTGATCCACCACCGAAAGCCCTGGCCGTACTACCTCTATGTCCATCCCGTAGCGCTCAACCACTTCTTCGCGGAACTTGACCGTCTCCCTGAAAAGGAAGCCGGTGTCGAGGGTGAACACGCGGGCATACCTGCCGCGCCGCCACAGCATGTCGAGCAGAACCATCCCCTCGGAGATCGGAAGAGC
>JAABUR0100004447.1_pt1 | contig 18728 bp, 17 predicted proteins | sample 5560091 | NCBI WGS metagenome assembly JAABUR01 (sample SAMN10711879, study PRJNA513375) | rock metagenome | isolation source: Antarctica rocks | place: Antarctica: Victoria Land, University Valley sud | reverse complement strand
GAATTGCTCTGTATAAAATAGTTGTTGCGGTCCTCGCCGGTTGGAGCTTTGTTTTTTACTCATTTTTCATCCTGTTTTTAGTTGACTTATCCACTTTTTAGGAGTCAACCTATTTCAGGACTATACAATATCAACTTTTTGAAAGGGATGACCTATAACAGGGTTGTTTAAATTTTTGTCAAGCAGCACATCATTAACAATTTTCCTAACACGGGGTTCTCCTCCTAATCTTTGATAGAGGCTAGGTTTCTGCTTAGTTGTCGCGACATTGTCATAACTAAAGTAGTTTTTAACTGAAAAATGATTTTATTATTCTCCCCAGCTATTTTACTGAAAGAGTTTTATCTAAAAGATGCTCTATTTTATTAAGCTTCTCTCTGCTGCCGGTTTCAGAAATTTGTTCAGGCGTTGGCTTTTGTTGTTCTGTTGCGTACCATAGTAAAACCATTGATACATAATCCTGCATATCTTTTCCTGCAAAATTGGTTTTATAATCTACAATTTTTTCATTAATTTTTTTAATCGTACTTCTTACCATTTCTTCATCCTCAGGATCAATTTTTAACCTGTAACTTCGATCTGCTACTATTATATTTATCGGAATAAGCGGTTGAGACATATTTTAAGAATGAAGAAGTGCAAGACATTTATCAATGTCCTTTAAATAAGCGTCTATTAGTTTTTCAAGGTCTTTTTTTGTATCACTTTGTAAGCTGCCTGCTTTTATTTTTAAGGCACCAGCTTTTTGTTGCAATTGTGAAGCCTGGTCATTGCATACCTGTAATTGTTCATTTAACCGGTTGTTTTCTTTTTGCAATCGTTGAATCTCTTTTTGGGCAAGATTGTATTCTTTAAGCAATTGCTGCACCTTATCTTCTATTCTTTGTATTTGTTCATTTATACCATCCATACAATCTATTAAAAAAATTATTTTCTTATTTCCGCGTTTAGTTCTGTTTCAAAACTTCGAATTAGCATGGTCATCATTACGTCAACTTCTTTGTCTGTAAGGGTTTTTTCTTCATCCATAAAAGTGAAGCTTACGGCCATTGACTTTTTATTCTTTCCTAACTTTTCACTTTCAAAAATATCGAACAGTTGCACTTGCTGTAATTTAAAGATTTTTAACTTATCAACTGCCTGTTGCAAAGCGTTAAAATTAATATTTTTGTCTGCAACAATCGCCAGATCACGATTTACCGGAGGGAATTTAGAAACTTCCCGGTAAGTAATTTTTAGTGCAGCAGATAGTTGAAGCAGCAGCAACCAGTTAAAATCAACAAAAAATACCGGCTGCTTTATATCAAAGGTTCTTAGTTTGATTGCAGAGATTTCACCCACATTTACAATCGGTTTATCATCAACAGTTGCTGATAAAGCAAGTGAAAAACCCTCTGAAGAAGTTGTTATGAAATCAGTAATGTTTAATCCGCAAAGTTGTATAATTGAACTTGCCATACCTTTCGCCCGGTAAAAATCATTGTTTGTTTGTTTGGACTTCCATGTTGCAGCAATACTTTCACCGGTAAGGTACAAAGCAAGATGCTCATTTTCTGTATAATTTCCTACGCCTTTTGAATGGTAAGTTTTTCCAAACTCAAAAAATTGAAGATCTTTATTTTTACGATTTATGTTATAAGCAATCGTTTCAAGTCCTGTTTCCACCATTGAAGGACGCATTACGTTTAAATCAGCGCTTAAGCTATTAATCATTTTTACTGCACCCGATAATTCATCACTGTTGTAATATTGACAATTGGTAATGGAATTGGTAACGATTTCATTAAAACCTAATCCTGTAAGATATCCGGCAATTTTTTCTTTCAGATTTTCTTTTAAAACGTTGTCATCAGCAGATGGAGTTAACGTCATAGCGCCTGTAATTTCTACATTGTCTAATCCGTCTATTCTTAAAATTTCTTCTGCAATGTCGGCAGGCAAAGTAATATCCGGCTTGCTGAAAGGAACTGCAACCCTTAGTTCATTGATTTCTTCTTTTATAACCTCAAAACCAAGGCTTGTCAATATTCCTTTTACAGCCTTTTTATCATAATTTTTACCACTTAACTTTTTAAGGTAATCGTATTTTATTGCTACCTGTGTTTTCTGTTGCGGAAACGGGTATACATCTATAATATCAGAAGAAATTTCGCCACCTGCCACTTCTTTAATTAATAAAGCGGCCCTTTTTAAAACATTTACAGCATTAGAAATATCCACTCCTTTTTCAAATCTTGCAGCCGCTTCTGTTCTTAGCCCATGCCGAAAAGAAGTTTTACGGATACTGGTTGGATTGAACCAGGCGCTTTCAAGAAAAATGTTTTTTGTTTCCGGCTTAACCCCGCTTTTAGCGCCACCTAAAACTCCGGCGATACACATTCCTTCTTCAGCATTACAAATTATTAAATCTGTACTGTCAAGCTTTCTTTCTTTTTCATCAAGGGTTGTAAAGGAAGCATTTTGAGGCAGGTTTTTTACTATTACTGTACCTCCTCTTATAGCATCAACGTCAAAAGCATGCAGAGGCTGGCCGGCCTCATGCAAAATATAATTAGTGATATCAACGATATTATTGATCGGTCTTTGCCCTATGGCAACCAATTTATCTCGTAACCATTTCGGACTATCTTTTATAGTTACTCCCTTTATGGTTACTCCCGAGTAACGACGGCAAGCATCTGTATTTTCAATAATTACATGTATTGGTAATGAGTTGCTATCCGGTATGAAACTTACCGGAAAAGGGGTTTTTGCTTTTACCTCTTTTCCGGTATGATGTGTAAGATAAGCGCTTACATCTTTGGCTGCACCAAGATGACTCATTGCATCCATTCTGTTGGGTGTCAGACCAATATCAAAGATCCAGTCTGTATATGGTTTAAAATAATCAGTTGCCTTCATTCCGGCTGCTATATTACCAGATAAAACCAATATTCCTTCATGATTAGTACCAAGCCCGATTTCATCTTCTGCGCAAATCATTCCCTGGCTTTCTTCACCCCTTATTTTTGCAGCTTTGATAGTAATAGCTTCTCCATTACCTGGATATATTGTAGTTCCTATAGTTGCTACCAGGACTTTTTGGCCTACAGCGACATTTGGTGCTCCGCATACAATTTTTAGTGGTTCTGCATTGCCGATATCTACCCGGGTAAGCTTCAATTTTTCTGCATTAGGATGTCCAACACTTTCTAAAACCTCCCCGGTAACGATACCTTGTAAGCCGCCTTTAATGCTTTCAAATTTTTCAAGACTTTCAACTTCTAATCCAATGGAAGTTAAAATTTCAGAAAGCTCATGAGGTTCTGTTTCTCCGGGAAGATATTCGCTCAGCCATTTATAACTAATTTTCATTTACACTGCTTTTTTTGCACTGTGCAAATATAGCAGGGAAACCCCAAATCCCTGAAGGCGCTTAAGTAATACAAAATGACTAATCATTGATTCTTTTCTTCATACAAACTTTAGTTTCCCGTATAAAATTGTTGCTGAAGCGAAACATTAGCGGTATTATTGAGTAATAATTTAAATGACACGTTTAGTCTATGTTTCATAGCAGTTCCTCAGCCGACATTTAATAATTCATGTCTGGATTTCTTTTAATTGGATGGCAACTGCTTAATGTCAGTAAAATATTTGAAACAAGTTATTCAACATCCTGCACCAGATATTTTATCTTTAGAAAAGAAAATGATAAGCATGAACGTTAAAAAAGAATACGGTTGCAACGGGAAAGAGATACTGCACTATACCGCTCGCAAAATATCAAAAGGCATTGAAATCAATGGAGATTTAAATAAATCTGAATGGAGCAACGGTGAAAAGTCCGGGAGATTTGTTGATATGGTGACAGGAGAACCGGGTTTATATGATACCCGCACCGCAGTATTGTGGGATGATGAAAATCTTTATATAGCTTTTTGGGTTGAAGAATTTTTTGTGGCTGCTGCTCAAAAAGAAAGAGATTCTATTATATTTCTCGAAAACGATCTTGAAGTTTTTATAGATGGGGAAGATTGCTATTATGAACTGGAAGTGAATGCGCTTAATACTGTTTACGAAGTATTTTTTATCTGGAAAGATGCTTATAAAAAAGGCTCAAGGTTTGATGTTCCTCAGTTTGATGTATTCGAAGAAAAGGCACTGACTTTCGGCGGCAATTACGATCGTACCGGTAACTCTTTTTGGTGGGGCACACATCCGAGAGGATTGAGATGGGCTTTTCTGGATTATGATATGGAAGGCTTAAAAACAGCAGTAAAAATAGATGGTAAAATAAATGACTCTAAACATGTTGATAAAGGTTGGACACTTGAAATTGCAATTCCATGGAAAAGCATGAAGTGGTTGGCACATAATAAATCGCTTCCGCCGAAAGAAGGAGATATATGGCGAATTTTCTTTGGACGCTTTCAAAAAATCACTCCTTCAGGACAGGAAGTAGAACCACATCCGGCCTGGGTACTAAGTAAGCACGGAGTGTACGACACTCATATACCGGAATGTTTTCCATTCATTTATTTTACTAATAAAAACCAATAGCAAATAATTTAGGGATCTGTTTAAGGTTTTTTATACTTTTCTATTTTGGCTAAGCCTGCTCTGTCCGTTTTAATAAGGCCAAGCTTTAAAGCTGCTGCAATTTAGACTTTCTTTTACCAGTTACCCCGATATCGTTACAAGGCTAACACGTTTTCATACTTTCTGTTAAGGTTCAATTCTCCCACCTCTTGTCGTTTAATTTTTTTTTGAGAAATATTCATTCAACCACTTAGTAACTAATGGTCATGTACACTATCTTTTTCTAATCTGCAAATGAGCTCTGACAACAGATTCATAAGAAAAACCGTTTAACACAGCGATGAATTTTAAGTGCAGCTTTTAAACAGAATTTTGCAATTCTTGATGCTATGTTTAAGAGAGTATGATTAAAAATAAGTATCAGAATGAGACAACTTTCCTTTTTTGAGATAACTTTTAATATCCGTTTAAACAATTTTTTATACCAATTTTTTGTACACAAGATGTGTGAATTAAATTTGAAAAAGTAGCTTAAAACTTTTTTAATTTGTTGGTAAATTTCTTTTTCCTGTTAATAAGGCTTCTTTTTTGGGAAAAAGAGTGTTAAATAAAATAGGACAATTATTCCTGACTTAAAAGTTTTTTCTTCAATTTTTAAGGTTCATATTCGTCCTTACGTAAAATCCAATAACAATTTGATAACATTAGAAAAGGGAGATTAGTGAGCGCAAATGAGGGTAATGCATAAAAATTCACAAACAAAAAAGACCTACGAAAAACATGGATCTAACGAACTTGAATAAAGACAGAAAAAACAGGAGAAAACCTGCCATTGACCTGAGCACTATGGTTTATGGAAAAGTCCCACCTCAGGCTAAAGAACTCGAAGAAGCAGTTTTAGGTGCGATAATGCTTGAAAAAAGCGCATTTGATAACGTTGTTGAAATATTAAAACCGGAATGTTTTTATGTAGAAGCTCACCAAAAAATCTTTAAATCTTTTCAGTCACTTGCACAGAAGAGCTTACCCATAGATATTCTTACGGTAGTAGAAGAATTAAAAACTAAAGAGGAACTGGATGTTATAGGCGGCCCTTATGCTATTACCAAGCTGACTAATATGGTGGTATCAACTGCCAATATAGAAGCTCATGCAAGAATTATCCTGCAAAAATTTATTCAGCGTGAACTGATACGTATAAGCGGTGAAATAATCGGTGATGCTTATGAGGACAGTACAGATGTGTTTGACCTGCTCGATGAAAGTGAGAGCAAGATGTTTAATATTACCAATAACTATCTTAAAAAGAATTTTGATGATATTGGTACTGTATTGGTAAAAACTATTCAACGCATTGATGACCTTAGAAATAAGCAGGAAGATATTTCCGGCGTGCCTACCGGTTTTCCTTCAATGGATAGAGTAACTTACGGATGGCAACCTACTGATCTTATTATTTTAGCAGCACGTCCATCTGTAGGTAAAACAGCTTTTGCACTAAATCTTGCCCGCAGCGCAGCCCTGCATCCTACAAAACCAACCGGCGTGGGTTTTTTTAGTCTTGAAATGAGTGCAAGCCAGCTTGTACAAAGGATACTGAGTGCCGAAAGTGGCATTATGCTCGAAAAGATCAGCCGGGGCAGGCTGGAAGACTATGAGATGCAGCAATTGTACAGTAAGGGTGTTACCAGGCTTAGCGATGCGCCTATTTACATTGATGATACTGCTGCTCTTAACATTTTTGAGTTCAGGGCAAAAGCCCGCCGTTTGGTTAACAAACATAACGTAGGATTAATAATTATTGACTACCTGCAGTTAATGAGCGGAAGCGGAGACCGTAACTCTAACCGTGAACAGGAGATCAGCCGTATCTCCAGAGATTTGAAGGGGCTTGCTAAAGAACTTCAGGTGCCTATCATCGCCCTTAGCCAGTTGAGCCGGGCCGTAGAAACGCGAAAAGAAAGCAAGATGCCGCAGTTAAGCGACCTTCGCGAATCCGGCGCTATTGAACAGGATGCCGACATGGTGATGTTCCTGTATCGCCCGGAATATTATGAAATTGTAACAAATGAATTGGGTGAAAGTAACCGTGGTGAAACCCATGTAAGAATTGCGAAACATCGTAATGGAAGTCTTGAAACGATTAAATTAAGAGCACTTCTGCATATTCAGAAGTTTGTTGAAGAAGAAGGTGATGGAGGATCTTTTCCATCAGGTGGAAACTTTAAGCCTATACCTCCTGAAGACGGACCAAGAGCGCCGTCTGCAGATGATGGAGCACGTCTTTTTATACAAAAAGGCAGTAAAATGAATTCAGGTGAGTTTGATGAAGGTTTTGATGAAGCTTCACCATTTTAGAAAAACTAAATCTAAAATTCCAAATTCTACTTAAAACAATAATGATAGCCCCTGAATAATCAGGGGTTTTTATTTTTAAAATTATGGATATACCAATTTTCTTTCTTGACAACTTTTCTTCTGCAGATGTTCTTATACTAAATGAAGAAACTTCTAAGCATACAGTACAGGTTTTAAGAATGAAACCATCAGAGAAATTGCACCTTACGGATGGTGCAGGGAATTTATTAACTGCTGAAATTTTGGATGACCATAAAAAAAAGTGCACCGTTAAAATAATCGAAAGAAAGGCGGTACAAAAGAGGCAAAAAGAAGTTTCTGTTGCCATTTCTATATTAAAAAATACAAGTCGTTTTGAATGGTTCCTTGAAAAGGCAACAGAGATAGGTGTCACAGAAATTATCCCTTTGCTAAGTGAAAGAACAGAAAAGCAACACTTTCGTTTTGACCGGGTGAAACAAATTTTGATAAGCGCAATGATGCAAAGTAAACAGGCATGGTTACCGGTTTTACATGAGTCAACTGTTTTTGCAAAAGTTATAACTGCATCGGCTTATCAAAACAAATTGATTGCCCACTGTGAAGACGAAGCGAAACAATCAATAAAAGATTTTTCCGGAAGTGCTTCAATACAGGTTTTAATAGGCCCTGAAGGTGATTTTAGCCCAGCGGAGATTTCTCTCGCTTTGCAGAATAATTATACATCCGTTACTTTAGGCAATACACGGCTCCGCGCTGAGACTGCGGGAGTGGTAGCTGCAGCCGTGTTATGTCTTTAAAAATTTCAAGGACAAAATGAAGTGTTTTGGTTTTCCTTATCAATAGGCACAATAGGTGGATTACTCTTTTCTTTATTTTCAATCTTTATAGTTTTGCCTACATTGCTTTTTAAAAAAATAAATAAAAATTGAAACTTAATGGTTTAACTCTTTACTTAAAAGTATATATTATTAAAAGAATGAAGAACATTATTATCATAATTTTTCTGCCTTTGATATTTTTAAAATCTTATAGCCAGGATAGCATTACTGTAATCATCCAGATACCAGGTGGAAATATGGAAACATTAGACGGAGCATTGATTCAAAATGATATTTTGCATGATATTAAACAATTTAAGATTAAAAAATTTAATACATATTATAAAGAAAAACTTCCACTAAATAAAATCGCCTATTTTGGATTTTCTACCGGAGAAACAACAATGATAGGCTTAGTAGAACCAAACGACAGTTTATTAATAAAATTAGATACATTAAATTCTGAGAATTTTAGCATACTTGGAAAAGGAAAGGAAAAATTTCAATTATCAAATGAATTTTCAGGACTTAAGATTAATAACATTATAAGTTCTAAATGCAGGGTTCTGGAAAAGGAAAGTAATCCATTTGATGAATATTTTAAATTCACAGATTCAATAGAAAATAATTTGATTTCGAAACTCATAAAAATAAAACCTGATTTAAATGAAAATTGTTACAACGTACTTGAAGCTGACATCAAAGGTGTTATGTTATTTGCTACGTATAACGGATTAGGAAATATAACACATAAACATATTCCCGAAATATTAGGAAAATATTCTAATACTCTTTCTTATTATTCGAAAAACAAAATTGAAGAGATTGCATCTTTCCGGGAACAATACTCTTTATCTGCTAAATACATAAATGCAGCATATAACATACTATCATCTGAATACGATGGCTTAGTATTGTCTAATAAAGTAAGTAAGAATTTATCTGAGAAATATTTATACCTAAATAAAAAATTAGGTAACAAGCTGAAAGAACCAGTTTTAACAATGTTTATCGAACAGGATTTAAATCAAATAAATCAAGAGGGAATTTTACTAAAAGTAATGAATGAAACCTACAAAAATAGTGAGTCAGAATATAAGAAATATATTTTTACTCTTTATAACAATCGTAACACTTTCAAAAAAGGAAATAAAGCTCCTTCTTTTTCTATTACAAGTATAAATGGTAAAAGGATTTTCTTAAAGCAATTTCAAGGTAAAGTAGTCTATTTGGATTTTTGGTTTAATGCATGTATTCCCTGCCATATTTTATTTGATAAATTAAAAAAGGCGAAAGAAAAATTTAAGGATAATAAAAATTTAGTATTTATGTCAATATCTGTTGATGATAAAGAAACGTGGTTAAATGCTTTAAAAAAATACAAATATCCAGGACTACAGGTATATACTGATAATAAAATGAGAAATCATGAAATTATTAAATCCTATAAAGTTAATAGTTATCCAACAACTTATTTAATTGATAAAAAAGGAAATTTTTATTCTGCAACTCCTCCGGAAAATCCAAAGGAACTTATTGCTTTAATTGAAGAAGCTTTGATAGAAAAATAACTGGTGCTTCTTTATACCCTCTTTTAGATAAATCATTTTCCAATTTCGAAGCAGAAGCTAAGGAATATTAATGTTGTGTAAAGGCGCATTCGTTCTAATACATCTTTAAGTCAGGCAAATTAATACGTGTGAGTTTGAAGCTTTTATTTTTTGTACTTTAATCATTTAATTACCCGTTTTGCCGCATCTCCTAAACCGGCATCTTCTAAATCAGGGGGTCTCAATTTAACGGGTACATTTTTTTTCCTGATTTTCATATTTAAAAGTTCTACAGCAAAGGAAAAGGCCATGCCAAAATACACATAGTTTTTAAGATGCAGTTCCTCTGCTTTTTCAGCAGCCCATCCTTCTACGATCAAAATCATACCCACCATTACTAAAAATGAAAGAGCAAGCATTTTTAAAGTAGGATGCTTATTAATAAAGTCTGCAATTTTCTGGCTGAATAAAAACATAATAATCATGGCAATAATAACTGCAATAATCATTACCTCAAGATGATTGGCAATACCAACAGCAGTTATTATACTGTCAAAAGAAAAAACCATATCTACAAGAATAATTTGCACTATAGCATTAAAAAACGAGCCTGTATTTTTACCTGCATTTTGAAATTCATCTTCGTCACCTTCCAGTTTGTGGTGAATTTCTTTTACAGTTTTATATAACAAAAACAATCCTCCTGCAATCATTACGAGGCTTGCCAGGTCAAACCCTTTTCCAAACAGGGTAAATAAGGGAGAGCCTTTCTGCTTTATCAGCCAGCCAAGGGCTATTAACAGCAAAACACGGACAGTAATGCCTGCAAACATCCACACTTTTCTTGCCTTTAATTGCTGGTTTTTGGGCATTCTGCCCATTATTATAGAAACAAAAATAACATTGTCAACGCCTAAAACAATTTCTAAGATCGTAAGGGTTAGGAGGCTGATTAAGGCATCAATAGAAAATAAATAATCCATTTATTAATAAAATTTAAAACGGCAAATATATAAGAGAAATATCCGGGATAATAAATACGCATATTACTGCTTTAGAAAATTAGCTTTGGTTTTTAATAATTACACCGGCCTTACTCAGCTAATTCCCTGCATATACTTTTAACTATACCAGGACCTTCATAAATAAAACCTGTCCATAATTGTACAAGAGATGCGCCTGCTGCCAGTTTCTCTTTGGCATCTTTTCCATTAAAAATCCCACCGCTTGCTATTACACGAATTGATCCGTTTGTTTGTCTGTTGATATATTTAATGATCTGGGTTGATTTTTCTTTTAAGGGCATGCCGCTTAAACCTCCTGGACCAATTTGTTCAACAGCTTCCTTGTCTGTATGCAGCCCATTCCTGCTTATGGTTGTGTTTGTTGCAACCAGCCCGCTTAATTTTACTTCCTGCGACAATTCTATTATGTCATCTAACTGGCCAACTGTCAGGTCCGGAGCAATTTTTAGTAATAAAGGTTTGGTATTTATTCTGCCGTGATTAATATTTTGTAAGTGGTTCAATATTTTTTTCAAAAAAGATTTTTCCTGCAATTCTCTTAAACCAGGGGTGTTCGGTGAACTTACATTTACCACAAAATAATCAACACAGTCAAATAATTCATTAAGGCATATTTCATAGTCCTTCCATGCATCTTCGTTAGCAGTTGCCTTATTTTTTCCAATATTGCCGCCCACTATGATGTTTTTTTTTGAGGCCCTTAGCCTTGCTGCCACTGCTTTTACTCCATCATTATTAAAACCCATGCGGTTTATTATTGCCTTATCTTTTGGTAAACGAAACAATCTCGGCTTGTCATTTCCAGGTTGTGGTAATGGTGTTACTGTACCTACTTCAACAAACCCAAAACCAATTGTAGCAAGTTCTTTAATAAACAATGCATTTTTATCAAAACCCGCACCGAGGCCAACGGGATTTTTAAAGGGCAATCCAAATACCTGTTTTTCCAATGAAGGATTATGGTATTGAAAACCGTTTGCCAGCAATTTTTGCAGTACGTCAACCTTTGACACACTTTTTAGAATGCTCATGGAAAAATAATGAACGTCTTCAGCATCAAAATTGAAAAGAATATCGCGAAGCAGAGAATACATCTCACGAAGATAATGTCGGAAATGTTTACATTTGAAAGAACCGGGATTTTTTAGATTGTTCAGGATTTTGATGAAATAAAAATATTTGCTCCTTTCTTAAAAGCCGGTCTCTTGCAAATACTACTGATTTCACAGAAGACACAGATTTTTTAATTGTAACCTTACGCAATACTTATTTTATGAATAAATATGAAAAGAACCATGATTTTTAGATTGTTATAGAATTTTTATGAAATAAAATTTATGTGGTATTTTTCTAAAACCAAAATCGGCAGATTTTGGAGAAGGCGCAAATTTTTTTAAAGTGCAACAATACTTATTTTCATTAATAAATGTTTTTCATTAATAAAATATTTAATAATCCTTATTAATCCAAAAAATCGTGGTTCTATGGAAGCATATATCATAGCCGGGTACCGTACGGCTGTTGCAAAAAGTAAGAGAGGAGGCTTTCGCTTCACACGTCCTGATGACCTGGCGATTGAAGTCATTAAAGGATTGATGGCCTCGGTGCCTCAGTTGGAAGCTAAAAGAGTAGACGATGTAATCGTAGGAAATGCTGTCCCCGAAGCAGAACAAGGCTTACAGGTCGGACGTATCATTGCAGCAAGAGCGCTTGGATATGATACTCCAGGTATGACTGTTAACCGTTACTGTGCAAGCGGCCTGGAAACGATAGCCATAGCTACAGCTAAAATTCGGATGGGAATGGCTGAGTGTATTATTGCAGGAGGTGTTGAAAGCATGAGTATGGTACCGACAGCAGGCTGGAAAACTGTACCTGCTTACTCTATTGCACTTGATGAGCCTGACTATTATTTAAACATGGGCCTGACTGCAGAAGCAGTTGCCAAAGAATATAAAGTAAGCAGACAAGACCAGGATAAATATAGCTACTATTCACATCAAAAAGCTTTAAATGCTATTAAAAACGGATACTTTAAACCAGGTATTTTGCCAATAACAGTAGAGCAGGTTTACCTGGATGAAAAAGGAAAAAAGCAAAAGAGAAATTATGTAGTAGATACAGATGAAGGTCCGAGGGAGGATACGAGCTTAGATGCATTATCAAAATTAAAACCTGTATTTGCGGAAGGCGGGGTTGTAACTGCGGGGAACTCTTCGCAAACAAGTGATGGTGCCAGCTTTGTAATTGTAGTGAGCGAAAAGATGGTGAAGGAACTGGAGCTTAAACCTTTAGGTCGATTAGTAGCCTGTACAAGCGCCGGAGTTCATCCAAGAATTATGGGTATTGGCCCCGTCGCTGCAGTACCAAAAGTGCTGGAGGCAGCAAATATAAATGCCGCAGAAATTGACCTTGTAGAACTGAATGAAGCCTTTGCATCACAAACTTTGGCAGTGATAAGGCAATTAGACTTAAATGCTGAAACAGTAAATATTAATGGAGGTGCAATAGCCCTCGGACATCCTTTGGGATGTACAGGATGTAAATTAACTATTCAGATTTTACACGACCTAAAGCGGCTTAATAAAAAATACGGCATGGTAACAGCCTGTGTAGGTGGCGGCCAGGGTATTGCAGGAATAATTGAGAATTTATAATGAATACCTCTGAAATTCCTATTAGATTAGTAAAGCCGGTGTAAAAGCAATAAAATATGTAAAATGTTCAAAAACTGAATTCATTACTAACTAAAAAAACATCAGATAAATTATTTTTAAATAAAAATATGATTTATAAATAAAGATGTATATCTTCGTCACTACCTTAATGATCTTTACAGTTTCACAATAGCTCTCTGGACGTTTCTAAGTAAATGTTTCTCTGTATATTGTTCACTGTGTTCATTATGGATTTTTTATTTATTTTCTTAATTTTTTTTACAAATGAACATTTACGTTGGAAACCTCAGTTGGACTATGACTGAGCAGGATTTAGCCGATCTATTCACTCCATTCGGCGAAGTAGTATCTTCAAAAATTGTTACCGACAAATTTAATGGTAACCGTAGCAAAGGTTTTGGTTTCGTAGAAATGTCTGATGATGAAGCAGGTCGTACTGCTATCAGCCAGTTAAACGAAAGTGACATTATGGGTCGCAAAATCGTTGTTAACGAATCGCAGCCACGTCCTAAAGACGGATCTGGCGGCGGTGGATTTAAAAAGAGAAGCTTCGGCGGCGAAAGCGGCGGTGGCGGTGGATTTAACCGTGGCGGAAACGGAAGCGGCGGCGGCAGTGGTTTTAATCGCAATCGTGGCGGCGGAAGCAGTGGCGGTGGTGGTGGCTACAACCGTTATTAATCTTTTTTTGAAACCCCAAAAAACTGTAAAGTCTGGCAATTGCCGGACTTTTTGCTTTTAATTATATAGAATATCAGCAGTTGATGTACCTGATGCAATAATTAGTGAAGCAGAAAGAAAGATAAGGCAGGCTCATCAATGCGTCTTATATAACTGGTTCTATAAATAATTAACAGATATTTAAACCCATATTAACACTTTTTGTTACTACACAGGTTTTTTAAACGCAGAGTTCCCAGAGGTTTTCGCAGAGAACCGCAGAATTAATAATTGTTTATAAGCCTTTATGTACCTTAATGGCACATCCAATTATTACTTCTGTAATTTCATTTTCTGTATCATTTCTATTGTTTATCTCTGTGTTTCTCGACGGGTACTGTTCTCTACTCACTATGCGTAAAAATTTTTACTAAGTTATGCAAACCTAAGTAGTTACTAATTTTTTTATTGCAGAATGTTATTTTAAAAAACTTGCTTTCGATTGTCTTAATGAAGGACCTGCTGTTGTTTTTAATATTTTAGCAGAATGAATATTACTTGTTAAAACTATCGTTTATAATATACTCATATTACCTTTGCAAAAATTTTAGTGAGAATGGTTTATCTGACAAGATTAGAACATTTTAATGCAGCTCATAAATTGTATAACCCGGCCTGGAGCAAGGAAAAAAATGAAGAGGTTTTTGGCGTATGTGCAAATGAAAACTGGCATGGACACAACTTTGAATTGTATATAACGGTTAAAGGAGAAATAGATCCTGAAACAGGTTTCTTATTTGACGTTAAAAAATTAAGTAAACTTATACACGAAAAAGTAATTAAAAAACTTGATCACAAAAACCTGAATATGGATGTGGATTTTCTTCAAGGCAAAATGTGCAGTACAGAGGTTCTCGCGATGGAAATATGGAAGCAACTTCAAGGTCATTTACCATCGCATGTGAATGTGCACTGTGTTAAACTATATGAAACACCACGTATTTATGCGGAATATTTTGGTGACTAAACTTATAGCTTAAAACATTTTCTGCTTACAATAATTTTTTTGAAACTTTCGCTTTTATGAATAATAAAGTAGCCGTTTATCGTAAAGAACATTTTAATGCAGCACACAGGCTTCATAATCCCTTGTGGGATGAAAGTACAAATACATCTGTTTTTGGTAAGTGTAACAATGCAAATTTTCATGGGCACAATTATGAACTGATAGTAAAAGTGGTTGGGGAACCTGACCTTGAAACAGGCTTTGTTATAGATCTTAAAATGTTAAGTAAGATTATTGAAGAAAATATCCTTAACCGTTTTGATCATAAAAATCTTAATCTTGACATAAAGGAATTTGAGGCTTTGAATCCCACAGCGGAAAATATAGCCATTGTTATATATAAAATTTTACGTGAAAAACTGAATCCTGCGTTGGAACTGCAGGTCAGACTGTATGAAACAGAAAGAAACTTTGTAGAATATCCGGCCAATTGAAAACAAGTGAAAGAAAAGAGTAAAATAAGTTATGGCATATATTAAAAGGGAAGAATACGACCAGGAAATAACGCAGAGACTTATAAAAAATTATCGTGAGACTATTTCTATGATAGGAGAAAATCCTGATCGTGAAGGTTTACTGAAAACGCCTGAAAGAATTGCAAAGGCAATGCAATTTATGACACAGGGCTACCACCAGGATGCTTATGCCATTTTAAATTCCGCAAAATTTCATGAAGAGGTAAGTGAAATGATCGTAGTAAAGGACATTGAACTTTATAGCATGTGCGAGCATCATATGCTGCCTTTTTTTGGGAAAGCGCATATTGCCTACATTCCTAATGGATGGATAACCGGGCTTAGTAAAATTGCACGGATTGTAGATGTATTCTCAAGACGACTGCAGGTACAGGAACGGTTAACAACAGAAATTCTTGATGCGATGGTGAAGACACTCAATCCGCTTGGAGCAGCAGTGGTAATTGAGGCTTCTCATTTATGTATGATGATGCGGGGGGTGTCAAAACAAAATTCAGTTACAACAACATCTGCCTTTTTTGGTGAATTTGAAAACTATCCGACAAGAAATGAATTTTTAAAGCTTATTTCATCAAAGCTTCACTAACAGACACTCTTTTCGTTCTTTCCGTTTATTAAAGTATGATTACTTTCTAATGAAATTATTACCAATGAAACATGCTTATATTTTCCCTGGCCAGGGAAGCCAATATACCGGAATGGGTAAAAGCTTGTATGAAAATAACTCAACGGCCAAAGATCTTTTTGAGCAGTCTAATGAAATATTAGGTTTTCGAATTTCAGATGTGCTTTTCACTGGTACAGATCAGGATTTAAAGCAAACAAACGTTACCCAACCTGCTATTTTTTTACATTCCGTAATTGCTTATTCCACTATTTCGGACCCTAAACCAGATATGGTTGCAGGACATTCTTTGGGAGAATTTTCGGCGCTGGTGGCCAATAAAACTTTATCCTTTGAAGATGCATTGAAACTGGTAAGTGTACGGGCAAAAGCTATGCAAAGAGCATGTGAATTAATTCCTTCCGCCATGGCTGCTGTTCTTGGCCTAGACGATGCAAAAGCAGTTGCTATATGTGCAGAAATACAAGAAGACACAGGTGAAGTGGTAGTTGCAGCAAACTATAACTGCCCAGGTCAATTAGTTATTAGCGGCAGTAAAAAAGGGATTGAAATTGCGTGTGAAAAAATGAAAGCTGCCGGAGCAAAGCGGGCATTGGTATTACCTGTGGGAGGTGCTTTTCATAGTCCATTGATGAAACCGGCCAAAGAAGAACTTGCATCAGCTATTAAGGCAACAAATTTTGACGAGCCTGTTTGCCCGATATATCAAAATGTTGCGGCAAAAGCAGTAACAAATACTGAAGAAATAAAAAAGAATTTAATAAATCAGCTAACCGGGGCTGTTCTGTGGTCTCAATCTATACAGGAGATGGTAAGCGATGGTGCAACCCATTTCACTGAAGTTGGGCCTGGCAAAGTTTTGCAAGGTTTGGTAAATAAAATTTTTAAGGATGCCGTGGTGAATGGTATTAGTTAAGAGTAAAATGCAGAACTGTTAAAGGAAATGTAAGGCTCAACCTATATATTTGCTGCTAATTCAAAGTTAAGTTCTGTAAATGCTCAATATTATTTTGTTTGGTCCTCCCGGCAGCGGTAAAGGTACACAAAGCGAAAGGCTTGTTTTGAAATACGGTTTAAAACACCTATCCACAGGGGATATACTTCGAAGTGAAATTGCAGGCCAGACACCATTGGGATTAGAGGCGAAAAAATTTATGGATAAGGGACAACTTGTTCCCGATGAGGTAGTTATTGGAATGATAAGCTCAGCTTTGTCAAAGAATCCGCAGGCAAAGGGATTTCTTTTTGATGGTTATCCACGAACTGAAGCCCAGGCTGAGTCGCTTGATAAGTTGCTGAAGTTGAAGCAAACAGAAATTGGGATCGTGCTTGCTTTAATGGTAAGTGAAGAAGAACTGTTGCAAAGATTAGTTAATCGCGGACTAACCAGTGGAAGAAGTGACGATAATAATGTAGATGTGATAAGGGCCCGGATCGTGGAGTATCACAAAAAAACATCCCCTGTAGCAGATTATTATCGTAAGTTCAATAAAGTTTTTAATATTCCCGGAGAGGGAAGTGTAGATGAAATCTTTGAAAGTCTCTGTGCCAAAATAGATGAAAGAATTCAATAGTTTTTTGCAATCTAATACCAACTGCGCAAAACCTTCCGTAACAGGAAGGTTTTTTTATACAGGATGATGAGAACTATGATTTACGATTTGGTGAAGGCCTCATCTGTGTGTTTAGCAATAAATCTTTTATCTTCTTTGAGCTTATCTTCGATTTATAAAACAAACCGAACCCTTTCGTAATTCAGAAATATATTTTTTAAATAAAACAAAAGGATCATATTTTTATGGCTTTTAACCTGCAGACATTTAAAACCCGGGCTTTAACAGCGGTGATATTTGTTGTAATAATGTTGGCAGGGCTTCTCTGGGACCACTGGAGTTTTTTTGTGTTGTTTTCCATTATTCACTTTGGCTGCTGGATAGAGTATCAGAAGCTGATAGGTTTAATTGATCACGAGTATCAGCAAATAACGGCTATACATAAATATGGAATAATGATAGCCGGATGGTTCTTAATGCTTTTTATGACAGGTAAAATTTATAGTATAGATAATATTCCTTTACAAAAAATTGGAAGACTTCTTCTGCTAGTCTCTGGCGTTGTATTGCCTTTATTTTTAGTGTTTTTTACAAAAAAGCTTTCGGTAAAATCATTGCTTTATACACTGTTGGGATTATTATATATTTCAGTAAGCTGGGGTTTAATGATGAATATCAGAAGTATGGGAACAAATTCTAAACAATTTTTTATTTCTAATGACAAAGGGTGGATTATACCTGTTGTACTCATTGCTTCTATCTGGATAAATGATACTATGGCGTATATAGTGGGTTCTTTTATTGGCAGAACACCTTTTTCTAAAATCTCTCCAAAAAAAACATGGGAAGGTACAGGCGGAGGCGCTGTTCTCTGTGTGACAGTGGTTTCATTGGGAGGGTATTACCTCTTTTATATAAAAGATATTCCTTTTCTCATTGTTGTATCTTCAATAGCTGCTGTCGTTGGTACCTGTGGTGATCTGCTGGAAAGCAAATTAAAAAGAATGGCGGGGGTGAAAGACAGCGGTCATATCATGCCCGGTCATGGCGGATTTCTTGACCGGTTTGATAGTTTGATACTGGCTACGCCTTTTGTATGGTTATACCTTGTTTTAAAAAACCTGTAAAAAACCCATAAGGTCTTTTGAGACCCCGTAGGTTTGCGTCTATTGAAAGACTTTATAGGTTTAAAATTCTTATATTTGCATACTAATTTTGATTTGATGACTATTCATAAAGAGGGCTACAAAAGCATCGGAATTGCTGCCTTGATATTTGGACTTATAAACATTGCTTCATTTATTTTTATAGGTGACCGTTATCCTGCAACTGCCACTATTATTTTCATAGCTTCTGTTTTATTGTTTTTATTTATTGTTTCTTTTTTCCGTATTCCATACCGTTCACTTACCATAGGAG
>JAABUR0100004446.1_pt1 | contig 18728 bp, 20 predicted proteins | sample 5560091 | NCBI WGS metagenome assembly JAABUR01 (sample SAMN10711879, study PRJNA513375) | rock metagenome | isolation source: Antarctica rocks | place: Antarctica: Victoria Land, University Valley sud | reverse complement strand
CCCCACCCCAGCTAAACTAACCCCAACTCCCAACAGGCATAATCCATAAATCGCGCCCCATCTTCGGCACCCAATTCCACCCCGAAGCCCGCGGCGGCCCCCTCGATAGCTCCTACCTCTTCGACTCGTACCTCGACAGCGTGACGAAATATAAAAGAAGTCAGACGGGGTTAGGGCTGGCGAAGGAAGGGAGGCCAAGTCCGTTGTTGGTGGATTTGTTGGCCAAGGAGAGGGTGGGGGTTGTGCCCGAGGGGGTGCTTGCGAGGGCGGCGTGAGCGTTTGGGGGATTTGGAAAGGGATAGGGTTGATATGGTGTGGTGGATGTTTGGTTGGGCAAGGTTATGAAGTGGTGGTGTATATTGGTTTGGCATTTCAGACATCTATAAGATTGAATGATGATTACGACATGTCGAAATCTCAACATTTCATCCATACCACTCATCCCCCTAATTCCTCCTCCAACGTTCCTACCATTCACTCGTTATCCTTCTCACGAACTTCATCATTACTCTCACCATGGGCATTAAAAATATTTCCAACCCGTACAAAAAACCACCAAGAATTCCATCAAGCCATCAAGCCATCACAATCTACACCGTATATACCATCTACCATACTCCATCTCATCCCATCCCATCCCATCCCACATCAAGCACCCGCCCTCCCTTCTCACATTCCAACTTTCCAACATTCCAACATTCCAACATTTCCAACCTCCCCCCTCCTCCTCCAACAAACATCCCTTTTCATTCTCTCCACCACCGACTTCTCTACCGTATTCGTATTCGTATCTGTATTCTTTTTTTTGTACTATTCACATCCCCTTCATCTCTCCCCTTCTTTGACACATGTCTCGAATTGTAACTTTTCTTCTTGATGGAATCGCATCTTTTTTTTCTTTCACTTTCTAGGAAGAGATGGGATAAATCGACGAAATGGAAGAGTTCGAAGAAATCGAAGAAATGTAATAATAATTTGCGATTCCCGTTTGGGGTTTTAGGGGGTGGAGGGGAGGTTTGGCGGGGTGGGATGCGGAAAGGGGGGGGTTGGGGGTGGGGAGAGGGGATGGGGGAAAGGATGAAGTGGGCGTTGAAGTCTCTTAGCTTGGGTATGAAGAGAGTTGCTGGAAGATGACATGTATCTCCCCATTCCCCCTGTCCCATCTCCATCTCGCATCCCCAAAACCCCAAACACCACAACCACGAACACGAACACAGACACAAATACAAACACAACCCCCAAAACCCCACCCCCTCGGGTTTCAAACATTCCTCATCCCTCATCCCTCATCCCTCATCCCTCATCCCTCACCCCCCCTCCCTCTCCCCCGCAGCCCTTCCTCCCCCCCCGAAACCTCGAATCTCGGACCTCAAAACTCAAATCTCTCTCTCTCTCTCTCTCTCTCTATAAAAAGGACACATCAAACCAAACCAAACAACTGCATCTCAAACTCATCCAACTCACCCAACTCACCCAACTCATCCAACCCCTCCAACTCATCCAACACGGCTCAAAACCAGTTCCTGACCGGATCGGTTGGGATAGGACAGAGGTTGGAGAGATGGAAGTAAAAGAAAAGGATGATAGATAATAAAGATGAGAGAATTATAGGATTTTTATAAAAAGTTTCGGGAGGATGGGTATGAGGTGTGAGGTGTGAGAAGAAGAAGAGGGAATGGAAGACAAGAAGAAGAACACACAAAGCAGCAAGCCCCACAGCAAAAAAAGTACATACATGCACAGAGAGGATGACGAAGCATCTCTTGACATATACGTTGCTAACATCCCGAAAAGCCTGCGCCAGCTTTGAATTTCCAACCCGACCAGAACGATATTTTTGTGCCTGTCTCTTGACAAGTACCGGTCGATGGCGAATTGCGGAGGAGCTCCAAAACACTATCCTAGCGACGCAAATCAATCACGATTTATCAGACAAATAATACGATCGTTCGGGAGTGGAAAGCACAAGCAATCATCGAGTCAATCGGAGGCCTCGAATTTACTGATCACGCCTTCTAGTATTATAGGGAAGCTTTCTATAATGCGTGCCCAAGTAACGTCAGAGAGAAAGTGAGAACATTTCTTACAACAGATCCAAGTCGATTAGGTATGTTAAAAACCTCCATTCATCGGAAAATTTCGTATTGACTTGTGGTTTAGCCTCACCTGGCCCTAACCTGTTCGGGGAGAAGTTCAAGCAATTTGCTATTCAGGAAAGCGACAAATTTGGCCATCCGATGGAACACCTTGTCTCCCCCACCGGTCAGCCTAGGGATCGGCTCGGGATAAAGTTGCACTGGCCAACTAGGAACACAATTTCAGATCTTGCTTTTGGAACTACTGCTGATCCAGGTAGTCCTCTTACGCGTTTACTGATGGCAAAAGGCGCCTCGATTGAGGGTGTCATTTGGCTGGATACATACGCGCGCCGAGAAGACAACCTTGAAGAGAAGCTCAGAAAGGAAGGGCCACGTTCCCATGAACTACTGGCCACCCGAGCAAAAAGCCATGCATGAAGAGTTTTCCGACTGGGTCTTCGAGAGCAGCGAAGCAAAAGTTTGGGTGATTTGTGGTTCACAGAATAGGGATAGATACAAGACTATTAAGCGTGGGCGTCTGATCGGTTTCCGAATATATTTGGACCAAGTGAATGTCCCTGTCAGTATAGAACTTGATAATCATGGCAGCAGCGTTCGAAGAATTATCGTGTACAGCTATCATCCTGAATGTCTGGTCAGGCAAAATGCTTTCGCTGTGGGCCTCATGCTCGACTCAGCCTGGAATGTGGCAGGTGCATTGACGGGCTTTGATTTTGAGCCGGTTTACTTTCGACAATTCCGTAGAAACCCGAGGCCGACAACCCTGTCTGAGACGATTCGAGATTGCTATGCTGAATCAACTGGTGAAGAACCTCGCCCTTTTAAACTCCTTTCCAACGCAGTCCACTGATGGCTTCAAGGTCGGAATTTAGACAGCGAAGAATCTCTGAATAAACTAAGAACCTCTCTTGGTGAAAGCATTTGTAGCATTATACTCCGGCAAATGTCCCGACTTGGAAGAGCAGCACAAGATACACCAGAGGCGCAAATGCGACGACACGAGGATGCCCTCCTTCGCGATCTACACAGAAGTCCTACCGTTACAAGAGGTGAGACTCTGCAGGCGGAGGTTTGGTGTCAAGATTGTAGATCAGATAATACCAAACGCACGGACCTTACTTGCAGGTATGAGGTTGCGACTAGCAAATACGTCGCATGGCCTCATGTTTATAAGAAATGTTGCTTTGTCAAAGGCAAGAAATAGCCTCTGAAGCACTTCGTGCCGGTCGATCCTTAAATACCCTTCGTGCTGTATCATACCATGACAGATCGGGATCGCAAAATTCGGCGGAAGGAGGCAAAAGGAAAAGGGGCACACGGGAATAAGGCAAAGGGGAGAGGGGCAAGGGGGAAGAAAGTCAAAGGGGAAAGAGGCAAAGAACCTTACAAAGACAGAAGCTCTGCATGTTCGCCTTCGTCTTAGTCCCATTAGATAGCAGTGATACCTTGGGATTTAGAAGCTCCCTCAGATTAGGAGAGTTGATAAAATGACATAAGCTCAGAATTAACATGCAGTTCCTATTCTCTATTTGTTCTCAAGTCCCATCCGAGTCCAGCCGGTTCAATAGCTGTTCAATCGCGTCTACCATCCTATTTGGCCTTCAAACGTGCTTGACCAGGTCGATGATTTGATAATTAAAAAGGGACGAGTGCACCAACAGAGGAGGAGTCAAGTTTTCAAACCAGCGATGGAGACTCAAGGTAGATAACAGGGACAAACCCGTCTTAGGATAGTAGCAGCAGGAATTCATAGGATTTGTCTCTGATACCTGATGGACCTCGGGAGCGAAACATTACCTTTGAAACATAGATGTTGAGGATCGGCGGGGAAGTTCATCCCCAGTGTCCCTCCAGATACGCGCAATTTCTTTGCCAAAGGTGTTGGTTCCTCGGTATGGCAACTGCGAAATGTTCAAAGGCAGGTTTGAACAGTCCGGCAACGCGTTTCAAAGAGTTGGACGTCCCAACCGGATCGGACATCCTACCGGGCAGAGGCCCCAAAAACCTGGCTAAAAGCCAACTCCAAAGTTTCTTAATTTCTAGGGATCTCTTGGAGGCCATTTGGTAGGGCTGTCCGGCAGGATGTCCGGTCTGGTTGGGACGTCCAATTCTTCGATAATTTTAAAGGAACCTAAAAGGCAAAAGGATGAATGGCATCAGGGCTATGGGAACTAGACAAAAGCCTGCTCCTTTTCTCCTTTTAATTTCTTTCTTGGTTCGTCTGAGGGAGGGGACAGGTGGAGTGGGCGCTCGGCGCTGGAGAAGAGAGAGGTGCAACGCAATGAGCGTAAGGAGAGATTTTTTGATGCATTAATTCGTCCACGGAAATTTAGGCGTTAAATTGCCACCTGGAAAAAAAATTAACTACTGTCTATAGGTTTCGTATTTGGGATTGTTTTTGATAAGGACCATCGAGACAGACAGCATCTGAGTGCTATCGACATTCCGGGGGTTTTCAGAACCCCAACTTACTGGGTAACGACATAGCAGTATAAAACCTGGTGCGGCGTATGGTAAAATTGTATATCAAGGATCTCCAAAGTGCGTGGCTGAGGGGGAGCACGGGAGAGCAGCGAGCGAGCATAAGGGAGCATAGGGAGAGCAGATGGATGAAACGGGCCTTGGCGCGCGAGCAAAGTAGCGATATTATTAGTTAACGACGGGTCACGTGCTATTCAGTTTGAAGATTACTATATATATATTATATACACCCCGAACTTAGGATTGGAAATTGCCGTTTCGGTTCGGGAAAGGGAGCAAGGCCGCTTTAGAGGGAGCATCGGGGGAGCACGGGGGAGCACGGGGGAGCATCGAGGGAGCACGATTCTCTGTCAAAGACGAGACTGATGAGCCGAAGAGCTTCGTCAGAAAGTGAATGTGTTTAAAAGCTTGTCTCTGAAAGTATTTGACAGAATAATTGATGTTTTCAATCTTCAACTTTCTTCAATGATTGACCAGATGCTGACATATGAAACAGTTGATGCAAGACTTTCCGATCTCGCTTCATGATGCAGATATTATGAGACGAGAATTCCTAGCGGAGAGGGCCGAGTTGTAAGTCCTCTTCGTCGGATCGTTGGGGGGGGGGGTAAACCAGACTGACAAGTATTTCGAAGCACACGCAAACATACGGAAGCAATGATGCAGCAAAAATTCAATTTGATGACTGAGGCACGAAGACACGAGGAAGAGATGGGCTATCGTTAGTATCTGTGATGCTTGTAAACGGGAACGAAAGGCGAAAAAGACCCCAGCTTGGTCTGGGGGAGAAGCGCTGTGTTGTGATAGTGTCGATAAGAGATCTATACGACCAGAGAAGAGGTACAGTCACGATATCAATGAACTCTATAACCATAAATACCATTTGATAAAAACAACTTTTGTTATACAGCATGGCTGATAACTAAAACATCAACTGAGAAAAAAAACACCGCTTCGCGACCAGCCCGAGGAGGGAAGGGTAACGGGCACTTTCCCCAGTTAACCAAGGCTCTGAAGTTGAACACCTTGACATTGCCAGATTTCAGTTTACTGACACGCCTAGTAAACTCGTAGGTATACACACTTGGGAAAACAGTTCGGGTAAGGCCTACTAGTAGAGCTGAGAAGAAAGCACAGGGACAGCTTAACTATCTGATAGGCTCTCTCTCTCTCTCTCTCTCTCTCTCTCTCTCTCTCCCCCTCCCGATCTCTCTTGAGCAATATCAGTAAATCTCTATTGAAGGGTAAATCGCGAACGATGCAGAAGGGAGATGCGAGGTAGAAAGGGGCCGATTCAGGGCGAGGACGATATAGGCAGACATACAGGGTGCTAATCTTAAGGTGACGAACGAGGTTCGGTAGACGTTGATTCTCGGGTATCAAGAGATGGAATCTCTGGGCCCAGGACTCCGGCAAGGTTTCCGACTAGCATGCCATGTTCGAATACTTCAGTTCTAATAATTCCTCAACCTGTGCTTGAAGGACAACAACGACAACAACGACCGCCGAGCTCCAGAATGTCCACTACGAGCCAATACGGCTCAGACACATCCATCTCTTCAAGTATAGCACAATTTTCCCCAAAACAATCAGACGCTAAACCTTGGAGCCGTCTTCCTCGGCGCCTCTAATTCTTCTCTCTCTCTCTCTCTCTCTGACGAGATGGGACCCGAAATTCATCAAGTTCTTATTCCTAATGCGGAAGAAACGCCCCTCAGGACGCTCCGTGTTGTGAAAATGTCTGGGAGTTTGAGTTGATCGTTTCGGCGAATGATGGTCGTGTGAAAAAGAAAATGTCGACTTACGAGACGATGTCCGATGAGCGAGAGCCATGTTGTGAGTCGACAAGGGATTCTTCAGCTTGAATGTAGCCGTAGGTGGAGAAGGGGGCGGTTTGAAACGAAGCGCGGCGCGTTTGAAGAACGATCGAATGATTTTGAGCGCAGTGCCGGCAGAAGATGCAAGGTAGAAAGGAATGAGGGAGGGTGGAGTGATGCGATGGAGGCGTGGCGATTCGCCGGGAAACTTTGTATCCCAGGAGGGTAGAGAAGCTCGGAAGGCATTTTCTATAATCTCGAGCTTTCGTGAGGGTCTGGGACCAGCCCCTGTGTTAGGCCTTGGGGACGCCGACACGATGGATAATTCCCTCCGTCAACCGTCCATGTTGCTTTTGCTGCTCTGATGGAGCTCTTTTGGAAATATCGAATGGAAACTACTTTTTATTACATATCGCCCCCGCCTACTGACTAGATACACCATACCGGAAAAAAGACAAAGTTTCCTTCGAGGAGGGTGATTAAAGGTACCTGAATTTTGGATAGCCGTCCCCAAAATGTAGGTACATTTAGGTGCTACGACAGTCATTGCATTCTGGTTACATTCAAACTGTATTATACAGACTGCCTGACATATTCTGTATCTCTCCTGCCTTCGAATAATCCCGCCACTTCTGGCCACTATACTACTCCGGCTAATCTTTAGGGTGTAGGACTGCCTCAGGGTGAGGAGATTCTGTGGCAGTCGAGGCCGTTGGGATAGCCGTGGAGCTGCTTCAGGAATGAAGCAGAGCTTCCTAGCACCTCTTGTAGAAGCAGTCGTTGTGTCAAAGCCCTGCAGATCATCGGTTTGAGCGACTATCCAGCTGAACCAAGGCGTCCTGAAGCAGCTTGGTGATTACGCAATGTCTCTATGGTTCGACTCTGATTATTCTTCTCGGCAGCTGTGAGTGCAGACGTGCCCGAGCGATCCAGATAGTTGGAGTCGGCACCGTGGTCTAGCAGGAACTTAACAATTTCCTCGTGACCGGCTGTAGCCGCTGATATCAACGGAGAAGTCATCATCTGGTTCAACGATTTCGATTCCAAGTCGTCGGCTTTGACCCCGTTGGAGATGAGATAGCGTACGATATCAAGCCGGTCTTCGCTAGCCGCCGCACGAAGCGCACCGGATCCAATAACACAAGCGCCTCGATCGATGAGAAAGCGTATCCGTCGCAACGACGTTTCTGAGATCCTCCGTTAGGCGTGCAGCAGGCAAAGTCCCGGTAGGAATGTGCGTGTTTCCTTACCATCCTCGACTGCGGCCAGGACCGCAGCTCTGACCGGGCTGTGGTCGGGGAATCCGCTGTTGATGTCAGCACCATGAGCGAGCATGTAGTTGACGTAGTCGAAATTGTCATTGCGCATTGCAATCCCAATCTGCGAGACGCCAGGCTGGCCGCCGTGGGGGCTTTTCGGTGCAATCGTATTGAAACAGTCTGGCTCTCTTGCGCAAAAAGCTTCTGCCAGTGGGATGGAGCCGATGCGTGCGGCCGCATGTAACGACTTCCAGGGGATCCTTACCCCGCGATGTTGCAGAAAGGTATCCCAAAGGTATACGAAAACGGTGATCTGTTCAGCTTGTGTTGCGGTGTCTGCGAGGTTGGTAACTTTGGACGGGCAAGGGACGTCTCGGCATGGCTCGCCCGCGTGATTACAATATTGGATCTGTTCCTCTCTAGGCAGCGAGTAAATGGTTTCTCCAAGGAAACCTTGGAGTTCCTTAAGGTTGCCATTTGAGCAGAACGAAAGGAGCTCAGCATGCGACGGTGACATGATTAAGGTCAGCTTGTGCTAAGGAACTTGAAGGTGGTAGAGGCCGGAAGGACTTGGGGGCGCACAAACCCAGCGCACACCGCGGAGCGCACAAACCATATTCCGTAAACGGGGAGCTAACCATCTTGGGTTAGTAAACTGCACCCAATATAGATTAAAACCAACTTTCTCATCGCTCATTCTACATCACTATCGAGCTTCGTTCGACCTTTCTACAGCCAACAACACACCTACCAAATCATCTCTACTTATCTAATCACTTATCTTTACTTTCATCATCGTCATCATCGCCGTCACCGTCATCATGCTTATCACTTGATAATCTTAACCCCGCCTAAATCCTAACCTACCCATTCTCCAAAAAGCAATTGACCGGATACCTCTCCCCCTACCTCTCCCCCTACCTCTCATCCTACCTCTCACTCTACCTCAGCCCCCTCCTGCTTCTCTCAGCCTCATTATCGCTCCCCTAAGCTAGCTTCGGAAACCTACCTACCTTAGCTTCGAAGATATTAGCTCCGTTACATGAATCAGCGGTTTAAATCCAGCTTTGATCTCGTTTAAATCATTTTTGCAGCTTTTAAAAGCAAAACCAGAAGGTTTAATGACATGAAATATTATAATCATTTAGTGATTTAGAGCAAGCGACGCACGTGATTATCACTGCGCCAACATCATTAAACCTTTCTACTTTAACATTGCTGAATAGAACTGAGATAGTATTCTACCTTAGTTACTACGTGAACTAGTTCTATGTACACTCTCATTGAATTACACTCTACTGCAGGATATCAAAGGCGTGCAACCCCATATGTGTTCAAGTTTATAATATTTAACGAGGGGACGGCTAGAAGACTACTGTTTTCGACTGGTTCGAACGCTACTTTCAAGACCCTTTTCGCTAGATGATCGCTGCCGAGGCCGGAGCTATAGAGGCTATTACTAGCGAGGTAGGGGGCCGTACAGGCGTAAAGAAGCGGGATTACACAGGCAGATTTCTCTAGAGCTTCAATTGCTACCTCATCAAGACAATTTTCCAAAGGTATAAATTACTAGGACTGTCTGATGACTGCCCACAGCAAATACATTACTTTTGGTGGGGATTTTGGTGGGGGATTGGGCCACTCCTGTTGGTGATCAACGCTAAGGGCCGATTTCTGCATGCACGATACGCATGCGAAAGAATTGCAAGCGACTCTTTGACGGAGGTCAGGCTGTCGGTGCCCGGCATCACATTGCGCGGAGGCTTCGGCACGCATTCGGCTATGCTCGAAGGGATACGGGAGGACTTGACATCTCGTTTGGAGGCAATCATGGAACCACTGCAGCTCATACCGAAGACAACGAGCATTCAGCTTCGTCAAAACGAATGCCAGATTGCCGAAAGCTTGAGGAACGTGTTTCTGGATTGTTTTCGATAAAGTTCTTGCTTCGCGGAGGCGACTACATACGGATGTGGAAGCTGATGAATGCGCAATTCAATACTGAGAGGCTGCTCAAGGCCAGCGAAGTTGCGGAAGAAAGACAACGATGACTCGACACTAGATTTGATATATTTACATAGATATGGGCAGGCAAGTTTTCGAAGTGGCTCGATTTGGAGAGCGGAACGGAGCATGGTATCCTGTGTGGGTGCCATGCTATACCATTCAAGAGCATTTTCGACCTGACTGGCGGGAAACATCCCATGGCATTGCCTCTTGCCGCCTTTGCGAGATCTCGAACTACCATACCTAAGAGAGAGGAGGGGGTGGTTTGGTAAGTGGATGCTGCGATGGAGAAGGCAAGGAGATTGCATTGTGATAATACTTTGTCGAGCTATTCGAGGTTTAAGGAGGCCGTTTAAAGTGAGACTGCCCTTACACTGAATGTATTGGCTGTTTTGGGTCATCCTTCACAAGCATAGCGTTTTAAAGTCCGACCTTCCGTCAGGTTGCTTTGTCGTTTCGGTACTGCATCCTCTAGAACCACCATATTCCTCGTCTCTTACGTTAGTCCAACTCCACCAATCGTGGACCTCTAAAAAAACCTGTAACCTCCGCAGTATCTCTAGTTTCTTAGAGGCCACTGCCCTTCAACCCAATTAGTAGTCCTGTGATGAACGGCCTATATTCCTGGTAGTCCTACGTCTTGTTGAAATAAGCTGGGGAAACGCTGGATCGTTCTACTTTGCGTTTTGACTTGCAGCGCGTGTTGTGCCATTCAGCATGCCGCACGATGTCACCAACTGGCTCTCCCGGGACTCCGTCCATACCATGAACGTGCGCTCCAGGGGGGTCAGAAACGGAGATTTGTTGGGCGATCTGAGACTCGACGATCCCATATGCTCCACTGGCCTCACTAGACTTATCTGCCTCATCATCGGTCTCTTCCTGACGTACCTCCTCCTCGAATAATCCAACGTATTTTTGGCTATCTACTTGTCCAACTGCTTCGAAGTATTGATCCAAAGTGTTACTCGGCACGCTATTTTTGTCTAGCCATACCAGCTTCTCGAAACCCCGAAGCAAGCCTTCTGGCAGTTGGCGTTCTGCAGGTGACTTGAAAAGTTCGGCTGACAGCCGAAGAATCTGCGCTAGCTGTATTGCATCGACTACCGCGGAGTGATTTTGGTCAACAAGTGGATCCTGTGGAAAGAGGATCCGAAAGAGAACTGGCTGACTCCAGCTCTTTAATTTTATTGCTTGTCCAAGAAGCTTCTGAATCGGTTTGATCAAAGCGTAACCCTTGCTTGTTGAAAGAAGGCCCTGGCTCTCGTAGCCACATTGCTCAAGAAGTAGATGTACGTTCTTCATATCAAGTAGAGAATGGGAATGCATGCTGTACTCGACAATTTTGTCATTCGGCCCGAATTGGCAGTCTTCAAGTTGTTCTACCATCTCATTTGCATTGCGGACTTGGTGAACATGCTTGGCCGTCGATGATTTTTTACCCAGTCCCCATGGCCCAAGCTTTCTGGACGCATTCATTGCCCTGTGATCGTCGTCAAAGGAAACGTTAACAGCGATCTGACCGGTTTTAATGTTAACAAACGCCACTTCTGTAACCTTAAGCGCTCCCCCCATCCGAGGCTGATAGAACTCTGTATCCAATGCGTATAAACTAGGCGCATTCGGATTTGGATCTGTAATAGCCAACAGAATCTCCGCCAAATCAGAGTTTTGACACATAAAGTTTCGATGAGCCATTTCATGCTGAAGCCTTAAGCCATCCAGGTTTCCTATCAAACTCTTCGACATTTTGGGAGGTCCATTTGGGCGTCCAGAAGCTAGAATTAATGAAATGTGGAATCATCATGTAGTGCATATCGCAGTATATTCCAAGATCTCGCCACGATGAGCGCTGACAATCTTTGGCTCGACAGAAGCGTTTGTCCGTCTGAATGGTAGAGAAAACGAAAATGCCGGATCGTCCCGATGCCATGCTAGCTTTCATCACGTCACAATGTAGACACCTGGGTGAGAGTTTGAAGCAGTAAAAGAGGCTGTTTGGCAATTTAGTGCGCAAATGGGGCACAAGTAGCGCAGTGTCGAGGCTCAGCGTCATGCCGAAAGGACACTTTTCGTCAAAAAGTGAGGGAAATACTGCTCCAAATTCCCTTTTCACTGACAGTGGTCCAATGCATGGGGCATTGAGCATTGACATGTCCTGCCAATACTTAGTGCACTGGACTAGAACACGTTAATGTGACTTCCACGCGTTGGAGAAGACAAGTCTCTTACATGCCAGGTCGTTTCTCTCTCTGACAGTAAGGGCGGAGATCCCCATGGAACTTCGAAATTGAGGATCCACACATGGCAGGGTAAGTGAGGGGTCTTGACCAGCTTGAAACTCCGAAGCCCGGCTCAAGATCGCTACCGTTTGTACGGCCTCATGTAACTCTCCTCTTTGTTTTTGGGGGAAAAGGTTCGATTTCGAGATATCCGTGCCTGGCTTCGGCGGAACTAGAAGAAGCTGAGGCTGATCATGGGCCCTGAAAATGTGAACAAGAAGAGAGGCCTTACTATGAGACTCCCATTCACAGTATTCACAGCGCAATTTGCTTCTCCCAACATGGAATTCCTGGTAATGACTGGTCAACCCTGATTTTTTGGAGAACGACTTGTTACACCCAAGGTGCGTGCATGGAACCCTCTCGAGAGAGGCGGTTGTGACTTTCAGGTGTACTCTTTGATAGTGCGAGCGCTGATTATGCCTGTTACCGAATCTTCTTCCACATCCTGGGTAGTCGCATTGCGTAGGTATTTGTGGAGGTCTTCTAGGCTGGCCCAGGTGCTTCCCTTGAAAGTGGTCTCTCATAGAAGCTTTACTTGAGAGCATCTTACCACATCCTGGATATTTGCATTGCGTTCGAGACGGTTGATCGGAGTGTTGGGATTGATAGTGCTGCCTCATACTATAAATGTTACCCAAAATTTTGACACATCCTGGGTGTTTGCATTGCTCTGGCTGTTGACTTAATGTCTGTCGACCTAAATGCACTGTATTGTAGTGTTTCGTCATCGATCTGGAGAGCAGGATTTTGCCACACCCCGGGTGCTTGCATTGCATTGGCTGTCGACCATAAGCGCGTTGTGGTCGCCCCAAATGCACTGCCTCGTAATGGGCTTCCGCGTTCCATCTGGAGGATAGAATTTTGCCACATCCTAGGTGCTCACAATACACTGGCTGTTGACTTGGGCTGCGCTCACCTAAATGTATCATCTTGTAATGTGCCGTCGCAGTCCTCTTGGAGGATAGGCTCTTTCCACAGCCGGGATACTTACATTTCACTGGTCGCTGTGCATGGGCCCTTCGAGTTACTTTGCGAATGGCCATGCTGGGTTGCGAATCTGAGGAGATTTGGGTTCAATTGTTGCTTTGCTTGAACATGGGGTACTGGTTCTGGGGACCTCTCAGCGCGTTTATGTAGCCGATTGCGCAAGCGCGGAGGGCGGCAATCGCACATAGTAGGCCGCTATGTTAAATTGTGGGCTAAATGATACATCTTTCAGCCTACAACTCCAATGGCTTCACATACTGCGTCACAAAAGTATCTTAGCACGCGTGGAGGTTCCTATGGTGTACGTCAAACTTCTAGTTACTTTGCAAATGCTAAAATTGCATAGCTCTCCTTCGAGGAAGTTCTTCTTAAAGGCCTTGCGCGCGACAACGGATTATTTATACCAGAGGCTATTCCCTCTTTACCACTGAATTGGCAGAATGACTGGCTTAATCTATCATTTGAAGAGCTCGCCTTTCAAATCTTCAGCTTATACATTTCGACAGCCGAAGTCCCGTCAGCCGCCCTCAAGAACATTGTACATAAATCGTATTCGAATTTCAGGGTACCGAGCGTTACACCTACGATAACGCTGGATAGCGATAGAAAAATTCATTTGCTAGAGCTATTTCATGGGCCGACTTTTGCGTTCAAGGATGTGGCGTTGCAGTTCTTAGGGAACATGTTCGAGTTCTTTCTTGTTAGAAGGAATGTAGGTAAGACGAGGGGAGATCGTGAGCACTTAACGGTTATCGGAGCCACAAGTGGAGATACTGGATCAGCTGCGATATACGGTTTGCGAAGCAAGAAAGACGTCTCGATGTTCATTATGTATCCGACTGGGAAAGTAAGCTCGCTACAGGAGGCGCAGATGACTACGGTCACAGATGAGAATGGTGTGTCTTCGGTGTCCTGACATTAAGCTATACCTTTGGTTGCACTCGTAGCCGCTTCGTGAATCCCAACATTGAGCTTAGCTAAGAATACCGTCTGTAGTACACTGTTTAAGCGTCGACGGGACGTTTGACGATTGTCAGGTACGCCGCTCTTCTCTATCCATCATAATACAATTCACTAAGGAGATATAACAGGATCTCGTAAAAGCGCTCTTCGCCGACCCCATGATAAATCAAACCCAAAGACTCGCTGCAGTGAATTCGATCAATTGGGCGAGAATTCTGGCCCAAATAACATATTACTTCGCATCCTACTTTTCGCTAATTCGTTCCGGTACATTCATTCCCTCGACCGATCATATCCGGTTTATCACCCCCACAGGAAACTTCGGGAATGTTTTGGCTGGATACTTTGCGAAGCGAATGGGTCTCCCTATATCGAAATCTATCATTGCCACAAACGAGAACGATATCCTTCACCGCTTCTGGCAGACTGGAGTTTACAAGAAGCACTGCTGCAGAGGGGATTCAAGTAGGAGAGGGTTCAAACCCGAGGCTGAGGGCGTGAAGGAGACGTTGTCCCCAGCGATGGACATTCTGGTAAGTAGTAATTTCGAGCGGCTTTTGTGGTTCATCGCGTACGATGTCTACGGCTCTACTAAGGGAGATATACGGGAAGCCAGACAAGCGGCGGGTATGAAGGTTAAGGAGTGGCAGATAGACTTAAGGACAAAAGGAGAGTTTGGCGTGGAGAGAAAAGTGCTGGATGCGGCAAATGCGGATTTTACATCAGAGCGGGTTTCGGATGCTGAAACGGTAGCCACTATTCACGATATCTACGGATGGTCCAACACTCCGGGCTCGAAAGGCTACATCTTGGATCCGCATTCTGCTATTGGAATGACTGCGGCTTTACGATCAGCAAAGGCGGCGACGGGCATACATATTGTGGCCCTGTCAACAGCACACCCGGCCAAATTCAGTCATGCCGTGAAGCTGGCACTTGTAGAGGAGAAAGAATTTCAATTCAACGATATCCTGCCCTCTCAATTTGTTGGAATGGAGGATCTTCCGAGGAGACTCAGATGTATACAAAAAAGCGGCGGTTTGGACAGCGTAAGGGCGATCATTGTAGAAGAGGTAGAAAAAGAAAAGAACAGGACATCCGTATGAAATTCTGGGTATCTGTTCGAGTTCCCAAGAATATAATTCTAGTCATCCTTTATAATGAATTTGGCTGGCGAGATGAACACAGTGATATTTTATTCTTTGTTCTGACTCTTAACTTTCTCGGTAATAACATAACCAGGAACATATCAAAGTGAGCAAAGAGACGAAAATTTTGCGAAGGTGACAAGATCTACTACAGTATGCCCTCCAACAGTCCAATTGAAAAGAGCCCTCAAATGGTAGAGCATGGTGCACCCAAGGCCTAGAAATAGGGATATACGCTTTTCCGTAACCGCGAAATCCGTTTGCGTATCGCGTCATGGGATAATGGTTCAAGTTGTTCTTATAAACTTCCAGCGGCCCTTTTACGGGTATCTAGTTGTCGACAAATTGTCGACACTCAAAAAACTTTTAAGGCATCGTACATTCGGAATGGTCGATATAACCTCGTCGAGGAGCTGTAAACGTAAAGTACACTATGGTAGAATGGAACTCACCGTCAAAGCGGTCTTATAGGCTGACTTGTCTCTATCCAAACGTCCTTCGTAGATCCGGAGACGGATCTCAAGAGATAGTTCTAGAGATGCAGCCATTGTCGCTGGACAACGTTTGTATGGATCGAGGAGGAGCCTGAATCGACTCCTGTCATCATATGGACTAGATCTGGGGCGACGAAAGTTAGAAGGAAGAGTTCACGCTTCAAAAGCAAATGTATTTCTCACTTTGAACAGAGACTTCACTTGATCAGAGACCGATATAGCTGAAAAGGCTTGATTCGATTCCTTATTTTTAGTGTTGAATTGTGGAAAATACAGGAACAGGCTGTATATTGGCAATAAAACGCTGTGCATTATATAAAGCACCAGTGAGGTCCATCCCGAAATGGATCAAGGCGAGAATGTGTCGCGTTAAAGGCAGCTCTACGTGCATAGAGATCAATTGAAGCATGTCGTCTCATCTCCTACAGTGCAATTCCCGAATATGATCGTAATTAGAGAGGATTACTCTGACTTTTCTTAAGGCCAGCTGGTTGGTCTTCATTAGTGCAAATCATGACTGTATGCACTTGTAAATTCTCCATTGCTATAGATTTTGCTTAGGCTACGACTGTTCATGCAGGAGTGTACTGACTGCAACCTCACCGATAGCGGATTCAAATTCAAGATCTCCATCGTCGTTTACGCTCACTCGTTCAGAACAGAAGCACCCGGCGTTAGGCATTGATCTTCTGGGCTCATACCCGCTATGTCACCCCTTGGCAGTGAGTATTTCGATTGACGAAGACGTGCCTTGTAATAGACCCGATGAAACAAGCGCAGTCCCCCGCAGGAAGCGGAGACACTGGGGTAATTTTATCATCCTTGGACGAGTCTAGTTCTTTGCTCAACTACAGGGTATTTGCTTCTATCTAGAGTCGTATCAAACGAAAAGGGTACCCAAAGAAAACTGCTGCTACCCTAAGAAAGCGACTGGCGTTGGCCCAAAACTTGATGGCCTTGAAGCTCAACTCAATACCCTCTTCTTCCTCCAATCCTGAAGTAATGCTGGCTCCGTGAGACGAGTACTGTCTATCTATGAAGGCTGCTATTGAATGAGGTATTTCTTACGGGGCCTTCCACGGCCTTTTCTTATATGCCATTCCTCAGTAATTTCTCCTTTCCAATTCTGCTTCCGGTAAACAGTGGTCAACCGAGATGATCGACGAGTTAGGGTGTAGGGCGCGCAGCTGATGCCTGAACGTAAGCGGTGTCGTCCTCGAGCGAAAGTAGCGGCGATGTAAAACGGTGTCTTTTGAGCCGGCAGTTGGGGGCGGCACTCTTTACGGAGCTTCTCGCCAATACGCTGGCGTTTGCGCTAGATCGGTGAAACACTTTTAATACTATCGCTGGTATCCTTCTGCTCTTGTGTTGTCGTCGGCTTTGTGGCCGATATCTATGCTTTGTTTCTCTTCCGCGTCCTGTGTAGCGAACTGCTCGGTACTGACCTGGACTGTACGCGTGATGAATGTAGATATATCGTTTTCGGTGCGACTGTTAGAAGGGAGGACAGGGACAGAGGGATCAGGTCTGGCGGAATAGGAGGAGGAGGCGGTAACGCAGGAAGGGGTAGCCGTAGAAGACGAGGCTTCCGTCTTCCCTTGAAAAGGTCTAGTAGTCAATTTAGGTCAGTACTCGAATATCTTGCACGGGAAATAAAACCTTATATGTTTTCTAGGCCTGCGGTAGAAACGAACTGTTACCATGTATCATTCGAGCGTTTGAGTGAGAAGTCCTCATCTTCATTTACGATTGCATCGCTGATGTCGATGAAATCGTTGAAGAAATCTGGGAAAGGTAAATATAATGAGGAAAATCACAAAGCGAGAGATGTACTTTCAGTGCTTGTCATTTTTAATTACTAGTGACCAAGCAAAAATTGGACCTGAAGGTAGCGCGACGGGCAAGACGGTCAGATCGTTGTCAATATTCGGACTGAAATTGTTTGTGGGAACCGTAGACGTAGCTTTTCCAGCAGGAACAGTCGCCTTATCTGGCGGGTTCCAGGAATGAACGGAGTCCCTATTAATAAAGGCCATGGGTTAGACTCAAAGGAAGGGTGTAGGAAATGAGACTGAGAGAAAACAGGATGGGAAATGATGGTATTATATAGTGCAGTAGTCGCATCAGGTGTATTACTCTGAGACACGGACTAGCGATCCCCACTCTGTTGGTATTGAACGTCCAATGAACGTCGAATTATGAGTGATCAATTCCTTTCGAGACCGAGTCTGCCGCAAGCCGGTGTCATCACGTCAGGCTTGCCCTAACCTGCTTTTGGAAGGAAACCCATGGTCTTTCTCGCCGCTAAGCCCCTACGAATATCACCAAACAACTTGGTAGGCAAAACTGCGGCTCCAAAAAGCTCCACGTCAGCTGTTTACACTTGATCGATCCTAATCTAAGATCCTGCCGCAGCCGAGGCAGACACGGACAAGCTGCCATTGATCGTGCGGGGGCCAACGTTCCTTCCAACCGAGATCCTGCCATGAGTTCAGGGAGAGCCGTCCTGCTAGGCAACAGGACCTGTGAATGTGACCGCCGTTTCTTTGTCCTGCAATCTACCGCTCAAGGATTTACCAAGAGCTTCGCCTGGGCTAATGCCATGGAGGATTGCTTGGGACAGCCGGTAGTTGAACGGCTGTCGGCGTAGGAAAGAGCGTAGAAGCGTGCATCTAGGCTTGCAGTATAGCCCAAATTGGATTGACCTCCGTTCGAGCTGAGACATGGAAACATAATTCGGCGAATAGGAGCAGCGCTTGTAGGGCCGGAATCAGCCCGATGTATTGTAGAGGCGAGGCAATCGGCGATCGGGGGTCGAAGACAGTAGAAGGGAGGAGCAGCGACGGTATTTATGCATTGGGGGATTTGTGGAAGATGAAGAAACAACGAGAAAAGAACAACGAGAAAAGAACAACGAGAAAATAACAACGAGAAAATAACAACTCATGAGTGAAAGCGGCATGTCAAGCTACACAGCAAAGTGCCGTATAAGCACACGCTAAGCCTGATATATCTAGAACTTACCTTAGAACGAAAACGGTCGCTCTTTCGCCGTCCGCTCGTTTATAAATTGAAGTAATTACACTCAATGTTACAGGGTTACTGCAGCGGGTTGGAAATTGCATAAGCGGGGCTTAGATACTCCAAGCCCTCATACAATCTGCCCCTGTAAAGAAGCGTTGGATGAA
>JAABUR0100004441.1_pt1 | contig 18744 bp, 14 predicted proteins | sample 5560091 | NCBI WGS metagenome assembly JAABUR01 (sample SAMN10711879, study PRJNA513375) | rock metagenome | isolation source: Antarctica rocks | place: Antarctica: Victoria Land, University Valley sud | reverse complement strand
TTAGTTTGCACTGTCAAGTGTTCTGGAAGTGGATTGACTGACTTTGAACTATGACAAGCGGAATCGCCGCGGCGAGCAGCAATCTTAGAGAGGCAGCAGCAGTAAGTGCAGATAGAGTTCCTCGTGGGGGATAGGCGTCAAATAGATAAGAAATTGCAGAGATCTATGTAGGAAAGGTTAGTGAGCTAAGACGAAACACTTCCATCACATAGTATTGAAGCATAGGGATAAACTCACGAGAATAGACATGCTGCCCCAAACATAGACCGCAGTGCCGATGACAGGACTTGCCCAACTGATCTTTGGGCTCGCGGTCCATCCGATCCAGAACAACGAGGCGGTCATACCAATGCCGCCGATCATTGCAGGTATTAGTCTGTACTCGATGTCGATCATGCCCATTACCAAACCGTCGTGAGATTTCTTCCCTAGCTTTGCGATTGTAATCCTCTCAATGATGATTGAGGTCAGGGCGGCTACCAGGGATCCGGCAATTGCTGCAATGAAGGCCAGCCCTACTTGTTGAACATTGAAACTGTATACCGTTTCGAGAACTGCTGGCACAGCTATGAACCACGAGAAGAGGATTCCGAAGTTGAAACACAAGTAGAAGCTGATGAGCATCACAATCGGTTCGGCAACGAGCTGTTTTACGGGGTCGATAACAGTCACTCGTACCATGTCTCCGATGGTTACTCCGCTGAGGGCAGGGGCGAGGTTGTGGTGAACGCCGGTTCGCCTAGCTCTCTTCCTAAGGATTTCTCTCGGGTAGGTCTCGGGAAATCCAATGCCGAAAAGGTATGCTGCAAGTGCAAGCATTAGGGTGATCCACTGGGTCCATCGCCAGCTTGTTGCTGCGAAGACGAAACCACCAACTAGTGGTCCTGTATATTCCGTTAGAGACAATACCCTTCAGTTCATTGGAGGCGAAGTCATACCACAGGCTGCGCCAACGTAGGAAGCAAGACTGAGGAAGGAGTAGTAGGTGACTGTTGAGTTTCCACTCCAAACGTCCGCAAATGTACCTTCGATAAGCACAAGGCATGGGCCACCGAAGAAGCCGGCGAAGAATCGGCAAACAACCAATGATGCAAAGCTCTTGGACACACCTGCACCAATGATGAAGAGGCTAAAGATGGGCAAGCTGATGAAGTACACAGGAGACCGGCCTAGTCGCTCGCTAAGATGCGGTGTGATGATAGGTGCGAAGGCAATGCCGACAAGATACAGTGACATCGGCAAGACTGCAGCTGTCATTGATACATTGAATTTTGCGATCACTCCAGAGATACCTGGAGTATATGCCGTAAGACCGAAGGCACTGGTTCTCGAATGAGCATCACTCTAGCCACATACAAGGGCTTAGATAACTCACACTACGAACGCGAATGCAGTTGCGACTGCTGAGGCGTATAATTTCCTGAAGATTGGCCAGTTCTGAGGGTTTTCAGGATCATGATGCTCCATCATATGGACGGGCATGCTGGCCATTGGCTTGTGTTCCTCCATGGAAGGCGAGATGTTGTCCATTGAGAAAGCCCGAAGAACAGCTCGACTCTTATTGAAATAAGTCTGGCAAATTTATGATACTGTAGGTAGGACCAGATGATTGAGAATAGAGAGAGAACGGAATGGGGGAATGAGGACGGAAATATATAGGCTGAGCGACATGCTGATAGGAGACGGCATGAAAATAATACATCGTGATTGCCCAGATAATTCTGCAAGTATTCCAATTAGCGATTCTAATCAGCACTGCTTTGGAAGCCTAGTGTCCAGCGCAAGTTGGTGAAGCATTCAGCTTCCCATAATCTTTGATGATTTGGAAACACTGCACTATCAACAGTGAGATGACTTCTGTCGCACCTATGAGACATGCATCAGATATACTAAAGCTATACGCGTACAACTGCGCCCTGTAGAGAACAGAATGGTCTCCCACCCCTCTGGCAAAGCCACGAGCAACACTCTTTAGCAGATCACTCATACAGCTTCTCAAAGTAGCACACGGATAGGTCTATCATAAGTTCAGTCGCCCAGAACGAAATTGTCTTGCAGCATTAGACTTGCGGATTCAACTGCGGGTTGTTCGAGTAAAGGCCACTTGGTCAAGTTGATTCCTCATCAAATGCCTGCCAAACCTGAAGTGGTCTAGCCGACCTTCTGGTGATAACCGCCTTGGCGCCTGCGTCTCAGGCACGAGGAATATCATGAATGGATATTGTACCATGGGACGATGGAACGATTGAACGATGGGAAGCAATCAGCTCTGCCTGAGGAGTCAAAGCGCCAGGCAGAGCGAGTGCACTCATTCGTAACACCTTGGACGGGTTTTCACAAGGCCCGCTAAATGACACCTCAAGTACGGCAGACCATATCGTGCAAACTGAAATAACTCAAATCTCAGATGTCGAATGTCGAACGTCGAGCGAGCGAGACTGTGAATCCACCTCAAAATTCCGACGAGATAGATGAACATCATCTCGATGAGATATCAGAGACGCTCACACTCTACAGCACTACAATCTCATCACGTCTCAAACTAACTTTCAAGATTATATATCTCACGTTCATATTGATATGAAGGTTGCTGATGAAGTTTCTAGAGTCGTGATGATAATGCTGATGTCAGTTCAAGCAAGGTGCAAGATCAGAATGTGACTCGCTCAAAATCGAAACGTAAACGCACATGATCTCAAGTGTCAGTCAATGAATTCTCAGATCATCGATCTGCTAGATCAAGAAAATAAAGAGAAAAGACGATTTACACACAACACAATGACATTCTATTCTTTAGTCTACAAACTATGTATCTGTTGTGATCAGTCTTCATACAGACATGTGTATTCTGCTTCATGTCATCGATAGTCATCATGTCGCTCGTACTCACTGTGTTGCATCATCTGTAATCACGATGTCGCTCATACGTGTATTCTGCTCTCTGTATTCTGCTGCTTGTCAATCATATCGATGTATTCTGTTTCGTGTTGTCTGTAGTCACTGTGTTGCCTGTAGCCACTGTGTTGTCTGTAATCACAAGATCACGTCATCTTAGTCACGATGTCGCTCATACATGTATTCTGCTTCTTGTATTCTGCTTCATACTCACGCTGTAGCCATACTGATATGTGTATTCTGCTCTGAGTCATTCGTAGCCACTGTGTTGCCTGTACTCACAGTGTCGTGTCGCTCGTAGTCACGATGTCTCATCACTCATTTCATGCTCCCGCTCATATTCAATCTGTCACTCAATACTAGAACAATGCATCTACACAGTGTAGATTGATCTAAAGATTGTACTACAATTTACATTACTAACTACAATGAACATCAAGTTAACATCTATGAGGTGGGTTTTGAATTTTGAGGTGAATCCACAGTCTCGCTCGCCCGACGTTCGACATTCGACATCTGAGATTTGAGTTATTTCAGTTTGCACGATATGGTCTGCCGTACCCAAGCCAGTGCCTTGAGACGATGGGTGATCGGACTTTGTAGAACACCTATCTCCAAGCCAGCCGCCGATGACGTTGCCCAAGATGATGGAAACGGAGATGTTAGGCTAAACCCTTTGCTGAAAGCAATCTTCCTATGTACATGAATTCTATGTAGAGTCGCCCATGCATATGATTGTCAAATATCGAACGACTGGAAGATGGCGGTTGGTTTCAGCACACAAAGCAAATCTAGACCGAGGACCCTGAATGTTTGGTCATCCCGCTTACTGGACATCGTGCTCGAGGCCCGCTATCCAAATTCGTCTTGCAGTCCGTTTTCACACCGGATGTGATCCTTTTAAGGCCTGCGTCGCACTTTGCGATGCTGCAAATAACCCGTCTAACCTCTACACCCTGTTCGAAATATTCTCTTCTCTCCCACTCCCTAGTCCTGGCTTCTCCGCGTTTGGCCAGGCTCTCACAGCATTTCTCGACCACTTCTCAAGTCATGGCACCAACAGCCAAGCAGTATGACTTCATTGTCATTGGTGGTGGAAGTGGGGGCAGCGGAGCAGCCAGAAGGGCATCTGGCTGGTACGGCGCAAAGACTCTGCTAATCGAGAATGGGAAGTCGGGTGGAACATGTGTGAACGTAGGGTGAGTGCTTTCGATACCTTGGACCACAACCAAGATCCTGACTGACGTCAATTGGATCGTGAAGTTGTGTACCAAAGAAAATGACCTGGAATTTTGCCTCCATTGCCGAAGCATTGAAAGACGCCGTACACTATGGCTACGACGTCAAGCCAGACACACCTTTTGACTTTGCCAAGTTCAAAAGAGCTCGAGACGAGAAGATCAAAGGTCTTAACGCTGCGTACGAAAGGAACTGGAACCGTGAGAACATCGAACTTGTTCATGGCAGCGCAACATTAGTAGGTCCGAAGGAGGTTGAGGTCGACTTCTTGAGCGGCGGAAAAGGCGTCTACACTGCTGCCCACATCCTGATTGCGACCGGAGGACACCCCATCAAGCCTGACGGAATACCTGGCGCAGAGCATGGGATCGATAGTGACGGCTTCTTTGACATTGAAGAGCTGCCGAAGAAGATGGCCTTTGCAGGAGCTGGTTACATCTCAGTGGAGCTGGCAGGTGTCATGAATGCCATAGGCGTTGAAACCCACATGTTCATTCGAGGAGAGACCTTTCTCCGCAATTTCGACCCGATGGTGCAGACTACATTAACACAACGTTATGAGGATGTTGGCGTTCGGATACACAAGAACTACAAAGGCTTCAAGGAGGTTGTGAGCCTGAAAGATGGCAAAGGCTCGGAAAAACTCCTGAAGCTCATAGGCAACGACGGCGAAGAGATGGAAGTCAACGAGCTCTTATGGGCAATCGGTCGAGCTCCCGAACTCGAAAGGCTGGACCCAGCGAAAATCGGACTCAAGCAGGGGAAGAAAGGTCACATCATCGTAGACGAATACCAGAACACAAACGTTGAAGGCGTCTACGCTATCGGCGACGTGACCGGCCAAGCCGAACTCACACCTGTAGCCATCGCAGCCGGCCGTGCTCTCTCTAACCGCCTCTTCGGCACCTCCCACCCCTCCGGCGGGCCCCACCTCTCCACCGCCAAACTCGACTACTCGCTCATCCCCACCGTCGTCTTCTCACACCCCGAAGTCGGTACCACCGGACTTACCGAGCCCCAAGCTATCGAGAAGCACGGCAAAGAGAACATCAAAATCTACCATACGAAATTTGGGGCCATGTACTACGACTTCCATCCGCCAGAGGAGAAGAAGCATAATCCGACGGAGTATAAATTGGTGTGCCAAGGCCCGGAGGAGAAGATTGTAGGCATGCACATCCTCGGTCTTGGGAGCTCGGAGATGATGCAAGGATTTGGGGTAGCAGTGAAGATGGGGGCGCGCAAGAGGGATTTCGATGCGACGGTGGCGATACATCCCACCAGCGCCGAGGAGCTCGTGAGTTTCTGATCTGAGCGGTTGAGGAGACAATGCTGACTGACTGGACATAGGTGACGATGAAATAGAATTATTACTTGGGTGGTGGACCTCATCACGACGCGGTCCTTGTTCGTCTAGTAGAAATAGGTCAGCTAAACATGAATAACGAGGGAACAAGATCCCATCGTGTGTATGCACCCTCCGGGCAACGACATCTAAGAAATGGCCGATAGATAACTTCACCTACGATAGAAGGTTTGAGGTGGAACATGAAGCTTTCCCTCTTGATTTGAGTTTCTTTATGCCGGTTAATGTAGTACCACTTAGAGAACAAGCTACAGTATCACAGATTCGTTGTGGTCAACCCACATCACATCAACAACCCTCAATTCCCTTTTCGTTCGCTTTGGTCTGTTTGTTGCTGCGTGTTTATGGTACTTAAAGTGCTGCTCATGTGCCGATCATTAGGGTACTTTTACGTCGTATAGTCTACTATATAAACACCATACCCATGGATGAGAAGTACCGCATAATCATCACAGTCCTCGTTATCTATTGAAAATGTTCCATTCTCATCCCTCAATCCCCCTCCCTCCCCCACCCTCCCGCTCTCATCAAATCCCCCCTCTCCACCCTCTTCGCCCTCTCCCTCCCCTCCTCCAACCGCTCAATCCCCAACTCAATACTCTCAATATGCACCTCCAGCGGCACCCCCATCCTCCCCCCCAGCACCTCGACCCCACCAACCCGCGTCCTCAACTCCTCTAGCTCCGCACCCATCTTCTGCAACTTGACCATGGTGCCGCTGACCTGCGCGATGGCGTTTTTGCGGTAGACATTTACCTGGGAGAGCAGGCGCAGCTCGGTATCGAATTTGGCCATTTTTTGGGCGTTGCCGCCGAGTTTGGTCCAGAGGTGGCTGAGGATTTCGGAGCGGGAGGTTTGGGTGTGGAGGTTGTCGCGGGTGGCGATGCTGTGGATGAGGTCGAGGCGGTCTTCGAGGTTGTTGAGGATGAAGAGGAGGGACTGTGGTTGGGGTATTAGCTTTTGCGATTTGATTGGGAGGCGAGTTTCTCAGTATTCCACAGAAAAAGGTTTTTAGTGAGGGGATTGGAATATCTTGTTAACTTGGTTGTATAAATCAACGAGATTTTGCGAGCAATGAGAATGAGCGAAAATCCCGTAAGCAAACTGGAGTACATACCTGTGCTTCAGCGACTAGGCGTTGAATTTCTTCTTCGGCGACGCGGGTATGCTGGATGTACTGGTCTAGAAGGGCGTCTTCGGTGAATTTCATGGGTTGGAATGGAGCGAAAAGACTATTGTCCGAGGAAAAGAACGACGCAATGGCGCCCCTGGAGGCGTCACGCACGGAGATATCGTCCAGCACGCGCTTCGTCCAGCGATTTGTGGCGAGTAAGCTGTCGACGGCGCGGCCGATGTGGGAGTTAAATTTTTGGAGGTCGTATGAGGCAATTCGGGCGGTTTCGATGAAGCCATCGAATTCTAGGACGAGCTCGTTCTTCGAACGGAGGGGGCTGTGTCGAACGACGGTGCGGAGATCACGAATGGAGGATTCGCCACGCTTCATGTCAAGTGGAAGGGAGACACCGCCGGCGGACGCTTCGAGGACGTCCTCGAATTTCGATTGAACCGTCATGAGCTCATCGAACTGGACGGGCGGAGGTTGGTCGACTAGGTACTGGGACGATACTCCCGAATGGCACATTGGAAGGTTTAGGAAAGAAGATCCAGGGATCTTACATATCGGAGACATGGCAGAGTAGACGGAGCTGAAGAGGAGGTTTCGTAAGAACATCATGAGGCCAACAAGGAGATAGATAGCAACGATATAGGAGATAGGGCCTTTTAATCTGACTAAAGCACCTCCCATAACGTCGTATATCCAGCCGAGTGTTGCCTTCAAGAGGTCCTCAACAGTCTCCCATGTCTTTGTGGAGCTCGCATTTGTCTTCGGCGTTTTTGACTTCGCGCCTGCACCTCTACTTGCTTTTTCTGCCGTCGACTGTCTCCTGGTCGCTTTCCCAGGTGAATTCTCGCCATGAATACTCTCTGGTCTCTGGGATCTTCTTATCTTTGCATCAGGCCAGGACCCGTCTAGATCGTTTTCATGTATAGAAGGCATGATGAGATCCGGTTCAACACTTGCTCTAGTAGATGTTCGTGAGGTTCTTTTGCGCGGTGTTTCAGGTAACTTTGAGGATTGCTGTGATAGCCTCAACGCATCAGCTCGTATTGGGCTAGCTGAACCTGACACCAAAGAGGCAGATGTCGCTTGAGGATTAGACTCATCACCATCGTCATCATCATCACCGTCGCTTTCTACCACCCATGAATCTCCCAATTGCGGCTTCGTTCGCAGTCGGGCCTGTAGGGATCGTTGTCTAGGCATGCTAGCAGTTCAAATAGAGAATGAACGAGGCGGCTTTTGCTCAAGGCCAGCTCCAGTCTTTCCAGCTGATCCAATATCCTGGCTCTTGCAACAGTGCGAGTATGTAGCGCTGGCCGTCTTATTATACTTATATGAATGCGCTAGAATTGCGCCTGTCTGAAAGAACTCACGGAGGTTCCATCATATGCAAGAAGTGGTAAACGACATGATAGGACACAGCAATCATGATACCTGGTCTCACTCCCTGAATTGAATGAATGTGTAGAATGTGACGTATGGCGCGTTCAGATTCGAGCTTACTGATTGGCTTTCTACAAGCGCGCGTTCTGAAGCTTCAAATTCCCAGAAACGGCTCCATCATCAACTAATCCCATGCGACTACTACGGCCCCTACGGCCTCTACAGCTTCTTCGCTCTCCTTCGATCCCTACACAGAAACACACTGGACGGTTAACACACTCGTCAAGACCCAAACCGGAGGGCAAGCAGCTCGTGAGATATGGCTCCAAATGGAAACAAAAGACCGAACCTAGAACAGATCGCCGGTCACCACTTATGCAAGCTCTCGACGTTGGTAAAGAAGAAGAGCCCGTCAATCACGATCATCGTACCCTTAGCACCCAATTTGAGCTCTTCACGACACATGAGTCTAGCCCCGGCTCCCCTCTCTTCCACCCAAATGGCGCTCTGATCTTTCAGAGGTTGCAGTCCTTCCTGCGTGCCCAATACCCCGCCTTCGGCTTCCGTGAAGTCGTCACACCTACTATCTATAAAGACTCGCTCTGGAAACAGTCGGGTCATTGGGATAATTATCAAGATGACATGTTTTCCGTGTCCTCTCGCCGCAAGCGTCCGCCGGCCGCTGTGAGGGAAGGGGTTGATGTGACACTGGGTACCACGCAACCCACGCAAGGTCCCGCATTTACAATCTCCAAAGCGCTGGGAGGTGAACCAACGCCGAGTGCCCCAGAGCCAAGTGCTTGTAATCACAACGACGATGTCGATAGCGGGGACTATGGCCTCAAGCCAATGAACTGTCCGGGTCATTGCCTACTCTTTAAAAGCCGCAAGCTCAGCTACCGAGAGCTTCCTGTCCGCTACGCCGATTTCAGTCCGCTACACCGAAACGAGATCTCCGGATCGTTGAGCGGATTAATTCGAGTGAGGCGATTTCATCAGGATGACGGACACATCTTCTGCCGCCCCTCACAGGTGGGTCAGGAAATCGGGAAACAACTAGATTTTGTGGATATGGTGTATAATGTATTTGGTATGCGTGTGCACAAGCTCGTGTTAAGCACGCGGCCATTGGATGGAAATTTCATAGGCAAAGCCGAGGATTGGGATCGTGCGGAAGAGCAGTTAAGGACGGTATTGCAGAACAGCGGACATGAATGGGAACTCAACAAAGGGGATGGCGCGTTCTACGGCCCAAAAATTGATGTCATTCTTTTAGGCAACGACGCCAGGCAACACCAAACAGCAACGATCCAACTTGATTTCCAGCTCCCACAGCGCTTTGGGCTAGAGTACGAAGCGCCCGCCCCAGAACAGGAACGTCTCGGTCTCGAAAGCCAGGACCCAGCGCAGCTAGAGCAGAAGGGTATGGTCACGCCCGTCATGATTCACCGCGCCATCCTGGGCTCCTTTGAGCGCTTTATGGCTCTGCTGATCGAACACTACAACGGCCGCTGGCCTTTTTGGCTCTCCCCACGCCAAGTCATCATCCTTGCCGTCGGCGACAATCCCACCGTCCTTAACCATGTCTCTACCCTCCAAGATGACCTCAGAATGCCTCACGAGACCGGCCGCCTGCCCCGGCGAATGGACGCCCCGCGTTTCCAAGTCGACATCGACTTGCGCTCGGAATCGCTTGCGAAGAAGGTGGCGTCGGCCAAAAGGCGCAAGTACAGCATCATCTGCGTGTATGGGGAAAAGGACCTGAAAGGCAATTCGATGGTTGTTGATCTGAGTGGCATCCCGAATCAGCTGGCAATATGGAATATCATGGAGAAGATCAAGCCGGGATCGCAGGCACCAGTGAAAAAGAACGTTCCGACTGAGATGAACCGCAACATACCGGGGGCGAGACTTGAGCAGCCACAGTTGATCCGGCTGATGGAAACGTTGACGGGGAGGTACTTGTAAGGTTAGAGAGTGGCATTGGTGTGTATATTTCGGTATTGACACACCTTCGCATCCTACACGAACAAAGTCTCCTTCCTACACTTACGCGTCCCCTCTCCCCTACCCCACTATCAAGCAAGACAAAACCTACATTCACGACATCCCATTTCCATCACCTCATATCCCCAACCGCATCTCCGACCCTAAACCTAAGTTCTATAATACACCTCAAGTTGGCAAAAAATGAAACAAGTCTGGCACCAACCTATGGGCGAAGTAATGGGATATGGGTGTCGGTGAAACCATGGCAAGAGACGGAGGACGTGCTTAGTTCTTGGGGACGAAGAAGTCGTCATAACCCGTCGCTGCAGCCCGGAGCAGATGTACCTCCCGTATTGCAAAGGGCATGAGATCTAGAAAGACGGTGCAAGTGGAAAAACGTTTCATACTCTCTTGCATATGAAATCATGTCGAGTAGCTCGGCTTTACGGGGATGATGCGAGGTATTGTTTGACGTGAATTGTGAGGCTGGTTGCCTCATGTTCTCAGACGTGTCACTAACCCCGTATTTTTCCCAGGTTCGGGTTTACTGCGCGAACACGCCAGCAACTAGTGATCTAGCGTCGTAATTTTGTAATATTGATTCAAATCTCATTACCCTACTCACCACTCTATTCATCATTCTACTACCTACCTACCCATCACCCTACATGCCTACATACTCGCCTATCTACATGCTCAGCTACGAAGTACATACTCATCTATCTACAATCTATCTTTCATTTCGTACAAAGAGTTACTACGATCTACCCTTCACGAATTAAGCCTATTCTCTATCTTTTATTCTACCTGTACATAGGCTTATCTACTACTACTGTATCTTCTGCCCATTTTTTCTTTTTAGCGATGTTTCTGACGCTTTCTCTTGTTCTTGCTGTCATTCTTGTTCTTGCTGTCGTTCTTGCTCTTGCTGTCGTCTCTGCCCTTGCTGTCGTTCTTGTCTTAATCACTGTCGTTGTTCTTGTCACTGTCTTTGTCCTTAACCTTGCTCTAAATCTCTGTTGGTTTACGAATCGGCCAAAATGTGAACACACTTTGGAACAATCCTATTCAGGTATGTATAGCATATTTCAACAATCTCATCAAATTCCGAATCATCGTATCAGTTCAACATTAACAACGAGTCAACGACAGATATTACACATTTAACATCTCTCGATGACTTCTTACAAGTATGCAAATCATCAAGATGTATATTCAATATCTATCATGACATTGTTGACATCGTGTGATTCTTATATTTTGAACTTTATTAACGGCTGATAATCGAAGGTCTTGAAAATTGTTTACACAGCAACTCAGCAAGTACTTTGTTAAACCAATAAATACGTTAGATAGAGCATATAAAGATGTTTCTTCGACAATAATTCTTTGCACTTAATTATCATGATGCTATCAGAAAACGTGCGAGATGTCATCGACGATGCGAGCATAATAAGCATCGGCTAACCCCGTTAGAGGTTAGTGACACGTCTGAGAATCCGAGGCAAGAGGCTGGATTGGAGCGGACTGGAATTACAAAGGGAAAGAAGGCGAGGAAGAGGAGAAGTGTGTATGTATGTAAGATAGTGTGATGTAGCGGCGGCATTCAAAGACCTTTCGATGTTTGACTGGACGGTTTTCGTGTATATGTAGAAGCGTCACAGCGAGTTGACAGCAACGAAAGCGAGCAAGGAGCTACAAACAACGGTAATGGATAAAATTCTATAGAAAAGCCCAAAAGATACACCGCTAAAGCCTCGCCTTCCCATTTCCGACCTCACTAAAAATGTCAGCGATCCCAATCACCAACAAACAAAGATTCACAAATCAGACCCCACTCACCTTGTCCTCCAAACTCGCAATCTCCAACACCGCCTTCCCGAAATTCTCCCCCTTCAACATGCCCAAAAACCCGTCAATCGCATGATCAATCCCCTTGGTCACGCTCTGTTTCACCTTGAAACTGCCGTCAGAGATCCACTTGGCCACGTTCTTCTGGTGGTCGGCGGCATATTTGGGACCCATGTCTGGATCGGCGACGATGAAGCCGCGCATGGTGAGGCGCTTTGCGATGAACATGATCATGTTTTTGACGCCGTACACTTCCGAGGCGGAGGCGTTGTTGTATTGGGATATCATTCCGCATGCGACTGTGCGGGTAGGGGAGCAAGGGTTAGTGTTTTGTGAAAATGGGGAGGATGTGTGGAGATGGGGGGGGGGGGTTACTTATTCGACCATAGTTGGTCATTGCGTCTATGGCGGCGTCTAGGTGCTCTCCGCCAACGTTCTCGTAGTAGATGTTAATGCCCTTGGGCGCCAGTCTCTTTAATGCGTCCGCTGGTTTCTCTTTCTTGTAGTTGAATCCCGCGTCAAATCCGAGCTCTTTCTGGATGAACTCTAATTTCTCATCGCTTCCTACGCTGCCAATAACAGTGAGTCCCTCGTGCTTGGCCAGCTGCCCCACAATTTGGCCTACAGCGCCGCTGGCGGCGGAAATCAGAATTGTCTCGCCCTTTTCGGGTTTGCCAATGTCGTAAAAGGAGGAGTAAGCCGTGAGACCTGGCATTCCTAGAGCGCCAATATAGAGTTTTGGGTCGAGGTGGTAGGGATTGTCGAGTTTGCGGAAGTAGTTGTTGGCCACCGCTGCCTCAATCCTCGAATACTCCTCCGTGGGCATCATTCCCACCACCAGATCTCCCTCTTTGAGCTTGTCGTTGTCTGATTTCAGCACTTTTGCAACCCCGCTGTTGGTGATTGGTTTGCCGATCTCAAATGGTGGAGAGTAGGATTCGATTTCGGGAGCTCGCATGCGGCCCCGTTGGTAAGGGTCGAAGGACACGGAGTAGTTTTTGGTAGTTATGCCGCCCTTTGGAGGAGCGGCATCGGGGTCGAACTCTCTTGTTTCAAGTGCGAGGTGCTCGCCGGGGACAGGCCATCCCTTTGGGACGGCCTTGAAAATAATGCCTTTGTTTTGGACCATGATTGTTCTAGAATATGCAGGTGAGAGAGGTATGTTCAATTGAACGATGGCATACGATGAAAAGTACAGACAGATGAAGCAGATTTGAGATGGTTTTATGAGACAGCAAGGGGTTCAGAGGTGAGAAGCAGTCAATTAAGCTGATCAATCACAATAAAGTAAAAGAGATTTATTCTTCGGACGTTACATAGGGATGACGTCGTTTCTTATCCTACCGGTGGACGGCCAGTGAATCACGGCATGAAGTCCCGTTCTGGAAGTTCTTCCATTGATGCTGACATAGCATTGGAAGATTTGTCAGTCCCAGCGGACTTTTCTGCGGGTGAGGCGCAAGTGGAAGTAAGTGTGCTTCTTCCGATTGAGAGAAGAGACAGGAAAGATGCCGAGGCCCATGAGGTTTCCAGGCAGATCGAAAGGCCATGCATTTACTCTATTCAGAGAGCCATGGCGGTAATAGAAACATCATCCGGGGTATTAAGAACACCGAGGTTCAGACAAAACCTTTCGATATCATCAATCGGTAAAAAGGTGGACATGTGGACGGACAGCCGGGGTAGAATAGATACATCGGACATGTTGATTCGCCGGACCCGGATCAAGCCCTAAGAGGCTTGCGTACCATCCATACCTTACTCAAGCTTCTCAACCCCACCTCAGAGGATCCTTCCTCTCGCATCCAGCAGGATGGTAGCAGACACCAAATACGTGCCCGCACCCACAGAGCCTCCGCCGTCCTACTCCACCACCACCCTCCCAATCCCAACCCTAACCCCAACCAGACCCCCTCCCCTCCGCGCCCCCCTCCCCCTCGACCTCCCCATCCTAACCGCCCTCCGCAACAAAAGAGTCATCCTCGCCTCCGCCTCCCCACGGCGAAAACAACTGCTCGCGCAAATCGGTCTCTCACACGTCGAAATCATCCCCTCCACCGCCCCCGAAAACCTCTCCAAATCCCTCTCGCCCTTTGAATACGTCCTGCAGACCGCAACGCAGAAATGCCAGACCGTCTACGAATCTGAAATCAACAATGAGAAACTCGGCGAGCCCGCGCTGGTCATCGCTGCGGATACGGTCGTGATTTCCCTCGCGGGCGCCATCCTGGAGAAACCCCGCTCGGAAGCCGAACACATCGCCATGCTCAAATCCCTGCGCGACAGCGGCTCCCATAAAGTCTACACCGCCGTTGTGGCCATGGTGCCTCTAGCGTCCGCACGACACCCCGGTTTTGCGTTGGAAAACACGGTGGAGGAGACGACGGTGCGGTTCGGACGGGATGTCAGCGATGACGTTATCTTGGCGTATGTCAAGACGAGGGAGGGGGCGGATAAGGCCGGGGGGTATGGGATTCAGGGGATTGGGAGCATTCTGGTCGAAAGGATCGAGGGGAGTTTTGATAATGTCGTGGGGTTGCCGGTAAGGGCGACTTTGGGCTTGATAGGGAGGGTGCTCGATCGCGATGATGAGTTGGAGGATGAGTTTGCGGAAGAGGAGGATGAGTAGAGGTCCCTAGCCAACAGTTGTGGGATGTATCACTCAACAGTAGTTGATCTTGATGAAATAGAATGGGATATGAAGGGAAAGGCGTCCGGTTGAACGATGGGATTACGTAAAAGAGGTACAAATGGGAGGGTACATGGGAAATTGATCGATGGGTAACAACGACAACACCAATCTTCACCACCTCTTAGCAATTGGAAAAGAGGGTACTGCTCGGGAAGTAATTGAACAGAGTGGAAGCGAACCCAGATGAAGCTCAGATCCATCAGTCAACCGACCAATCCGACAGTTCGTAGACTCAAAGGTTTGTGCGCTACCTAATATATGTTGTCGTCTGCGAGCAATGCGCCCCTCTTTCATCATCTCCAGCAACTTATGTACATGGAATTAGTACATCGTCATCCTGCTCCTAGTCTTTTCACAACGAACGTCCTGTGGGTATCAACCAGTTAACTTTTCCCCGAAATTTGCGTGCACCTAGAAGAGAAATTCGCTTGCATCATGAGTCTTCGCCAATAGCGAGTGTGTTTCTGTCCTTTCAATGAGGCCGTTAAAAAATGCATTCAGAGTAATAAACCAACCGTCCGATCAAGAACAGATCGACTGGGATTGCCTGGACGTGAGTGGCTGAGGGAACACCCCGGCGTTCAGCAATCGGAAGAGATCCCACTCAGCGCTAGCTTCGGTCTTGAAGTTCCAAAAGACCCAGCCGTTGGTGAAGCGCTCGTAAACATCCAGCTGCGTCTCGATGTACAGCCTTGTATTGTCCTTGAGAGTCTGGTCCCATGTGTCGATAAAATTGATGCTGCTGCAGGAACCATGGTGCGTGCTGCCGGGGTAATAGCCTTCATAGCGGGAGCCAATGCCGTAGCCGTTCAGGGCGGCAGCGCAATCGGTCATTGCAGCAGACCATTCGCCGACGACGACCCAGTGGTCGACGTTGGCAGAGTATGTGCCGGCGTTGCTGCACACGAGCTGGCGGTGATCGGCAGCTGATAGTCCCACTTCTTCGTCTGAAAAGACTTGGTACTCGTGGTGGTCAATTACAACGTAGTCCGCACCCGAGGTCAAAATATTGTTCCAAAACGTGCCGTTTTGGAAAGCGTCGTGCACCACCACTGGCATATCGCTGCTGACCGTCCTCACCTCCCCGTAGCCGTCCTTGGAGTATTGCACGACGGCGGCGGTCCCACCTGCAAGTTTGTCTGGAAGGGGCTCGTTGACTAATTCGATGGCAGCGACGACGCTTTTGTAGAATGGCTGAGCATACTTGTCGGCAATCTGCTGGAGGACACTCAATGTCTGCTTGACAGTGTCGCCTTGTGTCCATCCAGGGGTTTTGGTGAGCTGCCCCGAGTTGTCGTAGCCATTCTGCGAACCAGGAACACCGTGTAAATCGATCCAAACCTTCAAGCCAGTTTGGTTGGCCCAGCCAATTGCTTTGTCAATGTAGGGCGCTGCACCTTGGATGTAGGGATCGTTGCCAAACTTTTGATATGCCCAGTCTACGCCAAGGTTAGCATTGGGAGTGAAGGGGCTGGGTAGAAAGGTAGAGAGTCATACATCCGACAGGTATCCGTACCTATTCTTATGTTAGTGTTGAATTGATGAGCACAAGAGGGGTTGAGAACTCACCGTATTGAATCCAGCATTGGCGATGGTCTGAAAGTCGTCAAGAGAAACCCAGTTTTCCCAGTGCTGCCTGAGGATGTCTCCAGCATTCGGTACCTTCTGGCAGAGCGTGTACTCGTCAACGACACCTTGTTGAGCCTGGAATATGGAAGGTGTGATCCATCTGATACGTGTGTTTAGCCTCGGAGTACCCTGGCTTGAAGGCTAGGTACCCACGGTTCTAGCACGAGCCATCCACCAATGTTGACCCCACGAACCTTCTCCGAGCCAAAGTCAAAGCCGGTTTGCCTCTTCTGAATGGGAGAGCTATGGCAACCATTAGTGATCTTGTGGTGTGCGTCAGGAACTGTTGACATACGTGGTGGCCAATCCAGCAGCCAGAAACACTGAGACTACAGTATTAAACAACATCTGGACAGTCTGAGGAACGCGAGGGTTGAAAAGTTGTTTGTGGCTCAAGGAATGGAATGTTGAAGAAATAGCTAGGGGTAATTCAATACTGTAATATTGGGGCCAGCTTTCTTTTCCTTGTTAGGGAGGAGGGATGTTGGTGCAAACAGACAAGGTAGTCAGGTACGAGATGAGAAGTAGCACCCAATTCTAAAAAGGAAGAGGAAGTTTTGATCCTTCCTTCACTGTTCCACAGGGCTGGGGTCAATCACTTGTCAACACAGCAAGTAAGGTACTTGACCACAGGCCCACAGCGGGGGCCCAACCCCATTATTCTAGTACCCGACGCGGCAATAACAACAACAACAACAACGACGACATGTGATTTGATTGCTTGTATTCCGTACTTCATCATCGCTTGCTTGTTTGGGTGGGGGCACGGAACTGGGTAGGCACTGGCACTGGCACTGGCACTGGCACTGGCACTGGCACTGACCACTACCTACGTTGGTTGTCTCATGATCTGTCACTTGTTCCCCAATCATGTTTCCGTCACTGCAGGGGGGGTTCCAGCCCGGCAGGGGTTGGATAGGCGTGCACTGATCTAACTCGTTCGGGTGCAAGCCTCGGCCGGACGGGTTCGGCAGCGAATCTGATTGGTTGATCGGTTCCAGCTAAAAGAGTGAAGACGATATTGCGGGGAATATGGCTTGACTTCAGCGGACTGTGAACCAGCCGCCTTTGCGGCTCCCACAACCAAACAAATCAAGGCAGACTGCAGCCGTTCATCAGGTCTCGTGGACTCTGACGTCGGTTGTTTGCTGCTTGGACTGGAGGAAGGCATCTATCTGCTTTGTAATACTACTACTACTACTACTACGACTATGACTACGGATCACACATCATCAAATCTTGAATTGCCACCGGGGTTTGGACAGTTAATCTTGGTTAATCTAATTATCATCTAATTATCATCTCTCCAAAACGTCAAAAGGCCCTTGCAGACGACATTACCTTAGATTGCATTACTTCCGACATGGGTCTTGCCCGCTTTGGGCGCATTCGCCACACCACAGCCACTTGCCGCCGAGAACTGATTTTGAGGGTTTGAAACTCGTTTCGAAGTAGGAACCGGCCTTGATGATGGTTTGCAAGTTTGGGTGCATTCGAATTACCCATATGCAACCAACTGCATCTGCCAATGTAACTAGTATTTCACGTTACTGTGCTAGAAGCTCTTGCTACACCCCCCCCAAGATTGTTCCAGTACACGTGTCTCGACATGAGATCTAAGATGCTTAGTGTCTACTCTTTAAATAGGAGAAAGCGATTTAAGAATGCCCGAAACACCAGCTACACTCTCGCCCAGACTGTATCACGTTCAGAGCATGTCCGCAAGGGACTGTCTCTCGATGACCGACTTCTGTCGATCGTTCCTCGAAACCCGGTAGTAGTTGTCGCAGAAGTCGGTGCATTTCATATACTTAAGGAATTCTTCGTCGTGCGTGATGACAATCAGCTGGAAATTCGACTGCTGCCGTCGTGCTCGGATGATGTCGTGGAGAGACTCGGCAAGGGACCGGGTGTTGTCATGGTCGAGATTCGTCGTCGGCTCGTCCAGCGCAATGAGCCCACAGTTGACGCCAAAGCACTCGGCCAGCGCGAGGCGGATGATGATGCAGGCCAGCACCTTCTGTCCCGCGCTGCACCGGCCTCGCATGTCCATTTCCGCCTCTTGTTTGATCATGCACACCCGGTAGTTGTACGATCGGTTGCCGCGGGTGGCTTCATTGTCCGAACGGATCAAGATCGTGTCCACGTCAGAACCTTGATAGGTTTTCTTCCATAGCTCTTCGATGATGCGGTTGATCTCCTCCATCTTGAGACTATGAAACTTCATGATGGCCCTGTCCGAATGTCAACCCACACTCCACCATTGTTTTGCAGCCCAAGTCATACTTATCCAGTGCACCTCCGTATCGCCCCAGATCTTCTACTGCCGCTTTTGTAGTCTGGTAACGTCAGTACGGGATCATAGCGAGAGCGCTACGCTGGAGCCTACCTCGACCTTGATGTGAGCCTCTTTGTACTCTTTAGCAGCATTCTTATAATCCGTGTCCCAATCGACCAGCAATGATAGTAGCTGATCGTCTTTCGCCTTCATGGTACTCATCTTGCTTATTTCCGCAGTTGAGAGGATCTTGTACTGCTGATGCCAGTATGCTTCCTGTTTCTGGTGATGTTCCAGGT
>JAABUR0100004440.1_pt1 | contig 18747 bp, 28 predicted proteins | sample 5560091 | NCBI WGS metagenome assembly JAABUR01 (sample SAMN10711879, study PRJNA513375) | rock metagenome | isolation source: Antarctica rocks | place: Antarctica: Victoria Land, University Valley sud | reverse complement strand
TCGACGAGCGCATCGAACGGGACGATCCCGTCTTTGGGTGCGCAGCGGTCAAAGATCCTCGCCCGGCGGACGTCCCAGGCGGCGAGGTAGCAGAGCGCGCCTTTGCGCTCGTACTCGTGCTCGACCTGCACTGGCTGGGGGCTATTTATCTCGCTACCCCGACCTTGGCCGCTGCCTGTGGCCGTCAGCCGTTGCGCGACCTCAAGGGCGGGGTCCGCAGCATGGACGCTCGAAGGCGGCGAGGAAGGCGAGTCGGGGACCCTGGCGGACGTCGAACCGGAAGTCTGCGGCTTCTGCGCGTCGACGCAGCACCGCGAAGCGCACGAAGTGAGGGTCAAGCGGCGGTATCTCGCCGACCACGAGGCGCCCGCCCGGCCGAAGGACGCGATGCAGCTCGCGCAGCGCAGCGTCCTGATCGGGAATCTCTCCAAGCACCGTGACAAGGTAGGCGCCGTCAAAGCTGGCGTCGGGGTATGGAAGGCAGCGGGCGTCCCCTTGGCGCGGTCTGATGTTCGCCACCCCCCGGTCGCGCGCACGCCGCATGAGGTCGTCCAGCATCTCCTGCTGGACATCGACCACATCCAGGGTCCCTCCCGGCTGAAGCCACCCCGCGACCGGGAGTGAGTGGTAACCGGTCCCCGGTCCAACTTCGAGCAGGCGCTGTCCTGGGCGGGGCTCGAGGATCCGCTGCAGCGCTTCAGGCGTGAGATAGGGACGCGGCACGGCCAGCAGGCAGCGGGCCGAGTAGGGACACGGGAGAGGCTTCACCCGCTGTGAGATCAGGGCCGCGACCGTGGCCACCCCGGCGGCGACCAGCGCCCTCGCACGAAGACGAACCATCGCGCGCGGACGCTATCACGAGGGGGACGCCACGGGGCGACAGCGGGGGAGGGAAGTGGACAGCCGACCTGGCTGGATCGAGAGGCTGGTGAGCACCGTCTTGTTCTCGCTCCGGGCGTCGGCCGACCTGTTCGCCGATCGGCGCGACCTGGCGCGCCTCGAGCGGGCCAAAGCAGGCTGCGGGATGTCGGCTCTGTCTTAGTGGTCCATTTCGCAATTGAGCTGACGGACCAGGCGGCGAGCTGCGCCGCCGGCTTGCTGTCGAGTCGGGCGAGAAGCTGGTGGAGGTCTTTGCGTGTGAACTTCCAGTCGAACGGCCGGGCGATCTGCTCGTAGTGGCGGGCGAACGCCAGCAGCCGGTGCTTGAGGGCGTCGAGGTCGGCGAAGTCGTTGGGGGCCAGGACCTTGCGCTGGAGGACAGAGAAGTAGATCTCGGCCTGGTTGAGCCAGCTCGCGTGGACGGGGGTGTGGACGAGGATCAGGTTTGGCCAGGCGCCCTGGAGACGGTCGATCGAGCGCTGTCCGCGGTGCGCGGAGCCGTTGTCGACGATCACGAACGCGCGCTGCGCGGAGCGGTAGGGCTCGATCGACATGAACTGCTCGACGAGCGCATCGAACGGGACGATCCCGTCTTTGGGTGCGCAGCGGTCAAAGATCCTCGCCCGGCGGACGTCCCAGGCGGCGAGGTAGCAGAGCGCGCCTTTGCGCTCGTACTCGTGCTCGACCTTCAGCCCGCCCCCGCGCCGCGCGGGCAGCGTGGGATGGCAACGGGAGCGCACCTTCTCAAGGTCGACTCTACCTTTTCCGTCCGTTGTGAGTGGTGAGGCTCCGACGCGTTGTGGGACGACTGTACGGCTCTGCTCGCCACAATCGGCCAGGCCCGCACCGCCGCGTAGGAGCGGAATGCCCTCGGTGAAGGGCACGGCGGCCGGCCCGGTTCCCCGGACCGACCGCTCGAGCCGCGAGCGCATCTACCCGCTGTGGCCACCGCCTCCGTTTTCGTCGGCGGGCTCCCCTTCCTTGGGTACGCCGCCCGCGGGCGAAGGAGCGCCGTAGAACTTCGTACGCCACTCGTTCATGTTCTCGATCTCCGTGGACTGGGTGTCGACGATGCTCTGTGCGAGCTGCTTGAGCTCGGGGTCCTGCCCTCCCTGGAGCTCCTCCCGCGCCATGCGGATGGCCTCCTGGTGGTGGGGTATCAGGCCGTCGTAGAACGCCCGATCGAAGGGCTCCGCCTCTTCGAGGGCGAGCAGCACGGGATCCGGCATCGCCTTCACCACGAGCTCCTCCCCGAAGAGCCGCTGGTGCGCATCCTTCATGACGTCGATCTCGCGACTCTGCGCCCCTTCGACATCCCGGCCGAGCTGCTTGGTCTCTTCGTTCTCGCCCCGCTCCACGGCGATCTTCCCGTACTCGACACCCCCGGCGTGATGCTCGGACATGCCTTCGAGGAACTTCCGATCGGCGTCGTTGCCCCGCGCCGCGGTGGTCTCCCCACCGCCGCTCGGAGCGGATGCGTTGTCGTTGTCGTCGTTGCCGCACGCGGCCACAGCCAGGGCCGCAAGCGTCATGGCGACGATCGTCAGGAGCCCCTGGACGAGGCGCTTTCTCTTCTGGTACATGCTCTTCTCCTTGGTCGCTGCTGGTTTCTCATTGGAGGGCCGCCTGTTGGGCGCGCCGCTCTGGGGAGCGGGGACCACCGTCTCAGCTCAAGAACACCTGGAGCTCCGCCGGACCATCGCGCGCCCGCAAGGGGCCGTATCGCATCGCGGCCAACGGCCGGGGGACACAGAGCCGGAAAAGGCGGGTCCACGGCGATCGCGGGAGCGAGGCCGGGGCCACGGCCAGCGCCAAGCCTGCTCCTACGAGCGCAAGGCACGCCGTGGCGGCGGGGACCATCTCGGAGCCTGACAGCTCGTAGTGGTGCACGGCGACCGCCAGCGCCAAGCTGACCGCGAGCCCCGCGATCACGAGGCCGCAACGGGGCCTGCGAAAGAGTCGCTCTGGCGTGACGACGCTCATCGTTCCATCTCAACGTATGCGAAGGCCGCCCGAGTACGGTTCACTCGGGGTGGGCGCCGTAAGGAGTCCTTGAGCGCTGCGCGAGATCCGACTCGACGACGAGCCGCTCGGAATCGCAACGCTTGCGCGGCGCCGACGAGCGCGCGAGCGGGCCCGGCATCCCCCGATCGACGGGCCAATGAGCCCGGCAACAGCTTCGATCCACCGCTTACGGCAATCTGCACCGGGTGACCCGAGCATCCGAGCCGGCCGAACGCCCGCCTGGCGAGCCGGCCGATCCGTGGGAGCAGCGGCGCCAGATACGGCTCTACCGCAACGCGCGCCGCCGAGCACGACGCCGCTTGCTGGCCGCGGCCCTGGCCGGCGCCGTCGCGATCACGGTCTCCCTCTCCCTCTCCCTGATAAATGGACCGGACCCCGAGCCCCGGGAACGCAACGAGTCCCGTGCGGTGACCCCCGCCACGGAGCAGGCGGCAGAGCGGCCCGACCTCCCGCCGCGCATCGAGCGCTTCACCGTCGGCAGCGGGGCCCGGGCGGCAATCGTCGTGCGGCCGGAGGGGGATGGCCTGCGGCCCGCGGTGATCTTCCTGCACGGCTTCGGGCAGTCGGCGTTCGAGAACTACGCCGGCTGGATCCGGCATCTCGCCCGCCGTGGGAACACCGTGATCGCGCCGCGCTACCAGCTCGATACGGGCTCTGCTCCGGACCGCTACCTCCCCGATGCGATCGCCGGCATCCGCGCCGCCCTCGAGCGCTCGCCGGTCGAGCCGGAGTCGCTCGTCGTGGTGGGGCACTCGGCCGGTGCCGCCCTTGCGGTGGACTACGCCGCCGTCGCGGCGCAGGAGAGCCTCCCCGAGCCACGCGCCGTCTTCGCCGTCTACCCCGGACGCGCGCTGCTCGATTTCCCGGGCGGCATCCCCGCCGAGGACGAGAGCCGGATCGCACCCGAGACGCGTCTCGTGGCGCTGGCGGGAGCCGGCGACCAGGTGGTCGGGGAGGGCCCCGCCGCCGAGATCGTCGAGCAGGCGACCTCGATCCCGCCGGAGCGTCGAGAGCTGATTCGCGTGACGGACCCGGCGGTGAGCGACCACTACGGCCCCGAGCGCTCGACTCAGAGCGCCCGCGACGCCTTCTGGAAGCCGCTCGACGAGCTGATCCGCGTCGCCCGCCGGGACGGCTGACGGGCCCTCAGGGAGCGCGGATCACGGGACGGCTACGGGGCAGATCGCGCTGCAGGTCGAGCTGCTCCGAGAGATCCTACGTGATGACCGGGGCCACCTCGAGGCGCGACGCGTCCGCCGGCTTGCGCGCCGTTGCCACGCCACCCTCGTGCGACATGGTCTCGACCCGTGCCTCCACGAATCCAGCCTGCTCGAGCGCGTCCTCCCACCAGTCCGCCCGCGCCGGCGTCTCCCACCGGCCCGTCAAGAGGCGAGCGGCGTTGCGCGCCAGCCGCAGGACGCCGGCCGGCCCCTTCTGCAGCATGGCCCTGACCTTGGCCTTGAAGACACGTCGATCTCGCGAGTCGGCCAGCGACACCCGGAACATCATGTCGCCCATCGCCAGCCGGCCATCGGGCGTGAGCACGCGGCGAATCTCGGACAACGCGCAGATCTTGTCGGGATCACTCAGGTGGTGAAGGCAGTAGTTGGAGACCACGAGGTCGACCGAATCGTCGACCAGCGGGAGGCTGACGGCCGACGCCACGACGGTCTCCACGTTGTCGGCACCGGCGCTGCGGGCCTTGGTGGCGAGGTAGTCGCCCATTGCCGGGGAGATGTCGAGCGCCCAGACATGGGCGACCTTCGGGGCCACTGCGAGCGTCAACAGCCCCGTACCCGAGCCGATGTCGAGCACCCGATCCTCGGCGGCCGGCCGCGCCCGCTCGAGGATCGTGTCGCGGAGCTGCCGGAAGCCGCCGCCACGAGCCACCTCCTCGGCGTGGACGACATGCCTGTCCCAGTCTTTGGCAAGCGCGCGCATCTCAAGACAACCCTAGCCGCGGACGGCCGGCGGGCCTACGCATCGTAGGAGGGCTTGCGGCGATACGCCGGGCTGCCACGCCGCGACAACTCAACCCGCGCGGTTCAGCCGAGTGTGGATCCGGCGGCGCCCGCAGTCATTCCGACGGCCCGTAGGAGTACTCGCGTACAATCGACGGATGCTCCGGCTGCTCGGCACCCGGTACCTGCTTGCGACGGCCTTGGCTGCCGCTCTGGCGGCGGTCGCCATCGGCATCCCCACCGACCTCCTGCCGAATCCCTGGTTCAAGCGCATGACGCCCGTGCGCACGACCGACCTGGTGCTGTGGCCCCTGACCAGCCTGGCCGCCGGTGCCCTGCTCGCGACCTACGCGCTGCCCCGGTCAGCCGGACGGCAGTCCGATGCCACGGCCGGGGTCGGCGGAGGCCTCCTGGGGGTTCTGGCGGTCGGCTGCCCCGTCTGCAACAAGCTCGTCGTCCTAGCGCTCGGCTTCTCCGGCGCGCTCACCTACTTCGCGCCCATCCAGCCCGCCCTCGGCGCGCTGGCCATCCTCATGACGCTCTTCGTCCTGCGCAGGCGCCTCCTCGCCCTGCAGCGGGGCTGCCCGGCGGATCCGATCGTGTCGCCAGAATCGGCATCGGTCTCAGCGAGCTGAGGATCTCCCCGACGCTTCCGAGCGCGGCCGCCAAGGCCGTTCAGAGGCGAGGCTGAAGTGTCTGACCGGACGCGGAGGCTCGCTGCAGTCGCGCTCGCGCTCGGGGCCGTGGCCTTTGCGGCGCTCGTCGTCTCGAGTCTCGGGAGCAACGCCGGACGCGGAGACTCGATCGAGGCCGACGGCGCGTTCCTGATGGAGATGGCGGCTGGCCACGAGTCGGCGATCGCGATGGCCCGGGTGGCTCTGCGACGGGCCGAGCACCCGGATCTCGAGCGGCTCGCAGCGCGGATCATCCGCACGCAGGACGACGAGATCGGGCGCATGCGGGCCGCGCACATACGACTCTTCAACACCGAGCTGTCGGTGGCCGCGAAGCACGGCGGCTCCCCGCTAGCCGCAGGTCGGTCGATGGCGCCGCCGGACCTGCGCGCCCTCCGCCGCGCCAAGCCCTTCGACCGCACCTTCATCGACATGATGGTGGCCCACCACGAGGAGGCAGTGAGGATGGCGCGCGCAGCGATCGACAAGGGACTCGACGAGGGGGTGCGCGGCCTGGCGCGCGAGATCGTCGCCGGCCAGTCCCGGGAGATCGAGATGATGAGGGGCTGGAGTGCGGCCTGGTACGGGGCTCGACCTTCGGCTCCCGACAGACGTGCGGACCACTGACCCCCCCTCAGTCACCGCCTGCCGAGCACCGACCGGCCCTCCGCCAGGTCGAGCGCGCACCCCGCCCCCGTAGCGGCTAGATGTCCAGCCCAGATACGTTGCGAACGCGAGTGACCGGTGACCTGTTCCCGATGCCGCTGTGTGGCCTGTGTTCGTTGTAGTGGGTAAGCCAGTGTGGCAGGGCGCGTCGACGGTCCTCGCTCGAGCGGTAGGTCAGCCCGTAGGCCCACTCGCGGGCCATCGTCTGCTGGAAGCGCTCGACCTTGCCGTTGGTTTGCGGACGGCGCGGCTCGATCAGCAGGTGGCGGACCTCTCGGCGGGTAAGCAGCTCGGCAAGGCCGCGGTTCTTTGTGTAGGCCCAGGCGTTGTCGCTCATCAGGCGTCTCGGCTCGACGGCCTGGGCGGCGACCCAGTCGAAGGCCCGCTCGACAAAGCCGGTCACGGTGTCGGCGCGCTCGTCGGGATGGAGCTCCGAGTAGGCAAGGCGCGAGTGGTCATCGACGATCGAGTGCACCCGCTGATCGTCGACGCGACGATGGCGTTCTCCTCGGTCCCCGTCTGTTCCGCCACGTCGCGAGGAGCACGCCGACCAGGCCAAGCAGCGGCAGCTGTAGGAGCGGGGCCAGTCCGATCCCCGCGATCGTCGGCATGGCAGACGCGTAGGCCCACCGGTCTTCGCTCAGCGCCCAGACCTCGATGCCGGCGGCCAGAGGGCCGAGCAACCCGGCCACCAGTGGTAGGAGGAGGGCTCTCCGGCCGCGGCTCACGATCCTCGCCACCGCCACAGCGGCGAGGATGGCCGCGGCGTCCGCAGTGGCCGCCCCGAGCAGGATCGCTGCGCCTCCACCGCCGAGATAGAGCGGGTGCTGAGCGATCTCCCAGACCGCGTTGAGGCCCAGCCCCAACAGGGCGAGGGCCGCCCACCAGGCGCCGGCCCCTTGTGTGCGCCATGGCCCGTAACCTCGAGGCTGACGAGCTGGAAGACGGATGGGCTTCATGGTCTCCCGGGTGGGCTACCGCGTTGGCCGACGGGCCCCGCCTTCGATCGCTCCGAGCGGCCGGCCGGTGCGCGCCGCGGCAATCCCGTCGCGGAGCTGCTCTGGGGAGACGACGCCGATCACGTGCCCGACGACATCCCCTCGTGTGCTGATGAAGAAGGTCTCGGGCAGCCCGGTCACGCCCCAGTCGCGCGCCACGCCGTTGGACTGGTCCCGAACCATCAGGTAGGTGTTGTCGAACTCGCGGATGAAGTCGCCGGCGTCTTCGGTCAGGTCCTGCATATTGAGCCCGAGGAAGAGAACGCCCTCCCGGCGTGCCGCTCGCCACGCGCGCTCGAGCAGGGGCGCTTCCTCCTGGCAGGGAACACACCACGAGGCCCAGAAGTTGAGCACCACGGGCCGTCCGCGAAGCTCCCCGAGCGACACGCGATCGTCGGCCAGAGCCGGCTGGAGACTTGCGCCGAGCTCAGGCCCCAGCGCGCCCCGCTGGAGAACCGGCAGCTCCAGCTCCGGCGCCTCGATCGGGCGCTCCTGTGCGAGGCTCTCGTCGATGTCGGCGTTCGGTGCCTGCGTGACCACGCCATAGACGAGCAGTGCCAGGAAGAGGCCGACCACCAGCGTGACGGCGCCGCGAACCGCCTTGCTGGTACGGCTCGAGGCGCGCGCCTCGTCAGCCGGCATCGGGTCGGGCACTCGGAGCCTCGATCGTCACCGGGCGGTTATGGGCGAACAGGCGCTGGGTCATGAAGTGGCCCCCGGTCACCAGCCGCGAGCGGGTGACGCGCATGGTGGTCAGGTCGACGCTGAGCCGAACCCAAACCGGGGTGCCCTCCTCGACCAGCGCCAGCTCGGCGATCCGCCTGCCATTCGACCTCTCGATTCGAAGCAGCCGGACGGCACGGGCGTAGCTCGTCCACCGAAAGAACCGGCGCGTGCTGAACGGCAGCCCGCCGGCGAGCTCTCGCTCGGTCCACGGCGTCCCGGGCGCCCTCGTCCACCGTCGTTTGCCGATCGCGACGCTTCCGCTGCCGAGGCCCGACTCATAGGCCAGCCGGTCCGGGGCCTCGAGGCGATAGTCGGTTTGCGCGAACGTTCCCGGCCCGCTCGTGATCTGCTCGTGCTGGCGCACGCTCGACAACCCTCGCATGGTCCGCTGCGCCTTCTCGAGGAGGCGCCTGGCGCGCTCGTTGGCGCCCGGGTCCCACCGGATCGGCAGCCGGGCGGTGTAGGTCTTGCCCCCCTCCGGCACTCGCACGGCCAGCAGGCGGGGCCGCCCCTTCACGCGGAAGGTCCAGCATCCGAGCCCGCAGCTCTCGATGCTCGCCCCAGGGATCTCGGCCTCGGCCTTCACGGGTCGCGCGTTCGTGTCGAGCAGGCGAAGCTCCCCGCGAAGCCCGGACTGGTGGCGCTTGACCCACACGGCGGCGATCGAGGAGCCAGCGCTTTCGGCCACTGCGAGCTCGTCCCTCACCGGCGCACGCTGCGGGCACGGTTCACACGCTGAAGCCGCCGCCAGTGCCGCCTCGGCCTCATCCGCCTCGACCAGCTGTCGCGGCGGCAGCGGGAACGCGACGAGCAGGGCGGCGGCCACCACCACGACGACCCCGATAGCCGGCTCCGACCTGAGCAGCCGCCAGTGGCGGCGCTCGAGGCCGGGGCCGGATACTGCTCCAACGGCGAGCAGGCGCGGTCGCAGGCGCATGGCATGCCAGTAGCTGACCAGCGCGATCAAGCCGACCAAGCCGACCTTGACGCCGAGAACCCTCCCGTACGCGCTGCTCCACAGGGCGGCCGGCTCCCCGAGCTGGATGAGGGCGTTGGTCAGCCCCGACGTGACTACGATGAGGAAGGCCGGGAGGGCGACGGTACCGAAGCGCTCCAGGACCTGACGCATTGCCCTGACCCCCCCAGCCTTCGCCGGCCCGGCACGCAGGGACCGCCACGAGACGGCGATCTGAGCGATGCCGCCTACCCAGGTTGCGCCGGCCAGCAGGTGGACCCAATCCGTGGCCACCGCCAGCAGGCGAGGCTCCGCCGAGTTCGCATGGCCGCTCACCGAGATGCTGAGGAGAGCGATGGCGAGGAGCCCCGCCCCGAGGACCGTCCGGCGCCCGACGCATGTCAGGGCCAGGCCCAGGGCCACCACCGTGGCGACTCGGGCGAGGCCGGCCGCGTTCGAGAGCAGGAAGCTCCCGAGCCCCTCCAGGCCGAAGCCCCCGGCGGCATCAGCGGCCTCCACCAGCGCGGTCGCCGCCGCACTCCCAGCGGCGAGCCATCCCGCGTCGATCGTGCGGCTCCACAGCCGGTCGCCCACTGCGGCTCGCGTTCCCTCGCTCTGGCTCGGGGACCCTTCGACCGACTCTTGGATCAGCCAACTCGCCGGCCCCTGCCGTCGACTCAGCAGGACCGCGTTGAAGACTCCTCCGGCGAAGAAGAGCAGGGCGGCGTAGAAGAGGCCGCGAAGGGCGATCCGCAACCAGCCGGCCCGGGCCAGGGGGCTCTGCTCGATCTGCTGGCTTCCTGCGGCCACGTCGGTGCGGATGCCGAAGCTGAAGGCTCCCTCGAGGGGGTGCCCGTCGTCGGTGGAGACCGTGTGCCACTCGAGTCGGTACGCGGCCGTTCCAAGAGCCGCTCGCGGACTTACGACCAGTTCGCGCCCCCCACCCGGAGCGACGCTCGCCGCAACCGCCTCACCGCTCTCGAGATTGCGGAGCGTGACCCTGCTCAGCTTCTGGTTGAGCGACTCGCTGAACTGCAGGCGGACCTGCTCAGGTGGCCTGTCCAGCCTGGCTCCGGCCTTGGGGGTGGACTCGAGGAAAGCGGCGTGAGCGAAGGCGCTCGGCGCGGTCACGGCCACGAGCCCACATGCCAGGAGAAGGGCCAGCAGGCCACGGAAGGGGCGCCGATGCCGGGGGTGCTGCACGTCCTTGAGAGCCGCGCTCACGTCCTAGGCAGTGTAGTAGCCGCCCTACCCCTGCGCTGCGGCCCGCCTCGCATCTGGCGCGCCCGGACCTGAAGGCCGCTCGCACCCGGAACGCGCGTTGCTTGGACCCGCGGCTCTAGTGACCCGGGAAGCTCAGCCGCGCCGCCGAGGCACGGATGAGCGCGGGTAGAAGGCCGGCGGCGGCGAGAAGCGGCACCGCGACCATCGCCACCATGCAGCTCTCGATCGCGAGCTCCGTCAGAGTCATCGTCCCCCCGCCGGTGAGACTGGCGCCGAGAAGGGCGAGCGTGACCAGACCGGCGATCGCCAGCAGCGATGCCAGCAGGATGGATATCGGCAGCTGCCATCCGACGCCCCTACCGAGCAGGTGGTCGACCCGCTCCGGTGCGATCCCGACCACCGCGGCCGGGCTCTTGCTCTCGCCGAAGGTGAGCAGCGCGGAGGCAAGCGCCGGTGCGCCCTTCTCTCTGATCGCCGCCTCGTCGGCGGCGACCTCGGCGAGTGCGCCATAGCGTCCGTCAAGCCGGCGCATGACTGGTACGAAGAAGAGCGCGTCGCTGAGAACGCGAGCCGCGAGCATCCGCACCGGATCGAGGCGCCTGCGGTGGTGGCGCTCATGAGCGATCACCGCGTGCAGCTCCGACTCGGAGAGCGACCTCCACGCCCCGGTCGATACGTAGATACGGGGGTGGAGAAGCCCGGCGCAGAAAGCCTGCGGTCGCGAGCTCGCGACGAGCTCGACGCGCCACTCACCGACCTCCCGGGCGCCCAGCACGGTCTGCCGGCGCACGAAGCGCCGCGTCACGTGGACCTGGCGGAGCAGAGACCATCCGCCGCGGACCAGGACGAGCAGGCCCAAGGCTCCCAGCGAGAGGACGACCACGACCCGGACATCAAGGCTTTCAGGAACAAGGCGCCGGCACGCGGCCAGCATCGCCTCGCCCGAGGGGAGAGCAAAGTCGATCGCCCTCACGGCCACCCCGAGGGCAAGCACCGCCGCGCCAAAGCCGAGCACGCCGAGCGCCGCGGTCAGCCGGTAGAAGCGACGAGCGCTACGCATCGCGGGCCAGCTTCCGAAGCTCTTCGAGCTTCTCCGGGCCGAGCTTGTCCATCTGCTCCGAGAAGTGGGCCAGCGCGACGTCGCCGAACTCTTCGACGAGCGCCTCGACCTGGATCTGCGCCCGGGCGTCGAGGTACTCCGAGCGCGGCATGACGATCGAGTAGATGTCGGTCTTGCCACTCCGCTCGCGGGTGAGCAGCCCCTTGGTGTCGAGCCGCCCCATGATCGTCATGATGGTGGTGTAGGCGCGCTGCTTGGGGCCTTGGTTCAGGGTGTCGAGGACCTCGCGAACTGTGGCCCGCTCACGACGCCACATCTCCTCCATGACCTCGGCCTCGAGCTCGTGCAGGGGAGGAGGATGTCGGGGCTCCTCGAGACGGCCCATGACTCGATCCCGGCGCTAAGGGGCGCGGCGGGCGCGCGTGACCGGCCGACTGCTGCGCAGGGCCGACTCGCGCTCGTAGTAGTCCTCGGGCTCGATCTCCCCGGCGGCAAGCCGGCGGTCGAGGACCGCTCTCGCAGAATCCGCCCCCTCGAGCTCGCGGTGTGGACGGGTCATACGCACGCCGATGTAGATCGCGGCCGCAATCGCGGCCAAGAGGACGAGCGAGCCGATCAGCATCGCGACCGTCATCCCGCCCATGTCCACTCCATCCATCATATGACGAAGTGTAGTAGACGGCTTGGCACCCACCCCCTCAGCGGCCGGTGAGCTGCTTGATCCATTCTACGATGCAGTGTAGTAGGTTACCTCTCCGGGTGTTTCGGGGGGCGGAGCGCCCCTGCCGCGACTCCTTTCTTGCAGCGCCGGGAAGGGTCCGGTCTCAGCGCCTCGCGGGTTCGCTGGGCTTGGTGTCGCCACCCTGCGCGGCCGCGATCCTGGCTCCGAGCTCCTCATGCCTGGAGCGGAGCTCTTCGAGGTGGTCAGCGCCTTCGCCAAGAGATCGCGGGGTGCAGCATGAAGGGCCGCCTCGCCTCGACTGCCACCACATCATCGCCGGGCAGGCGAGCGCCGCCACCAGTACCGCCCCAACGAGCAGCGCTGTGCTCACGAGCCCGTGCCCGCCAGCCGCCTCTCGTCGCTCCTACGCCCCTGCTCGGCGCGATCGAGCTCTGCAGCAAGCCGGGCCTGCTCGCGGCGCAGATCCTCGATCGAGGCGGGTGACTGCGGCTTGCCCGTGTCCTTGCCGCCCTTCATCCCCTTGGCCATGAACCACATCATCAGGCCCATACCGACCGGACAGGCCAGAACCGCCACTACGACCAAGCTTTCCATTTGGTGCCTCCTCTGGGTCAGCTCTTATCTACGATGCACCATAGTAGTAGGTGCTGGGGCGGGGCGTCACTAGATGACGGGCCATCCGTGACGCGCCTCCCGCGGGCGGAGCCATATCGGAGAGGACGTGGCCGGCGCGGATCGGCCTGTCTGCCAAAGCTCAGCGACCAGGGCGAACATCGCAAGCGTGATATATCCGCATGGTCGTTAGGATAATGGTCCATGAGCGTGGACGAAACGTGTGAGCTGCTGTGCATAGATGTCCCGAAGGCGGAGGCTCTGCGCCTTGGGCTTCCCGACCTGGAGGAGCTGGGCCCAGCGGCCGAGCGCGCCAAGGCGCTGTCGGACCCCACCCGGCTCCGGCTGGCGATGGCGCTCCGCGACGGTGAGGAGATGTGCGTCTGCGACCTCGCGTGGGTCAGTGGGCGCCAGGACAAGCTCGTCTCGCATCATCTGCGCCAGTTGCGTTCGGCGGGCCTCGCGCGCTCGCGCAAGGACGGGCGGATGGTCCTCTACTCGCTGACGGACTGCGGTCGCGGGCTGCTCGCCGCAGTTGTGACTGAGGCGGCGGCCGGGGTCAAGCGGTGAGCGAGGTCCCGACGCTCCCGCTGGTGCCGTCAGCCGCGCACCCGAGCCGCGGCGGCGCGTCGTCATGCTCACCGGCGACAGCGAGCGCGTGGCGCGCGCCGTTGCGCAGCGCACCGGGGTGACGGAATGGCTCGCGGGCCTGCTTCCCGAAGACAAGCTCGCGGCCGTGCGAGCGCTGCGCGACAGAGACGGGCCGACGGCGATGGTCGGCGACGGCGTCAACGACGCGCCGGCGCTTGGGGGTGCGACCGTCGGCATCGCGATGGGCGCAGCCGGATCGGACGTCGCGCTGGAGTCGGCAGACGTCGCGCTGATGGCCGACGACCTCGAGCGCCTGCCAGAGGCCCTGCGAGACGGCCGCCGGGCGCTGCGCGTCATGCGTCAGAACGTGGCGGTCTCGCTGCTGACCAAGGCTGTCTTCGTCGTGCTCGCCCCGCTGGGCTACGTGACGCTGATCGTGGCTGTGGCCGCCGACATGGGTATCTCGCTGCTGGTCACGCTCAACGGCCTGCGCCTGCTGCGCGGAGCGGAGGGCCGGTCTGCGGCGGCGTGCGATGACGGCTGCTGCTCAGCCGCGATCGCCGAGGCCGGAGCAGCGTCGGTGACGGGGCAGTGATCTTCACGCCCGGTCGCGTTGGCTTGGCGACCGCCGGGGGCGCGCTCGCGGGCGCTCTCTGGTGGCGAGCCCATCCCTCCGCCTGTCCCTACGGGCAGCGGTTCTGGGTGGAACCCCCCCCCCCCCATCCCTTCATCACCCGCAGCCGGCTGCGTGAGGTTCTCACACCCGCCGCGGGCGAGCGTATTCTCGAGGTGGGGCCCGGCACCGGCTACTACTCGCTGCCCACTGCCGAGTCGCTCGGGCCGGCGGGGCGACTGGACATCTACGATCTTCAGCAAGAGATGCTCGACCACACCATGCGACGAGCCGGGGAACGCGGCCGCGATAACGTCTTTCCGGTGCAGGGCGACGCGCGACAGCTGCCCTACGCAGACGCGAGCTTCGACGGCGCGTACCTGACGCCGGTTCTCGGCGAGATCCCCGACCAGGATGCGGCGCTGCGCGAACCGAGGCGAGCTCTGAAACCCGGTGGGCGCCTGGTGGTGGGTGAGTTGTTCGGCGACCCTCACTACGTGCGCTTCAGGAAGCTGCGGAAGCGCGGCGAGGCCGCCGGGCTGCACTTCGAGCGCCGCGTCGGCAGCGCGCTCGGCTTCATCGCGCGGCTCAGCCGTCCCCCGCATGCTTGAACTCTCAGGCCTCACACTGGCCTTTGCGGCCGGCTTCGTCTCGTTTGTCTCCCCGTGCTGCCTACCACTCGTGCCGGGCTACCTGGCGACGGTCAGCGGCTTGGAACCACGCGAACTCGGCGAGCGCCGCTTCGACCGGGCGGTGCTCGCTCGCAGCCTTCTGTTCGTCGGCACCTTCTCCCTCCTCTTCATTCTCGTTGGGCTCTCGGCCACGCTGCTCGGCAGCACCCTGACCGAAAACCGTGAGACGCTCAACACAGTGGCCGGCGTCTCTCTGCTCGTCATGGGTGCGCTCCTCATCGGCTCGCTCTTCGTCCGCGCACTGAACCGGGAGTGGCGTCCCAGCAGCCTCATCGAGCGGGCCGGCCGCGGGGGGCCGGTCGTCGCCGGCGCGGCGTTCGCGCTCGCCTGGACCCCCTGCGTGGGCCCGACGCTCGGGGCCATCTTGGGCCTCGCAGCGACCAGCGAGGGCACGGCGCAGGGCGGCCTGCTCCTTGCGGTCTACTCCGCCGGCCTGGCCGTCCCGTTCATCTTCTCGGCCCTGGCCTTCAATGCCGCCACGCGCGCGTTCGGCTTCTTCAAGCGCCACTACCGCGCCATCCAACTGACCGCTGGCTCGGTCCTGATCGCCATGGGCGTGCTGGTCTTGACGAACGAGCTGTTCCGGCTGAACATCAAGGCCCAGCAGCTTCTCAGCGAGCTCGGGCTCGATTTCATATACAACCTGTAGTGCGAGCGCGAGAAAGGGTCTGTCCGCTGCTGCTGCGCTCAGCGTCGCCTGGGCGTTGCTATCTCTGTCTTCGACAGCTTCGCCGCTCGGTTCGCCGCCCTGCTTGCGAGTCGGGCTGCGTCTACGGGACGTTCTCCGGGGGAATGTCGTTGTCGCGGTAGCGGGTGCGGAAGGCAGCGATCGCGTCATAGACCCTGTCGTTTGCCTTCGGGCAGCCGAGCAGGTGGCCGGTGCCAACGGGCTCGGGATCCCTCGTCCACACGGACACCGCCACCTCGAACGGCATCTTCGTGCTGTCCGGCAAGAGAATCATGTGGAACGGATCCTCGTCCACCTGCTTCTTGAGATCGGCCCGGACCTCCGCTGGAATCGATGGTCTGGCCTGGACCGCCAGCCGCCCGTGCTCGAGTGAGTGCACGAAGTTCTCGGCGCCGCGGCAAACGACGCCGCGGCGCTCGCGCTGTCCAGGGTCGTGCTCGCCGGGTCAGGCGACCGGGTTGTGTCGGGTTGGCCGGACCCCGTTCATCGGTCCACCCGCAATGAGAGTCGGTGGTCGGTAGAGGTTGCATCGTAGGTAGTGATGTCGCCGTCGCGCGGAGCGAGCCCGGAGGGCGAGCGCAGCGCCACGGCGAGCCCGGCCCGATCGGCCTCCGGGCCTCGATTTGAGCCGATCCGGTCCTCGGCCGCCGAGATCGAGGCTTCCTGCGGCGTTCTGCGGGCCTCGGCGGGATCGATGAGGGTGATCGGCTGGGCGTTCTCGGCGCTCTCGCGCCAGCTCCGTGCGAAGCGGGCGGGAGCCAGCATCTGAAGCGATGAGTGCGGGCGGCGCTCGTTGTAGTCGTGGCGCCAGTCGGCGACCATCACCTGGGCCTCGGTGAGCGAGGCAAACAGCTCGACGTCGAGCAGCTCGTCGCGCACGCGCGAGCCGAAGGACTCGACGTAGGGGTTCTGCCACGGCGAGCCCGGCTCGATGTAGGCACTGCCTGTCCCCGAGAAGCGGCACCAGTCGCGCAGGGCGTTGGCGGTCAGCTCGGGGCCGTTGTCGCAGCGCACGTGCTCTGGCGCTGTGCCCCGGGCGGCCACGAGGCGCTCGAGCACGCTGACGGTGGCGTCTGAGTCGATTCGGCGCCGGCACTCGATCGCGAGCGCCTCGCGGGTGAACTCGTCGACGACGTGCAGGAGCTTCAGGATGCGACCGTCGGCGGTCTGGTCGAACTGGAAGTCGAGCGCCCAGACCTGATCGGGACGCTCGGCGGTGAGCCGCCTGGCGGGAACGCTCGACTCGCCCAGGCGCCGGCGCTTTCTGCGGCGCGCGGGGACCCGCAGGCCCTCCTCACGCCACAGCCGCTGGCAGCGCTTGCGGTTCAGGGCCCAGCCCTCCTCGACGAGGCGAGCGTGGGCGCGGCGGTAGCCCCAGCGCGGTCGCTCGCGCGAGATGCTGCGCAGCCGCTCGCGCAGGGCGGCGTCGTCGGCTGTCCGCTCGGGCTCGCGGCGCTGGGTCGAGCGATGCTGTGAGGCGATCTGGCACGCCCGCCGCTCCGAGAGGCCGAGGCGGTCCTCGAGCATCAGGACTGCCTCCATCCGGCGCGACGGGCTCAGAAGTTTCCCTTCGCGATCTCCTTCAGCGCGACGTTCTCGAGCTCCTTGTCGGCGACGATCCGCTTCAGCGTCACGTTCTCGCGCTCGAGCTCCTTGAGGCGCTTGACGTCGTCGGCCTTCATGCCGCCGAACTGCGCCCGCCAGCGGTGGTAGGTCGCCTCCGATACCTCCAGCGCCTTCGCCACCTCGGGAACCTCGGTCCCCTCGGCGAGCATCCGGTCGGCCTCGCGCAGATCGGTGATGCCCTCGGCGTGCCGCGCTGGGCACCCTCTATCTCAGCCTGACACCAACGGGGGTGGAGCATGCCACCCACGCATTCGCCGTCACCACCGCCGCCTTCGCGGCGATCGCGATCCTCGCCGCCGCGATGCCCGCCAAGCGACCCGCCCCGTGTGACGGGACCCCCACGAAACCGGGCTTCGCGTTAGCCACGGCGGGGGACCTCCTTAGCGGCCGTCCACCGCGTCGACATGGCCGACTGCCTGGCCGAAGCATCGGTGACACGCGGCTCCGAGCCGTGCCGGCTCTGACGTGCCCTGGCTCATATCTGCCGCCTCGCTCCGTTGTTACTAACCTCATGTGTAATAGTGATCGGGTGGCGGCGAACCACCGAACGCGTCTGCCCGTGGATGTCCGTCGCCGCCAGTTGCTGAGGGTCGGGACCGAGCTGTTGGCCGAGCACCCCTACGACGCGGTGTGGATCGATGAGGTCGCGCGTCGCGCGGGCGTGTCACGCCGCTTGCTCTATCACTACTTCCCCGACAAGCGCGCGTTCTTCAAGGCCGTCATCGAGCACGAAGGGAGCAAGCTTGCCGCTGCCACGCGTCCTGACCCCTCGCTGCGCCCACGGGAGCGGCTGCGCGCAACCCTCGACGCCTATCTCGACTACGTCGAGGCCAACGAGCATGGCTACCGCGCCGTGCAGCGCGGCGCGCTGAGCGCTGACCCCGAAATCAGGACGATCGTCGATCGCAACCTCGAGCGCCAGGGCGAACGCGTGCTCGACACGCTCGCATCCGACGACGACGCATCCGCCGGGCTGCGCATCGCCGTGCGCGCCTGGCTCGCGTTCGTCATCTGCGCATGCCTGGAATGGCTGGAGCAGCGCCGGATCGATCGCGACTCATTGCGCGACCTGTGCATCGAGACGCTCGCGGGTGCCGTTGCCGCCGCCGACCGCATCGTGTACGCGGCGTCTGCCTCAAACAACGCCGCACCGCTCAACTAGTAGGTGCCCACGCCATCCAGCACACAACGACAGGACAAAGGCATGAAACCGACTCCGTTTATCGCACGGCTCAACTGGACGGCCGGGTTCGCCGGCGCTGCACTGGTCCAAGGCCTGTTTCCGCGCACGTTCGCCGACGGCACAAGCTGGGGACGCAACGCCGGATGGCAGCGAGAGATCACGATCTGGAACATCGGCCTGCTCACAACGATCGCGAGACTTCGCCGGCCCGGAGCGGACATCGACCGCGCCCTCACCGGCGGCTTCTGCGTGCTGTCCGCGCTCTTCGGCCTCAACCACCTCACCGCAGCCCTACGATCGCCACACTCATGGGCAAACTGGCTCGGAGCAGGCGCCAACGCCGCCGGCCTCGGCCTCGGAGTGGTCGCCCTGGCGACCCCTGACGTCAGGACGATTGACAACCGCGAGGACCCCTGACCAGACCTGCTGGTGGTCTCGCCAGCCACTTCGTGAGCGCGGTGGACGTTGACATCCAAGGCGACATCGCGAGCGTGCCCTGGATCGGCGCGCGCCACGGGCGCGCAGGCGTCGCTGCGTTCATCACCGATCTGCGCGCGGCGACGCGCGGAACGAGGAGTTCGAGGTCGCCGAAGTCCTCCGTCGACATTCTTCGTCGGCCTCGGCACTGGTGGTGCCGGGTCGGTGACCCGCAGTCCGACTGAATACGACGTAGGCGATGCCGACCGGGATCGCTTGCATGGATCTAGTCACCGGCATCGGCGCCGTCGGCGCCGTCCTCATCGGCATCGTCGCCTCCGGCGACCCTGGCCGGACCCCGTTCATCGGTCCACCCGCAATGAGAGTCGGTGGTCGGTAGAGGTTGCATCGTAGGTAGTGATGTCGCCGTCGCGCGGAGCGAGCCCGGAGGGCGAGCGCAGCGCCACGGCGAGCC
>JAABUR0100004439.1_pt1 | contig 18749 bp, 15 predicted proteins | sample 5560091 | NCBI WGS metagenome assembly JAABUR01 (sample SAMN10711879, study PRJNA513375) | rock metagenome | isolation source: Antarctica rocks | place: Antarctica: Victoria Land, University Valley sud | reverse complement strand
CACGGTTCGCCACCTGGCGGGCGGTCACCGGCACCCCCGCCATGGCCTAACCGACAGACGAACCGCGCCGCACCATGCCTGCGAACTCCCGCTTCCCGCCCGGCACATCTTAAATTGACAATACCTCCCAATGGGCTCTCCGTGTGGGAGTTGGGCACGAACAAGGCGGTGAAGGGCAAGGCCGACGACGATTACGAGAAGCGGACGATCGATCCGCTCGGCCTCGACCCAAAGACAACCACCTTCGTCTTCGTCACCCCACGCCGCTGGGGCGGCAAGGACAAGTGGATCGCCGCGAAGCGCGCAGAGGGGAAATGGGGCGACGTGCGTGCTTATGACGCGGATGACATTGCCGCGTGGCTTGAGGATGCCCCTGCAGTGCATACCTGGCTCTCCCTACTTCTCGGGAAGCGCCCCGATGGGTCGGTCGACATCGCCCATTTCTGGGAGGACTGGTCCGCAGCAACGCGGCCGCCGACGAGCGCCGCCCTCGTCATCGCCGGCCGGCAGGAGGCCATGCAAGATGTCCAGGAACGACTGCGCGGTGCAGCTGCACTCATCTCCCTCCGTGCCGACAGTCGCGAGGAGGCTCTCGCGTTCTTCATTGCCGCCATGCAGCAACTCCCCGTGGAGGAGCGTACCGCGCTCCTCGCACGCTGCCTGATCGTGGAGGACACCATCGCCTGGCGGCAACTGACGGCGGGCGCATCGCCTCTCGTACTCTTCCCGACCCTCGACGATCGGCGAACCATTGGTGCCGCAGTAGCGAAGGGCCACCACGTTCTGGTGCCGCTCGGTAACGACGATGCAGCCACGGGGACGAGCATCGATCTTACCCGGCCCCACCGTGATGACGTGCGGTCTGCGTTGTCGGAGATGGGCGTGTCAGAAGCACAGCTTGACGATATGGCCACGCTGGGCAGGCGTAGTTCGAGCGCATTGCGCCGAAGGCTGGCGATCGATGCGTCGGTGCTCAGCCCGCGATGGTCAGGGCCCGCCGAGGCGCGAGCACTGCTGCCCGCATTGCTTGCCGGGAAGTGGGATGACACCAATCAGGCCGATCGCGATCTCCTCGCACGCTTGGCGGGGACCGACTACGCCATCCTCTCTGGTACCCTCGTTCGCTGGTCCAACGAGCCCGATCCGCCGGTGCGGCGAGTCGGCAACACCTGGATGCTGACCTCCCCGGAGGACGCCTGGCCCCTGCTTGCCCGCTTCCTGTCTGGCGACGAGTTGCAGCGTTTCGAGGCAGCCGTGCTGGCGACGCTGGGCGAGGCTGACCCACGTTTTGCCCTACCAGCGAAAGAGCGCCGCCTCGCCGGGATCCGGGGCATCGGTCACACCCACTCAGCCGACTTGCGAACCGGGCTCGCCGAGACGCTCGCGCAGATGGCCGCCCGCAGCGACGCGGTGCGCCTCGCAGATGCGAGGTCGGGGCAGGACTGGGTCGATCGCATCGCGCGCCAGATCTTCGCGGCTACGACCGACTTTCCGCGCTGGGGATCGCTGGCCCCGTTCCTGCCGATCTTGGCCGAGGCCTCCCCGGATATCTTCCTCGGGGCGGTCGATCGGGCACTGACTGGGGAGCAACCAGTCCTGGCCCAACTCTTCAATGACCACGGCGACGACTTCGACGACGTATTCGACACCCCCCTCCACACCGGCCTCCTCTGGGCCCTCGAGACACTCGCCTGGTCACCAGACTATATCGGTCGGGCGACTGCGCTGCTGGCAGCGCTCGCACGGCTCGATCCCGGCGGGCGTTTCGCCAACCGGCCACGCGCCAGCCTGCACGAGATCTTCCTTTGTTGGCACCCGAACACTACCGCGCCGCCGGAACAGCGTCTCCGCGTGCTTGACCTGCTCTGCAAGCGTGAGCCGGAGGTGGTCTGGGCTACTCTCCTGGGTCTACTGCCTAGCACCAGTGAAGTCTCGACGCCGACATCAACGCCGCGCTGGCGTGACTGGGATGCCAACAGTCCTGCCGAGATGACCACGCTCGAATTCTTCCGAGCCGTGTCCGAGATTGCCCGGCGACTACTGGAGGACGTCGGGCTGAGCGGGTCCCGATGGCGCGACCTGATCAGCAGGGTGGAGAATCTTCCGCGGGACGAGTTCGATGCCGTGGCGAAACGGATCGACGAACTGGATATGGGGGGATTCTCGTCGGCCGATCGGGAAGTGCTGCGGGAGAGCCTGCGTGCCCTCGTCGCCAGGCATACCGAGTTCGCCAACGCCGAGTGGGCTATCCCCGGCGATCTCATCCGGCCCTTCGCGGCGGCCTACGACCGCTGCGAGCCTGTTGATCCGGTCGCCAAGCATGCCTGGCTCTTCTCCGATCGGCCAGATCTGATCGCACCCGGTGGTGACGACTGGGAGGCGCGCGCGGCGGCATTGTCCGCTGCGCGCATCGCGGCGGTGCGCGAGTTACAGGCGAGTGGCGGTATCCCACTATTGCTCAGCTTCGCAGCGGGGGTCACACACCCGGTCGAGGTGGGCTTTGCACTTGGCCGAGGAGACGTCCTCGCCGACCAAGAAGCCGCTTTCCTCGCGCAGACACTCGGCGCAATCAGTGTGGCGCACCGCGTCCTGGCACTCGGCTATGTTCAAGGACGCGTATCGACGGAAGGTCGGCAGTGGCTCGAGACGCTGGCTGAGAGCGATGTTGTCGCCGGGAGTGGACCACAAGGGAAGGCCGACGGTCTCTGTTGCCTCCCGTTCGATGAGCGCACTTGGGACCGGGTCGAGGCGCTGGATGAGGAAACGCGGCGGCTCTACTGGTCCCAAGTCTCCATCTCTGGGCGTGGCGAGCTAGCGGAGATCGACCACGAACGGGCGCTCTCCCTCATGGTGGCGCATGGTGCTCTTGCGAATGCACTCCGTTTCGTCGCCCTGTACACGCGCAAGAACCAGGCACGCGTCCCTGTGTCGTCGGTCGCCAATCTACTGCGCCGGGCCACCGAACAGTCGGCCGCTACGACCATCGACTGGCCGCAGCTTAGCCACGAGGTCGCAAGTTTGATCGATGTTCTCGCCGCGACCGAGGCATCAGGGGCCGACGATTCAGCGTTGGCAGAACTCGCGCGGCTCGAATGGCTTTTCCTACCGCTTCTCGAGTTCCGGCGATCGCCTCGCGCACTGCACCGCGCCCTGGCCAGCGATCCGGCGTTCTTCGCTGAGGTCCTGGGGATGGTCTACCGGTCCGATGACGACGTTCCGAAAGAGCACACCGAAGATGACGCTGTGCGAGCACGACTTGGCTTCACGCTACTCCAGTCCTGGCGTCGCGTTCCAGCCATTCAAGATGACGGCAGCATCAACGCTGCTGACTTTCGCGAATGGGTGGTGGCCGCCCACGACCTGGCGCACGCCGACGGACGCGGTGCGATCGGCGATCAGCAGATCGGCCAGGTCTTGGCATATGCTCCCGCCGCCGCCGATGGAGCATGGCCTCACGAGGCTGTCCGAAGTGTCCTTGAGGAATTGCGTAGCGAAGATCTCGAGCTGGGGTTGATTGTCGGTGTCGCCAATAGCCGCGGTTTCACGAGCCGGGCGATCGGGGCGGGCGGTAGCCCTGAGCGGGCGCTGGCCTCCACGTACCGTGCTCACGCGCAACAGACGAAAGATCAGTGGCCGCGGATTACCCGCGTGCTGGAAGAGATCGCCCGAGACTTCGACGAGCATGCGCGAAGGATGGATACCATGGGTGACAAAGAGCAGGATTCTTGGCGGTGAGCCAACCTCGCGCGGAGTCGAGAGAGGCCACGCGGCGGCTAGATCCAGGCCAGAACCGCCGCGCTCGGGCATACAGCGATGAGCTGAACGGCGTGAGGCCGAGCCAGGCATGCAACTCCGCGAGGTGTTCGCTGCGTTCGCTGATGAGGTCATCCGACTAGTGTTTCTGGCAACCTCACATGGAGAGTGCCAAGCGGACGTAGCGGATGGGGCAACCAGGCAACGCAGGGCGGACCCGGTCGCTTGCCGAATCGCGCACGGGCGATACTCGTCGGGACGCTGCGAATTGAGGGCGGGCGTTGGGCGAGCACCACGCCCTCACCCACCCGCGCTGCCGGCGCCCGACGCGCGATCTCTCGCCAGCGCCGCCCTGATCTCGCGGTACACCGCAGTTGTCTCCTGCTCCGGTTGCTCGGCCACCGGCACCCGGCTCGCGTCCACCTCATCACCGTAGCCCTCGTGCAACGCCGCCTCGAGCGCGCGCAGCTGGCGCTCCAGCCCAGGCAAATCGCCGGTTTGGCCGTAGCAGCGAAAGAGTTCTCGCACGAATGCCTCCTTGTTCTGGCTACCCGGTTCATCCGCCCGGCATCGGGCGTGGTTCACGTCCGGCCCGTGAAGTTTCCGTTCGTCGTGCCGGAGGGCGCGATAGACCAGCGATGCGCGGACCGCGGTGCGCGGCGGGAGGGGACGGCCCGCCCACGGCGAAACCGCGAGGGCAGTCCCCCTGGTCGTGCCCGATCAGGCCGCCGCGCCGACGATGAGCGCGCGCTGGCGCGCTTCGCGCCGGCCTCGTCGCCGTAACGGCGACCAGACCGTGCGTGCAACCGTCGGCGGCATGATCAGGCGGCGCGCTGGTCGGTGTGGTGCAGCCCGCCGAGGACGGGGGAGGGCCACGATCGCGCCCGCATCGTGTCGCGCCGACCCTGGTGGTTCACCCGTCACCGGCACGCGCTGGCGCAGCCCCTGGTGCGGCCGGGCCGCGTTGCAGTAGGCGACGTACTCGCGGAGCGCCCGCCGCAGGTGCGCCCCGCCGAGCAGCAGCAGGTGGTCGAGGCACGCGCGCCGGACACGCCCGAGGAAGCGCGCGCAGGTGGCGTTCTGCCTGGGCGCGCGGTAGGCCGTGCGCCGCTCCCCGATGCCGGTCGTCGCCGCGACGCGGGCGAAGGCCGGCCCGTACTTGCTGTCGCGATCGCGGACGAGCTAGCGGGGACGCTGATCGAACGGGGTGGCCTCGCGCAGCTGCTGGGCGACCCAGGCGTCGGTCGGGTGGCGCGTGACGCCGACGTGGACGACCCGGCGGGACCCCAGCGCCACCAGGAAGAAGGCGCACAGCGGCCGGAAGAGCAGATCCGTGACGTGCAGGAAGTCGCACGCCCAGGTCTCGCCGGCGTGGTTGCGCTGGAATGTCGCCCACGTCTGACCGTCTGGGCGCGGTCGTGGCACCTGCCGCAGGTATTGCTGGCTGGTCCGCTTGCTGACGCGGATGTCGAGCGTCAGCAGCTTGCCGCGGATGCGCTCGGCCCCCCACAGCGGATTGTCGCGCCCCATCTCCTTGATGGGTACGGTCACGTTAAGTTTTGACTGAACGAAACCTCCCCACGCCGGACCAGTTCTGGCCGTCGTCAGCGCTTGTACAGGCTGGATCCGGTCTCATATGCGCCGATCATTCCCCACTTTCGGATCGCCGTCGCCGCCTAGAAGGCTTAACTTGACAGTGTCTTAAATGGGGGCCGAGTTGCAGCCCCAGCGCCGCCGTTAGTGGCTCAACGCCAAGGCCAAGCAGGCCGACCCTGACACGTTCGCGGCGCAGGTCGAGACGGTGTGCACGGCCTACGCCTACGCGCCAATGTGGGGGGCGCTGGGCGGCCATGTCGTCTGTACCGACGCGCTGACCGGCATCCAGGCGCGCGAACGCGCCGCCCCCACCACGCCCATCCGCCCCGGCTGCCCCGAGCGGCGCGAACACGAGTACCTCCGCCACGGTACCCGCAGCCTGATCGCCACCTGCAACGTCGCCACCGGGCACATTCGCGCCCCCACGCTGGGGCCGACCCGCACCGCGGCCAACTTCGCCGCCCAGGGCTTCGCGAGCAATCACCAGGCAATCTACACCTTCAGCCACTGAGCGCCTCGGCGTACGATCGGGGCGGTGCCCTGAAGCGTGCGACCGGTGTCATCCTGGTCGTGGGGCGGGGGAGTGCCTACTTCCCCGCCCCACGGCTTTTCGTCGCGCGAGCAGCGGCCTTGCCCTCCCTGCCACCACGACGCGGCGCTGTCCACGCCCCATCGCAGGATGCGCGATGATGTATCCGCCCGCCATGCGCAGCGCCGCGTGCTATCCTGCACCGGTGCCGCCGCTGTCCTTGTGCCCGATCGGGCCGGGCGAGCGCGCACGAAGCGCGGCACGGCTTTCGCGGGAAGACAGGGCTGGCGCGCAGTGTATGGAAGGTGGTCGCCCCATTGTGTGGTGTGGGCGGTGTCGGAGAGGAAGGCAGATGGCAACGGACTTGCGTTTGGCCGCGACCGGGATCGCGGCGGGGATGGATGACGACTTCGCCGCCGATCGCTACGAGCGGCTGCCCTATCGCCGCTCCGGGCGGAGCGGCCTGACCCTGCCGCCGATCTCGCTCGGCGGCTGGCAGACCTTCGGGGGGTATCGCGGGCCGGAGGTGGCGCGGGCCTGCCTGCGTCGCGCGTTCGACCTCGGGATCACCCATTTCGATTTCGCCAATAACTATGGCACGCCCCCCGGTCAGTCGGAGATCGTCTGCGGCGAGATCATCCGGCATGAGCTGCCGCGCGATGAGCTGATCATCAGCTCCAAGGCCGGGTATGGGATGTGGCCGGGGCCGTATGGCGACGGCCTGAGCAAGAAGTACATCATCGCCAGCTGCGACCAGAGCCTGCGGCGGATGGGACTCGATTATTTCGACATCTTCTATCTCCATCGCCCCGATCCGCAGACCCCGCTCGAAGAGAGCCTGGCGACCCTCGACCTGCTGGTCACGCAGGGGAAGGCGCTCTACGTCGGCGTGAGTAACTTCCCCGCGCCGCTCCTGGCGGAGGCGACCCGCCTCTGCCGCGAGCACGGCTGGGCACCGATCACGATCCATCAGCCCTCGTACAGCCTGCTCAATCGCGGCCCGGAGGCCGAGTTGTTGCCGGAGGCGGAGCGTTCCGGGGTGGGCGTGATCGCCTTCTCCCCGCTCGCCAATGGCCTCCTCAGCGACAAGTACCTGAAAGGGGCGATCCCGGACGATTCGCGCGCCGCGCTGGCCTGGGGCGAGGAGAATGCCCAGCGACGCTTGACGCCGGAACGCCTGGAGACGCTGCGTGCCCTCAATGCGCTCGCGGCGGGGCGTGGGCAATCGCTGGCGCAGATGGCGCTCGCCTGGTTGCTGCGCCGCCCGGTCGTGACGAGCGCGCTGATCGGCGCATCGCGCGTCGAGCAGATCGAGGAGAACGTACGCGCGCTCGATGTGGCCGCGTTCAGCGATGAAGAGTTGGCCGAGATCGATCGTCTGACCCTCGCCTGAGCCTGCTCCCGCCCCGCCCGGCGACCGTTGTCACCGACAGCGGGCGACACGCTCGGGTGGATGGATGCGTCAGAACTGGGACGAGGGGCCCTGCCGACCGGTGTCGAGGGCGGCGTGAAACCGCCTGGGCCAGTGGTCAAGCCGCGGCCAGCTCGGCCGTGACCGCCGCCCAGCGCGCCTGGAAGCGGCACCGTCGCTCCGCCAGCGAGACGTGCTCGCCGCTCCGGGTCACCGGCCGGAAATACTGGTGTTGCTCCGCGAACGCCGCGCAGCAGCGCGCGGCCGACACGAAGCTCCCGAAGCCGCGCATGGGGTCGTACCGTTGCTTGACGCCCCGGTGATCCTGCGCGATGCGGGTATTCTTGTCGCGGCTGGTCCGGTGGTGCACCCCCGGCCCCAGCGTCTCGCGGATCGCGCGCGGGTAGGCATCGTGCCCGTCGGTGGTGACCTGCTCCGGAGCGTGGTCGGCGATGTCCAGGGCCTGGGCAAAGAAGCGCTGCGCCGCCGCCATGTCGCGCTTTTCGCGCAGCAGGGCCTCGACGCGGTTGCCCTCCCGGTCGATCGCCCGGTACAGGGAGCACCAGGTGCCGTTGACCTTGACGTAGGTCGCGTCCGCGTGCCACTTCGTGCCACCCTGGCCGCGCCGCTTGGCGCGCAGCCGGGCGGTCAGGAGCGGGGCGCAGCGCGCCTCCCAGTCGCGCACGGCCTCGTGGCTGAAGACGAAGCCGCGCTCCAGGAACATCGCCGCCAGGTCGCGCAGGCTCAGCTTGTAGCGGAGCCGCCAGAGGACGACCAGCAGCACGAGATCGGTCGGGTATTGGCGGTGATTGTATGGGGAGCCCGTGCGCTCGTTGCCGATCCGGCGGCACCGGCCGCAGCGGAAGGTACGATAACCGCGTGCGGTGCGCCGTAGTTGTTCGACGGTCGCGGTCGCGGCGCAGTGAGGACAGGGCATCGGGCGCTCCTTCACGTAGCAGTCAAGGCCCCAACGCTACCAGGATCCGACCGTCCCCACCAGGCATCGTCTGACTTCTGACGCATCCCGCCACGGTGCAGCAGCTGGCCGGGCACGCCAGCGTGACGACCACGGCGCGCTACGATCGGCGCGGGGAGGCGACCAAGCGGAAGGCGGTGGAAGTGCTCCACTTCCCCTACCGGCGCGGGCGGGGGCCGCACCAGGGGGGTGAGGGGTGACCAGCCCCATGCCCGGAGACTTGTGCTGACCGCTTCGAGTCACCTTCGCCCAGGCTGGATACGCTTAAGCGTGCCGAATCGCCAATAGCAAGGACCAGCAATGGGATAACATCATTTTGTTTCTAACCATTGCTGTGCGATCGAGCGTATAAGCGTCTCTGCTTCCTGATAACTCATTGGATTGACAATCGCGGGCTTACCAGGTTTCTGTACATGCATATGCCGTGCGTCAACTCCAAGAACACGTGGGTCATTCACTGTATCGCAGAAGCGCACCAATTGGGCATCCGTTGCCCAACCAGCATTGACAATCTGATCGCTACCATCTTTCATCCGCCCATTGCCGAGAGCAGATTTCACCGACTCGAGCGCATTCGATAAGTCTCTCCACGTGCGCACGCCGCCGAAAATTTTCGGCGCGTTAGCCACATTCTGATCTTGCTTTGCTATAGCGATCCAGCGACTCATGCCAGAGGTTATGCTAGGAGGGTCCATCGTACCGTCGGCACGAGCCACCAGAACAGAAGTCCTAGCCCTGGCGGTTTCTGTTGTGGCCCATACCGCACGATGGTTTTTGCCTGCCTGATCTTCCCACTCAACAGCATTCGCGGTGATCGGTCGGGCATTGCCTTCACGGATATGAGTCGCACCACCAATAATCGGCAGTAACTCCCAGACACGGTCGTACACCGTCCGCTCGCTCGGTAACGCGTCCAGGTCTGTGCCGCTCAGAAAATACTCATCCCCTTCGCGGGTAACACGTAGCTCTGGCGACGTCAGATACATCACCAGCCCTGCGAGATCGAACTGGTCACCTTGGAGTGGAACCCGCCACTTCGCCATGGTACCCCTGCTACATTTCCTCATGACGACGGGACGGTGGAGGCTACCAGCTTCGCCGTGCCTGGAACTGTGCATCGCCCTGCTCGAGAAAGGCTACCGCATCCGGGCGGCGCACCTCGATCCCCAGCTCGCGGATGGCGAAGAGCAGTACCTCTTCGATCGAGATCCGACCAGTGGGGAAGTGTGCCTTACCCATGGGCAGCGGCGTATTCAGGCCACGGACGTGAAGATGCGGCTTCGTATAGGGATTCGGTTCCCCATAGAGTTCCGGGCGCGAGTCATAGTGATAGGTGACGACCTCATGTCCTTCCAGTCCCTCAATGTCGTAGGAATAGCCGGTGGTATGCACCGACCAATGCCCGGTATCGTCCTCGGTAATGACATAAAGGTGGAGGATTTGCAGCCGAACCGGGTATATCCCGCGTAGGAGAACACCATCTACCGGTGCCGGACGGAAGAGGATCGTATTCTCTTTATTAGTGGTGAACGATGCGCCGATATTGGCGGGAGTGACGCACGCCAGAGCCTGCCGCATCGGTCGGATGAAGGCGTCTGCGGCCGCCTGGGGCGTCCTAGCTGACAACGCGCGCCAGCATAGCGAGATAATTCAGACCACGATTTTCCGGGTCACGGAGGGCGTCGTTAAATTCCCCGGCATTGAGTCGTGCCAGGAAGTCACGGCCGTCGCTACCGAGGAGCTCGCGCACCTGAGCATCGAACGCCTCCCACTCTTCTTCGGGGCTCATCCAGTGGAAGTTTTCATCTGTGGCACCGGCAGAATACGGTGGCGGCGGTGCGAGTACCATAATAGCCCCTTCCCGGACACATATTAGTCCATGTCTTATAGATGACAATAGCATATTGAGTCAATAATTTCCCATAGCGGCGATTATCGTAAGGGAAATGCCGATGGCTGGGACGACCTTCTCGGGGGGCGCGGGGGTGCTGGCCTGTCCCGGCTCCTAATTCATCCGCGTTTACCCCTCGCCCGAAATCTCTGCTCCGCTCGTCCAAGCGCGCGGTTAGGATCCCATCCGAGTGGGACGGCGGTGCCCGCCCGGATTGACGGGCAGCGTGAGGGAGGAACGACATGATAATGCTTCTGCGTCGGTGCCACCGTCTGCTGGCCGGGGTTGTCGCCGACCTACGGCACCGCCTCGACGGCTTCCTCTGGGCGCGGCCAGCGGCGGCGCATGCCACGGGGACCGGCACGGACCTCCTGCGGAGTCGGGCGCAGCTGCTCGCCGAGCATGCCCTCCTCCGCCATCAGGTGATCGTGCTGCGCCGCAACGTCGCGCGCCCAGCCGTGACGGCGGCGGACCGCGCGCTCCTGGTGCTCCTCGCTGGTCGGGTCCGCGCCTGGCGGCAGGCACTGCTGATCGTCCGGCCGGAGACGCTGCTGCGCTGGCACCGCGCGGGGCTCCGGTCGTGCCGGGAGCGGAGGTCACGCCCGGGGCCAGGCCGCCCGCCGCTCCCGGCGGCCACCGTCGCCTTGATCCGGCGGATGGCGGCGGACAACCCGCTCTGGGGCGCCGAACGGATCCGAGGCGAGCTCGCGAAGCTGGGCCTGCGCGTGGCCAAGCGGACCGTCCAAACGTACCTGCGCGGGGCCGTCGCCCCGCGGCCACGGGGCCAGACTTGGGCGACCTTCCTGCGCAACCACGCCCACGAGATCTGGGCGTGCGACTTCCTCCCGGTGACCGATCGCCTCTTCCGGCCGCTGTTCGCCTTCTTCATCATCGATCTCGCCACGCGGCGGGTGGTCCATGTGGGCACGACGCGGCACCCGACCGACGTCTGGGTCGCGCAGCAACTCCGCGAGGCGACACCCTTCGACCAGCGCCCGCGGTACCTCATCCGCGATAATGACGGCAAGTTCGGGTTGACATTCACGCGGGTGGCAGCCGCGAGCGGCATCACGATCCTGCGCACGCCCTACCGCGCCCCGCGGGCCAACGCTGTATGCGAGCGCTTCCTCGGCAGCATACGCCGCGAGTGCCTGGATCACATCCTGGTCCTTGGCGAGCGCCACCTTGCGCGTGTGCTCCGCGAGTATGCCGCGTACTGCAACCGGGAGCGGCCGTATCAAGGCCTTGGTCAAGCGACACCCGTGCCACCCCCGGTCGCACTTCAGTGCCGCGCCGGGCCGGTACGTGGCCTTCCGATCCTGGGGGGGCTGCACCATGCCTACCACCGAGCTGCGTAGCGGCGGCGGACAAATTTGTAGCCAGCACAGGTGGTTGGTCTGTCCCCCAGGACCGAGCGCGATCCCGCAAGTCGCCGGGCGGCAAGAGCACACGGCGACGCTGCTCCACGATGGGACGATCCTCGTCGTGGGCGGGCGCAGCAGTCACAGCAACGCGACCGCCGTGGCGGAGCGCTATGACCCGCGCACCGGGCTGTGGCACGATGCCGGGCGCTTGCGCGCGGCCCGGCGCGACCACACCGCCTCGCTCCTGCCCGACGGCTCGGTCCTGGTCGTGGGCGGCGTCGGCGCGGGGTTCTGGCCGTGGGATCAGTGGAAGGGCCTGACCATCGTCGAGCGCTATGAACCGGATGCCAACCGCTGGACGACAATCGCGCCGCTCCCGGTAGGGACCGCCGACCAGAGCGCGGTCGCCCTGTCGGACAGGAGTATCCTCATCGCCGGCGGGCGCGATCAAGACGCCGTGCCATACCGGGAGAGCGCCGCGGTGTGGCGCTACGACCCGCGCCAGGACCGCTGGGAGGCGCGGGCACCGCTGCAGCTACCGCGCTTCAGCAGCAGCGGCGTCGCGCTGGCCGACGGTCGCGCATTAATCATCGGCGGCGGGGGGCCGCTCGGGATGAAAGCAGAGCAAAGCGCCGAGGTATACGACCCGCAGCGTGACGCGTGGCAACTCAGCCCCCTCCTGCCGATCGCGCTGGTCGGAACTCAGCGCGCCGCAACGCTCGCGGACGGGCGGGTGCTGGTGGTCAATGGGGCGCAGAGCATCATCTACGATCCGCAGCGCGAGCAGTGGGGCACCGCCGCGCCGGTCGCGCCGCTTGCCACCGACGGGTCGCTGACCGCGCTCCCCGACGGGCGCGCGCTGCTCGTCGCGGCGACGCTCCAAGGCCTTTACGACCCCGCGCAAGATCGCTGGCAGCTCGGCCAGCGCGCTGTCTGGCGCACGGGTCACACCGCCACGCTGCTGCCCGACGGTCGAGTCGTGCTTATCGGCGGCCAAGCTCTGGAACGAACCGGCCCGGGACACGACGTTGAAATAGTGCAGCCATAAGTCTTCATGCCTGAACGATAGTCTGTACTTTGCGTTGTGGAAATACAACCTGCCCTTGCTGTGCTTTGGAGCAGCTGTACTTGAACGCTGCGATGGGTAACGTGCCAGCTCTACGCGCTCCAGGGGCGGGCGGTGGCGCAGCAGGAGGACACGCCCAACTCCATCAACTATCCCTCCGGGCGGATCTTCCTGCACGGCGACCACCTGGGGAGCGTGAGCGTCGTCACGGACAACGACCGGCGGGTGCTGAGCCGCCAGGACTACACGCCGTGGGGCGAGGTGCGCGCGGGCGGGGTGGCGCAGACCACCCTCGACTTCACCGGGCAGCGCCGGGACGGCACGGGGCTCCTCTACTACGGCGCGCGATACTACGACCCGCAGACCGGCCGGTTCACCAGCCCTGACAGCGTGGCACCGGGGAAGGGCAATCCGCAGGCGCGCAACCGCTACAGCTACGTCCTCGATAATCCGCTCAAGTTCATTGACCCCACTGGGCACTGTTACGACAATGCACAGAACAACGAGGAGCGTGCGGAGAATCAGCGGTGCCTTGGGTACATTGGACAGATCGCCGACTTGCAGGGTGATGTGCAAGGGTTCGGGCACTGGAAGTCGGAGGAACTGGCGACACTCCTCGCCTCTCTCCGTGATTGGTATATCGCAACGGGCTGGACTCGTTCCGACTTCCTGCGTAACATGGGTAATCAGCGGGCGCGTTTTGAGCGCATATCATTTGCGGGACTCGACGGAAATTTCAGGCCTACGAATGACCCGGACCAAGTCAGGCACGCTGGAGCCTGTATAGGTTGCGATGCTGACGGAGCGATCATAATCTCCGACAACGTCTTTGCTGGCGATGAACTCTTTGCGCGTTCCATCTTCGTCCATGAGATGGCCCACCAGTGGGACTTTAGCAGCGGTCAGGCTCTATCCAAGGGCTTGGTAAATACAACGGGAGGACGCACAGACAACGCTGGCAACTATTTCCAGCTCCCTGGCGGACGCACCACGATGGGGGAATATGATCAAAGAGCATCGGATTATGGGACGTCCGACCGCAAAGAGGACTTTGCGGAGTCAGTCGCTGCAATAATTTACCCGAATCAGTACAATCGATCATTCCAAGGCACAGTACATAATCAGTACATAGGAGCGGCGTTTTACTGTGCAAGAACGTTGGCACCGAACTACCGATGCTAATGGTTCTAATGGGGGCCGTATGCAAATCCAACGTCGAGTTGCCCTCGCAATCGTCTGGCAGAGCCTTATACTGCTGCTCGTCGCTTGCGCGCCATCAGCTGTGACGCCGCGTCCGGGTATGGCGGATCGTGTCGATTCGAGTCCAAGTTCGGCCATACCCAATATGGCGACTCCGGGTGATGCTCCTGCGGCTGCGACTCCAAGTGCTGCTATCGCGACCGCGCGCGTTACCGTTCCCGTACAGTTAGCCTCCCCTCCCGTCTCTACCTGCCTCATCGGAGCATCGCCACGCATCGGGGCCACGGCACCGATGCCACCTGATCTGACGCTTGGCGTCGTAATGACGATCCTTGCCGACGGGCGTGTACTCGCCCTCGGTGCCGACTCGGGCGCTGCGGGTCGAGCGGCGATCTACAATCCGGGCGCGGATCGCTGGACGCCTACTGGACCGATGGGCGAGGCGCGCTTCGCCCCTGATGCGGTACCGCTTCCAGACGGGCGAGTGCTTGTTGTCGGTGGGATGACGCTCGCGTCCGGCGCGAGTACGGTTGTCGAGACATTCGATCCATCTACGCTTTCCTTTGCACCTGTCGCACCGCTCACGGATGTGCTACCGTCCGATCGCGTCCGGGCGGTAAGCCTACCGGGAGGAATCGTCCTCGCGCTCACATCTCGATGGGCGCGGCGCTACGACGCCACCGCCAATACTTGGACGGCGACTGGTCCTAAACAGACCGATGCCGCGCGCGATGCGGAGCGCTTGCGCGACGGACGCATCCTGGTGCTTAATGCCGACGCACCTAATGTCGCGGGTGGGCCAGTCGCCCCGGGCACGCATGGCAGCCCTGGGACGGGTGTTGCGCCAGCGGCGTCAGTGCGCCCGCTGGCGGAGATCTACGATCCGGGGACTGACCGCTGGACGGTCGCGACGCCGATGTCCACGCCGCGGGTTGCCGCCTATAGCACGACCGTGCTTGAGGACGGGCGTGTTCTCGTCATCGGCGGTGAATTGGGCGGGACAGGTGAGCTGTACGATCCCGTGCACGACCATTGGGTGCCGATTGCCGCCATGCCAGGACAACGTGGTTTCCATGCTGTCGCCGCGCTCCCGGGCGGCGATGCTCTGGTCGTAGGTGGGCAGGTCAATGGGGGAACCGCGCGCAGTCGAGTGCCGGACGACTTACCGCGCAGCATGTACCGCTACGACGTTGCTCGCGACACATGGTATCCCTGGGGGGAGTTAGCCGTAGCACGCTGGTCGCCGCAGATCGTTGCGTTGCGCGCTGACCGCCTTCTTGTAGCCGGTGGCTCCCTGGAGACCCCATCGGCGGAGTTACTGAGCATTTGTAAGTGAAGCAACGATCGGACACGAGCGATGCACTCTGCGATCTGCGTCTCAGGATGGCCGTTAGTCACGCCAAATGTCGGGGCTCGCCTATACCGGTACTTTGTTGACTTGGGAGGGCATGTGGTGGTAGAAGGCGGGCAGGAGGTGGGCCGATGACCGCGCGCTTGTCCGTGACCGCCGCTGCGGTACCGCTAGAAGCGTATGCCGCGCAGTTCGATGATCTGTTCACCCAGCGCAGCCAGCGCGAGGGCTTCCGGCGCTACCTGGAGGGTCTGCTGCTGCCCGCCGAGCGCAACAAGACGCTGACCGGCCTGGCGAACACCGAGCCGGTGGTCGGCGCGCAGCACCCGCGGGCGCAGGGGCTGCAATGGTTCCTGTCGGAGGCGACCTGGGCGGCGGCGACTGTCAACGCGCGGCGGCTGGCGCTGCTGCGCGCCGACCCGGCGACGGCCCCCGACGCGCAGGGGGTGCTGGTCATCGACGAGCACGGCGACCGCAAGTGGGGACACAAGACGGCCCATGTCGGTCGGCAGTACCTGGCCAACCTAGGCAAGACCGACAGCGGGGTGGTGTCGGTGACCAGCCTGTGGGCCGACGCGCGGGTCTACTATCCGCTCGACTACGAGCCGTATACGCCCAAGCACCACTTCGCCACGGGCACGGCCGACCCGGCCTTCCGCACCAAGCTGCAGATCGCCGGGGAGCTGGTGGCGGCGGCGGTCGCAGACGAGCTGCCCTTCCGCGCGGTCGTGGCCGACAGCTTCTATGGCGAAGACGCCGGTTTCCGGCGGCGGTTGCACGAGTTGCAGGTCGGCTACGTGCTCGCGCTGAAGCCCTCGCACAGTTGGTGGCACCAGACGGGGACCGTCGGCGCGCTGTGGGAGGCGGCTGCGGTCGCCGGGTGGCAGGACGCCCTCCATCCGGGGGCGTGGGTCAAGGTCACGCGCACCTTCCGCGACGGACACACCGAGGGGTGGTGGGCGCTGGAGGTCGTGGCCGGGCCGTATGGCCCCGCGCCCCGGCTGCGGGCGGTCGTCGCCACCGCCGACCCGGTGACGCTGCCGGACCACCAGACCTGGTATCTGGCCACCAACCTCCCGCTGCCGGGTGCCACGCCGGGCGACGCGGCGCTGCCGCCTGCCGACCTGACAGAAGTGGTGCGGCTGTACGGGCTGCGGATGTGGGTGGAGCAGCGCTACAAGCAGAGCAAGTACGCGTTGGGCTGGAGTCAGTACCAGGTCCGCTCCGACCAGGCGATGCGCCGCCACTGGCAGCTGGTCTGCTGCGCCTTCTCCTTCTGCTGGTGGCACGACAGTCACCCGGCCACGGCCCCCGCGGGTCGGCCGGACGAGGACCTGGCGCCGCAACCGGCCGCCGATGAGGCGGGGGGGCGGGGGAAAAATGCGCCCCCTGCGCCCGCAGGTCTGCTGGCCGGTGGCGCTGCGCGGCGTGCGCGCCTGGCTGGAGCCGTGGCTCACGCTCCGGCGCTACTGGCGCAGTTGGTCGTCGCTGCCCCCGCCGCCCGCGCTGCGGGGTCTCCTTGAGCACCTCCGGCGCGGGCACGGCCTCGACCTCTACGCCTCGCCCTGACCCAAGTCAACAAAGTACCGATACAGCGCTTTGCAGGGATATCTGGTGGGCTCATCACGGTAGCAGAGAAGCACGGTAACGGCATCTGCTCATTCCTCCCCACCACATTACTCTGCAAAACGTTGTAACGGTACTTTGTGGACTTCGGCGTAACGGTCATGAGCGGTGCGGAGAACGCCAAAAATGACGTCGTACGTACTCACTCCTTTTCACCACTTGCTACCGCACTATCCGAAGTCCACAAAGTACCGTTAGTGCGCCGTTCCTGAAATACGGTACAAATAGGAGACCGCAATGTACTACAGTTGCTCGCTAATAGCATAAGAACGGCGCGTTTTTTGATCTGCACCATATTTGAGGAACGATGCATTAGTGGTCTGTCAGTGTTGATTTGCTAGTCGAGGTGAGCGGTGCTACCTTCTGGCCAACGGCAGCAGCGCACTCACTCTCCGTGGCACGGTGGAGTAACCCATGTCTGAGTTGGCCTTCGCCCATCTCCTGGCGACGCAGCCGGAAGAGTTCCCACGCTACGTGCTGGAAATGCATGGTATCCGGGCTGAGTCGCTGGTCGCATCGAGTGGGTGGTCGAACCGCGTGTGGCTCACGCACACCCACGTTGTGCGGCTATCCTCGGGCCGCTTCTATGATGCCTTCGCCCACGAGGTCGCAGTTGCTCGCCTCCTGCCCCAGGCCGTTCCACACGCTCAGGTGCTGGCCTATGGCCAGGTTGGACGGCAGGAATGGATGATACAAGAGCGCATCGCGGGCCGCCCACTCGTCGAAGCGTGGCCCTGCCTGAGCCGTGATGAGCGACGAGCGGCGGTGGCGCAGCTCGGGGTGGTGCTGCGCGCGCTCCACGAGGTCCCCCTGCCGACCGAGTTCGGCAACCCATGGCTTACCGCTGCCCTCACCCCTAGTGGCCAGCCTAAAGATGCCTACCATGCACCTCCCGAGTGCCACGAAGTATTGCTGGCCGCCGCCTCGTGCGTGCCTGGCGTTGACCAGGGCGTGCTCGCGGCGGCGCGAGCATTCATTGTCGAACGCTTGCCGATGTTCGCAGCCGACTCGCCAGTGTTGGTCCACAGTGACGTACATTTCTCGAATCTGCTGTGGGCTGACGGCCAAATCACGGCCCTGCTCGACTTCGAGGGGAGCAGGGCCGCCGCCCCCGACCTTGAGCTGGACACCCTGCTGCGCTTGGCACGCGAGCCCCACTTGTACCGCTACCCAGATGGCCGCGCTACCATAGGGCGCGACGAGGTGCGCGCGCTCCCGGCCTGGCTGGCAAGCGCCTATCCGGAACTGTTCTCCCATCCCCGCTTGCAGGCGAGACTCGCGGTCTACGAAGCGCTGTGGCAGCTGGTTCAATTGCTCCACTTCCCGCCAGGCAGTGGTTTCCCCGACCCTTGGGAACACCTCAGGGAACTGCTAACGCGGGGAGACCATTGGGCCGCTTTCTAAATTGCCCTCCACTCCTCCATGCTCCGGCCCGCGCTGCGTCCGGCGCGACCAGCCGAAGTGCCCCTACTTCTCGAACCATATCGTCCAGGGCATCGTGGTGCTGGTCGCGCTCGGCCAGCTGGGGCTCCTGGCTAACAGCCAGATTCGGGTACTGCTTTCCGACTATAACCCCGACCGCGACGGCCGGTCGCGCAGCCGCGCCTATGCGCAAGAGGGCCAACCGCGACTGCCAAAAACTATGCCCGCTATCATGTGGTGAGGTTTGGATGGTAGCGCTAGTGCATCGTTCCTCATATGCGGTACACATACTACAAGGCATACGTACTACAGTTACCCGTTAGAAGCGTAGGAACTGCGCGCCTTCTAATGTGCAGCGCCATTGAGGAATGATGCACTAGGCTTACCGACTAGCAAATCAGTACTGACAGACCACTAAGGGCTTGTCAGGAAATAACGGTCTCGGGTGCTGCGTCGCGCGGGGCGATGGTGTAGTTCCACTCGCCGTGGAAAGGGTCGCGCTGGAGCTGAATCGTCGCCATCTGGGCGTCGGAGACTTGCTGCCCGGCGGGGTAGGGGTCGGTG
>JAABUR0100004438.1_pt1 | contig 18753 bp, 20 predicted proteins | sample 5560091 | NCBI WGS metagenome assembly JAABUR01 (sample SAMN10711879, study PRJNA513375) | rock metagenome | isolation source: Antarctica rocks | place: Antarctica: Victoria Land, University Valley sud | reverse complement strand
GGCGATCGCGGCCTCGAAGAAGTCGCCCAGCTCGGGGCGAAAGGCCAGCAGGCGGGCGGCGTCGGCGTGCAGGCCGTGATCGCCCTCCAGGCGGGCGGCGCGGTCGGCGGGCAGCTCCGGGAGGGCGGCCCGGGCACGGTCCAGCATCTCCCGGGTGGGGGCGATCGCGACCAGGTCGGGCTCGGGGAAGTAGCGGTAGTCGTGCGCCTCCTCCTTGGAGCGCAGCGAGCTGATCGCCCCCGTGCGCGGGTCGAAGTGCAGCGTCTCCTGGGTCACCTGGCCGCCGTCGCGCACGATCATGGTCTGGCGGGCTATCTCGGCGTCCACGCCGCGCTCGAGGAAGCGGAACGAGTTCATGTTCTTGAGCTCGGTCTTTACGCCCAGCTCGCTGGAGCCCTGCGGGCGGATCGATACGTTGGCGTCGCAGCGCAGCGAGCCCTCCTCCATGTTCACGTCCGAGACGCCGAGCTGGCGTAGGGTCACCCGCAGCAGGCGCAGCCACTCCGACGCCTGGGCGGCCGAGCGCACGTCGGGCTCGGTCACGATCTCCACCAGTGGCGTGCCGCCGCGGTTGAAGTCGACCACGCTGGCCTCGGCGGAGTGGATCCGCCCCGACTCGCCGGCGTGTACGAGCTTGGCGGCGTCCTCCTCCAGGTGCGCGCGGTGGACGCGGATGTCGCCCAGACGGCCCGGACCGCAGATCGGGACGTCGTACTGGGACACCTGGTAGCCCTTGGGCAGGTCGGGATAGAAGTAGTTCTTGCGGTGAAAGACCGAGCGCGGGGCCAGCTCGCAGCCCAGCGCCATCCCCACCATCAGCGCGTAGTGCACGGCCTCGGCGTTGACCACCGGCAGCGTGCCGGGCAGGCCCAGGCACACGGGGCAGGTGCGGGTGTTGGGCTCCTCGCCGAACGACAGGGCGCAGGAGCAGAACATCTTGGTCTTCGTGGCCAGCTGTACGTGAATCTCCAGGCCGATGACCGGCTCGTATGCGGTGGGGGGCGGGTCAGACACGTGCGGCGCTCCCGTCGAAACCGATCGCCTGCTCCAGCGCGTAGGCCGCGTCCAGGATCATGTTCTCGCTGAAGGCCGGGCCGGCCAGCTGGATCCCGACGGGCAGGCCCTCGGACAGACCGCCCGGGATCGAGATGGCCGGAATCCCGGCCAGCGGCATCGGCACCGTGCAGAAGTCGAGCAGGTACATGGCCAGCGGGTCGCCGGTCTTCTCGCCCAACGGGAAGGCGACCGTCGGCGAGGTCGGCGTGACGATCAGATCGACCTTCTCGTAGGCGGCCCGGAAGTCCTCGGCGATCTTGGTGCGCACGCGCTGGGCGCTGCCGTAGTAGGCGTCGTAGTACCCGCTCGACAACGCGTAGGTGCCGATCATGATCCGCCGCTTGACCTCGTCGCCGAAGCCCTGCTCGCGGGTCTCCTCGTACAGCGACAGCAGGTCCTGCACGTCGCCGGCGCGCCTGCCGTAGCGCACCCCGTCGAAGCGGGCCAGGTTGGCGCTCGCCTCGGCCGGCGCGATCACGTAGTAGGCGGCGATCGCCTGCTCGGAGTGGGGCAGCTCGATCTCCTCCAGGGAGCCCCCCAGCGCGTCGATCCGCTTCAGGGTGGCCTCGAACACCTCGCGCACGCCGGGCTCGATTCCCTCCCCGGTCAGCTGCGGCGGGACGCCGACGGTCAGGCCGTCGAGCCGCTCCGCCCTGGGCAGGACCACCTCCTCGGGCAGCCCGGTGCAGGTCGAGTCGCACGGATCGGCGCCGGCCATGTGCCTGAGCAGCAGCGCGGCGTCGGTCACGTCCCGGGTCAGCGGACCCGCCTGGTCGAGCGAGGAGGCAAAGGCGATCATCCCGTAGCGCGAGACCGCCCCGTAGGTGGGCCGCAGGCCGACCACCCCGCACAACGACGCGGGCTGGCGCACCGAGCCGCCGGTGTCGGTGCCTATGGCCCAGGGAGCCAGCCCGGCCGCCACGGCGGCGGCCGAGCCGCCGCTGGAGCCGCCCGGCACCCGGCTTCGGTCCCACGGGTTCAGCGCCGGCCCGAAGCCCGAGCTCTCGTTGGAGGAGCCCATGGCGAACTCGTCCATGTTCGTCTTGCCCAGCATCGGCGCTCCGGCTGCCGCGAGCCTCTGCACGGCGGTGGCGGTGTAGGGCGGGCGGTAGCCCTCGAGGATCCGCGATCCCGCCTGACTGGGGACCCCTTCGGCGCAGAAGAGATCCTTCACCCCCAGCGGAACGCCGCCCAGCGGAGCGCCGGCGGGCACCGCGGGAGCTTGGTCGGCGACCCAGAGGAAGGCGTTGAGCTCGTCGCCGGCGGCCCGCTGACGGTAGGCGGCGAACAGCTCGGGGGCGGACAGCTCGCCGGCCTCGATCTGCTCCGCGGCCTGGGCGCCGGTGAGCTCGGTGCCGTCGCTCACTGGCCCGCGCTCGGGCTGGGCACGCGAAAGCCCGTGCCGTCGCTGTCGGGCGCTTGGCCCATGGCCTGCTCGCGGTCGAGGCTGGGCCGCGGCTCGTCGGGGCGCAGCACGTTCTCCAGCTGCACTACGTGCGAGGTGGGCTCGACGCCCTCGAGGTCGAGCGCCGCGATGGTCTCGATGTGCTCGAGGATCGAGGACAGCTCACCCGTCATCCGCCCGACCTCCTCCTCCGAGAGCCGCAGCCGGGCCAGGCGCGCCACGTAGAGGACCTGTTTGCGGTCGATCATCGGCGGGCGATTCTAGGCGCCGGGCACTGGCGGAGACGGGCGGGACGCGCCGGGCTCGGCTAGAGAGGGTCGACGGGCAGCGTCAGGGGCCCTCGGACCAAGCCGCTGCGCCCGCCGCGCAGCCGGGCGCGCAGGGAGAAGGAGCCGATCAGGTCCTTGCCCGCCGAAGCGCGAAGCCGGCGTTGGCCCTCCGAAGTCAGTCGCACCCTGACCGAGCCGATACGGCCGGGCCGGATCCGCGCCCGTCCGCTTCCCAGCTGGACTCGCCCGGCACGCAGGCGCACGCGGACGGCGCAGGTGTGGCCCATCTCGGCGGGGCACCCGACCGACAGCCGCACCGAGGAGGCACGCGGGCCGGCGGTGGACGGAAGCGGCCCCGGGAGGGCGCGCCCCTTGCGGCGCAGGCGCTCACAGCCGCGACGGGTGAAGTCGAAGGAGTCGACCGAGGCACGGTCACGCCCCGACCCGCAGCTGAGGGCGTCGACGTTGCGATCGCGTGCCGCGATCCTGTCGTTGCCGCCAAGGGCGACGATCCTGTCCGATCCCCTGCCGGCATCGAGGGAATTGGGGCCGCTGCTTCCGACGAGCAGGTCATCGCCCGCGCCTCCGGACAGCCGGTCGGCCGTCTTGGCGCTCCTCGTGTCCGAGATCTCGTCGTCGTCCTGCGCGGCTTCGAGTACGTCGTCGCCTGCGCCGCCGGAGATCCGGTCGGCTCCCCCCAGACCCTCGAGCGCGTTCCTCCTGGCGGTGCCCACGAGTGCGTCGCCGCCGTCTCCGCCGCGGGCGTTCTCCACGTCGGTGATGGCATCGCGTTCACCGCGTTGGCCGTCATCGCGTCGACCGGCCAGCGTCACCCGGACCGCAGCACGACGGCCGTCATAGCCGACCGAGTCGGTGCCGCCGCGGCCGTCGATGACGTCGGACCCGGTGGCGCTTGCTCCGCCTTCGTTGAATCTGTCCGCACCCCCCGCACCCGTGAGCGTATCGTTTCCGGCGCCGCCCTCGAACAGCGCGCCGCGGTCCTCCGGGCTCGAGGACACCTCGGCGCGGTCATTGCCGTCACCCAGGTTGAAGTCGAAGGGCGTCGCGGCCAGGGACTCGTCGGAGCTGCCGGCCTCGCCGGAGCTGCCGAACCGGCAGGTCACGCGCTTGGAGTTGCCTCCAGCGCGCCGACAGCCGGCTCCCGGGACAGCCCCGGCCTGATCGGTGAGCGTGGCCACGCCCACGCCTGCGGTCACGCTCAGCGTCGCGGTGACGTCGTTGCGCTCGCCGGGCCGGGCCGCGTAGCGCACGGCAACGACAGGGGACCGGTCCTCGGTAAGGGAGACCACGGTCGCGGTGCCGGCCTGCGCGGGCCCCGCACCGAGCAGGCCTACGCCGACCGCCACCGCACCCGCCACCATTGTCTTGCCCCTGCTGATCACCCGGTCAGCCTAGACCGGTTGGGCGCCGGGCGCGACAGTGGCGATGCCTCAGCGGCGACGGCCACCCCTCCGACCGCCCTTTGCGGTCGACTCGCCCGCACCCAGTAGACGGCCGATGGCGCGGAAAGGCAGCATCACGATGTCGACGATGGTGTTGAGGATTGCGTGCAGAATCTTCATGTGTGGTCTGCCCTCTCGTTTGGGGTTGACGCCTCCTTCGGCGCGGATGCCCGCGGCGGGAGGGCGCGAAACGCGCGCGCCGAAAGCCGGGGCTCAACTCGACTCGGCTTGCGCCCCGGACGGCCACGCGGTGCCGTCCTGCTCGCGACGCATCGCCTGGCTCGCGGCCAGCGCGATCACGCCCAACACGACCAGCGCCAGCGGCGCTCCGGCCTTGACCGTGATCGAGTCGTCGCTTCCCGGCTGCGACAGCAGCCGGTAGGCCACCAGCAGGCCGGTGAGCGTGGCCAGAACCGCCACCAGCGTGCTTGGAGAGACGGGAGGCTGCGACCTGCGACCTGCGGCCCGCAGCCAGGCGGCTGCCACGGCGAGGATCACCGTCCCCAGCAATCCGATCAGGACGACCCGGTCGATCGCCCCAGGGGCCTGCCAGGCGTTCTTCTCCTGCGCCTCAGCGTCCTGCGCCGCGGTATCGCGCTGCAACCCCTCCGCGTCGCCCCCGGGACCGCCGGTGTTGGGCTGCGACAGCTTCTCGACCTCGCGTGCCCGATCGCCGACCGTGGTGGAGTACCAGTCAAGCGCCATCACGAACAGCAGGCACAAAGCGGCGACCATCGTCACCGCGTCGGCTCGCAGCAGGCGTGTAAAGCTCAAGGCCGCGGAGCGGGGAGAGTCTCGATCTCGGGGGCTGCGGCCACCGGCACGCCGGTCGGGTCGGTCGGGTTCTCCGGAGCGCTCAGCCGCTCGTCGCGCATGGCGATCAGGGAGGTGGCGAGCACCCCCAACACGGCAACCAGGCCCAGGTAGGCCCCCGACGCCCGTTCAAGGCCCTCGCCGGGAGGCACGAGCACGCGAAAGAGGCAGACGATGGTGCAGGGGATGCTCACCAGCAACGTCAACGTCTCGTAGGCTACCCCCGGCGACGGTGTGACGGCCCTCGCCACCACGGCCAGAGCCGCGATCGCTGCCAGCGCGAGCAGGGCGAGCAGGACGTCGGTGACGGCGAAGGCATCCCAGGCGGACATGTCTCCGAGCGGCGCAGAGCCCGTGACCCCGCCCGGCTCGTGGCCAGAGCTGGGGTCGGAGGGCCGGTACCAGGGCAGGAACAGCGAGAGCAGCAGGACAAGGCCCGCCGCCGCCATCGCCCATTCACCGATCCTCAGCCTGCGCAGGTCCATTCCCCCGGAGCCTAGCCCGAGCCTGACCCGTCGCGCATCAGGAGGACGGCCGGTCTAGTCGAGCGGCTTGAGCTCCAGCCGGTGTACGGCGGGGCCCTGCAGCACGCTGCCGTCGGGGGCGAACCGCGAGCCGTGGCAGGGGCAGTCCCAGGAGCGCTCGGCGGTGTTCCAGTTGACCTGGCACCCGAGGTGGGTGCAGCGGGTCGAGACGGCCACCAGCGAGCCGTCCTCGCGCCGGTGGCCCGCCACCTTCTGACCCCGATGCTTGACGATGTCGCCCTCGCCGGGCTCGAGGCTCTCGATCCCTCGCCGACCGCGGTTTACCACGCGGTCGCGCACCATGCGAAAGGCGGCCTGGGCGTTCTCCTCCAGCAGCTTGGCGGCGGAAGCGGCCGGCTTGAACCGGTTCGGGTCAAACAGCGGCGCCCACGCGTTCTCGCGACCGCGGCAGAGGTCGGTGAGGATCATGGCCGCGGCCGTGCCGCCGGTCATGCCCCACTTGGCGAAGCCCGTGGCCATGAAGACCCGGTCCGCTCGGGGCGTGAGCGCTCCCACGTAGGGCACGCCGTCCACGGTGGTGTTGTCCTGGGCCGACCAGCGGTACTCGACCGACTCCACCGCCCAGTGCTCCCGGCCGAACTGCTCCAGCGCCTCGTAGCGCCGGCGGGTGTCGCCGCCCGTGCCCGTCTTGTGACCCTCACCGCCGACGAGCAGCAGCTCCTCCCCCTCCACCGGCACCGACCGGATCGAGCGGGTGGGCGAGTCGGCGCCGATGAACATGCCCCGGGGCGGGTCGCCCTGGATGCGGCACAGGATGGCGTAGGAGCGCTGAGGATGGACGCGGGCGAAGGCGAGCGAGCGGTCGAGGAAGGGGTAGTGGGTGGCCACCACCACCCGCTGGGCCTTGACCCGGCCGCCGGGCGTCTTGACCAGGCAGTCCTCGTCGGTGTCGACCTCGACCGCACGCGAGTGCTCGTAGACCCTCCCCCCGCGGGCGATGAACTGCTCGAGCAGGGCCAGGAGGTACTTGCGCACGTGGAACTCGGCCTGGTCGTCGAAGCGGACGGCCGCGCCCACCGGGTAGGGCAGCGGGACATCCTCGTCCAGGGAGGCGGGCAGGCCCGCCTCCTTCGCGGCCAGCGCTTCGGCCTCGGCCTGGCTCGCCGGGGAGTCCGGGGAGACGTACGCCCAGGAGGACCGGCGGCGGAAGTCGCAGTCGATCTCGTCCTCGCGCACCCGGCGGGCGATCCACTCGAGCGCGGCCTGGTTGGCCTGGCCGTAGGTGCGGGCGCCGTCGGCTCCGAACTTCTCGCGCAGGTCGGCGTAGATCATCCCGTGCTGGGAGGAGACCTTCGCCGTGGTCAGGCCGGTCACGCCATGGCCGATCCGACCGGCCTCCACCAGCACGACGCCGGCCCCGCTCTCCTGGAGCATCAGCGCGGTGGTCACCCCGACGATCCCGCCGCCGAGCACGGCCACGTCGGCCACCGCCTCTCCCTCCAGCCGGCCGTACCCGGGCTGGGCCGGGCCCGTGTCCAGCCACACAGACGTCTCGCGAGCCGTTGCCACGTTCATGCGGCGGCTCCCTCGCGCTCGACCTGCAGGAGCGCCAGCTCCTCCAGGCGCATCAGCGACTCGGCGTTGCGGGCGATCGTGAACACGTGGGTGAGCGGGTTCAGGGTCAGGACCGCGAACGCGCTGTCGGGGTTCTCGGTCATGCGCACCACGGTCCCGCCGGCCTGCGGCCTGGGGATCATGCGCATCGTCACGGTGGCGGTGCCGGCCGGCCGGCCCTTGGCGCGGAGCTTGAGCAGCCTCGGGGGCTCGACCTCGACCGCCTCGGTGTGATCGGCGACCTTCAGCGGCCCGGCGCCCACCGTGTGGTGGAACTTCGACCCCTGCGCGGGCCACCCGGGCTCCGCGTCGCGAATCGCCTTGGAGCCGACGACCCAGTAGCCGTAGCTCGCCGGATCGGCGAGCACTTCCCAGATGGCCTCGGGGGGCACGGGCATGAACCTCTCGTTCGTGGCCATCGCGAGCCGGGCTACCCGCGCGCGGGGGACGAAAACGAGGAGATGTGGGCGAACGGAGTCGAAGTCATCAGGCCGGGTACGGACGGCGGATGGGCGGAGATCTCGGCGCGGTCCCGATCGGCGGAGCTGGTCCTCCGGCCTGCGCCGGGGCTGAGGCTCATGAGTCGTGCTTCAAGCCATGGGGCCGTGACCCGGCCAGGCGAAGCGCCGCCCACAAGCTCGGCCGGCCCGCCAGGCCTCCCTTCACCGTCCCGTCGCCGGAGGCGCTCCACAGGGCGTTGGCGACTTCGTCGGTCGACGCCGCCGCCCGCCCCGCCATGGCGCCGAGGGCCAGCACCCGTTCGGTGAGCGGCCGCGCGAGCTTGTTGGCGACCTGCAGGAGGAGGATCGACCCGCCCACGGTCACCACGGTCCGGGGGCGCACGGCACACGCCACCACGGCCCGGGCGACGGACTCGGCCGAGTAGGAGGTGAGCGGGGGCAGGCGCGGCGGGGTCACGTCCTCGGGGTGGGTCGCGTGGCGCCAGAAGGGCGAATCCACCGGCCCCGGGCGCACCTCGCTCACCGTGACGTCGGAGCCCTTGGCCCGCAGCTCGGCGCGCAGCACGTCCAGGAAGCTGGAGAGCGCGCTCTTGGCCGCCACGTAGGGGCCCATCAGGATCAGCGGAAGCACGTCGACGGCGGAGCCGACCACCACGAGGGTGCCTCCTGCCCGCTCGAGGTGCGGGAGGACGGCGCGGATGGTGTCCACGGCGCCGCCGAAGGTGACCGCCATGCAGCGGTCGAAGTCCTCGGGCCGTATCTCGTCGAAGGCGCCGAACGCCGTGGCGGCCGCGGCCACCACCACCACATCCAGGCCGCCCAGCTGGCTCGCGGCGGTGGACACCGCCGCCTCCAGCGCTTCCCTGTCCCCCACGTCGACCCGTACCTCGACGGCCCGGGAGCCTTCGGCCCGGACGCGGGCGGCCACTTCCTGCAGGCCGTCTCCGCGCGCCAGGATCGCCACGTCGGCTCCCTCCTGGGCCAGGAGCTGGGCCGTGGCGGCGCCGATGCCGCTGCTGGCACCGGTGACCAGCACGTTGCGTGCTTCGAGGCGACCCACGCCGGCCCCACTACCCGGCCCCCGTTCGCGCAAACCGGCGTTTAGGCGCCCGGCCCGGCGGAGAGCCGCACCGGATGGCCTTCCACGAGGGCACCGAGACCGCCGAGGTGCCGGCCTCGCCTCGGCAGTGCTTCGAGGCGATGACCGACTACGAGGCCCTTCCCGGCTGGCAGCGAGCGCTCACGCGCTGCGAGGTCATCAGCCGCGGCGATGGGGGCCTCGGACGCGAGGTGCTCTACGAGGTGGATGCCCGCATCAAGACCGTCTCCTACCGCCTCGAGCACTCCTACGAGCGCCCGCACGCCATCCACAGCCGTTACCTCGGCGGCGACTTCCGGGACTTCACCGGGCAATGGAGCTTCGAGGAGGCCCCGGGCGGTACGCGCGTCACGGTCTCGATCGGGATCGACCCGGGCCTGCGACTACCGGGGCGGCTGGTCAGGATGGTCAACGACAGGGTGCTGGTCCAGTCGCTGCTCGACCTCGAGCGTCACCTAAGACGCTGAGCCGCGCGCAGCGTGTTCTCCAGCAGCATCGCCCGGGTCATGGGCCCCACGCCACCGGGCACCGGCGTGATCGCTGCGGCCACCTCGCGCACGGCATCGAAATCCACGTCGCCGGTCAGGCCCTCGTCGGTGCGGTTGGTGCCGACGTCGACCACCACGGCGCCGGGCTTGACCATGTCGGCGGTGATCAGGCCGCGCCGCCCGGCGGCCGCCACCAGCACGTCGGCGCGAAGGCACTCGGCGCGCAGCTCGCCGGTGCGCGAGTGGCAGTGGGTGACGGTGGCGTCCGCGGCCAGCAGGAGCGCGGCCAGCGGCTTGCCCACCAGCTGGGAGCGCCCCACCACGACGGCGCTGGCGCCCGACAGCGCCACTCCGGCGTGGCCCAGAAGCTGCATCACCCCCGCCGGCGTGCAGGGCACCATGCCCTCGCGACCGTGCATCAGCAGGCCCGCGTTCACGGGTGTCAGGCCGTCGACGTCCTTGGCCGGGTCGATCAGCGCGGTCAGCGCCGCGTCGTCGAGGTGGCCGGGCAGCGGCAGCTGAAGCAGGACGCCGTGCACCCGCTCGTCGGCGTTCAGCTCGGCCAGCAGGGTCGCCAGATCCTCCGCCGAGACATCTGCACCGGGCTCATGATGGAAGGACTCGATTCCGACCTGGGCACAGTCCTCGCGCTTCATCCGCACGTAGACGGCGGAGGCGGGATCGTCGCCAACCAGCACGGTGGCCAGGCCCGGCGTCAGGCCCTCCTCCCGGATGGCTGCCGCGACGCGCTCGCGTACGGCGGCGGCGACAGCCTTGCCGTCGATGATGTCCGCCGTCATCCAGGTGTCCTGGAGAAGAACATGAGCGCGAAAACCGAGCATGCCAAGGACGCAGGCGTGACTGGGGGTGTGCCGGCGAAGCCGGCTGTGGGGGGTACTCCCCCCGGCTCTGCACACGGGCGACCGAGGACGCCGGCAGGCGAAGGTTTGCAGCCGCTCATTTCTTCTTCAGGGGGGCGTAGTCGGCCATGAGCTTGCGCTCGGCCCCGTCGGAGGCGAAGCGCACCACCACCAGCCCGCCCGGCTCCATGCCGGTGACCACCCCGTCGCCGAAGCGCACGTGGGTCACGTCGTCGCCCAGGTCAAAGCCGGCGCCGGGCCCCGGCGCCGCGACCGCCGCACCCGGCCGGGGGGTGCTCCACGATCCCGCCAGCGAGCGGGCCGAAGGCTGCTCTTGGGCGTCGGTCAGCTCGGAGGGCACCTCGCCCAAAAAGCGGCTGGGCACGTTGAACTCACGCCCGCCGTACATCGCCCGGGTTCGGGCGTGGGTCAGATAGAGCTCCTTGCGCGCCCGCGTGACCCCCACGTAGAAGAGCCGTCGCTCCTCCTCGATGTCGCCGGCCTCGATCGAGCGCGAATGGGGGAAGACCCCGTCCTCCATGCCGATCAGGAAGACCGTGTCGTACTCCAGGCCCTTGGCGTTGTGCAGCGTCATCAGGGTGACCACCCCCTCGTCGTCGGAGATCGAGTCCTGGGCGGTGAACAGCGCCACCTGCTGGAGGAACTCCTCCACGCTCGGCTCCTCGGCCGAGGCGTCGTACTCGCGCGCCACGCCCACCAGCTCCTCGAGGTTCTCCAGCCGGCCCTGGCTCTCGATCGTGCGCTCGGCCTCCAGCGCCGCGATGTAGCCGGTGTCGCTCAGGGCGTCCTGGAGCAGGTCGCCCACCGATGCGCCGTCCGCGTCGTCGCGCAGCTTCTCCATCGTGTCCATGAAGCGGCCGACCGCCTTGACCGCAGCGGCGCCCAGCCCGGGGACGGCCGCGGAGTCCAGCGCGACGTCGAACACCGGCTCTCCCATGGTGTTCGCGTGCGCGACGATGCGACCCTGCGAGGTGTCCCCGATACCGCGCTTGGGCGAGTTGACCACGCGCTGGAAGGAGACCACGTCCTGCGGGTTGATGAGCAGCGTGAGGTAGGCCAGCGCATCCTTGACCTCGGCCCGCTCGTAGAAGCGCGTGCCGCCGATCACCTGATAGCTCACCCCGTAGCGGACCAGCGTGTCCTCGAGCACACGGCTCTGGGCGTTGGCGCGGTAGAAGACCGAGACGTCGTCGCGCGAGCCTCCCCCCTCCACGTGACGTTCGATCTCGCCGGCCACGTACCGGGCCTCTGCGTGCTCGTCCTCCATCTCCCGGACGTGGAGGGGCTCCCCCTGACCGTGCTCGGTCCATAGGTGCTTGGGCTTCTGAGCGCGGTTGTTGGCGATCACCGCGTTGGCGGCGTCGAGCACGGTCTGGGTGGAGCGGTAGTTCTGCTCGAGCTTGACGACCTGGGCGTCGGGATAGTCTCTTTCGAACCCGAGGAGATTCTCGATATCTGCCCCACGAAAGCTGTAGATCGAGTTGTGGGTCAGCAGTCCATTGGCCACGAAGTTGTGGGTATGGTCGATATCTAGGTCGATAACGGGCTTGTCGAGTGCTATTCGCTCGACCGTCTCGACGATGTCGTAGCCGCCGCCTTCAGTGAACATCACCATGCCTGGCCGTACCGACGAGGCACGCATGAAGGGCAAGGCATTTGTCTGGCCCGTTTGGCGAGCCCCGAGCCGCGCAGTGAACCGAACGGACACATCGAGGACTGCTTGGATCCGCTGAACGAGGTCGATCGCGTCGGGAAAAGATGAGCAATAGGTCTCGCTTCGCCAGCCTTGCTTTCCTGTACGAGGGGCAGAAACCCTCAGTCCCAAGTCCTCCAGGCGGTTCCGGGCTTCTGCGTCTCTACCTCCGATCGAAACGGTATGCAGAGGAGCCCCGCACCGGTCGGCGCCGCTGCGGTCGGCGCACAACGTGACTACTAGATTGCGACGCTTGCCGGCAAACCCTTGCCAGGCATGATGGGTGTCGTGAACTGAGAGTCCGTGATCCCGCAGGAGCGCCATGCCTCCCCACTCGGAGTCGACGCTGCCGTGGACTCGATCGATCAAGCGCTGGTCGCTTAGGACCCCGGGCCTGGTGGCGCGTGCCTCGAAGGGAAGTGTCGGGAGCCCGTACCTGGCGGCCAGTACAGCCTCTTCCACACGAGCTTCAGCTTCAGTGGCATGAGTCGAGACGACCCACGCGGCTTCGGCCTTTTCGGTACTGGCGCGTGCCTGAACGCCCGATACTGAAAGCCCCTGAGAATTGGTCGCGGTCTTAGTCGTCCCGACTCTGAAATCCGAACCGCGGCGACGCATCAGGTACGTCATGTGCAGCGTTGGAGTGAGCCCTGTTCGGTAACCGGCGAAATGCGTGTGCTCAGGCGTACTGGTCAGCTCTAGACCGGTCCGGGTCGCTATCCGTATCCCCCCGCGCCGTTTCGAGCGGTGTATTCGGGTCACCACGGCCGGCCGTAAGTGGCCAGATCCGACCGAGGAGAGCACCTCATCGCCCACCACGATGTCCTCGATCGGAGCCACCGTTCCGTCGCTCTTGGTCACTGCCGTTCCCTCGACCAAGCACTGTGCGTCATCGCCGACGACAGTCAGGTTCCGGTGCTCCTCGGTCAGCAGCCGCAGCCACCGGTACTGGGCGTGGTTGGTGTCCTGGTACTCGTCGACCAGCACGTGGCGGAAGGACCGGCGGTAGCGCTCGAGCACCTCGGGGAAGAGCTCGAACAGGTTCACCGAGCGCAGCAGGAGGTCGTCGAAGTCCATCGCGTTCATGCCGTGGATGCGCTTCTCGTAGAGCTCGTAGACCTCGGCCGCGGTCTGCTCAAAGTAGGAGCCCACCTTCAGCCGATAGCCGTCGGCGTCCAGCAGCTGGTTCTTGGCGTCGGAGATCTGACGCTTGATCCCACGCGGTGGGAAGCGCTTGGAATCGGTGCCCAGCTCGTCCATGCAGCGCTTGACCAGCCGCACCGAATCGGCCTCGTCGTAGATGGTGAAGCCGCGGGTGTAGTTCAGCCGCTCGCCGTCGGAACGCAGGATGCGGGCGCAGGCGGCGTGGAAGGTCATCACCCACATGGCGCGGGTGCGCCGCCCCACGAGCTGCTCGACCCGCTCGCGCATCTCGGCCGCCGCCTTGTTGGTGAAGGTAATGGCCAGGATCTCGGACGGCTGAGCCTGGCCCGTCCCCACCAGGTAGGCGATCCGGCGGGTGAGTGCCCGGGTCTTGCCCGAGCCCGCACCGGCCAGGATCAGCAGCGGCCCCTCACCGTGGGTGACCGCCTGGCGCTGGGGATCGTTGAGTCCCTCCAGGAGGGCGTCGACACCCGGGCGGGCCTCCGCCTGGGCCTCACCTTCGGTGGGCAAGCTCACCCGTCCAGGTTAGACCCGGGGTCGGCGGGACAGGAGCGCAACCCGATCGTCGATCGGCGCTCAGCTCCCGGCCAGGATCCGCCAGGAGTCGTCTATCTTGCGGAACGAGATCTTGCCGCTCTGGCGCTTCTTGCCCTTACCGGTCGAGACCTTGCCCGTGGCCTTGTCGCCGTCGACCTTCACGTCTTTGACGGTGACCTTCTGGGCCTTGGGAGCCTTCGAGAAGTCCCGCCGCTTCACCCGGCTGCGACAGGAGCTCAGCTTCTTGTCGCGCTCGTCCTTTGAGGCATCGGCGAGCCTGCGGGTGATCAACACGTCACAGAGCTTGGACGGATTCTTGCCGGAGATGGCCTTGGTGTAGTCGCCCACCGCCTGGCGAATCTGCTCCTCGTCGGACTTGCCCCCTCCGACCCCGCAGGAGGCGAACAAGGCACAGGCGGCCACGGCGGCGAGGGTAAGGAGGCGTCGCATGGTGGGTCAGGCTACCCGTGCCAAGCTCGGAGCGTGGAGATCTCCGACGAGGTCCGGCACCGATGCGCCCTGATCGCCGCCACCGCCCGGTCGGTCTCGATCGACCTCGACCGGCTGGACTCGGTCGATCCCGGCCCTCCCCCGGCCCTGGATCCCGAGCGCCACCACCTCGCGGGAGACGCCGAGAGCGTGGCGCTGTTCACGCTCACCCTCGACGCCATCAACTTCGGCTCGGGGTGGTTTCCCACGCTACGCAAGCGCCCGGGCTGCTCGGGCTACAACACGATCGCCTCGGCGTTGGCCGACTGCTTCCGGGCGCGCGGGCCGTGGTCGCCGGTGGCGCTGCGCCGGCTCACGGTCGCTGACGTCGCAGAGGTGCTCGGACAGGACCCCCGGCACGAGCTGATGGCCCTCTACGCCCACGCCCTGGCCGAGCTGGGCGCGTTCATGGGCGACCGCGCCGCGCTGGAGGTGGTGGCTGACGCCGGCGGGTCCTCCCAGCGGCTGGCGCGACAGCTCGCCGAGGGCATGCCGATGTTCGAGGACCCCGGCTTCTACAAGCGCGCGCAGATCGTGCCCAGCGACCTGGCGCTGGCGGGCGTGGCCGAGTTCTCCGACCTCGATCGCCTGACGATCTTTGCCGACAACCTGGTGCCCCACGTCCTGCGCGTCGAAGGGGTGCTGCGCTACGGCCGGGACCTGGCCGCCCGCATCGACGCGGGCGAGCGGCTGGACCCGGGGCCCGAGGAGCGCGAGATCAGGGCCTGCGCCGTGCACGCGTGCGAGCTGATCGCCCCAAGGCTGGGCGTGGCGCCCAGGGTGCTCGACGGCTGGCTCTGGAACCGGGGACAGCAGCCGCGCTACAAGGCGCTCCCGCGCCACCGCACGCGCACGACGGCCTACTGACCCGCGCCGCGGAGATCGCCCAGCCGCCGGCGGGATCGCTGACGCCGGAGCTCGCTCACCCACCGGCGGGGTCGCTGCCGGCGCGGCGGCGCAGAGGGGTGACCTCCCCGGCCTCGGGGCGCTTGCCGGTCAGCTCGGCTACCAGCCCCTCGAGCTCGTTCACGCGCGTCGCCAGACCGCGCAGCGCGTCGGCCACGGGATCGGGCAGGTGGGCCCAGTCGGCATCGGGGCCCTCGGGGCGCCGGCCGTCCACTCGCACCGGATGTCCGGGGTTGCCGACCACGGTGGAGTTGTCCGGCACGTCGTGGATGACCACCGAGTTGGCCCCGATCTTCACGCAGTTGCCGACCTCGATCGCCCCGAGCAGCTTGGCGCCCGACCCCACCACCACGTCGTCGCCCACCGTGGGGTGGCGCTTGCCGCGCTGGAAGCCGGTTCCGCCCAGCGTGACTCCCTGGTAGAGGGTCACGTTGGAGCCGATCTTCGCCGTCTCGCCGATCACCACCCCGGCGCCGTGGTCGATGAACAGCGCGTCGCCGATCGAGGCGGCGGGGTGGATCTCCACGCCGGTGACCATGCGGGTGGTATTGGCCACCACCCGCGGGGCCAGCGGCAGCCCGGTCTGGTGCAAGGCATGGGCCACGCGGTGCGAGAGCAGGGCCTGGACGCCGCCGTAGGTGAGCAGGATCTCCACGCGCCCGGCGGTCCGCGCGGCGGGGTCGCGGTCCTGCGCGGCCGTGAGGTCCGCGCGCACCTCGCGCGCTACCCGCGCCAGCGTTCGGAGTCCCAGCATGCTCAAGAGGATGCCTCATGCGGGACCTGGTCTCCACAGGCCGGGCAGTCCGCGCGCCGGCTCGTGCTGACGATCGTCTGCTCGGAGGTCATGCCGTCGATGCGCATGATGCGGTCAAGCAGCGGCTCGCCCACCCCGCTGATCAGCTTCAGCGCCTCGAGCGCCTGGAACGATCCGATCACCCCGGCCATCGCCCCGAGTACCCCGGCCTCGCGGCAGCCGCGCCGCGACTCGGGCGGCGGTGCGACCCCGAAGGCGCAGCGGTAGCAGGCGGACTCGCCTGGGCGGACCGACAGGACCAGGCCCTCGAAGGCCACCACCCCGGCCTCCACCAGAGGGACGGCCTGCGCGCAGCAGGCGTCGTTGACCGTGTAGCGAGACTCGAAGGAGTCGGTGCAGTCCACCACCACGTCGGCGCCCATGACGATCGCCTCGGCGTTTGCCTCCGACAGCTCCACCGGGTAGGGCTCGATCGCCACTTCGGGGTTCAGCAGCCCCAGCTTGGCCGCCGCCACCTGGGCCTTGGGACGGTCCATATCGGGCGTGAAGAACAGCGGCTGACGATGCAGGTTGGACAGCTCGACGGTGTCGAAGTCGACGAGCCCGATCTGACCGACGCCGGCCGCGGCCAGGTAGGTGGCCACCGGGCTGCCCAGTGCCCCGGCGCCCACCACGATCGCGCGTGCGGCCTTGCACCGCTCCTGTACCTGACCGCCCCAGTCGTCCATGAGCAGCTGACGCGAGTAGCGCTCCAGCTCAGCTCCGGAGAGCGTCACGAGGGGGCGAAGAAGGGCGTGCTCACGTAGCGCTCCCCCGAGTCGGGCATGACCACCGCGATCCGCCTGCCACGCATCTCGGGCCGCGAGCCCAGCCCGATCGCAGCCCACAGCGCCGCGCCGCAGGAGATGCCACACAGCACGCCCTCCGTGCGGGCGCAGCGGCGCGCGGTCTCGATCGCGTCCTCGTCCTCCACCGCCACCAGCTCGTCGAGAACGTCGCGGTCGAGCACCGGGGGCACGAAGCCCGCGCCGATCCCCTGGATCTTGTGCGGACCCGGCCGGCCGCCGGAGAGCACCGGCGAGGAGGCCGGCTCCACGGCGACCACGATCAGGTCGGGGTTCAGCTCCTTCAGGCGCTCGCCCGCACCGGTCACCGTTCCCCCGGTGCCCACGCCGGCCACCAGCGCGTCCACGCGGCCGTCCATGTCGCGCCAGATCTCCTCGGCGGTCGTGCGGCGGTGGACCTCCGGGTTGGCCGGGTTGGAGAACTGGTCGCAGATGAAAGAGTCGCCCCGCTCGGAGGCGATCCGCCTGGCGGCATCGACCGCCTCGGTCATCCCGCCCATCGACTCGGTGACGTGAACCTCGGCGCCGTAGAGCTTGAGCAGGCCCTCGCGCTCACGGCTCATGCCCTGGGGCATGATCAGCACGAGGTCGTACCCGCGGGCGGCGCACACGAACGCCAGGGCGATGCCGGTGTTGCCCGATGTGGCCTCGACGATGGTCGTGCGCCCCGGCTCGATCCGGCCCTCGGCCTCGGCGGCGTCGATCATGGCCACCCCTATGCGGTCCTTGACGCTGCCCGCCGGGTTGTAGGCCTCGAGCTTGGCGATCAGCTCTGCGCCGCAGTCGGGCGCCACCCGGGTGAGCTCCACCATCGGAGTGCCGCCCACCAGGTCGGCGAGGTTGGCGGTGATCGCCCGGGAGTGGCTCACGCTCATCCGTCACACGGTACCGGCGGGTGTGTAGCGCCGAAGATGCCTCGGTGTTCGCGAGTCGGCGCCTCGATACGCTGCAGCCGACGCTGGCAGGGCATCGGATCGCTTCCTCCCTACTGGCGACTTGATCCCGGAAGCGTAAAAGGATTCCCCAGGCCCGACGTGTTCCGCTTCACGAAACGACCGGGCAGGCGTACCGAGGTCCGTTTCATGCCCGGCTGCCTGCTGGGGTCGATCTTGCTCTCCATCGGCCTTACCGTGCTGATCAACGTGCTGGTTCGCCTCTTCTGAGCATGGTCGCGCGACCCTCTGGAGGGCGCTTAACGGAAAGCTGGGAGTGCCGCCCGGGGTGAGCTCCGCCAAACGTCCACCCGCCCCGCCACGTACTGCAGCCGGACGGCGAGTTGGGCGACAGGAAACTTACGATGCCCTTCCCCTTCACACTCGCGGACCTAGCCATCCTCGGCTGCGGTGCCGGCCTACTGCAGCTGCTGGGCCTCTCGCTGAGGTGGCTGACCCGCTCGCCGGCTCCGGTCGGGAGCGTCCAACAGGTCGTGTCCCTGGCTCCCGAGCCTCGGGCCGCAGAGCGCGAGCGGTCTCGCGTGGCCGCCTGAACCGGCCCTTCGCTCAGTACGACCCTCTTTGTTGCCCCCGCCTCGGCCGTGGGCTTGAGGGCGCCTCTAGATGTAGTACATCGGCGCCGTCGCCTCGCGCGCCTCGCGCTCGGCCACATCGGCGATCGTCGTGGCCTCCAGGACCCCGCGGACAGCCGCCACCGCCTCGACCCACACCGGCCCCGCGGCGCCGGCGCTCGCGCCGAGGTCGCCCTCGAGCAGCTCCACGACCTCCAGCACCGTGACCTCGCCCGGCGGACGGGCGAAGAGGTAGCCGCCCTTCACGCCGCGCTGGCTCTGCAGCACTCCGGCCCGGCGCAGCGTGGCGAACAGGCCCTCGAGGAACTGGACGGGGATCTCCCGGGCCCGGGCGATCTCGCCGATCGGCACGGGCGCGTCGCCTCCGCGGCGGGCCAGCTCACAGAGCGCGCGCACCGCGTAGGGAGCCTTCGACGTGATCGCCAGCACGACGCCAGTCTAAGCCTGGATCTAGGCTGGTCACGGTGACGTCCAGACCAGCTCGTTCGATTGCGCTGTGGGGGGCGCCCGTGGCGCTGATGGTGGTGATCTTCGCCTTATCGGCCATGCCGAGCGACAGCGACCACCACAGCCTCGTGGTACTCATCCTGCGCAAGCTCGCCCACTTCGGCGAGTACGCGCTGCTGCTGGCGCTCTGGCTCCGCGCGCTGCGCTCGCGCCTCACGCTCGACTGGGCGCTGGGCCTGGCCTACGCGCTCACGGTCTCCTACGCGGCCAGTGACGAGTACCACCAGACCTTCGTGAGCGGTCGGGTGGGCACCTGGCGCGACGTGCTGATCGACGCCGCCGGCGCCCTGGCGGTGGCG
>JAABUR0100004429.1_pt1 | contig 18771 bp, 15 predicted proteins | sample 5560091 | NCBI WGS metagenome assembly JAABUR01 (sample SAMN10711879, study PRJNA513375) | rock metagenome | isolation source: Antarctica rocks | place: Antarctica: Victoria Land, University Valley sud | reverse complement strand
GGGTCGCGCTGGCGACCGGGCGAGCCGCGTCGTCGCCGCCGCCGCAGCCGCTCGCCACGGCGAGCGCAAGCGCGGCGGCCACCGCGCACCCACGTCCTGTCCGAGCCCGTCGCACCGTCCCACAGCGTACGCGCCCGCCGCGCTGGTTCCCCGGCGGAGCGCCTGGGTAGATGTACGGCATGTTCAAACAGGGACCCATACCCGCCTTCGTCCACGGCGTCATCGAGTACATCGTGGGGGCCGTGTTCGTCGCAGCGCCGTTCCTGCTGAGCTTCGACTCCGACGCCGCGACCGCAGCCTCGATCGTGGCCGGCGTGGTGGTCCTCATCATCGCGGCGTCGACGGCCATGAGCACGGGCCTGATCAAGTCGATCCCCGTCCAGGCGCACGTGGTGCTCGACTACATCCTCGCCGTCCTGCTGATCGCCGCGCCGTTCCTGTTCGGCTTCTCCGACGACGGCACCGCGACGGCGTTCTTCATCGCGCTCGGCGTGCTCCACCTGCTGCTGACGATCGCCACCCGCTTCATCCGCGACGACGCCCCGCGCCGCCGGCGCGGCGCCGAGCCGGTGCGCTGACGGGCCTAGACTGGGTGCCGTGATCTTCCGGTCCGCCAGCGACGATGCGGAACCGGTGCTCGCCGGTGCCAACCACGAGGAGCGCCGGCGCCGGCGGAACGGGCAGCTCGGCGTCGGCACGCTCGCCTGCCCGCGCTGCGACGCGCCGGTCGCGCTCGGCGGCGGCCCGGCATCCCCGGCGGATCCGCTCGGATGCCCGTTCTGCCGGCACGGCGGCGCGGTCCGCGACTTCCTCTCGCTCGCGCCGCCCAGCCGGCCCGCCCGCGTCGAGCTCCGCGTCGTCCAGCGCGCCCGCCTCCACCGCTGAGCGCTGCCGCTAGCCGCCCTTGCGCGCCAGCGCGTCGGCCAGCTCCGCCTTGGTCATGTCCAAGCGCCCCTTGACGCCGGCTTTCTTCGCTCGCTCGTAGAGCTGCGCCCGGGTGTTGCCGACCACGTCGACGCCGCCGTGGGTGCGCTTCGGGCGGTTGCGCGCCGCGGCGCCGCCCTGCTTGGACTGCTCGTCGGACGGGCCCTTCTCCTCCTTGGCCTCCCAGTGGTCGCCGACCTTCTCGAACGAGTGCTTCACCGCCGACCACGCGGCCTGGTGGGCGCGGGCCTCCGAGTCGTAGGTCTCCTCGGCCGAGTCGAGCGTCTTGGCGTAGGTGCGCTGCGCCTTCGCGGGCGACTTCTTCAGGGTCCTCGGCAGGTCTTCCTTGGAAGTTGGCATACGGCGGTTCTACCCGCCGTCACGCAGGGGATTCGCGGGATCGCGCTCCTGGAGCGCGTGCGGGCTGCCGTGCTCGGCGAGCAGGTCGAGGAACGGCACGGCATCGAACGCCTCAGGCCCGAGCACGCCGGCGCCGTGCCACGCGCCCGTGGCGAGCAGCTCCATCGCCACGACCGGGTTGATCGCCGTCTGCCAGACCACCGCCTGGACGCCGTCGCGCGCCATCGCCTCTCGTTGTCGACGACGTGATGGAGGTACACGGCGCGCGGGCGGCCGTCCTTGCCCGTGCCGGTCACCAGCGTGCCGGCGCACGTGCGCCCGGACATCCGGTCCCCGAGCGTGGCGGGATCGGGCAGGGCGGCGGCCACCACGTCGCGCGGCGCCACGTCGACGCCCTTGACGCGCAGCGTCTCCGTGGAGTCCAGCCCGAGCAGGCTGAGCGTCTTGAGCACGCCGATGAACTCGTCGCCGAGCCCGTACTTGAACGTCACCCGCTCGCAGTCGATCCAGCGCGGCACGAGCACGACCTCCTCGTGCTCGACGTTGACGCACTCGACCGGTCCGATCCCGGCCGGGAAGTCGAACACCTCCGGCTCCGAGAACGGCGCCGTGGTGTACCAGTCGCGCTCGCGCTCCCAGATCAGCGGCGGGTTCAGGCACTCCTCGATCGTCGTCCAGATCGAGAACGTGGGCGCGAACGGGTGGCCCTGCACCGCGAGATCGGCGCCGTCGCGCACGCCGATCTCCTCGATCCGCTCGAACAGGTGGTCGGCGGCGAAGCGGGCGAACACGTCGGAGAGGCCCGGCTCCACGCCGATCTCGCACAGCGCCAGCCGCCCGGCGGCCTCCCACTCGCCCGCGACGGCGAACTGCGCGTCGCCGAGCATCACGCCCGGCGCCTCGAACGGCCGCTCGGGATGGCGCTCGGACAGCGTCATGGCCATGTCGAGGTAGGTGCACCCGGCCCGGGCCGCGGCCGCGAAGATCGGCGGGTTCAGCCACGGGTCGCAGGCGTTGAGGATCAGGTCGGCGCGCTCGGCCCGCGCCAGCGCGACGATGGCGTCCGCGTCGGAGGCGTCGACCTGGGCGCTCGCGAACCGCTCGTCGCCGAGGCGCGCGACGGCCGCCTCCGCCCGCCGCGGGGAGAGGTCGGCGAGCACCATCCGCTCGAAGAACGCGCGCCGCTCGCGGCGACCGCCGTGCCCACCCCTCCGGCGCCGATGACGAGGATCCGCATGGCGGGACTCTATGCGCAGACGCGAAAGGCCGGGGAGCGCAGGTCGACCCGGCCTTTCGTGCCCTCCCTTCCGAGGCGGCACGACATCCAACGCCCCGCCGCGGCGGAGGTTGGGGAGTGGTGGGGGTCAGCGGTCCTCGGCGGGCTGGGAGCCGACGATGCGGTCGTGCCGCGGCGCGGGCATGTCGGCGCGGCGGCCGCGGACCGACTTCCAGATCGCCTCGTTGAGCCCGATCTCGGGCGTGGCGTCCTCGATCTCGAAGTTCCAGCGTCCCGAGGCCGTCGCCATCGGCGCCGTCGGCGGGTTGCGCTGCGCGTCCGGCTGCCCGAATGGGACGACGCTGGGCATCAGGGCGTCGTAGGGCGTCAGGTTCGGCTTGCTCGCGAAGCCCTTCCACATCCGGATCGCGCGCTGGTCGGTGATCGCCATCGGCGGCAGGCCGAGCAGGTCCTCCATCGTGGCCACCATCCCGGCCGTGTCGTACTGGGTCGAATCGGTCGCGCCCGCCTGCGTGTAGGGGCTGATCACGTAGGCCAGCGTGCGGTGCGCGTCGATGTGGTCCGGGCCGTTCTGCGCGTCGTCCTCGGTGACGAAGATCGCCGTGTCCTTCCAGAAGCGGCTGTGCGTGACGACGTCGACGAGGCGCCCGAGCGCGAGGTCGTTGTCGGCCATGTAGGCCTGCGGCGTGCCGCGTCCGGCCGTCGTCCCGTACGTGTGGTCGTTGGGCAGCCGCACGAACGTCAACCGCGGCATCGGGTCCGTCTTGGGGTCGGCGGCGTAGAGCTGCTCGTAGGCGCGGAAGTCGCGCTCCCACTCGGGCAGCCGGTGCACGTGGTCCGAGCAGCTCATGTTGAAGCCGGCGAAGTACTCGTTCACGTGGTCGCCGAAGCGGCGGTCGTCAAGATGCGTGGTGGTCGACGTGTTCCCACCGCCCTGGCAGTCGCCCGGGATCGTGGTGTACATGCCGTAGTTGCGGAACGAGACGCCGTTCTCGTAGGCGTTGTCCCACAGGTACCCCCGCGTCGGCGCGGCCGCCGTGCGGAACACGCCGGCGTCCAGCGCGAGCGGCTCGGTCAGGATCAGCTCGGCCATCGAGAGGTTCTCGAAGTCGCGTGCGCGCTGGGCCTTGCGCGGCGCCGGCGAGTAGGAGATCGGCCAGGTCTTGTTGGTGTAGTCGGTCACGCCGGCCGCGGTGGCCCAGCTCTGGCCGTCCGCCGACACGTCGGCGTCGGCGTAGAAGTTGTCGAACAGCGTGAAGCGCCGCGCCAGCTCGTGGTGGTTCGGGGCGGAGTCGGCCTTGAACAGCGTGAGCGAGGGGTCGCCGTCGCCCTTGCCGAGGTCGCCGAGCACCTGGTCGTAGGTCCGGTTCTCCTTCACCACGTAGATCACGTGCTTGATCGCGCGCAGCGCCTTGGGCCGGGTCGCGAGCCGCGCGCGCACGCGGTTGTTGGCCATCACCTTCGCGGTGTGCCGGCGCAGCGCCTTGAGCGTCGGCGGGACGGTGATCACGTTGACGACGCCCTTGGTCATCGTCTGCGTCGATTCGGCAGCGGCTTGGGCGACGATCAGGTCGCCCGAGCTGCAGTCGCCGACCGCGTACGGGCCGGCGCAGCGGTTGGGCTTGTCGCCGACGCGGTTGGCGCCGGTGACCACGAGCCGCTCGCCGTTCGCGGTGATGTCGACGTCGACCGGCGACCAGGCGGTTGGGATGAAGCCGAGCACGCGGCGGCGCGCGACGTCGATCACCGCGAGCGCGTTCTCGCCCGCGAGCGCCACGTAGAGGCGCTTGCCGTCGGGGCTCACGGCGAGGCCGTCCGGGGTCGCGCCCTCGCGGGCGTCGTGCACCAGCGACACGTCGATCGTGCGCACCACGCGGTCGCGGATGGTGTCGATCACCGACACCGTGTCCGAGTTGGCGTTGGCGGTGTAGACCTCGTCGCGCTTCGGGTTGGCGGCGATCGCGCTCGGATGGTCGGCTTTGAGCGGGTTCGAGGGCGGGGAGAGCAGGAGCTCGCGCTTCACGACCTCCTTCCCGGTGTCGACGATCGAGACGGAGCGGCCCATCCACTGCGTCACGTACGCCTTGGTGCCGCGCCGCTCGAACGCCACGCCGAACGGCTGCGCGGCGACGCCGAGGTCGATCACCGACGTGACGCCGTTGGTCGCGGGGTCGATCACCGTCACGGTGTGGCCCGGGGGGTTCGTGTCGCCGGCGTGCCCGCTGAGGTTGTTGGCCACGTAGAGCCGGTCGCCGCGCGGCGTGCGCCCGTACGCGATCCCGGCCGGGAAGCTCGGCGCCGGGATCGTGGCGACCTCGCGCAGCTGGCGGCCGACGGCATAGGCGTGCACGACGTCCTGGCCGCCGCCCGACGCCCAGGCCTTCGTGCCGTCGGGCGACATCGCGACGCCGTAGAACACGGCCTCGCCCACGCCGCGCCGGGCGTCGTAGCGGATGTAGGAGCTGCGCCGGCGCCGGCGCAGGTCGAACAGGTCGGCCGAGTTGGCGCGCGCGGCGCCGCTCGAGACCGACAGCAGCCGGGTCGCGCCGGGCGTCAGCGCGGAGGCCAGCGGCCCCTGGAACCCGGTCGCGTTCTTCGAGACCCCGAACTGCTTGCCGGCGGGCGTCACGCGCCAGCCCGACGCGGTGAACGGCCCGCCCTTGCCGGCGGCGTGTGCGGCGCCCGGAAGCGCCGCGAGCGCCGCGAGGACCAGGAGGACGGGGACGGAGCGGCAGCGCGTCATCGAACGGGGAGAACCCGCGCGGGGGACGATCGACGCGGTGCCCGTACGGTAGCGGGCGCCCGCCGCGCTATCGTCCGCCGCCGGATGGCCACCGCCTCGTCCCCGGCGGCAGATCTGTCTCGCTCCGCTCGCCACCGGCTTCGCCTCGCGGCGACGTCACGCCCGACGGGCGGCACGCGCGTCCTGCCGGCGGTCCTGACGGTCGTGGGCGTCGCCGCGCTGCTGCGCCTGGTCTACCACCCCTGGTACCTGAACTACGACGCGCGCTACGCCCTGCTGTGGGCGCGCGACCTCGTGCGCGGGCTCACGCCGGACTACAGGGCCGACTACGCGCCCACGCCGCACCCGCTCGAGACCGCCGTCTCGATGCTTGCGACGCCGTTCGGCGACTCCGGCGACCAGCTGATGCTGTGGCTGATCCTGCTCGCGTTCGGCCTGCTCGTGTGGCTGACCTACCGCCTGGGCGCCGAGCTGTTCTCGCCCTGGGTCGGCGTCGTCGCCGCCCTGGTCGTGCTGACGCGCCCGGCGCTCGAGCGCGACGCGCTGCTCGGCTACCAGGACACCGGGTTCGCGGTCCTGATCGTCGCCGCGGTGCTGCTGGAGGCCCGCAGCGAGGCGAAGCCGGTGGCGAGCGCAGCGAGACAGGGCCGAGGGGAGGCGGTGCTGGCGCTGCTGGCGGTCGCCGGCCTGATGCGCCCGGAGGCCTGGGTGCTGGGCGGGCTCTACGTGCTCTGGACGTGGCCGGCGGCGGACAACCGCCGCCGCGTCCGCCTGGTGGCCCTCGCCGCGCTGGCCCCGCTGCTGTGGGCGCTGAGCGACTGGTTCGTCACCGGGGACCCGCTGCACTCGCTGCACGGGACCGCGAAGCTCGCCGAGGCCGTCGACCGGCGGCGCGAGATCGACCAGGCCCCGTACTGGACGGCGCAGTACTTCGGCTACACGCTCCGCGAGCCGCTGGTCGTGGGGATCCCGATCGGCCTGGTCTTCGCCTGGCGCTTCCGCCGCCGCGCGGCGCTCCTGCCGCTCGCCGTCGTCGTGGCGATGACGGTGGTGTTCATGCTGGGGCCGCTGTTCGGGCTGCCGCTGATCGGGCGCTACGTGCGCACGCCATCGGTCCTCCTCGCCCTGTTCTACGGGCTGGCCGTGTGCGGCTGGCTGCTGCTGGCCGATCCCCGCGCCCGCCGGCTGTGGCGCGGCCTGGGCATCCTCGCCGCCGTGCTGTCGGCCGCGTTCCTGCCCTGGCACGTCGGGATGCTGTCCGACCTCGAGCGCCGCGTGGACCGCGACGGCACGATGTACGCCGAGCTGCGCGACGCCGCGCGCGCCCCTGCGGTGCGCCGCGCGGTGCAGGGCTGCGGCGGGCGCATCTCGGCCTCCGACCACCGCCCCCTCCCCCACCTGCGCTACTGGCTCGGCACCGACCCGGGCACGGTCGGGACGATCGCCGCCGGCGCGAGCCCGCTGCGCGACGTGCTGCTGCTGCCGCGCCGCGTCCCGCTGATGCGGCGCTTCTACCAGGAGAACTTCCCGCGCGTGACGGTCCCGGCCGGCTACCGCGAGATCTACCGCAACGCCGCCTGGCGCGTGCTCGCCGCGCCGGACTGCGTCACACGTCTTCGAGCGTGACCGCGTCCTGGCTGACCTCGAGGAAGTCGGTGTAGGCGTCGACCACCGACTCGGGGTCGTCCCACATCCGCATCACGCCGCCGTCCATCCAGATCGCCTGGTCGCACAGCTCGCGGATCGAGCCGAGCGCGTGGCTGACCAGCACGATCGTGCGCGCCTGCCCGCACAGCTCGCGCATCTTGTTGGCGGACTTGCGCCGGAAGCGCGCGTCGCCGACCGAGAGCGCCTCGTCGATCAGCAGGATGTCGGGGTCCATGTTGACCGCCACCGAGAACGCCAGCCGGCCGTACATGCCCGAGCTGTAGGTCCGCATCGGCAGGTCCATGAACTCGCCGAGCTCGGCGAACTTCACGATCTCCTCGTACTTCTCGTCGAGCTGCTCGCGCCCCAGGCCGGCGGCCAGGCCGCCGAGGCGCACGTTGTCGCGCCCGGACAGGTTCTTGTTGAAGCCGACGCCGAGCGCCAGCAGCGTGCTGACCCGCCCGAAGACGTCGATCCGGCCCTCGGTCGGCGGCAGGATGCCGGCGATCGTGCGCACGAGCGTCGACTTGCCCGCGCCGTTGGAGCCCACGATCCCGAGCACCGTGCCGTGCGGCACCTCGAACGAGACGTGCTTGACGGCCTCGATCTCCCGCACGATGCGCTCGCGCCGGCCGAGCCGCTTGAACGTCTCCTTCAGCGTCGGCCTGCGGTCGAACGACGTCCGGTAGGTCACCGACACGTCGTGCACCACGATGCTCGGGGGGCTAGAGACGGACAGCGAACTCACGCTCCCGCGAGACGAAGTAGAGGAAGCCGGCGAGCAGCAGGCCGAACGCCCACGCGCTCGCGACGACCAGCTGGTGCGCGGTCGGGGCCTGGCCCAGGTTGATGACGTCGCTCCACGCCGCGAGCAGCTGCCCGAGCGGGTTGAGGTCGAGCAGGAAGCGGTAGTCCTTCGGCATCTCCGACGCGAAGTACAGGACCGGCGAGACGTAGAGCCACACGCGCAGGATGTAGGGCATGAAGCTCTTCAGGTCGCGGAAGTAGACCTGCAGCGCCGAGACGATGAGCGCCAGGCCCGAGGCCAGCACGATCAGGAGGCCCACCAGCGGGATCACCCAGAGCAGCTGCGGGCCGACCGGCAGTCCGGAGCCGAGGTGGACCGGGACGTAGATCACGGCGGTCGGCAGGAACTTCTTGAGGGCGCTGATCACCGCGGCGAACGGCAGCAGCACGCGCGGGAACGCGGTGTTGAGGATCAAGCGCCCGCCGCCGACGACCGACCGGGTCGCCTCGCGCACCGCGCCGGAGACGAAGTAGTAGGCGAAGATGCCCGCGATCAGGTGGGCGAGGAAGCCCGGCTTGCTCGAGCCGCCGCGCAGGATGTCGACGAGGATGAAGTAGACGCCGGCCAGCAGCAGCGGGTTCAGGACCAGCCAGAGCTGGCCGAACGCGGTGTTGAAGTGCTGGGCGCGCAGCTTGGTGCGCGACAGCTCGTTGGCGAACGAGCGGCGCCGCCACGCCTCCTTGACGTACGGCAGCAACGGCGGCAGGCCCACGAGGTGCGGCTCGTAGACATGGTGCTCTTCGGCGAAGTCGTTCTCGCGGTGGTGCGGCTGGGCGGCGGTGGTCACGTGGGTCTCTCGGTCACTACATGATGGGAGGGCGGCCTGCCCGCGTCATGCGCAGGAGGGTCCGGGCTCGCAGCCGGCTCCGTCCGCCGCAGGGCCCGCGCATCCCGTCACGGTAGCCGCGCGCCGCCTCCTGCACGGCTCGCCGGGACTTGAGGCGGGGCACGGTGCGCAGTGCGAAGACGATCACGTAGAGGGCGCCCAGCGGCAGCGGCAGGTAGCGACGCGCGAGCCAGACACGGTTGCGCGCACCGAAATAGTACGAGTAGCCGTGCGGGGCGCCCGTCGGCGAGGGGTGGAGCGCGACGACGTCGCCCGCGTAGCGGACGCGGTAGCCGGCGTCCATGACGCGCCAGCCGAGGTCGATGCCCTCGTGCACGAAGCAGAACGCGGCCGGCCAGCCGCCGACGCGCTCGAACACCTCGCGGCGGATCGCCACGGCACCCTCCCAGACGACGGTGATCTCGCTGCTGCGCGCCGGGTCGCCCACCCGCAGCCGCGGCACCCAGTCGCGACTGCGCGGCCCGCCGTCGAGCGGCGCCACGCCGAGCTGGACGAGCCCGAGCTGCGGCTCGGCGGCGAACGCGGCCGCGACGCGCGCGAGCGCGTCAGGCTCGGCCAGACGGGCGTCGTCGTCGAGGAAGAACAGCAGCGCGCCGCGGACGTGCTCGACGCCCGCGTTGCGGCCGGCCGGGATGCCGTCGTCGCGCTCCAGCGCCACGACGCGCACGCCGCCGGGCACGCCGTCGGGCCGGCAGCCGTTGCCGACCACGACGATGTCGGACTCCACGCCCTCCTGGCGCAGCAGCGACGCAACCGCCGCGCCCAGGTCGTCCGGCCGCCCGCCGGCGGTCAGCACCACGCAGCCGAACGCGGGCGTCACCGGAGCCGCTCCGAGGCGAGGATCGCGAACAGGTGCCCGGCGACCGTGATCGCGCCGATCGGCACCAGCGCGACCACCAGCACGCGCGTCGCCTCCAGCTCGCCGAGCGCGAGGTCGAGCAGCGCGGCGACGAGCGCGAGCAGCGTCGCCTCGACCGCCACGAACGCGCGGAAGAACGGGAAGAACCCGAGCGCGCGGCGCAGCCGCCGCAGCCCGGTCGCGCGCGGCGCTGCGACGGCCACCGTGTCTAGCACCACCGGCTTGCCGGCCTCCGAGCGGGCCACGTGCACCAGCGCGCTCTCGGTGCGCACCATCAGCGCCAGCACGGCGGCGAGCAGCCCGAGCGTCGTGTACGTGCCGAGCTCGTCCCAGCCACCGTCGGCGCGGATCCCAAGGCCGATCGGCAGCGCGGTCTCCGTCACGTAGTGGCCGAGGCGGTCGAGGTAGATGCCGGCCGGGGAGAACTGGCGGCGCCAGCGCGCGATCTCGCCGTCCACGCAGTCGAGGAGGATCTGGCCCTGGATCAGCAGCGCCGCCGCGACCGCGGCGAGCACGCCGGGCAGCGTGAGCACGCCGGCCGCGAGCACCCCGACCGCGATCATCGCCCACGTGACCGCGTTGGGCGTCACGCCGGTCGGCAGCAGCCGGCGCGTGACGTGCGGCGAGAGACGGCGGACGTAGAGCTTCCCCGCCCAGTGCTCGCCGCTGTTGCGCTCGAAGAGGGAGGCCGGCTGTGTGGTCGCCCGCAGCTCAGCGATCGAAGGCGTCGAGGAACGCGCGGACACGCTCGGCCACCCCCCGCTCGTCGAGCGCCAGGTGCTCGAGCACCGTGTAGCGGTCCGGCCGCGTGCCCGGCGCGTGCACGACGGCTTGGACGAACTGCGCCTCGGACAGCCCGAGGTCCCCGGGGGTGCGCGGCAGCCCGTGGCGGGTCAGGGCGGCGTCCACCGCACCGGCCATCGGCGCATCGCCGCGCAGGAACGCCGTGAACAGCGTCGCCGCGCCGGCGAGCTCGCCGTGGCGCGCGGTGCCCGGGAAGAGATGGTCGATCGCGTGCAGGATCTCGTGGTCGGAGCCGCTGCACGGGCGGCTGCTCCCGGCCGTCGCCATCGCCAGGCCGGAGAGCACCAGCGCCTCCGAGAGCGCGACCAGGAAGTCCTCGTCGTCGATCCCGTCGGTCCGGTGCAGGATCGCCTTGGCCGCGGTGTGGGCGAACGTGACGGCGAGGCCGTCGACGGGCTCGCCGCGCTCCCGGCCGGCCAGCCGCCAGTCGGCGATCGCCGAGAGGTTGGAGATCGCGTCGCCGATCCCCGAGCGGCGCATCGCGGGCTCCGAGCGGCGCACGTAGTCGAGGTCGACCACCACCGCGATCGGCATCTGCACGCCGTAGGAGCCCTTGCGGCCCCCTTCCTCCAGCGACGCGACCGGCGACGCCACGCCGTCGTGCGCCAGGCTCGTCGCCACCGCGACCATCGGCAGGCCGCTCAGCGTGGAGGCCAGCTTGGCGACGTCGATCGTGCGCCCGCCGCCGATCCCGACCACCGCGTCATAAAAGCCCGCGCGCAGCCGCTTGGCCAACCGGTTGGCCTCGTCGACGCCGCCGTCGTCGAGCGTCCAGATGTCGGCGTTCTCGAGGTCGGGCCGCAGCGTCTGCGCGATCTCCTCGCCCAGCCCCGGCCCGACCACCACGGCGACGTGGCCGCCGGACGAGATGCGCCGGTCGGCGAGCAGCGGCGCGAGCTGGGCGACGGTTCCGGGGCCGATGTCCACGTGCAGTGGCGCCCCGATCATCCGGGTCAGCAGCGGCAAGCGATCTCCCGTGCGCGCTCGAGGTCCGCGTGGTCGTCGACCTCGGCCCACTCCACGCCGCCGATCGGCGCGACGCCGACCTCGCCGCCGCGGTCGGCGTACTCCTGGTAGCCGTCCTCGTAGTAGAGCTGCGGATCGCGCTCCCAGGTGGCCTGCAGCGCGTCGGCGAGCGGCGCGGCCGCGGCCGGCTCGATCAGCGTCAGCCCGATGTACTCGCCCTGCGCCGTGGCCGGATCCAGCGCCTTGTTGATCCGCGTCATGTGGCCTGCGTCGGAGAGGTGGACCTTCATCTCCTCCTCGCCGAGCGCCTTGGCGTCGTCGATCGCGAGCACGATGTCGGGACCGCGCGAGGCGAGCAGGGTCTCCTCGACGCTGGGCGGATGGACCGTGTCGCCGTTGATGAGCAGGACGCCCTCGGAGAACAGCTCGCGCGCGCACCAGAGCGAGTAGGCGTTGTTCCACTCCTCCGCCCTGGGGTTGAACACCAGCTCGAGCTTGACGCCGTGGCGGCGCTCCAGCGCGTGCCTGCGCTCCTCGACCGCCCCGGCCGCGTACCCGGTGACGACGGCGACGTCGTCGAGCCCGGCCGCCTTGAGGTTGGCCAGGGCGATGTCCAGGATGGTCCGGTCTCCGTCGACGGGGACCAGGGTCTTGGGCAGCGTGTCGGTGTACGGCGCCAGACGCCGTCCCGCCCCTGCCGCGAGCACCATCCCGATCACTCCGCGACCTCCTCCTCGTCCTCGTAGACCGACGGCTGCTGGGACCGGCCGAACGTCTGCCAGCTCGCCACGCTCTCGGCCACGAACACGACCGCGAGCAGCGCCGCCGCGACCTGGAAGCCGGCGGGGACGGCGCCCGCGGCGACGAGCGCGAAGCCGGCGAGCAGCCGGCCGTCCCAGCCGCCGGCGGCCCGGTTGAGCCACGCGGGCGGCGTGACGCCGCGGTGGCGCAGCCGGTAGACGATGTCGTAGTGGCGGAACGTGTTCGCGCACAGCAGCGCGAACGCGGCGGGCACCGCGGACGGTCCGGCCACCGCGGCGATCCACAGCAGCCCCGCGTACTCCGCGACCCGCAGCGCGGGCGGCACCGCCCAGCGCAGCCGGTCGCGCAGCGGGCGCCCGCTGGAGACGCCGGCGAGCAGCACGACCCAGGCCACCGCGGCGCCGACCAGCGGCCACGACGCGCCGTCGCCCGCGATCGCCACGACGGCGAGCAGCCCCAGCACGCCGGCGAGCACCAGCGCCGCGGCGGGGAGCGCCGGCAGCGGGACGCGGCCGAGTGCGAGCGCCAGCGGGCCGTCGTCGCGATATGCCTCGAGCGTCCCGGACGAGGCCGCGCTGCCGCTGCCGAGCGCGATCGAGCCGCGCCGTCCGATCGAGCGCAGGACCCGCCCGGCCACCGTGTAGCACCCGGCGAACGCGCCCCAGGCCAGGAGGACGAGGAACGTGACGCGCGCATCGAACAGCGCGGCGGTGAGCGAGATCACCGCGAAGCGCTCGCCGATCGGGAAGCCGATGATCTTCTTGACCCAGATCGCCCGCTGGGAGCGGTCGAGCCCGCGCCAGGCGGCGCGCACGCGCGCCTTCGGCGTCGGCCGTGGCTGCGGGCCCGAGGGAATGTCCGGCTCGAGCGGCGCCGGCAGGGCGGCGGCGAGCACGTCCTGCACCTGCTCGAGCGGCGGCTGCGCCGCGGCGCCCATCGCCTGGTGCTGGGCGGCCGGGTAGGAGAAGTCGATCGAGTGGCGCAGCACCTGCAGCGTCAGCGCGGCGCCCGCGAGCAGCCAGACGTCGTCCCCGGCCCGGGCGGCGCCGATCGCGAGGCCCGCGAAGACCGCGTACTCCTTCGTGCGGTCGAAGACCGAGTCCAGCCACGCCCCGAGCTTGGTGAACGTGCGGGTGTAGCGCGCGAGCTGCCCGTCGACGCAGTCGAGCGTGAACGCGAGCTGCAGCAGCAGCGCGCCGGCGACGAGCCCGGCGCGGTCGCCGGTCGCGAACGCGGCGGCGGCGACGAAGCCGACCACCACCGACAGCGTCGTCACGCCGTTCGGCGTCCAGCCGCGGCGCGCGGCCCAGCGCGCCATGTACTTCGAGTACGGGGAGACGAAGAACGTCGTGAAGAACCCGTCGCTCGCCTTCACGGCCGAGTCCAGCAGCGCGCCGTCCTCGTCGTACTCACCGATCTTCTCCGCCGCCCGGGCGACGTCCTCATCGCTCAGCGGGCGCGTCCAGAACAGCCGCCGCAGATGGCTGCCGCCCACCTGCACGTCGCTGCGGACGAGCCCGCACAGCAGCAGCGACGGGACGTCGACCGCGGCGGCCGTGACGCGCCGCGCCAGCTCCGCCGCACCCTCCGGGGAGAGCTCGACGTCCTCGGCCTCGAGCCCGCTCGTGTCCTCGGCCGCGAGCGCCTCGTCGGACGGCAGCTCGTCGGCGTCGGGCTCGGCGAGCGCCCGCAGCGCGCGCCGGTGAAGGGCCAGCTTCCAGCGTCCGGCCTTGGCGTCGAGCTCGTCCTGCCAGCCGGCGGGCAGCGGACCGTCGACCAGCGCGGCCAGCCGGCCTGCGACGTCGGCGAGCGCCGCACGGTTGGCGGGCGCGATCTTCAGCACCCCGAGGAACGTGCCGTTGGGCTGGTGCACGTAGTGGTACGGCGTCCCCGCGCTGACGACGCGGCCGCGGCGCGTGCGCGTGCGGAAGCCGACGTAGCGGTAGACCCGCCGCACCGTCGTGGTGAGCATGCCGGTCGGCACGCGGGGGTCGGCCAGCAGACCGGCAAGCGCCTCGCGCTGGGTCAGGATGTCGGCGATCGCGACGACCAGGGCGCCCTCGCCGGCCTCCGCGATCGCCGCGACGGCGCGCAGGTCGGCGGCGGTGTCGGCGCTCAGGTGGACCTGCACGGCCAGCCCGTGGCCCTCGGTGGAGGGCTGCAGCCCCGGCAGCCAGTCGGGGCGGGTGACGACGTGCGCCTCGCGGATGCCCAGGTCGGCGAGCTGGTCGAGCAGCCGGCCCAGCAGCGTGGTCCCCTCCCACGCGAGGCCCGCGGCGGAGCCGCCGTCGGCGGCGGGCGCCGTGGCGAGCAGCACCGCGCCGCCCACCGCGAGGCCGCCGGCGCGGGCGCGCAGGTCGCTGGGGCGGCGCGACGCGGCGGGCGCCCGTGCGGCGGAGGGTCTGACGGCGGATTCCAAGGTCGTTGTTCGTCGGGTCCTACGTGCGGGCGCCCAGTCCGCGATTCGGCAGCGTCCGGAGCAGATCCTCCCAGCGCTCCGCGATCGAGTCGACGGCGTAGGATCGCGCATTCTCCACCGCCGCGGCGCCGTAGCTCCGGCGCCTGGGCACGCCTTCGATGAGCTCCAGCATGCCGTCCGCGAGGCCGTCGACGTCGCCGTTTGGAACGAGGATCCCGTCCCGGCCGGAGCGGATGATCTCGCCCGGCCCGCGCGGGCAATCGAAGCTCACGACCGGCAGGCCCTTGCTCATGGCCTCGACGATGACCATACCGAAGCCCTCGAAGCGCGAGCTCAGGACGAACAGCGAGGCGCGGGCCATCGCCTCGCCCAGGTGCTTGGTCCGGCCCATCAGGAAGACGGAGTCGTAGAGGCCGCGCTCGAGGATCATGCGGCGCAGGTCGTCGCGGCGGGGGCCCGAGCCGTAGATCCGCAGCCGCCAGTCGGGATGCGCGGCGGCGACGCGCTCCCAGGCGCGGATCAGCAGGTCGAAGCCCTTCTGGGACTCCAGCCGGCCGGCGGCCACGACGACCTTGGCGGCGAGCGGCGAGATCCCGCCGCCCATGCGCGGGACCGCGTTGGGGATCCGCTCGACCCGAGGGCGCCCGCCCACCCGCGCGGCCGCGTAGTCGCGCTCGTCGGCCGCGGTGAGCACGGTCAGCACGTCAAGGCCCCCGTACCGGCGCCGGATGTCGGCCGCCAGGCGCGGCCGGTGCGAGCGGAAGTTCATGTGCTCCTGCCCGATCGTGATCACGCCGGGGCGGGCCAGCCGGGCGGCGAGCAGGTTGAACGCGGGGCGGGTCGTGATCAGGACGCCGCCGCGGATCGCGCGGATCCGGCGCAGCAGCGCGACGTCGGTCCGCAGGCTCGCGTACGGGTAGGCGTAGTCCTCGGGATGGACGAGGACGCTGGGCAGGCGCGCGAGCAGGCCGCCCGCGGCCGAGCGCCGCTGGTCGTCGAGGACGGTGACCGGCACACCGGGCGGGAACGCGAAGAACGGCACCTCGCGGCGCCGCATCATGCTGATCAGCTCGACGTCGCCGGCGAGCCCCTCGGCGAGCGTGAAGCTCGTGCGCACGGTGCCGCCCAGGCCGTAGGCGTGCAGCAGGAGGACATGGACCTGCGACCCGCCGGAGCCGGGGCGGCGCGGGAGCGCGGCGGCGAGCCCCAGCGCGAGCCGGTGCACCGCCACCGCCAGGCCGCCGAGCAGCCGGCGGCGGCGCGACTCGGCGCCCGGGACCGCGGGCTCGGACGGGGTCGCGGGCGCGGGCGGAGCGACGCGGATCGACAGGTTGTCCTCGACCGTGTAGTAGGGCTGCAGCTCCAGCCCGCCGGCGCGCGCGGCCGGGAAGACGACGACGTCCTTCTTGGCCGGCAGGTCGTCGCGGTGCGTGCCGAGCCGGCGCGCTCCGAGCCGGAGGTCCCACATGCCCGCGCGCGCGAGCGCGGCGAGCTCGATTCGCGCCGCGAAGCGGCCGTCGCCCACCTCCGCCGGCACGCGGACCTCCGCGCCGTCGGCGCGATGCCGGGCGATCAGCGGCGCCGTCTCCGCCGCCTCGCCCGCCAGCACGAGCGCGCCGCCCTCGACCCGGACCCGGTCGACCTCGGCGTGCGGGGGCAGCGCGGTCAGCTCGACGGCGAGCCCGCCGTCGTCCGTGGCGACGGGCTGGACCCGCAGCAGTCCGGCCGGACCGGCGACGATCCCGACCCCGCCGAACTCGAACGGGGACTGTCCCGCTCCAGGTTCGGCCAGCCAGCGACCCGGGCCGGCGGCGGCCAGGTCGGCCAGCTCGACCTCCGCCTCCCAGCGCTCCTCCGCGGGCGTGAGCGGGACGCGCAGCGGCGGCGCGTCGTCGCGGCGCAGCACCAACTCGGTCCCCGGACCGGTGACCGTGATGAGGAGCCGCCGCCCCTCGAGGATCTCGACGCGCCGCGCGACCGCGTCCGCGGTTCCGCTGGCCGCCACGGGACCTAGCGTACCGGCGCCGCACGATCGGCGATCGGCGGCTCAGCGCGGCAGGCGGCGCCGGATCGCGCGCTGGGCCTCCCGGATCGCGCGCACGACGGTGCGCGGCATCCGGCGGCGCAGGTTGCGCTGCCAGCCGGGCCGGCGCTCGGCGATCCGCCCGTCGGGCGTCGCGGCCAGCATCAGGTGCTCGGCGCCGCGCGCCCGCCGCACCCGGCCCGCCGCGCGGAAGCCGGCCACGATCACCATCGCGTGGACCTCCCACAGCCCGGGCGGGAGCGGCGCGCCGCCCGCTGCCGTGGCGGGGACGACGCGGCCCGTGGCCCACACGACCGCCCGGAGCCCGCCGTCCGCGCCGGGCTCCAGCCGCGTCCGCACCTCGGCCGGCACCCGGTACTCCTCCTGCGTGGCGCGCTGCTTGAGCAGCAGCTGCACGGTGCTGCCCTCGAGCGCCGCGGTCGCGTCGAGCCGGTCGGGGCCCCAGACCACGCGCTCGCCTTCGCGCGCGAAGGCCAGCGGCTCCAGCTCGGCCTCGAGCCGCAGCTCCAGTCCGTCCGCCAGCGGGCGCGTCCCGACCGCGCGCGCCCGCGCGCGCAGCGTCGTCTCGACGTCGGCGAGCGCCGCCAGCCCGGCGTAGTCGGCGGCGCGCAGGAGCCGCGACCGCGCCTGCAGGTTGAACGGGAGGAACGCGTCGACGCGCTCCGGGAAGCGCTCCACCGCGAGCTCGTGCATCGCGACGTACAGCGCCCGGCGGTGCTCGAGGTCGGGGTTGGAGTGGACCTTCTCGACCCGGTTGAGCATCTTGCCGCGGTACCAGCGCGCGTACAGACGATCGCGGAGCGGGCCGGGCTCGGTGTGCGCGTCGACCACGTCGAGCACCTCGCGCATGAACGCGAAGTAGGAGGTCGGATCGAGGTGGCCCCACGACGCGTTCACGTCGCGGTCGCGCAGCACCCAGTGGTAGCACGGGTAGTCGGCGAGGACCGAGATGCGCGGCTCGGCGAAGTACGCGCGCATCACGAACACGTGATCCTCGAGCCGGCGCCGGCCCTCCGGGAAGCGCAGGTCGTGCGCGTCGAGGAACGCGCGGCGGAAGAGCTTGTGCGGCGTGAGCAGCCACACGAGCGGCTCCCACTGCAGGTCGACGCCGGTGCGGTTGCGCCGGAACAGGTTGCGCGGGACCGACTTGCCGTGGCCGACGACCTTGCCGATCACGATGTCCGCCGCGTCGCGGACCGCCATCGCGTGCATCCGCTCCAGCGCCTCGCGGCCGACCCAGTCGTCGTTGTCGACGAAGTACACGAACTCGCCGCGCGCAAGGCCGACGCCGACGTTGCGCGGACGGCCGGGCCAGCCCGAGTTGGGGATGTGCTCGACGCGGACGTGCTCGTGCTCGGCCGCCAGCGCGTCGAGCCGGGCCGGCGTCGCGTCGGTCGAGCCGTCGTCGACGAAGACGACCTCGTACTGCTCGGGGGGGAGCGACTGGTCGAGCAGCGTCCGGATGCAGTCGTCGATGTCGCGCCCCGGGTTGTAGACCGGGACGACGACCGAGACCTTCGGCGGCGTCACCGGCTCAGGTCGCCGGCTGCACGGCGGGCGCCGGCGCGTAGCCCCACGCCACGCAGAGCTCGCGCAGCGACGGGTGGATCTCCTCGAGCGGCGGCGGCGGATCCGGGGGCTGCACCTCGCCCGACTTGATCTTGTCCTTCCAGTCGCCGAGCCCCGGCTTGAGCCGGCCGTGGTCGAAGCGGCCATAGGCGAGCATCGCGGGCTCCCACGCCACGCCGAGAAACGCGCAGATCCGCTGGGTGGCGGCGCGCGGATCCTCGGCCAGCTCCTCGTAGCGCACCGTGACCCCGGGGCGGGCCGCGCGCGCCTCCTCGATCGCCTCGCCGTAGCGCAGCACCATCCGTGCGTTGCGGTCGGTGCTGTCCTGCGGGCGGGTCTCCTGGCGCGAGCGGGCGATCGCACCGGGGTGGCGCAGCAGGTAGATGAAGCGCGCGTCGGGCCAGCAGCGCGCGATCAGCTCGGAGATGAAGACGTCGTTCGGGGTCTTGTTGACGAGGATGTCCTTGCCGGCCGCCGCGAGCTCGTGCTGCAGCAGGCGGTCCCACAGCAGGAAGCGCATGTGCTCGTCGTCGAGCCCGATCTCGCCGAGCGCCTTGGCCGCGTAGTCGGTCTTCACCTTGACGGTGAGGTCGCGCAGGTGCAGCTCCTGCGGGGAGTGGATCCTCGAGTGGCTGTCCAGGAGCACGCGCAGGAGGGTGGAGCCCGAGCGCACGCTGCACATCACGAACGCCGGCGCGTGCAGCAGCCGGTCACCGGGCTGGCCACCGGGCGAGCGGCGGCGGCGGCGCGCGGCGGCGCCCGACTTGCGGAGCTCGTAGCCG
>JAABUR0100004425.1_pt1 | contig 18782 bp, 17 predicted proteins | sample 5560091 | NCBI WGS metagenome assembly JAABUR01 (sample SAMN10711879, study PRJNA513375) | rock metagenome | isolation source: Antarctica rocks | place: Antarctica: Victoria Land, University Valley sud | reverse complement strand
GCGTCGCTTCGAGAAACAAGATAAAAATCGCGCCGCCATCGAGCACAGGTATCGGCAGCAGATTAAAGACGCCCAAACTTAAACTGAGGAATCCGAGCATCCCGAAAACGCCCGCCCAGCCCGCTTCGTTCGCCACCTGCGCGGACATACGCGCGATGCCGATTGGCCCCGCGAGCGTGTCGCGTGCGGAACGTTGGCCGCTGAAAATCTGCCCGAACGCTTTGCCCGTGATGCGTAAGATTTCAAGGTTGCGATTAACTGCATGAGAGAAAGCTGCGAGCGGGCCGACTTTCTCAAGCGGCGCGTCAGAGCCAAGCCCTATGCCGAGCCGTTCAGTGCCGTCCGGCAAACGGCGCGCTTGAGTTGATATTTCTCGACGTTCGCCGCCGCGCACAATCGTGACAAGAAGCGGTTCGGCATGATGATCTTTAATATACTCCCGCATTTGATCGGAGTTGCGCACAGGCTCATTGTTGATGGCAACGAGGTGATCGCCACTCTGTAGCCCTGCTTCCGCAGCGGGTGTTCCCGCCTCTACTGAAGTCACAGACACAGACTCGACGCCGAAGTCCGGCTTGAATTCAAGATCGCCGCCGACTTCGCCTTTCTCGACGCGCTTCGCAGGCTTGATCGAAAGCTGTAGTTGCTGGCCGTCGCGTTCCACAGTTAATGGAAGCGGGCTTTCGGGCGAGAGATACGCGTCACCATAGATGCGATCCCACGTAGGATTTTTCTGACCGTTAAAAGCCACGATGCGGTCGCCCGTTTTGAGTCCGGCCACCTGCGCTGCGCCGTTTTGCTTGAGTTGGCTAACAACCGGCGCGGGCGCGGCGGCGACGCCGAAGATCATCGCGGCAGTGAACGGAATGGCGAGCGCCGTCAAAATGTTCATCACAGGCCCGGCGATCATCACCAGAAATTTTTGCCAGCGCGGGCGCAAATCAAAACGTTCCGCTTCGGGTATGTTGTCGCTGCTGTCGCCTTCAATCGAAGCGTTCGATTCGTCACCGCCGAGTTTGACATAGCCGCCGAGCGGAACGAGCGAGACGCGATAATCAGTCGTGCCCCACTTGTGTCCGAAAAGACGCGGGCCGAAGCCGAAAGAAAATGTTTCGACGCGCATTCCCTGAAGTTTTGCGACAATGAAATGTCCGAACTCGTGGAGAATTACGGCTGACCCTAAAATAAAGATGAACGGCAAAAAAAGATTTATGTAATACATTTGGCTTTCACGTCACTTTGCTGGCGGATTCAACTTATACGAACGTAGTTTTCATGAACTCAGACGCTTAGAAGCGCAACCTTCAATTCTCGTTGCACGCGATAAAGAGTTTACGCGCCGCAAAAGCCATGCGTCAAACGCTTTGTCCGGCTAAAGCGCGTGGCGTTTGCGTTAGATTCTGAATAGTATGCTGCGCTTCTTGCCGCGCTTCAAGATCAACTTTAATGATTGTTGCGAGATCATCAACGGGTTTCGTGACATGTTTATTCATTACGTCTGCAATCACGCGCGAAACGTCCGCGAGGTTGATTCGTTCATCTAAAAAGGCGCGCACGGCTTCTTCATTCGCCGCGTTCATCGCCGCAGGCAACGTGCCGCCTTCACGCAAAGCGCGATACGCGAGCGCGAGGCATGGAAAACGTTTTATGTCCGGAGCTTCAAAATGGAGCGCGCCGAGTTTCGTTAAATCAAGCGGCGCGAGCGCTGACGTTTGCCGCAACGGGTACGTCAAAGCATACTGAATCGCGTGACGCATGTCCGCTGTGCCCATCTGCGAGATGACGGAGCCATCCACAAGTTCGATCATCGAATGCACAATTGATTCTGGATGAACGAGCACATCAATTTGATCCGCGTCAAAGCCAAACAGCCAGCGCGCTTCGATCACTTCGAGACCTTTATTCATCAACGTCGCCGAATCAATCGTAACCTTCGCGCCCATGTTCCAAGTCGGATGCTGCAAAGCTTCCGAGACGGTTGCCGCTTCAATCTCTTCAAGGCTTTTCAAGCGAAACGGCCCGCCCGATGCCGTCAGCACAAGCCTGCGCACTTCCGCGCGCTTTTCACCACGCAAACATTGATGCAGCGCATTATGTTCCGAATCAATCGGTAATAGTTCCGCACCGTATTTTGCTGCCGCGCGCGTCATCAATTCGCCCGCCATCACTAGCGTTTCTTTGTTGGCGAGAGCAACGCGTTTTCCTGCTTCGAGCGCACGCAAGGTCGGCACGAAACCAACCGCGCCAACGGTGGCAGACACAACCTGATCCGCTTCTTCATGCGTGGCAACATTGCAGAGTCCTGCTTCGCCCGTCAGAATACGTGGCGCTTTCACTTTCCGCTCATGCAACAATTTATCGAGTTGCGCCGCACACTCATCGTTTTCAACCGCGACAATTTCCGGCTGATGTCTTGTTATTTGTTCCGCCAGCTTCAACGCATTGCGCCCCGCGCCGAGCGCCACGACGCGGAAAGATTCGCCAAGTGCTTCAACCACGCGCAGAGTATTGCATCCGATTGATCCGGTCGAACCTAAAATGGCGATCCCTTTGGTCATAATAAAAGTTTTCAGTTTTTAGTTTTCGGTTTTCAGTTAGTGGCTAAAAACCGGCAACTGCCTGCTGAAGGTTTCCTACTGCTTGAAGTACAAGCGTCCGAAGTAATAGATTCCGAAGTAATAGATAACGGGCGCGTTGAAAAGCAAACTGTCGAGTCGGTCGAGCAGCCCGCCGTGACCGGGAAGAATCTGCGCCGCATCCTTCGCGCCCGCGCCACGTTTTAGTGCGCTTTCCGTCAAATCTCCGCATACGCCGAGCACGTTCATCAGCGCCGCCAAGCCAAGCGCGACGCCTAAATTAAGTTCACGAAAGAACCAGAACTGCGCGAGCGTTGCCATCAGAAGGCTCGCCACCATTCCGCCCGCTGCGCCTTCCCAAGTCTTTCCCGGACTAATTGTCGGCGCGAGTTTGTGCCGCCCCAAACTTTTGCCCGTGTAATACGCGCCCGTATCCGAACCCATGATAACGAGAAAGAAAAAAGACAAGAGATGCGCGGCGAGCGTGGCGCGAAAGCCCACACGCACGGCCAGCAAATGCCCGCCGAGCAGCGCAACATAAAGCACGCCGAGCACCGTCGCGCCGACAGACGAAATCATTTTATCGAAGGGCGCGCCGCGCAGCATCGCCGCTACCAGCGCCGCGATCACCAGCAAAGGCAAAATGATTGTGAGTAGTTCCGGTGCATTAAAGTAAAAAATCGTGAAGATCGCCGCCGCTCCTGCGTAACCTACTACGATGTCCGGCTTCATCTCGCGCTTTCGTGCCAGAAACCAGAACTCGTACAACCCCAGCACCATCGCCGCCGCTGCCAGCGCGACAAACAGCGGCGCAAGCGACTCGATCAAGATTGACGCAATGAGAACGGGCAGTGCAATTAAGGCGGTGATGATACGAGACATATATCGGAAACGGAGAAGTCAGAAGGCAGTAGCCAGAAGTCAGAATGAAAATCAACAATCGCCACTATCTATACGTTAAGCATTTAGCTGATTCGCTTACGTCTTTATTCTGTCTCCTGACTTCTGACTCCTGACTACCGTTTTACCTTCTCCTCATTTCGCGTTGGCGACAAGTTTCAAGCCTCCGAAGCGGCGGTCGCGGCGTTGAAAATCTGCGACGGCTTCTAATAAATGCACACGGCGAAAGTCAGGCCATAAAGTTTCGGTGACGTAGATTTCGCTATACGCCGTTTGCCACAACAGAAAATTTGAGATACGCATCTCGCCGCTGGTACGCACCAGCAGATCGAGTTCCGGCAACTCGCGTGTGTAAAGTTCATCCGCAATGCGTTCTTCGGTCAAATCTTCGGGCGCTAAATTTTCTTTCAACAAACGACACATCGCTGCACGCGCGGCGTCAACAATCTCCGTGCGTCCACCGTAATTGAGCGCGACGCTTAAAATCATGCCGCTATTAGCACGCGTTTGGTCAGTCGCTTTATCCAGTTCACGGCGCACGCTTGAGTGCAGTTGATCCGTGCGCCCGATGGCTTGGAAGCGTATGTTCTGCCTGTGTATCTCATCTAGTTCGAGATGCAGATAACGCTTCAACATACGCATCAACGCATCTACTTCGAGACGCGGACGCTTCCAGTTTTCCGTCGAAAAAGCGTAGAGCGTCAGCGCGCCCAAACCAAGCCGCGCGCCCGTATCAACCGCCGCGCGCACCGCTTCGACTCCGGCGCGATGCCCTGCGATACGTGGCTGCCCGCGTTGCGCCGCCCAACGCCCGTTGCCGTCCATAATAATCGCCACATGGCGCGGCAAACGATCCCACGCGAGTCCCGCTAAAAGCAGTTCGTCGCGCGTTCCCTTTTCCAAGACTTGGGCGAAATCAGCGAGCATCTTTAAGAGAACGAAAAATTGAAAAGGAAAAGCAGCGGCATGAGCAAAGACTTTAGTTTGAAGCTACTCGTTACTCTTTTACTTCAGACAAGCGCGAACATTCTTACTGCTCACCTACTGCGTGTCAATCATAATGCACTTTCACGAGCGTCAATCCGTGCGCCAGAGCCGTTGTGCCTGCAAGCTTGCGCTCACCGTTTTTGATCGCCAGCTCAATGGTTTCAAAATCTATTTCACCGCGCCCGAAGCTTAACAGCGTGCCCGCAATCGAGCGCACCATGTAACGCAAAAATCCGTTCGCGCTCACGACTATTTCAATCAAACGTCCCTGCCCGCGCGCACTCCAACGTTCCTTTACGTCCAACGTCGTGATCGTTCGCACGCGCGTCACAACGTCCGACTGCGCGGCGGAAAAGGCCGTCCAATCATGCTCACCTAAAAACAATTTCGCCGCTTCCCCTATTCGTTCCACATCAATCGCACGCGCTTCATGTAGCGCATATCGCGCATAAAACGGAGACATGTACGGCGCATTGAAAATGCTGTAACAATAAGTTTTCCCACGCGCTGAAAATCTGGCGTGAAAATCATCCGGCACAATTTCAACATTCGTCACACGCACGTCGCGCCCTATGTTGCCGTTGATCGCCGCGCGCAATTTCGCTGGCGCAAGCTCACGTTCGATGTGCGCGTTTGCCACTTGCGCCAGCGCGTGAACGCCCGCGTCCGTGCGCCCCGCGCCGTCAACCTGAACCTTACGCCCGTCAATCAAAGACAAGGCGCGCGCTAACTCGCCCTGCACTGTTCGCGCACGCGAACCGCGCTGCATTTGCCAGCCATGAAAATCCGTTCCGTCATACTGCAACGTCAGCCGATAATTCATAAGGCAGTTTTCAGTTTTCAGGTTTTAGTTCTCAGTAAAATAGTTCTCAGCAAAATGCTGTTAACTCAAAACTGAAAACTACGAACTGAAAACTGTTTTACGGCTTCCGGGTTTGACAACTTCCACGCCGCGCGCACACAAATCGCAGGCTGCAGGCGCGACGGCTGGCACATTTAGTGTCGCAAGCGCAACGCGCGGCACGCCCACGTCTGCGCGTCCCTGCGAACGGTCAATGATTGACGCAGCACCGACGATGCGCCCGCCTGCCGCGCGCAAGGCTTCGATGGTTTCACGCGTCGAGCCGCCCGTCGTAATCACGTCTTCGACGACGAGCACGCTTTCGCCCGGTCGCAAACTAAACCCGCGTCGCAAACTCATACGCCCGTCTTCGCGCTCCGTCCAAAGAAAGCGCGCACCGAGTTGCCGCGCCACTTCATAGCCGATGACGAGGCCGCCGATGGCAGGCGAAGCCACCGTCTGAATTCCCTGCCCCGCGAATTGTTTGGCGAGCGCTTGTCCGAAAGCTTCCGCTTCCGCAGTGTATTGCAGCACCAGCGCGCATTGCAGATACTGCGTGCTGTGCAGGCCGCTCGAAAGCAGAAAATGGCCTTCGAGCAGCGCGCCCGTGCGTTTGAATCTTTCAATTACTTCTTCGGCGCGCAAATCTTTTCACCTACGCTTTTCTAACGCGCCGCACACGCGTTACAATGTTTAATGATGCAATCCTTCAGTAACCTTGTATCCGACTCCGCGCTTGTGCAGGAAGTTGTGGATTCCTTACGTGCCAGCGGCGGACGCGCACACGTGACAGAAATCGTTGACATCGTATTAAAACTATCAGACGCGGATACGGAACTCGCGACTCTCGTACTGAACGATTTAGTTAAAGACGACTTACGGTTGCGCATCAGCGATGAGGCAATCGTCGAACTCACCTGCGACGACGCAGAGAGGCGCGACTTGCGCGAAGCGGATTTCGTCGTCGTTGATCTTGAAACAACCGGCGCGAAAACGCCGCCCTGCCGCGTCACGGAAATTGGCGCTTACCGCATTAGCGGCGGACGCGTCGTCGCGGAATTTCAAACGCTCATTAATCCAGAAACAATTATCCCGCCCTTTATCGTCGAACTCACGGGCATTACCAACCGAATGGTTAAGGATGCGCCCCGCTTCGGCGACATCGCTCCACGCTGGCTCGAATTTGCGAGCGACGCAGTGCTCGTTGCGCATAACGCTTCGTTTGATGTGCGCTTTTTGAACCATGAAATCGCGCGTGTCTTTCCCGGTCGCCGGATGGCTAATTCGCATCTCTGCACAGTCAGATTGTCACGCTCGGTCGTGCCCGGTCTCAGTAATTATCGTTTGCAAACAGTCGCCGAACACTTTGACATTCAAATCCTAAATCGCCATCGCGCAGCAGGCGACGCGCTCGCAACTGCTGAAATCTTTATACACATGCTCGAACGATTCGACCAACTCGGCGTGCGTGATCTCGCCGCCGCACGCGAGTTTCGCCTTCATCGTCAAGCAAGATAATTCTTCGTTTAGCCACATTTACTTTATATCGCCAAGTGCTTTGTACATCAAACACAACCTTGCTGTCAATCCAACGGCTTCGACGCATTTAATATTTTGCCTATGTCATTTAGGCGTTCGCGCTCGCAATTCTGCGCCGCCATAGATTGCGCCCGATGAAGGCCACCAGCGCGAGCGCGGCGAGGCAGAGGCCGATGATCGGATAATACTGCGCGAGCAAGTCCTTCGCTTGTTCGCCGTAATGCACGGCAAGATAGCCTTCGAGCAGAAAACGAAAAGCGCGCCCCGCCGCAATCGCCAACGCGAACCGCCAGATGTTGAAGCGAAACACACCCGCCGAAATGACTATTAGCTTAAAAGGAAAGGGTGGCGGCAAAATGCACGCGACGAGCATCGCCAGCACATCATAGCGGTCAATCAATTCTTTAACGCGCGCTTGTTTCTCAAGTGAAAAGCGCGCGAGCGCACGGCTCCCCGCGCGTTGCGAAATGTAGTACAGCATCACGCAGCCGATCACGGAACCGAGCGTCGCCGCCGCCGCATACAAAAGCATCCATTGCGGACGCGCCGTCGAGAGCAACAGCATCACAGCGTCCGTCCCGCTCGGCAACGGAAGAAACATTGAGTCGAGCAGCGCAATCGTGAACAAACCGAACGCGCCGTAAGCAAGCAGATACTGCGAAACAATGCCCAGCCCGTTTGCAATTTTATGCAATAGCCATTTCAATTTTGAGAATCAATCCTTTCATCTACAGGCAGCAAACATTAGCTCTGAGGCGTTTTCGGCGCATCCGTTTGAACCGGCTTAATTGTTTCACGCTTGCGCGTCGAGAATAAATACAGAACAAGCACGAGAAGCGCGATGGCTGTCACAATGCTCATTATCGCTAAGCCGTAGTCCTTCAGAAAATGCAGCACGCGTTCGCCGTAAAAGACCGCGAGCGTGCCTTCTATATAGTAACGCAGGGAACGCGCGATCATCACCGTGATGATAAAACGCCAGCGCGGATATTCGAGCGCGCCTGCGGTTGCGACAAAGATTTTGAAAGGCATCGGCGGCGGCAACAGCGCCGGAATAGCAATCGCCAGAAAACCGTAGCGCGCATAAATACGCTCGACGCGTTCGATGTGTTCGCTGCGAAAACGCGCGCGCAAAACGGCCTGCCCGCCGCGCCGCATCAGCGTATAAAGCAAAAAGCATCCGATCACCGAACCGAGGGCGGCGAAAAGCGGAAAATAAAAGACCGCGCCGAAGTCTCTGTGGCAACGCATCACGACGAGGTAATCGTTGATTTCTGGAAGCGAGAGCAGCGAGGAATCAAGCGTACCGATGACAATCATCGCTGGCGCAGCCACATAAAGCGGCACGCCGATGATAAATTGCTGAAGCCACTGCGTAGCAACGCGTAACCAATCAAACATAAAACATAAGACCTTTGACGCGGCATCACACAACTTCTCTCGTTCGCTTGAACAAGCGCAGAGCGGCGTACACTGTGCGATGCAAAGTTTTTGATGATAGAAGCAAGATCGCGCGAGTGTCAAAGAGTGCGCGCGCTCGGCGGGAACAAAAGTTGCGACAGAAGCTTACGATTACAACAAATTTAAGTCGGCGCGCGCTTACTTGGCGGGAGCGAAAATGACCGGCGAATCGTATGTCACGCCGAAGGTAACACCCGTGCGCGGGCTATACCTAGTGAGTCCGGCGATGCCTGCGACATCAAAGCGCAGGCCGCTTGCTTTGTACTGCACGCCGAAACGTCCTTCGGATTGCGATTCAGTGCCGAGCGGCCCGGTGCCCGGACGCGTGTTTGCGCGCCCGTTGATTTCGCCAGCGAAGTTGAGTTGGTTATTGAAGCGATAGATGCCTGCAAATCCATAAGTCAGCACATCGTTCTGCGTGAACAAAGCAGTCGGCGCAGTCAGGATCGCAATCCCTAAGTTGCCGAAGGTATTAAGGCGCCCGTCCTGCCCGAACTTTTTGCCGAAGAGTATGGAGCCGAACGCATTCGTTTGATTAACGCCGATCCCGCGCGCCTGATTCGAGTTCGGCAATTGCACGCCGAAGCGAAAGCCGAACGATGGCGAGCGCTTTGTTTCGGTTCTAATTTTGATTTTCGTCGAAAGCGTAAAATCGCCGACATCATTTGTGGACGTATCGCTCGGCGCTAAGTTGAGCGGAATCGGCGAAGTTTGTGCGCGCGAATTGATGCTCAAAAAATTCTGCGCGACGCCGTCGAGTTGCACTTCGACATTTGGCGAAAGGCCGACATTGATGCCAATCACGCCGACGCGCGTTAAATCGCCTGTCAAACCCGACACGGGAAAGCGCGCGCGTTGCACAAAATCCACGCCCAATTCGAGCCGCACAGAACCGGGCGGAATAATGTCCACGTCTTCGGTCAATAGCGGACGCTGCTGCGCGCTCGCGTGAACGAAGCAGGCAAAGACGAGGAGCGCGACAAAGCAAACGCGTGCCGTCAACTTGCGAATAGGTGCGATCACGTTCGATTATTCTCTTTTGAAAGTGACATCATGCGCAAAGTTTTTGTGTCATCGAAGATATTACTTTGCAGATCAAACAGACATGCGGATTGTAACGGCTTGCTTCGCGCTGCGTCAACGAAAGAAGCGCCCCGTGCCGCGCGCTAAAACTCTAACTATGCGATGAGCGTGCGATGTTGAGAAGCCTCTGTTTCGATGATCCTAAAATGGGCGCACGCCTACACCTTAATGAAAATCTTTTTGCGATATAACAATGTCATCAGCCCGAGCCACATCAGCACATAGGCGAGCGCATAAAGAAGCGAAGCGTTGATTGGCGTCGCCCAACTTGCGAAGAGGTGCTCGTAGATAAAAGTTTTTAATGTGCCGGGCTTGCCGTTCATTCTTGGCACGCGCCACAGATTCATCAAACGCGCCAACAGCGCCGAACCGACGAAAAGCGCCAGCGCATTAACGCCGAAGATGACAAACGGTGTCGCCCAGCGACGATAATTCTTAATCTCGATCAGCCAGTAACAAAGCGAGAGAAGTTGCAACGCCAGTCCCGCCGTAAACATCACGTATGAACTCGTCCATAAAGGCTTATTGATCGGAAACCAGCTATTCCATATCCAGCCCGCGACGACGCACGCCACGCCCGCGACGAACATGCCCGCGACTTTTTCAAGCGGTGTGCGTTGTGAGCGCAAATAACTTCCAGTGAGGATGCCGATAAGCGTCGTCACAATCGCCGGGATCGTGCTCAAGATGCCTTCTGGATCGTAAACCTTCGTGTACAGATGGCCGTAGAGTAAGCTGCGGTCAACGTAGGCCGCGAGATTTCCTTCTTTGCTCAAATCACCGATGCCGTAGCCGGGCACAGGCGTCAAAGTCATCAACAGCCAGTAAAAAATAAGCAGCGCGGCGGCGATTATCGTTTGCGTGCGCCAGGTTGTTTTCAGAAAGATGAGCGACGCAAATAGATAGCAGACGGCGATGCGTTGCAGCACACCGGGAATGCGTATCACCGAAACATCGTATATGCGCAGCACGCCCTGCGGGTTGTAGTAAGGAAAACCGTGAATCAAAAGTCCTAAGCCAAAGATAATGAGCGCGCGTTTGATGATGCCCTTTAGCAGAGCCTGTTTGCCCTTGCCGCTTTCGACGCGGCGCGCGAACGAGAGCGTGATCGAGACGCCGACGATAAAGAGAAAAAACGGAAAGATAAAATCGGTTGGCGTCCAGCCATGCCAAGGCGCGTGTTCGAGCGGCCAGTAAACCTCCGCACCGCCCGGATTGTTGACGAGAATCATGCCCGCAATCGTCAACCCGCGAAACACGTCAAGCGAGACGAGTCTTCCCGTGTCGCCCGCAGGCCGTTCATCCAACACTGCGCTCATAGTGTTTTTCTCCACATCTTCAACTCGCAGCCGTCACTCTTCGCGAACGATGGCTTTAGCTTTTCGCCGTCGCAACTCGTTCCAAAGAATTGCGATCCCAGTGTGCGAGTTTCGCGCCCGCTTCGTATGTGCTTTGCAGAAATTCCATTAACACTGTTTCCGGTGAAGCCGCGCGGCGCATAGACGCATATTTCAGGACAAACTCTTTCACGTCCGAACTGTAAAACGCATCCGGCGGACGAATCTTTTCTTCGCTCAAGCCTGCGGGTTCCGGCGCAGTGTAAGAATAAAAGGCCGGTTCGGGTATCGCATCGCCGCCCGGCCAAAAGCCGTGACTAATCGCTTCGTGCGAGTAAGCTTCGCGCGTGACCGCGTCGGCTCCTTCACGTTCGGGCGCACGTTTGCCGGAAAAGCGCGTCACGGCGAGATCAAAACTGCCCCAGAAGAAATGCACGGGGCTAACTTTCCCTATGTAGCGCGCGCGAAATTCTTGCAGAACTTTGTCCGCCTGCACCAGTATGCGCCAGAACCGATTGGCATACTCGGCGTTATATGAAGCGTGTTTGTGATCCTGCTCGAAGGGGACGGGATTTTCCACTTCGACGGGCGTCGTCCAGATTTTCACTTCAAGGTCGAGGCTATGCAACGCCTGCATTACTTCTTCATAAAAGTCTGCGACGGAGCGCGGCGAGAGAGCCAGAGATTTTTCCGCGCCGTCGCTGCACTTGATAATGAGTTGATGGTCAATGAAGTCGAAATCTATTTCAAAAGTTCTGTCATCATATGGCATCGCCGAAGTGGTGAGTCCGCGCGACGTAACGTAAAGCGGCACGTTCCACCAGTGATTGACCAGCGGCGTTTGCGCGAGCCGGATTTTACCGACAACCTGCGTCCACATGTGCAAAGTGTCCTTTGTGTCCTGCCACTCTTCCAAAGGCAAGTCAGGCCACACTTCATCATTTACAGCTACGATTTTTGAATTGGAATCAACCATCAGCACCTCCGTGTCAATAAAAGTTTCGGGCGGCGAGGAACACATCACGAACGCGATGCGAGTGCGAAAAGGCTAACGGAAAAACGGATCAGGAAAAATGTTCGAGCCTGTGACGCGCTTTCGTGATCTGTCGTTCGATGCGTCCGGCCATTGCAGCGAGCGCGTCGCGTCCCTGCGCTCTGTCTTCATCGGCGCGCAATTTGAGTTGATACAAACTATCTGCTTTGATTCGCTTAATGCCGAATTCAAGTGTGCGCAACTCTTCTTTAAGAGTCAGGAGACGGCTGGCGAGGTCTTCTTCATCGTCTTGAGCGTTGCCGCCCGCACAGTATGATTGCAGTTGCTCATCACCAAGCAGCGTGTGCAAACTTTCAACATCGCCTTCGCTGTATGCGCGGCTCGCTTCAGCCATGATCGTGTGGCGACGCTGCGCTTCTTTTTCGTTGACAGCGTGATCCGGGTGAAAAACTTTGGCAACAGACCAGAACAACTTGCGCAAAGCGGTCTTGACCGGAAGCGATGTCGGTGCACGCGCTTCATCAGAACTATCAGCACACTCTTCGCCCGCTTCCGTTGTTTCTTCAACGCCGAAGAGACGCGCTTCCGCTTCTTTGATGGATTGCTCGATCAACGCTAATTCCGCCAGACGACTGCCGACGATCTGCGTGTAACGCGCTTTGAATTCTCGAAACTCTTCCTGCAAAAACACAAGCTCGCAACGACGCTCTGCGAGAATCGTTTCCAGCCGTGCGATCTCATCAATCAAATCGAGCGGGCGGTTTCCTGTTTCAGATAAGCGTAGGCTCAGACTCTGCATATTCTCTGACAAGCATACAATGCCACTGCACAGAGCGTAAATGCCGCAGCGATTATTTTCCGTCGCGCTTGAGATGAGAAAGCGCGGATGAAAGCGTTTCACACCTGCGCTTCTGCATTGCTATGATGGAATCAACAATAAAGAAATGTTTAAGGGGTGATTATGCGTAAAGGTTTATTTTCATTGCTCGTCAGTGGCTTGCTTGGCGCAACAGTTTCCGCTCACGAACAAAAAGCAGAAGTTTTGAATCGTACAATCAAAGTCGGCGGCAATTCTTATGCTTATCAAGTCTACGTTCCCGCCGCATTACAGGGAAAGCAGAACTTGCCCGTCATTCTTTTTCTGCATGGCATCAACCAGAGAGGCGAGGGCGGATTTGTGCCGACGAAGGGCGCGAGCAGCGCATTAGTGAAGCACTACCTTGAACAAGTGCCAGCCATTGTGTTGTTGCCGCAGTGTCGCAAAGGAAGTTACTGGACAGATTCTCTGATGGACAAGATGGTGATGCAGGAACTCGATCAAACAACAGCAGAGTTCGGCGCGGACACACAGCGTTTGTATCTGACGGGAGTTTCGATGGGCGGCTACGGCGTGTGGCATCTGGCGTCGCAGCATATGGGCAAGTTCGCGGCGCTCATTTCCATTTGCGGCGGCAGTCCGTTACAAGGCGACGAACGCTTTGCGCCGATTGCTCAAAAAGTAAAACAGACGCCCGCGTGGGTCTTTCACGGCGCGGATGACGCGATTGTGCCGGTCAGCGAATCGCGCCAAATGGTTGAAGCACTAAAAGCAAGCGGCGGCGATGTTCGTTACAGCGAATACGCGGGCGTCGGGCACAACGTCTGGACAAAGGCAATAGCCGAACCGCAACTGCTGTCATGGCTGCTCGCGCAACATCTGGCAAGATGAGTCGATTGCGCTTTTGAATATTTGGTAGCGGGAGCGTGACTCGAACACGCGACCTCGGGGTTATGAATCCCGCGCTCTAACCGGCTGAGCTACCCCGCCATAAGGGAAACAGTTATTATAAAGGCCGTTGATAAAAGGTCAAGTTTCGGTCTGCGAACCCACTTCGCAGGCATCCGGTTTACGCATGAAGTAACCGTGCGCATATCTTTACAGAGATAATTTTCGTCGAAAGGTTTTCCCAAAATGCCCGATATTATTCACCGCCCGCGCCGCTTACGACGCACTGAATCTTTGCGCGCTTTTGTTCGTGAAGCGAGGCTCGCACGCGAAGATTTAGTGCTTCCGCTTTTCGCTTGCACGGGCGAAGGCGTGCGCCGCGAAGTCGCTTCGATGCCCGGCGTTTACAATTTGTCAATTGATGAAATCACACGCGATGCTGTGAGCGCTTACGAACAAGGCATACGCGGCGTGATACTTTTCGGTCTGCCCGATACCAAAGACGAAACGGCGACAGGAGCTTACGCCGAAGACGGCATCGTGCAACAAGCCGTGCGCGTTCTTCGCCGCCAAGTGCCCGACCTCGTTGTCATCGCAGACACATGTCTTTGCGAATACACATCGCACGGTCACTGCGGCGTCGTGCGCGATGGTGAAGTTCTAAACGACGAATCGCTGGAACTTCTCGCGCGCACAGCCGTCAGTCAGGCTGCTGCCGGAGCGGACATCGTTGCGCCCTCTGCGATGATGGATGGTCAAGTCGGCGCGATCCGCGAAGCTTTAGACAGCGCTGGCTACGAACACATTGCGATTATGTCTTACGCAGTAAAATATGCTTCGGCCTTTTACGGCCCGTTCCGCGACGCCGCCGCTTCCGCTCCCTCCTTCGGTGATCGCCGCGCATATCAGATGGACGCCGCCAACGCGCGCGAAGCAATGCGCGAAGCCGAACTAGATTACGCGGAAGGCGCGGACATGTTAATGGTCAAGCCTGCGACGACTTATCTGGACATTCTGCGAGCAGTGCGCGACCGCTTTGATCTGCCGCTCGCCGCCTATCACGTCTCCGGCGAATACGCGATGATTAAAGCCGCCGCGCAAAAAGGTTGGATAGACGAACAGCGCGTGATGATGGAAACACTGACCGGCATCAAACGCGCCGGAGCCGACATCATCATCACTTACTACGCACGCGAAGCCGCACGCGCAATCGCCAGCGCTATGCGGTAAAGATATTTAGAGCACCTCAATCTCAATTGGCGCAGCGCCACGCGCGTCATACTCTTCTGGATAGCCTGAAATATTCAAGCCGAACGGTTGGTCTATATCCACTTCGACGGCGAAGCGAATTGAGAGCGGTCTGCCGAGCGCGGCCTGCGTGCGCGGGAGTAGCGACGTGACGCGCCATTGCTGTGTGAACGGTTGCTGTGCGTCTTCGATGTAGACGAGGCGTGAGCCGCAGTTCGTGCCGTTGATGAAAAGCGTGACGCGCGTTGAAAGGATTCGGCCTGCGGCGTCGTGCGGCGGCACGGGTTGCAAGTGCGCGCGAATGATGAGTTCTCTGATGGCGCGCAGTCCGTCGCGTGCGGGCACAAGGTATTCAAAAAAGCCTGTGCCTGTGCCCCAGATGTAACCGTCGCCACCACCGAGTTTCTCGAAACGCGCGCCCGTCGCGGATTGCGGATTGAAGCGATAAAGAATTGTTTTGCCCGCATCCTGCACAAACATCGTAGGTTGCGTCGCTGGATCATCCGCTCTGCGCGTAAAAGCGAATTGGCGCGGGATCAAATGACGCCCCGCGTAGAGCAGTTGCGAGAGAGGCTCGATGTGTCCCTGCGCGCTAAGATTTTCGGCAGCCTGTTTAATCTCACGTCGCACGGCTTCGTCGCGTATGTTCGTATAGGTCACGCCGTAGCCGCGCGCAGGATCGGGCGTTAGTATCCAGAACATCGCGCCGCTCACTGAATTGCGCTGCGTCGCGGCAAAATATGCTTTGTACCACTCGCTTTGCGAAAAGCCTTTGTAACCTTCGGGAACCATGCCGAACTCGCCTAGAACAAGCGGCTTATTAATGTAGAACGCGGTGGCGGCGCGATTATCAACGAAGCTTTGCAGCGCGGCGGGCAAATCAACGTTCGTGTCCAGATCGTCGCGCGGGTAATTGTGAACGTCGCAATAATCAATGGTCGGCAAATTGTGATCCGCAAGCCATGCGCGCCGCTCAAAGGCCGTGCGATAGCCCCATGTGCCGGGCGTGACGAGATGAAACGGGTCAAGCGATTTAATGTATGCGCTCATTTCTGCAATCCACGCGCGTCGTTCATCGTCTCGCGCGGTCGAGCACTGCGCTTCGTTCATCAATTCGTAGCCGAGAATTGTCGGATCGTCGCGGTATAAAATTCCTGTGACGGAATTGCGGCGCGAAACGATGCGCGCGACGTGCTCGCGGTAGAGACGGCGCGTTTCAACATTAGTGTAAAAAGCGACGGCGCGTTCGTTGTTGATGCCGTAAGGCGCGCTCCTGTCCGCCGCACCCTCGATGCCAGCCCACTTGAGATACTGCGTGACGCCGCCCGTGTCGCGCCACCAATTAGTGAGACAAAGCTGCACGCGCAAATGATTGCGCGCTGCTTCCGCAAGCACACGATCCAGATGCGTGAAGGCTTCTTCGTTCCACTCATTCGGAGCAAAGCGAAACGGATGCGTGTGCGGCCAATCGCGTGCGTCCGCGCCGATTGAATTGATGTCGCCTGCGCCGCCTTCGCCCGAAGCCCACACGCGCACAACACGCACGCCGTCGGCGGCAGCTTGCCGTAAAGTCTCAGGCATTCGCGCGCGATCTTCATCCCTGTACATCACCGCGACGTTTGCGCCGATGAAGCGAAACGCGCGTCCGTCAACGACAAATTCCCTGCCGCGCACAGAAACAAAGTCGCGCTTAATCCTGCGACCATCGTTTCCATTCTCGCCTTGCGCTCCAAAGAAAATTGCCGCGCACGCAACCAAGGCGAACGCGGCAATTAAACTAGCTTTCTTTACCATCAGAAGGATTTCAAAGAAACTTGCGCGATAACGTGTGAACGTGAGATGCGATGTTTCGTTTCAGCGCGAATCTGTCAGCCTGACGAAGCCTATGATCGCGCAGACAGTGGCGAGCACTACGAACAGATTAAAGAATGACAGTAAGCCAAACGCCAGCTTCGAGTCGTTCTGCGAAAGCGCCAGACCCGCCACAAGCCACTGCGCGTGGTAAATGAGCAGACACACAAAGGCGATGGCGAACCAGCGCGTCGAAGCACCATATGCGCGCGCTCTGGAAAAGCCCAGCACCGCTGCGATTAGCGATCCGAGTGCGCCCGCAATTAACAGCACGGCGAGCGGCACAATCATGTAAGCGGGCGGCGCATAGACTTGTGCCAGCGCCGCTGTAGCGGGCAAACCAATAAGCATTAACGATTTCTCCCGTGAATTGTTTGCAGAGCTTTTGTGTTGTTAAGCAGAATGCTGAACCTTCGCACGCGAAACACACAACACACTTCGCGCGGCAACTCGAAGCGATTACCTTATAAGTTGCACACAATTCACGGCACGGCTTGTTGCTCGCCGACGAAACGGCGCGGCGAACTTCACTCGTGGCACGCCTTTTAAGATGTAATGTGAATCTCTTCTTCTTTGTTGACGCGGCGCACGAAAAAGATCAACGCGCACGCGCAGGCAATCACCGCCGCGATAATTGCCATCCAAAGATGATTCGTGTGGCCTTCCCTGCCCGGCGAATTCCCGAACAGGAAAAACTCATAAACAGCGAAGGCGGCTGCCGCAATCGCAATCACCAAAGACAAAGGGCCAATTATGCTATTCATGTTGCACCTCCGGCGTTTGTTCTAAGTTGAGAAATAATAGCGGTGATAAAGCCTTTGAACGTGTGCTTTGAAACTTTAAGTAGAGAACCTTCGGGGCACGCTGCCTTTCAAAGCAACAAATCCCTCTTGCATCGTATGTTTCTTATGTTACATCTACCCGGCAACGTAACGCAAGAGTATTTTCAGAACTAATCCGGCAACGCCGGAATTCTGATCAAAGAATTCCCGACTAAAGAATTAGCCGCTGATTTCCGGCGCGTCGTGTAATGCGTTCGCCATCGAAATATTCGAGCAGCGGAATCGCGTATTTCCGCGACGTGCCCGCGAGTTCCTTAAAAGCCGCGACATCTATCAGACGTCCGCTATTAGAGTGCGAAGCATAGTCGTGAAGCTTTTCAACGAGCTTATTGAGCGCGTCACGATGTACAAAAAGTTCATCAGAGATACGAGCCAATTGATTGTTATCAATGAGCAGTTGCAGAATCTTGCGATTATGCGTGCGTGTGTTTTTTCCGGCAGCAACGCGCGCCAACGCTTCATCGAAGGCGGGTGGTTCAAGCGCCGCTTCAATGTAAACTTGTTCAAGACGCCGCAAAAGTTCTGTGTCCGCCGCCGATAAAGAAAACTCGTGTGCAGCGTGGCGCACGAAATCTTTTTCAGAGACGACTGCGTTCTCTTTTTCGAGATAGGCGAGGACGGCGCGAAAAATTTCCGGCGCGGCATGGTTGAAACGACGCTCGCGCAAAGTTTCGCGTGCCAACCCACGCGCCAGCGGTTCGCGTTGGTGAAAGCTTGTCAATTCTTCGAGTGCCGCGTCTGCTAAACGCGCAAAGCTTTTGCGTTCAACATAAATTCCGTCTGCGTCAATCACTGCGCCGCGCTCTTGCGCCAAGCGCGCAACGTTCGACAGAATTTCGTCGCGCCAGCCTGTGCGAGCATTAACTTCCGCGCGCCGCAAACCACGTTCGCCCGACGTTTCGACAAAGAAAGCAAACTGCGCGGCGTGATCGGCCTTCGTCAATTCACTTAATGCAGAGCGCGCGGCCAAGGCTTCGCGCCCACGATGTTTGACGGGAAAAGCGTCGAGCACGCGCCCGCCAGCGATGGTGCGCGAAGGCGAATACGAGCGCAATATAAAACGATCACAGGGCACGGCGACGAGCGGCGATTCAAGCCGCAGTTGCGCGAAACCTTTTCCGCCCGCGATGATCTCGCCCGCGTCTTCAAGCACACGCACGCGCGCCAGAATTTCCTCCGCACCGTGATGCACACGCACACGCGCGCGTGTACGCAATGCACGCGGCGCACTTGCCAGCACGCTTAACTCGACATCAAGCATTTGTGTGGGCTGCAAACGTCCGGCGGGCACAAGCACCATTCCGCGTTCAATCTGTGTTTTTTCAACGCCGCCCAAATTCACAGCCGTGCGCTGGCCTGCCACAGCACGTTCGACTGCCTGCCCGTGAACATGTAATCCGCGCACACGCACGCGCCTT